>Ga0181564_10004503_pt1 | contig 11766 bp, 9 predicted proteins | sample 011ome_24_FD_134512 | JGI IMG/M metagenome (GOLD analysis project Ga0181564, IMG submission 134512) | Coastal salt marsh microbial communities from the Groves Creek Marsh, Skidaway Island, Georgia - 011513CT metaG (megahit assembly) | ecosystem: Environmental > Aquatic > Marine > Intertidal zone...
ATATTGTAACAGAAGGTGAAAGAGGATTTTAATATAGAAGAACTGTTTCAAGAGCACTTTAAGTCTTTTGAAAGTGATGTTGTGCCAGAAGCTTGGTCAAACATCCAACAGTCTGTGCAGGCTGGAACTGGAACTGGTTCTGGTATGTCCATTTGGGTGAAAGGTTTGTTGATCGGCACTGGGATTAGTGCTGCTGTAGTTGGCGGTATTTATTTTTCAACTGATGATCAATCACAGGAAACATCAAACAATGATTTAGTCGAATTATCAACAGAGGAGTCTGCGGACGTTATGGAATCTGTATTTATTGCAGAAGAGTCGCACAACAACGAAGTCTCAGCTGATGATGCAGTTTTAGCAAATGATGAAATTGAAAATCAAGAAGTAATAGAAAGTGATGATGTTCAAGAAACTGATCAAGTGAATGTCGTAGATAATGATGTAAATGCAAACGGCACATCTATCGATAGAGGAGATGCAAGTATTGATGCTGGAAATGACAACGCGATTGCAACTAATGATAACACTGTAGATGATCATGACGGATCAGATAGTGAAGGAGCAATTAATCAGCAGATGGATCAAGATAAGAATGATGACCAAAAGGAAGATTTAACGACAAGTGCTAAACCAATAGGCACACTAAGTTTTGAAAAAGGGTCTAACGCAAATTATACACGTTACGACTTTAGCTCAAATGCGGATCATCATATAAGTGTAAGCTGGAACTTTGGTGATGGAAAAACGGCAGAAGGCGATAATATAACACATACTTATCAGCAACCAGGAGATTATGTGGTGACAATGACGGTTAATGGAAAAGAAGGAGTGTTTGTTGAAACGGCAGAATTAAATATTGTCGCCCCGTCTAACATTGGTGTTATTCCAAATATTTTCTCGCCAAACAACGATGGTAACAATGATTTGTTTGTGATTCAAACAACCGAAATCAAGGAGTTTGTATTAATTATACAAGATAAAAATGGTCAGACTGTATTCGATACAACGGATCCTAATTTTCAGTGGGACGGAACAAACAAAGCAAATATACCAGTGCCTTCAGGTAATTACAATATTATAATTAAAGCTGTTGGTACGGATGGAAAAAACTTTATTGAAGGCGGCGTTCTTCGAGTTATTACTGAATAAGTAGACCGGTTTTTCGGTTGGGAAAAACCCTAGCCTTTTTAGGTCAGGGTTTTCTTTTTCTCAATAATCAAGCAATCATAACGGATACTTATCAAACTATAGCAGGGAATAAAATTTCCACTAGCTATGGATGCGTTTAAGGAGGTTTACTTAAATTAGACTCTATTAAACGTTTGTGAAGCATATACTGACATATCTATTTTGTGTTGTCTTTGTCCTGACTGGATGGGCTGAGCAAGACACTTTGAAAACGCCCAAATTGGTTTTTGCACCTAAGGGTGGAATATATGTCGGAGGAACAACAGTAGAGCTAAAGGTTGATAACACAGAAAATGCTAGAATCTATTATACAATAGATGGTTCAGTACCTGGTTCAGGATCGTTACGCTATAATAAGCCTTTTGAAATTGATAAAATGGCTGTCATTCGAGCAGTGGCATATGTTAATGGGAAAAAAATTGGGTCTGCAACGCATTCTTATTTCTGTGAACGAGAATATACCTTACCAATCATATCTATTGCTACAAACCCAGAAAATTTATGGGATTATAGTTCTGGAATTTACGTCAAGGGTTGTTGTGCTGACACAGTGGAACCCTATGTAGGCGCGAATTTCTGGAAGGATTGGGAAAAATGGGCAAATGTAGAAATGTATGAGGCGGATGGATTTTTATGTTTTAATCAAACGGCTGGGATTAATATTTTTGGTGGGTTCAGTCGAATGTTACCTCAAAAATCGATTGCCATATTCGCCCGTTCGCGCTACGGAGAAAAGAGGTTTGACTATCCAATATTTCCTGAAAGAGATACAAAAAAATATAAGTCATTTATTCTAAGAAATTCGGGGGGTGACTTTAGAAGAACACACTTTAGAGATGCCTTTATGACACAACTCGCTAAACCAACTGGGGTGGCTATACAAGCTTATCGCCCTGCAATTGTGTACATAAATGGTGAATATTGGGGAATCCAAAATTTAAGAGAAAAAATCAACGAACATTACTTGAAAGCAAATTATGATGTTGACGAAGATAATGTTGACATTCTAAGACATAATAGTGTTGCCAGACACGGCACATCCAGAAACTATAAAAAACTATTAGCGTATTTACGGTCTCATGACCTTGAAAAAGATGAAAATGTCGCTGAACTCGGCACGTTTATGGATATTGATGATTTTATCCGCTATAATATTGCAGAAACCTATTCAGACAATAGAGACGCAGGTGGAAATATCCGCTACTGGAGAGAACGAACAGACTCAGCCAAATGGCGCTGGATTTTTTATGATTTGGATCTAGGTTTAGGAAATAATGAACCAAAAGGATACAAAAGGAACACAGTTAGAAAATTCACTTCACCCAACGCAGAAGCTTGGCCTGATCCAGCTTGGTCGACATTCATAATTAGATCACTTCTAAAAAATAAAGAATTAGAATATCAGTATATTAACACGTTTGCAGACCACTTAAACACTGTTTACAAGGAAGAAACAGCTTTAGCTTTAATTGATGAAATGCAAGAGACGTTAAAACCAGAAATGCGTCATCATGTTAAACGATGGAAAACATCTTATGAGAAATGGGAGAATCATGTGGATATTATGCGCGATTTTGTAAAGTATAGACCAAGCTATTGCCGCAAGCACATTATGGAAAAGTTTGAGCTTAAGGACACAGTCAATATTAAAGTAAAATACCCTGGAAAAGCAATCTGTAAAATGAGTTTTAATAGTCTCAAAATAAAAGAAGATTTTGAGGGAATATATTTCACAGGAGCGCCGGTAACAGTGTCGGTAGAACCAAAGCATGATTATGATTTTAAAGGTTGGAAGGGGAGAAATGAAACTTCAATGACATTGACTGTTGTTCCAGATGGTGATATGAGCTTAGAACCCATTTTTGAACCAAAACCGCTTAGTCAGTTGAAAGATTCAATCATCTTTAATGAATTATGTGTTTTTCAAGCGAAGGAAGACACTTCACAGGATTGGGTTGAGTTTTACAACCGATCATTATCACCTATCTCTTTAACAGGCTGGACTTTTACGGAAAAAGGAATTGATGATGGTTTTCATATTGAGGGTGAAGTGACTATTCAACCCAACGGTTATGTCATATTGGTAGAAGAAAAAGGAAAATATGCAGGTTTGTATAATACGGACACGGTTCAAGTAATTGGAGATTTTGGGTTTGGTTTATCAAAAGAAAAAGGACATCTTAAATTATATGATAATAATGGTTTTATTGTGGACTCTCTCTCTTATTCATTTAATGATTGGGACACTACCACAACCTTTAGTCTTGTTCATCCTGATTCAATCAGTCATACATTTAGTAGCTGGCAAATAGAGCGACCCGGTCCGGGTAAAATGAGTGAAGCCTATCAACGTTATCTAAAACACGAAGCCGATAAGCGCTATTGGACTAAAATCTACTATATCGGGGGTGGAGGCTTTTTTTTTATATTGGTCGTTGGAATATGGTTACGCCGATCTTTTAGAAAGCGCAAACAAAAAAAGTTAAACTCGGCTTGATTTTATTCTTTAACCGGTAAGAAATAGAGTTCTGTCGCATTAATTAAAAAATCACTATTTGAAGCCTAATTCACACAAAACGAAAAACCATAAACCGTTGAAATAATGTGAGTTAACTTTTTGAACATTCAAGGAATTTGATGAAAAATCGTCGAAAAATAATTAATGCGACAGAACCTTGAAATATCTGAACTAAAAGAAGAAGATATGCCTATGGTTTAGGGTTATGAAAGCCAAATTATTTTTTAAAAATACCGTTGAAAATATTCTTGATAAAACCGCCACTGTTTAATGATTTTCTCCTTTGTTTTTCTAATTGGATACTTTCATTTAACTCATCATTAACTACATAATCTTCATCAATTCTATTATGCTCTTCCAAAACAGACAACTCATTATTTGTAAGGTGTTTTAAGCAAAAATTATACTCAGTATTATTATAAATATCTTTTGTTCCGTTACGTAAAAAGTCTGCGAAGGTTTTGTGATTAGCTCTTATTTGTTTGAATTTTAATTCATCTAACGGATTACTGTCATAATTATAACAATAGCCAAAGTTTTCAATTATTTTTGGTTTTTTTTCTTGCTCCTTTTTCTCTTTATCCTGTGCTATTTTTTTAATTTCTAAAATTGCAGTCTGCTCTAAAGCCATTAATTCGCCTAATAGATGTTTTAAACGATTAAATTTTGTTACAAAAGCAGAATGTTCCTTTTCTTCATTTACGGCGTAATCACTATCCCATTTTATACCATCTTCAAAGTAATAATCAATAACAAGTCTAACGTAATTGTCAGGAAAGCGAATTTGATTATTAAATATATCATTATCAAACCAGATTAAATGTTGTTTTTCTTCACCAAACATATCCACAGCATTTGAATTCAACATAAAATATTCTGTTAAATCAGAAATTTCATTAATAATATCAGCACTGTTTGAAAGATTTAAGAATTTATTTATTGTCTTCTTGATTACTTTTTCCTGAATTTCTTGTCTGTCCAATTCTTGTTCAGCTTCAGCAAGTTCTGAATACAAACTTGATAAATCAACATTTTCTAACCCTTTATTTACTTTGAATCTCTTGTCGAGACTGCCGTCTTTCTTACGCATTTTATTAATTTTTAATTAAATTACAGAATAATTTCAAAACCACAAATCATTTTCAATTAGTACACAAGGATAACAAATAGCAGAACCGAAAGCAAAATATGCTACTTTTTTTAACAACCGTATGTATGTACTAAACAAAAAAGTAGCGTTGAGGTAAACGGAGACTTAACAGATATTGAAATAACTATTGATGGTGATCGTCAAACATTATTAAACCTATTAAATCAGGAAAAACGGGTTAAAAAACTTGAGAAAGATTACAAAGCTTTTCGCGACAAATGAATTTTGGTCTTGTATACTATTTCTGGCATTGGTTATTTGAATTAAAGTGTTAACTTTTTTATTAAATTTGACTTATGAGAATTATGTTGCTAAACCTATTTTTTTACCAAGTTACTTTATTAGTTATTGTCAGGGAAACGATATAAGCGGGCTGGATGTTATCGGAAATGTAAGTAGCATATCTTTAAACGAATATACCGTTAAAGACTATTTTGGAGAGATAGTAAAAAATGACGAAGGAAAACTAATGGTTCGAATGTTTAATAAAGATGACAACTTGCTGAAAATAAGCGGTTACAATTTGGAAGGGAATATGTTCTACAGCAGCGATATTTCATACAATGAAAGAGGAAATCGTACTGAGGAATATCATTATGGTTCAGATGGAAGTTTACGGCGCAAACGCATTTATAAGTATGATGCAAAGGGAAACATGATAAATGAAAGGGAATACGATTCAGATGGTGAATTAACATCAAGCGTCGAATACAAATACGACATCAAACGGAATAAAATTGAAGAATATCAGTATAATTCGGAAGGAAATTTGAGTATCTATCTCAAGGATCAGTTCGACGAAAATAATAATAGAATTGAAAGCTGTTTTATTACTTCATGACCGTAGGCGTTCATTCGAATGTTACAGTAAATATTAATTACAATCAAATGAAATTTTATCGCCTTTTTGTGTTGATCACACTTAGTGCCAATTTTTCGCTGAGTCAAGTTACGACTACAGATGAATTGAAAAAATTGAAAAAGCGTGAACTAATCGAAGAATTAGTCATCCTTAGAGAAAGGTCTGATAGTATTGAAGCCGCTAGTCAAAAAATTGCTGAACAATTGGGCCTTACCAGTGAATTGCTGAACAAAGAAAAATTAACTGTTAAGGAAATTGGTGAAGATCTCGAAAAGTCTAAGATTGCGCTTCGTCAAGAGCAGTATAATAAGGAACAGCTAATTCAAAAGCTAAACGAGCTAAATGACTCTATTACAGACTATAAGAGAGATTTAGAGACGTTAAATACAATGTTCTCGTTAATTTCAGACTCACTTCAGACGCTAAAAAAAACAGCTATACCTTATTCCGTAATAAAACCTCTCGTCGACAGCATTCGCGTTGATCAATCAACGATTCAATTGGAAAAACTAAAAAACACTCCCAATGGACTGCAATTAGATAATAAACTTTACACCGGAAATGTCATTAAATTGACCGACACAGGAGATACAACTTTGTTTGGAAGTGTTAAAAATGGCTTAAAAGAGGGTTTATGGTTAAGCATTGGAGAAAATTGTTACGGATATAATTGTATAACGAGTGCTCGCTACAAAGGAGGAAAAAAAAATGGATGAGCCATAAAGTGTGTTATCGAAAGCCCATACCAATTTAGGAAGCTTGGCCGAGAAATTTCTTTTCTTGAGCTTTTTTCAATATATAGTACGATAGACGATTATGAGTCTTTTATTGCGGTACATATTCATCTTGTGTCAGTTGATGTGGTTTCACAACAAGCTGAGAACCATTCATTGACAGAATTTATCAATGGGGAAAGATCAGGTAAACACATTGAGTATTCCGGTCCCCAATTGATTATCGGGAATTATTCTGCTGATGATCAAACAGGAAAGTGGTTGGATTATTATGGCGATTATTGGTTTGAGTGGAAGGATCTATTGCGACCGGATGCCCTTGAATGGAGAGAGTATACGGAAACAAATTATCTGAATGGTAAAATGGACGGTTTATACGAAAGATACTACTATGGACTGATAACGACAAGAATCTATTATTCTAATGATGTGTATAATGGAAATTATGAAGAATATGATGCGGAAGGGAATCTAACAAATCTAAGAAAGTATATTAATGGTAGGTTAACTGAATAGTTACAACATCTAAGTAGTATGAGGCTGAATATCCCGTGTGAGGGTTATAGTAGTCAACGAAAGCTGGATATGTTCCGTTCTCGAATTTTGGTTCTTCATCCTTATACTCATCACTCACGTCTAGATCAACTTCTTCAGTGTTTTCATTCTTTGTAAAATTATTTTCTTCCAGATCCAGCGTTTCTTCTTTGTATTCTGAATTAGTTGAATTTTCATGTTTATTATCAGAACAACTGCATATCAATAGTATAACTCAAAGATTTAGGAATTTTGACAGAAGAAGAGTTTCAAACCAAGAAAAAGGATTTGCTAGATAAAATGTAAAATTGTTATTACGTATTTTAAGAGCCCCTTGTTTGGGGCTTTTTTTGTTTGTAGTCGTATTTTTCTTAGTTAGTTCTGGGGTAGAGTTTGGGGAAAATTTTTAAATCAAAAAACCCAACTAACTGATTAATAATTAATTGGGTTTCTTTTGTTGAGGTCCCGAGCGGATTCGAACCGCTGTAGATGGTGTTGCAGACCACTGCCTAGCCACTCGGCCACAGGACCATTATGTTTTTTCGATCACTGCCTATCAGCCTCAGACTGACACAGGATCATAAAAATCAAAACTCAATTGATTCTCTCATTTCGATAAATGAGGAGGACAAAGATATAAAGAATAATTAAACCTTCAAGCGTGTAATTAACTTTCAACGATAACAGCCACTTCTTTAACAACACCTTGAATAGGCGGATTTAATTTTCTAACCTTTATTTTGGCCGAAATGAGACCTTTAAAATCGGCCTCAAAGCGACGAAGGATGCGATATGCGACATGCTCAATTAGTTTACTTGGGGTTGCCATTTCTTCCACTACTATTCGTCGAACATCAACATAGTCAATGGTGTCAATTAATTGATCCGTTTTAGCAGATTGTGTGAAATCAGTGATCAAGGAGATATCAACAATATATTTACCTCCTAGGATGGATTCTTCCCCCATACACCCATGATACGCGTATAATTCGATACCAGTAACTTCAATTGTGTTTTTCATAGCTACGCTTCCAATTTAAGTGCATTAATTTTCTCTATTCCTTCTTCCATTCTGGATATAACAAGGTCTTTTCCAAGTGTAGCACAAATTTCAAACATAGATGGTCCCATACCTTTACCTGTAACTAACAAACGGAATCCCGGCCCAACTTTGCCAAAACCCAGCTCGTTGTCATTCAAGAAAGTCGAAAAAACAGTTTCAATTTCACCCTTGCTAAAGTTGTCAATCGCTTTGAGTTTGTCCAACAAATTTTTCATGATCGTAGGTGTATCCTCTTTCCATTTTTTGTGCACTGTTTTGGCATCATATTCTTCAAATGGATAAAAGAAATACGCACCATCTTCAACAATGTCACCGAGAAAAGTAGCTCTTTCTTTCATTAAACCACACACATTGGCCATATAATCAAGGTTGGTATTGTAAGCGCCTTCTTTGATTAAAGGTTTAATCATTTCAGCTAACTCATCATTTGATGTGGCGCGTAAATATTGTTGATTAAACCACTTTGTTTTATCTGGGTCAAAACGTGCACCTGATTTACCAACCCTCTCTAACGAGAAGAGTTTAATCATTTTTTCTAATGAGAAGAGTTCTTGATTATCACCTGGGTTCCATCCAAGCAGCGCCAGCATATTGATAAACGCTTCTGGAAAATATCCATTTTCTTTATAACCGCTATATAATTCTCCTTCAGCTGTTGTCCAATTGATAGGGAAGACAGGGAAGCCTAATTTATCACCATCTCTTTTACTAAGCTTGCCTTTTCCATCGGGTCGTAAGATTAAGGGAAGATGAGCAAATTTAGGCCGCTCCCAACCAAATGCATCATAAAGCAAAACGTGTAATGGGGCAGAAGGCAACCATTCTTCACCGCGAATGACATGAGTAATTTCCATTAAGTGGTCGTCAACTATATTGGCAAGATGATAAGTAGGCATGCCGGTTTCTTTGAATAAGACTTTGTCGTCAAGATTGTTTGTATTTACCGTTACCCAACCTCTGATTTCATCATGAAATTTAACATCTTGATTACGGGGCATTTTCATACGAACCGTATAGGGTTCATTATTAGCAAGCCGTTTTTCTACTTCTTCTTTAGACAAAGAGAGGGAGTTTTTCATACTACTGCGTGTTACCCCATTGTATTGCCAATTGGGTAAACCCATTTCTTGCGCTTGTGTTCTCATTCGAACCAGATCTTCTGAAGTATCAAATGCTAAATATGCATGGCCTGAATCCACAAGCTGATCAACATAAGGCTCGTATAAATGCTGACGTTTCGATTGAATATAAGGGCCTTTATCTCCGGTATAACCGGCTCCTTCAGTGGGTTCGATACCGCACCACTTTAAAGATTCAATGATGTAATCTTGTGCACCTTCGACAAAACGCTTTTCATCCGTATCTTCAATACGAAGTATGAATTGCCCGCCATGCTTGGCAGCAAAAAGGTAGTTATATAGTGCCGTTCGTACGCCACCCATGTGTAGGGGACCGGTGGGACTTGGTGCAAATCGAACTCTTACGCTCATAATAATCGAATTTTTATAATGCCGCAAAGATACAGTTTTCAGAAAAATGAAAAAGACTCTACCAAATCAAAAAAGGAAATCGTTTGGACGGATGATTTGGGAGTGATAAGCTAGTGCAATGAGGAGGTTGATGATGGCTCTTTGTAGAAAGGAATGAAGAAATTATATTATGCGTTTTGATTTTCATAAAATTTCTAAAGAAAGGCTGAACTTCTTTGCATGATTATTGTACGTAAGGTTAATAAACCGTAACTTAGTTAGTTCTCTTTCGCTTTATATAGAAAAGGAAGGTAGGCGTGATGGTTAATTTAAAAGAAAGTGAATAAATTTCAGAGTGTTATAAACCAAGTAGAGCTTTTCATCAGAAAGTACTACAAGAACCAAATGGTTAAGGGTGGAATTTTCTTCCTTGGACTGTTAATGCTTTCTTATTTTGCGGTCGTAGGCGTAGAGTATCTAGGTAGATTCTCGTCGGGAGTTCGACTGTTTTTATTATCAGCGTTTATAGGTCTTAATTCGTTTTTGCTGATTAAGTTTTTGATCATTCCACTGCTCAAACTTTATAAAGTGGGTCAACGGTTATCAATAATAGAGGCTGCTGACATGTTAGGTGGCATTTTCCCTGAGGTCGGTGATAAGTTGAAAAACACGATACAATTAAAGAGTGACCAATCGGCGTTGGAGATGAATCTAGATTTGGTTAACGCGAGTATTGAGCAAAGAGCAGAAAAATTATCTGTTGTGCCTTTTTCAGGTGCTATAGATATCCGAGAAAACAAGAGGTATCTCAAGTATCTGTTGCCAGTTTTATTGTTGATCATAGGTGTTGCATTATTTAATCCAGGATGGTTCACAGATGGTACGAAGCGAGTTGTATACTTTGATCAGGAGTTTATAGAGCCAGCACCTTTTGAGTTTCAATTGGCAAGTGAACAAGACGCAATAGAAGGAGATAATTATAACTTAAAAATTAAATTGGTTGGAGAAGAAATTCCGGAGGAAGTTAAAGTTTATACGAACAAAGGAAACTATAATCTTAAAAAGACATCAGCTATTACTTTTGAACATGAATTCTTGAGTTTGAGTGAAGGGCTTTCTTTCTATTGTGTTGCGAACGGATTTGAGTCGCAGAATTTTGATATCAGTATTTTACGAAAACCAATTGTAGAAAATATAGAACTTGCGGTGTCATATCCAAAACATACAGGTTTAAAATCAGAGGTTTTTAATAATACAGGTGCAGTTTCAGTACCAGAGGGTAGTTTGATTGAATGGCGAATTGACATCAAGAATCTAAAGCAGATGAATGTTCTTTTTAAAGACACAACATTTGGATTAAACACCAGTATATCAGATAAATACATTTTCAGTAGAAGGTTTCTGAATACTGAAAATTACGCACTAGCTTTAAGTTCTGAGGATATAGTAAATGCAGATACCTTGAATTACGCGATCGGTGTGATTAAGGATGCTTATCCGAATATAGTGATAAAGGAAGAGATCGATTCATCCAACATTTTAAAACGTTTTATTCAAGGACAAATCAGTGATGATTATGGCTTTAAATCATTAAGCATGGTTATTCAAGTTGAAGGAGATTCAGCCTTTTTTACTACGGAGTCAATTGGCGTTAATTCCAAAGCGCAAAAACAATTATTCAGTTATTATTTGGATTTAACCAAATACAAACTTAGCCCAGGTGATAGAGTATCTTATACATTAATCGTTCGTGATAATGATGAAATCAATGGGTATAAATCGGCTTCTTCAGGCCGAAGAGCATATCAAGTACCGGAATTAGATGAATTAGAAAACCAACTAGGAGAGAAGGATGAAAAGTTGAAGGAGGACATGGATGAGGCATCTAAAGATGCAAAAGAGTTAAGAGAAGAGATTAAGAAACTGAAGAGTGAAATGCTGAATAAGTCCGAATTGGATTGGAGAGATAAACAGCGGATGGAAAACTTGATGAATATGCAAAAGGATCTCGAGAAACAGATGGAGGACATGAAGAAGAATTTTGACCAGAATAATGAGGAAAAGGAAAACTTCATGGAGAATTCAGAAGAACTTCAAAAGAAACAAGAGGAGCTAGAGAAGTTGTTGGAAGAATTAATGGATGATGAATTAAAAGAGCTGTTTGAAGAATTAGAGAAGTTGATGGAGGAAATGGATCGTGATAAAATGATTCAGAATATGGAAGAGATGGAGAAGAATGCAGAGGATA
>Ga0181564_10004505_pt1 | contig 11764 bp, 10 predicted proteins | sample 011ome_24_FD_134512 | JGI IMG/M metagenome (GOLD analysis project Ga0181564, IMG submission 134512) | Coastal salt marsh microbial communities from the Groves Creek Marsh, Skidaway Island, Georgia - 011513CT metaG (megahit assembly) | ecosystem: Environmental > Aquatic > Marine > Intertidal...
CAACCTCAACAGACAGGGTGACTGGGATATTCTGAAGAACATCCAAGTCCATCTCATCTTCTAATGTAGCAAGGGTTTTCACCTCTTCTTCTGGTGCTTTTTCCGCAACGTCTTGCTGTTCGTCACTCATGACTTACCCTCTTCTTTTTTAAGGCCAAGCAACCGAATTGCTGCATGACCATTAACGGTGCCATAGATACCCTCATAGGTTGGCACACCTTCAACTTGAACTAACACGGTATCTGGCATTTTTATGGGGATAATGTCTCCCACTTTGAGATTCATTAAATCTAGTAAAGAGATACGTGGATAAGCTAAATCACTCTTTAAATCGAGCTCAACATCTTTAACACAATCTTTTAACTGGCGTTTCCAAGCACGGTCACGCTCATCTGCATAATCTGCTTGCACCTGATTCTTGAGCAAATGGCGAATCGGTTTCATTGCACCAAAGGGATATACCACCTGAATAGTGCCCGATATGTCATTCGCCATTTCTATTTCAAAATCTGAAATGATCACCAAATCAGAGTCATCAACAATCTGAGCAAACTGCGGATTAATTTCACTATTAACGTGTTCAAAATCCAACTTATAAACGGGGTCCCACGACTTTTTTAAGTCGCTAAACACACCTTGGACGATCATTTGAATCACTCGACTTTCAGTAGGTGTAAACTCGCGCATCCCTTCAACTGTCGTGCGTGACTTACCACCACCACCAAAGAATCGGTCTAGCGAATTAAAAATAATCTGCGGCTCAATAACGATTAGACCATTTCCACGCAGACCATTAAGCTTAATAATGTTAAGCGACAATGGAATTTTAAGCTGCTTACGATAATCCTGAAACGACTCAACACGAAGCTCTGCCACACGAATTTTCGGCTGGTATTGCAGCATGCCTGAGAGCGTCACACGGAACAATCTGGAGAAACGATCAGAGATCATCTCAAGCGCACCTAGATGCGCCACAAGGCCACTGTCTTCGCTTGCTAAATCATAAAATTTCGCATTGGGATTCGTTTTATAAATCCCCGGTGAGCTAAATCCAGACGAGTCCGCATCTGCACTGGTAACCAATGCATCAATCTCTTCCTGCGAAAGTAATTGTGACGACGGACTCATAACGATTTACTGCAATACAAACTCAGTGAAGTAGACCTCTTCGATGCCACCAAAGTCTTCGTATTTCATCAACACACGATTCAAGGCATCTTTAATGCGCTCTTTGAGCTTATCCATACCTTCCTGAGACTGGTATGTCTCCGCAGGCTCTAGTGCAACAAGACCAATCACAGCCGAACGTAAAGCTGTCTCATGCTTATCCACATTACCTAGCACTCGCTCATCATAGTAGGTCATCACTGATAAAGAGAATTGAACATACTTCTTACTATTGGGCACATTCACCGTAAATTTGGCCTTGAAATCTTGGTAAGACTGTTCAAATTTCTGTGAGTCTGGCAAATCTTTAGGCTTTTTCTCAGGGCCCTTATCTTCGATAGACTTACCATCTGCATCCACCATGGTTTTCTCAAGGTCCTGAATAACCTCCGTTGATGCTTGCTCATTTTTCACATCAAAGAAACCGGTGAGATACAGCGTTGCACCCACACTTACAATGATCAGCAAAAGCGCGCCAAAGACGAAGACCAAGATCTTCATTAGCCCGCCTTTCTTTTTACCCTCACCTTCTTCGCCGGCGCCTTCAGGCTTTTCATCTTCAGCCATCGTCATTACCTCGTTTAAATCTTAATTAATGTTCCATTATAAATTAGGCAAACGTATCAAGCTCACCATCATGGGATGATTGTTGAGCACTTTGCTCAACAACGTCATCACTATTATGTTTTGCTTTTAAAGCTACCGAGTTAGCTTGCTGTTCCTGCTCTTTCTGTGATCCACCTGATTGCTGGCTTAATTCTTGATCAACGGTTGAATTCGCTAACGCAATACCAGAGTCATTTAAGCCATCACGCAAACGCGTCATAGATGCTTCTAGCAAATCACGTACGCCTGCATTCTGCGAGGACATCGCAACCTGAAGTTCACTACCCTCCATTGAAAGACGAATTCGAATTGTGCCTAAACGTGCTGGATTTAATTCCATCTCGGTATCCCAATTACCTGACTCCACCATACGCATGATGCGCTCACCTACTGCCTTTTGTAGACGCTCTTCATTCTGTGGCGTTATCAACTGGTCACGGAAAGCACCTGCCGTACGCTGTAACTGCTCTGTTGCATGTTGCGCAGTATCACTTGTAGATAAAGTTAATGGTGTAGAGGTAGTAACACGTGAACCATCCGCTTCGACGTTGACTTTGTTGAACCCGCGTTGGTTAAGGAAATTTAACGTAGTCGCTTGCACAGAAACTGATGCAGACTCTGAACGTGTAGAACCCATTAATGCATCAAACTGTATTGCTTTGGTTAAAACTGGTTCTGCGGCATTCGCTTTGAACACACTTCGATTCATCAAGAAGTTATCTGCCGTCGTTACCTTGATGCCGGAAGGTGTGTCAGAAGTCACCGTTGATTGCACTTTGGCTCGTAACTTTCCTTCAACCTGGCGCAATAGATTTTCAACAACCTCGCGAGGTGAATCAGTAGCGGTGAAACGTTTTTGACGTGCCGCTTCAAGCTGAATAACAGATGTCTGCTTAGCTATCGCTAACAGATCCTCATCTCTAAGCTGAGCATTAGTATGCTGCGTAACCTTAAGGACATCTTCAGCAACCTCTTTTGATCCAACAAATGCTTGTGCATTCTTTAGCTGCTCATTTGTCCAAGGACCTCGAATCACATCCGCCTTAGAGTCCTGAAACTCTCCAGTAGCCAATTGTGATGCCAATTGAGCAATGACCGGTGAACTCTTAATAACTGACGTTAATTCAGTTGAGCCGCTCAAACCCGGAAATTGCGAAACATTTGGGTACTCTTGAGTCACAATTTGTTCAGCTAAAACGGCTAAATCAGACTCTTCGAGCTGTTCTAGCTGCTCCAAAACGCCTTCAGGCAACTGCTTGCCGACAAGCGGCAAACCTTTGACACCCTCAGGCAGCTCTGTTTTGCTCTTTAATTGTGTTTGTATGGCCAATAATTGCTTAAAGACACCCGCAGCCTCAGCATTGTTAACTGATTGATTTTTATTGTTATTTGATACATTCTCAACCACATTGCTCTGCAACAGACCGAAAAGTTTTAACGTTGAATTTTCCACAGGCTGCTTATCCTAATCAGACCTAAAAATTAATTTCACAGGTCTTAATGCAAATTGCTTGCCAAAACTACAGTAGTCTTGATGAAAGGCCTCAATTTGGTGAAAAATTATCCCTATAATATTGATTTATAAATAAATTTAGAATTATCGTCACTCAACGGTAGCTAAAGTAAGTCCATTCGAGTCAAATCTTTGACGCACTAGCCATGAGGATGCAAATTACCCAAAAATTGCGATCTGGCTAGTTCATCAAGGTCCTTAGCCTCTCGCTCCGCGATTTTTTTCCTCTCCAAATGCCTATCCTTCTCATCCAGCTTTTCAATCGCCTTCAAATCAGCACGGCACCGCATAAGCTCTGCTTGGTCTTGTTGGGCTTGATACGTCAGTTGAATACACAAATGCTCTTGCTGCGCTGAGGATTGAATCAACTGCTGCAAAAAATGACGGGATCGAGACAAATTGCTAACCGATACAGTCGCATTTTCGTCCGCTTTAATTTTCGCTCGATATTCTTTTATGTAACCAAGTACTTGGTTCAAAGACTGAACAGCCTCCTTTTTCCGCTTTTCAGTTTCAAGTAATAAGGCATGAGCATGATCGACTTTGCGTTGTCGCAGATCTTTTAATGTTTCCCACTTAGTACTAGCCATTCATCACCTCACTTTCATTAGGTGTAGATGCTTTCCCCATCTTTAACTTGCGACCTCTGTCTTCATTAGCATCATCCACCTCTTCGGGAATGTTCTGAAGCTGATCCAAAGACTCTGAAAAGCTCACAGCTGAACTCATATCCTGTTGTAAAAAGTTTTTAATAAACGGTAGTTGACGAATCGCCTGATCAACATCTGCATTCGCTCCACGTTGATAAGCACCCACACTGATGAGATCTCGGTGCTCCTCATAAGCGGAATAGACCCTTCTAAATTCTTTTGCTGCTTCTTGATGCTGACGCTTTGCTAATTGCGGCATCAAACGACTCACCGATTGCAAAATATCGATAGCAGGGAAATGCCCTTGAGCGGCCAATTCACGCGTTAAAACAATGTGACCATCAAGGATCGCTCTCGCTGCATCAACAATCGGATCTTGCTGATCATCACCCTCCGCCAAAACAGTATAAAAAGCAGTAATTGAGCCATTGGCTACGTTGGTATTACCTGCTCGTTCGATGAGTGATGGCATCAATGTAAATACCGAAGGTGGATAACCTTTCGTCGTTGGCGGCTCACCCACCGCAAGGCCGATCTCACGTTGCGCATGAGCAACACGTGTTAGCGAATCCATTAACAACAAAATATGCTTACCTTGGTCGCGAAAATACTCCGCAACAGCTGTCGCTAATGATGCGCCATGCAAACGAGAGACTGGCGACGTATCACCCGGCGCAGCAATAACTACTGCGCGTCGCATACCCTCTTCACCTAGCGTATCGCGAACAAACTCATGGACTTCTCGACCACGCTCACCGATCAAACCAATAACCACCACATCAGCTTTGGTATAACGCGTCATCATCCCGAGCAAAACACTCTTGCCCACACCACTACCAGCCATTAAACCAAGTCGCTGACCACGACCAACCGTTAACAATGAATTAATCGCGCGCACACCAACATCAAGTGGCTCATTTATTGGGCGACGAGATAATGGATTAATAGGATCAGTATTGATTGAACGAAAAGCAGTCGGCGTAATCGGATCACCATCATCTAATGGCATACCCATACCATCAAAGACACGTCCTAACATGGACTCGCTAAAACCAAAGTTACTTCCCGTTGACCGAACAACCACCCTAAACCCAGGAGCAATGCCTCGAGTCCGCTCAAATGGCATTAACAATAAACGTCCATCAGAAAACCCAACAACTTCCGCTTGAACCCTCTTGCCATCAGGGGCAATAACATCGCATCGAGAGCCAATTGAAGCATTTATGCCACTCGCCTCTAGGGTTAATCCAACCACACGCGTCAGCACACCCTGTGCCGGTGGCGGTGGAAGCTGAATATCTTCAACCCAACGATCTACACGTGCGGCAAAGCTACCCATCAATCGTCCTTTTCCGCCTCATATCCATCCGCAGAATCCCGATCATCAACTTGATCGAGTGAAGTAACCGGCTTTAAAAAGATAGCATCAACGTCTTTCAGTAATTTGTTCGCTACCGCAGATAATCGCTCCTCAACAAGATCTTCGGTACGACGTTCACCACATTCAACTCTCACACTACCTGAACTCAGGTTTTCATCTGCCACCCAAGTTACTTTTTCAAATAAGGGGGACTGAACCTCTCGCATCATGTCTAAATCACTTGGGTTTAAACACACTCGAGGGGCATCATCGGGAGAAAAGTTTTCAAGTGACACCGCCACTAACTTTTGAATCGCTACCGGCGAAAGCGACAACTCGGCCCGTAAAATTTGACGAGCTATATGCATAGATAAACGCGCCAAATCATCATCAAGCTCTTCTAGAGCCATTTGACGCGACTCAGTCATTGCTTGAATAACCGAATCAATTTTTTGTCTTAACAGACTGACTTTTTCTTCAGCCAAGCGTTCTGCATCACGTCGACCTTGCTCAACGCCTTGCTGAATACCTACTTGTAGTCCCTCTTCATAGGTTAGAACAGGCTCATCTTCAAGCGCCTGCTCGTCTGCGGCCTCTAGGTGATCAACATCATTTTCATCTTGCATCGGCGCCTGTGAATCAGACTCAGCCATGCTCTCTTCATCTTCAGGTGGCACATCATTAGCGGCTTCAAAATCGGATGTAGCTTGCTCGGGCTTACTAAGAGACTCAGGTCGCATAGGCTTCCACTGATCCTTATTCGCTCGAGTACTCGAAACCACCTCCTCTGCAGGATTAAATTGATCCTTTACAGGTGGCGCATCTGATTCTGATGACAATGCAAAAAATGGTCGAAACTCTTCACTCTCTTCAGCGTGCTCAAGAATCCATGAACTCAGATTTTGATCCCAATGGGTTATCCCATCATCACACTGACCTAATTTACAGATCTTAGACAAAATCATCGCCGCGACCCGCTAGAACAATCTCACCAGCATCCGATAACTTACGTGCTTTACGCAGAATCTGCTTCTGCGCTTCTTCTGCCTCAGAGAGACGAATAGGACCTTTCGCTTCCATATCATCCAAGAACATTTCAGCTGCACGTTTAGACATATTTTCGAGGAACTTGTCTTTAACTTCTTCGTCAGCACCCTTCAATGCGGTCATCAACTCATCGGTTTCAATATTACGCATGAGTACTTGGATACTCTTATTATCGATACCCACCAAGTTATCAAACACAAACATATTGTCCTGAATACGCTGCGCAAGATCCTCATCCGCGGTCTCCATTGAGCCCATGATCGCGCCTTCAATCTCTGTTTTGGTGAAGTTCATGATCTTCGCAGCGGCAACTACACCACCGACGCTTGATGATTTCACCGCAGAATTATTAGAAAACTGCTGCTTCATAATCACTTCAAGCTCATCGAGTGCTTCTGGCTGAATGGTTTCGAGATTCGCCACACGCATCATTACTTCAGGACGAATAGCTTCGTCTAAATAGCTCAACACGTCGGCAGCTAGGGAGTAATCCAAGAACGCTAAAATAATGGCAATAATTTGAGGATGTTCACCGCGAATCATCTCGGAGATAGAACGCGCATCCATCCAACGTAAAATCTCAAGTCCACCGGTACTTTTACGCGGCATGATCCGACCCATGACACTCGACGCCTTATCTTCACCCAACGCTTTTACCAGAACCGTTTCAACGTAATCTGACGTTCCAAAGCCCAAGCTCGTTTGGTGCTTAATTGTTGCCACAAACTCGTCAAGTACTGCACTTACCGCCTCTTGCGAGATCTCCTGAATGGAAACCATTGCTGCGCCTAAGTGTTGTACCTCACGTGGCTCCAAGTGCGTCAAGATACTGGCAGCCTCTTCCTCACCTAGGAGCATCATCAGCAATGCTGTTTTTTGTGTCGGTGATAAAAGGCGCAGCTCTTCTTCGAGCTCGATAGAGTGTTCTTGTTGATCGTCCATTAATGCAGCTTCAGCCATTACGAATCCCCTTAACCAATATCACGCTTTAACCAGCCACGCATTACATTAGCCACACGACGTGAATCTTCAGATACCAACATGCGCACCAAGGCAACCTTGTCATCATAAGTATTCGCTGTATCCAACATATCTGCCGAGATTGATGATTTTTTCTTTGGACGCAAGCGCTGCTTCATCTCTTCAAGTGTCTCACCCTCTCGCATCATATTTTCATCGTGTGGCATACCATCCTCACCAATAGCAATTGGCTGACCATCAGGGCCAATTGCAACCTGCTGACCACTCACCATCGTGCCAGGATTGACCACGTTGCGAATTAAAGGACGGAATACAAATAATACGAGCAAGATAAACGCAATCACCACAAGCATCTGTCGAGCAATGGATTGCATATCAGGGTCTTTCCACAAGGGAATCTCTTCAGCTTGTGGCAATTCTTCAAAGGCAGTCGACATCACTACGACTGAGTCGCCTCGCGCTTCATTGAAGCCAATTGCACCCTTAATTAAGGTCTCTAATTCTTCAATTGATTTTTGCGGCTTCGCCTCTTCACCCTCAACAGGTTTTGGCTGATCTAATACCATCGCAACCGTCAATTTAGTGAGATGGCCTGCCACTTTCTTTTCATGACGAATCGTACGATCAACTTCGTAATTACGCGTTGAATTATGATTAATTGCAGCAGTTGTTTCTTTATTGGCCTCTCCATTAGTCTGCGCATTCGCTTCTCCGGTATTAACAAGTTGCGCATCTGCTGGTGGTTGATTTGACATCGCACCCGGAATACCAACCGCTTCTTTATTCGCATTACGGCGTTCAGATAACTGCTCGCTTCGTACAGCAGATTGACCCGGATATGACTCGCTCATACTTTCGACAGTTGTAAAGTCAACCTCAGCATTTACCTCAACATGAATGTTTTCTTGACCCATAAATGGTGTCAGCAACGCAACAATACGACTGCGATACATCTCTTCCAAAGAACGGCGGTAACGCATCTTTTCGTTACTCATTTTCATCTCTGGGGAGTTGGTGCTGGAATGTAATAAATTGCCAAAACGATCGACAACCGAGACAGACTCAGCATCCATAAAGGGAACACTTGAAGCCACCATATTGACAATCGCTTGTACTTGACCGTCTGATACTACGCGTCCGCCATGCGGCCAAACAACAACCGAAGCCTTTGGCTTTTCACGATCTCGAATAAACACCGACTGCTTCGGAATAGCGAGATGTACGCGAGCTTTTTTAATGGAATTGATCGTCGAGATTGAAGCTGCCAATTCCTCTTCAATCGCTAATCGATAACGCATCTGCTCCATGAACTGACTGGTACCCAATGATTGTTCACCACGTATCATTTCGAAGCCGCCAGTCGCCGAACCTTGTGGCAATCCTTGCGATGCAAGCATCATTTTAGCGCGATGATAATCCTCGTCAGATACAGTGATCATGCCGTTACTTTGTTGAATGCGCGCATCAATACCCGCTTCTTGTAAAGCCGCATAAACAGCCGAGCGATCCTCCTCACTCAGGTTTTCATACAACGGACGATGTGAGCTACCGGTAAACACCGAATAAATCACTAACGAAACCACCAAAATAACCAATGCGATAATGGCAGGTATTGCCCGCTGCACCGCAGGTTGCGCCATAAAATCAGAGACCTTCAAGGCCTTATCTGCAACCTTTCCAGCAGTACTTTCGGCCTTCTCTGTAAGCCCGGTTGATGGCTTTGCTTGATCGGTCGCTGCTAGATCAGTAGCTCCCGCAGCTGCCATATCAGCACCTTGTGCCATTGCAAGTTCTTGTTCTGCCATGATTCGCTTATCTCAATAAAGATCTATTTCTTAATCCAACCAATCACACAGGCATCTGCATAATTTCTTGGTAAGCCGACAACACTTTATTTCTTATCTGAAGTGTGGCCTCAAACGCGATACCCGCTTTCTCTTTAGCCAGCATCACCTCAGTGAGAGCAATGTCTTCACCCATTTCAAAGGCACTCGCCTTGTCTTTGGCAATCGATTGAAGTTCATTCACCTTATCCAGAGATGTCTTTAAGCTCTCTCCAAAAGATGCACCTTGTGCTTGCGGCATACCACTGGCTGCATCTGGCGAAATTTGATTTGCCATCATGCGCATCTTCGTAATCATCGATTGCATATTTGCTGTTGAAATTGCATCAGTCATTGTTTGCTCTCACACAAAAACGTTGCCTATCCTCAAGGGATAGCAACGCCTTCTTCTTTTAATTTCGCTAGTTTGTAACGCAGGGTGCGTGGACTAATGCCCAGCTTCTCTGCTGTGTTCTTTCGATTACCGCTAAAGCGTGTCAAGGTATCTAAAATGACGCGTGACTCACTTTTCCAAGTCAGATCACTCAGACCTGCATCGTCAGCAGTTTTGGTAACAGGTGCAGGTACCTCATCGGCATGTATGACCTTTTCAATGTATGGCGATGTATTCACCGAAGGCGCTTCTTGGGCTAACACTGGCTTATCGATAACTGGCTTGGCTTGCTCCAATAAGAGATGCTCAATCTCAATATTGCCGTCGAAGGCCAGTACCATGGCACGTTGAATCACATTCTCAAGCTCTCGCACATTGCCCGGCCATGGATACGCTTTTAGGAACTGCTCAGTAGCTTTTGATAACTTACAACGTCGCCCAACAACACCTTGATGCTTTTTAAGTAACGCTTTAGCAATCGGCATGATGTCTTCTTCACGTTCACGCAAAGGTGCGATCTTTAGCGGAAAAACATTTAAGCGGTAGTACAAATCTTCACGGAATTCTTTTTCCGCAACGCGCTCGGCTAAATCTCGATTGGTTGCAGTTACTACACGTACATCTAACTTAACAATTTCGCTGCCACCTAATCGACGCAGTTCACGTTCCTGCAAAACCCGTAGAATTTTGGCTTGAAGAACCAAAGGCATCTCACCAATCTCATCCAAAAAGATCGTGCCGCGATGAGCCTGTTCAAATAAACCTTCGTGTCGCTGATGCGCACCTGTAAAGGCACCCTTCTCATGACCAAACAACATATCCTCTAACATGCTCTCTGGTATTGAGGCACAGTTAACCGCAATGAAAGGTTTATCAGCACGTGGTGAATGCGCATGAACGTGTTTTGCTAACACTTCCTTACCCGTGCCAGACTCACCATAAATCAATACTGTAACGTCAGTTTGTGCGACACGGTCTGCTAACGCGAGTAACTGTCTTGACTGCTCTGCCTCACAGGTAAAACCCGAGTTGTTATTTACCTCAAGAACATCATTCAAGGCATCTTCTAGAGCATCGATTTGGATTGGCAATGGCAAAACATGTCGAGCCCCCATGCGCATTGCATCAATTGCAGCTTGAACCTCACCCTGACCCACGACCGCAATAACAGGACAATCGAGCAACGAGAGTTGCATCTGATGGACAACCACTTCCATAAAGCGTGCATCATCACCGAGATGCAACATCACCATATCGATAGTTTCTTGGCTAGCCGCCGCATGTAACGCACGCACATCATCAAGCGTTAGCGTCTTAATGCGCTCATCGCTCAATATGGACGCAAGATTTGATTTAGCTGACGGCTGTGAATCCAACAGTGCAATACAGACTTTGTGTTGTGACATCCAATTACCCTAAACATGTGTCGTCGCTTCCAACGACCTTCTATTTTGTTAGGGTTATGCAATAGGTATGCCAAAGCGGAATATTCTTGCCGCTATTGTGAAAATTTGAATATAACTTATTGAATTAATTCAATTTAGCATTCTTTATATTGCTGTGTGATGAGTACGATAGCGGCAACAATAGAGACTCAAATATGACGGAAAACCGTCAAAACGGCAATCTGTCCACAGACTTATCCACAAGCAAAGGTGACGATCTTTGGCGATTAAACGCGAGCTAAAGCACCAGAAACGGCGCCTTCAGAATAGGAAATTTCGTGCTTTTTAATCTTCTCGATTAAGGTCGTACGGCGCAGACCCAGTAACTTAGCCGCACTAGTAACATTACCTGTATTCAAGTGAAGCGCACGCTCAATAAAACCAACTTCAACCTGACGAAGGTGCTCTTTTAGATCGATACCTTCTTCTAAATCAGCATCTGAAGGGGCAGAAAGCGCAAAGTCTTTACCAGACGAAATCGCCCACAATGCAGCTTGCTCTTCTGTTGAGGTTGCATCACTCAACTGCGCACCACTTGCTGGATCAAAATTACTCGGCGCCATATATGACGGTGAACAGTTGACCGACCGCACCTGACGACGACTCGCCGGCGGTAACATTTCTAGCGTAATTTCTTCACCTGGATAACGAATCGACATCTGTTCGACTAAGTTACTCAACTCGCGCACATTATCCTGCCAATTACGTGCCAGTAACTCTATACGCGCATAGCGACTAAGGGTAATAGGCTCGTAACCCTCTAACGCAAAGCCTTGGG
>Ga0181564_10004506_pt1 | contig 11764 bp, 9 predicted proteins | sample 011ome_24_FD_134512 | JGI IMG/M metagenome (GOLD analysis project Ga0181564, IMG submission 134512) | Coastal salt marsh microbial communities from the Groves Creek Marsh, Skidaway Island, Georgia - 011513CT metaG (megahit assembly) | ecosystem: Environmental > Aquatic > Marine > Intertidal zone...
GTCGGTGATTCTGCCTGTGTTACGAAAAGTCTCTCTAGTGACAGTGGGGTAGTAAATTAGCTTTTGACTCACCTCACTACCGAAGTATTCATTTTTTGATAATTCAGTCTCAATGAACTCTGCGTAGGCGAGCTCAGGCTGCCACCTTACTCCATGCACTAGCACTATTTTCTCGAATCGCTCATATACCTCAGGATCCTGAATTATGCTGATAAAAGGGGCAAGGCCAGTCCCTGTCGCTAAAAGATAGAGAAATTTTCCGGGCAGTAAATGATTAAGCACTAAGGTGCCTGTTGGTTTCTTGCTGACTAATAATTCGTCACCCACCTGGATGCTCTGAAGTTTTGAGGTCAGCGGGCCGTCGGGGACTTTAATGCTGAAGAACTCTAAATGGGACTCATAGTTCGGGCTCACGATACTGTAAGCCCGCATGAGAGGCTTGTCGTCAACCATTAGGCCTATCATTACAAAGTGGCCATTCTCAAACCGCAGCCCCTGCGATCTTGTCGTAGTGAAGCTGAATAAGATGTCGTTCCAATGGTTTACGGCTAGTATTCTCTCGGTGGTCAGATTGCTCATTGGCTCCCTCAGGCACATTAGGCGCAGTGGCAGTCGGAGGTCTCGTTAGTGGTGACGCTGCGCGCTTGCATTATATATGAGAATGATTATCATTTGTACGGGCGTCTGCCCTGCAGTGTTAACAAAGCCTCACCATGTCATCCCCATGATTGGCGGCAAGGCTGCAGGGCGGCGCACTTTCATTCCCCGGCGGACTGGAATGCTGTGGTATCGGTGACAGCCTCGCTCCCATGCCCCGACAGCCTCGGGTTACCTGACATGCTTTTCGAGCCGACGTCCTGCTCGCGGTGCACCAGCATTGCGTCTCTTTGGGTGGTGTTTGACTCAGGTACCGAGGGTCGCTCTGGTGGATCCAGATCGCTGCAGTAGCACTACCGGTATCACTCCCACCATCACAATCAGTACGGCCGCCAGCGAGGCCTCACTGAGACGTTCATCACTCGCCAAGCGATATACATGTGTTGCCAGAGTATTGAAGTTGAATGGCCTAAGGATGAGAGTCGCTGGGAGCTCTCGCATGACATCGACAAACACTAATAGGCACGCGCCCAAAATGCTCGGTTTCAATAGAGGTAAGTGAATACGCCAGGTCAGGCCGAGTGTCGTCGCCCCCAGTGTTCGCGCTGCGGCATCGAGGTCAGTCGAAATACTGGTGAAGCCAGATTCGAGTGATTGATAGGCCACCGTGAGAAACCGGCAAACGTAGGCATACAGGAGCAGGACTACACCGCCAGTAAGAATAGCATCTGTGCTGCTTGGCCAGATGTCGACCAACCAATGGTTCAAAGCGCCAAGAGGCTTTAAAAGCGCGACCGCCAGAAGAATACCTGGGAGAGCATAGCCAATCGTGGAGACGCGGATCAGACTGTTATTAAGCGGGCTTGGATGCATTCGTTTTGTGTAAGCGAGCAGCCAAGCAATCAACGTAATTGCGACGCTCGCCGTCAGTGCAAGCGAAACGCTGTTGATTGTCATGCGAAAAAAAATGGCGCTGCTGTTTTGTTGTAGGTGTTCAGACGCGTATATGAGCAGCGTCGTCAGGGGTATGGCAAATCCAAGCATGATTGGAACGAGGCATGCGGCAATAGCAAGCCCAGCTTTTGCCCCTGTCAAATTGATCCGGGAGGCTTGTGTTAGGTCGCTCGAGTCTGCCGTTCCGCGTCTATTCCGCTCTTCTAAAGCAACGAGCATGATCACAAAGAGCAGCATGAAAGCCGCCAATTTGAGCGCTGCTGTGGCATCACCCAACCCGAGCCAAGTGCGGAAGATGCCGGTAGAAAATGTGGGCACCGAAAAATAGCTCACCACACCAAAGTCGGCGAGGGTCTCCATCAAGACCAATGCGAGTCCTCCTAAAATAGCTGGGCGGCTGGCGGGCAGAGCGATGCGGAAAAAAGCACTGTACGGCCCATGTCCCAGTACTCGAGCGGCATCAAACTGGGCGCCAGATCTGCCTGCGAAACTATTGCGACTCAGTAGGTAAATGTAGGGATACAGCACCAGCGACAGCAATATGGCGGCGCCAGGCAGTGTGCGGATCGAGGGTAAGGGCACCTCCCCAACATCGAGGGACAATAGAGAGCGAAGTGCAGTCAGTAAAGGCCCGGATACCTCGAGCAGGTCAGTATAGACGTAGGCCACGATATATGCGGGCGCAGCCAACGGGAGCATCAACAACCAGCTCAGTGTCTCCCGACCTTTAAACGCACAGGCACCAATCAACCATCCAGTGCCGACGCCAAGGACTAGCGATATTGCACCTGTCAGCACCATCAAAGCGAGTGAGTTCAGCACATACTCATGGAGCACCGTTTCTTGCAAATGTTCCCAGATCGGCCCTTGTGGTTCGGCAACAGCCAACAGAGTGGCGACGACAGGGATTGATATCGCAACGGCCATCAGCCAGGCGGGCAACAGAAATAGAACTCTGGAATGTTGCGATACAGTATGCATAGACTGGTAAGGGCGTATTGGCAACGGCTAGTGTATTCAAGTGCTGGTAATTGAAGAAGTATCGCATCATTTTGGTCCGCATCAGGTGCTCAACAATATCTCTCTGCAGAGTGTCGGAGGAGAGGTGACCTGTTTGATCGGGCACTCTGGCTGCGGCAAAACAACCTTATTGAGGCTATTGGCCGGCTTACTGAGAGTTCAGAACGGGCGCATTCTTCTTGACGGCGAGATCTTGGCGAGCCAAACGAAGATGTTGTCGCCTGAGGAGAGGCCCATAGGCATGGTGTTCCAGGAAGGGGCGCTTTTTCCGCATATGAGCGTTGCTGACAATGTCGCCTTTGGGCTCCCAAAGAAAGGGGCGCGCAAGCTGGCGGCAGAATGGTTGAAGCGGGTGGGATTGGCTGATTTTGCTGAGCGGAATCCAGACAGCCTGTCTGGGGGGCAACGTCAACGCGTTGCGCTGGCTCGAGCTATGGCGCCAGAACCAAGGGTCCTGCTGTTTGATGAGCCATACGCAAATCTAGATGCGCCCCTCAGAAGGGCCCTGCGAGAGGATGCCAGACGCATCATTCGGGACACAGGCACTGTGGGGCTGTTCGTCACCCACGATCCAGCTGAGGTTTTAATGATGGCTGACAATGTCGCGGTGCTTGACCAAGGTTTGATTGTGGAGAGCGGCACACCCCAGGCACTGTACGACAGGCCTAAGTCGCTATTCGCTGCGGAGTTATTCGGTGAGCCCCAAGTATTCGAAGGAACGATTTATGGGGATCGCATTGTGACGCCATTGGGGGAGTGGGAACGCTGCGCATTGGTTGATCCAGTTGCGAGCAATGGTGATGCATTGCTGGTCGTCGATGCTGACCGTCTAGAGTTGCAGCCTGACGATAATGGGATCCTGATCACTGATATTCAAAGCTTCGGAAGGTTGACTCGCGTTTCGTTTGAGGGGACTCGAGGCGAATTGACAGTGATTCTGAACTGGCCAAAAGATGGGGTTACCGCGATAGGAGTGGGTTCGATGGTGCGGGTGGCGCCACAGTCTGGCGCTGTTTTTGCGTCTCCCAGCGCGGTTGAATAAGATAATGATTCTCATTATTATTAGAGATTCAGCAGATGAGTAAATACTGTCATGTCTAAGGCGCTTTTAATTCCCGTCTTCACGGTCTTTTTGGCCATGCTTACGTCCTGCATGGATGAGAACAAGACTGATGACCCCTCGGTCGACGAGGTCAACTTATATTCGTCTCGTCACTATGACACTGACCAAGCACTCTATGAAAACTTTACCGAGGCCACCGGCATCAAGGTCAATTTGATTGAGGCGGGAGCTGATGAGCTAATAGCGCGAATCCAAAGTGAGGGAGTGTCGAGTCCCGCAGATCTGTTGATAACCGTAGACGCTGGGCGTCTGTGGCGGGCTGAGCAAGCAGGTATCTTTCAACCTGTTAATTCCGCAGTGCTTGCTGATCGTTTGCCCGACAACATGCGACATCCTGAAGGCCTTTGGACGGGGCTCTCTAAACGCGCTCGCGTGATTGTCTATAACCGCGCCGCTGGTATGCCCGAACCGCTTGCTACTTATGCGGATCTGGCAAACCCTGTCCATCAGGGAAAGGTTTGTATCCGATCCTCAAGCAATATCTACAACATCTCTTTGATGGCGAGCATCGTGGCCAGAAACGGCGAGCCGGCGGCCGAGGAGTGGGCTGCGGGTGTGGTGGCTAATTTTGCACGGACGCCTCAGAGCAACGATACGGGCCAGATTCGCGCTGTTGCTAGCGGGGAATGCGGTATTGCCATTGCAAACACCTACTACCTAGCGAGGCTAGCGGCGTCTGAGGATCCTCAAGACCAAGCAGTGGCAGCGGCCGTAGGCATTGTGTTTCCAGATCAGGAAGGCAACGGCACTCATGTCAATATTAGTGGCGCAGGTTTGGTTAAAACAGCTCCTAATCCCGAAAACGCGATCAGGTTTCTAGAATACCTCGCCAGTGACCAAGCGCAGTTGTTGTTCGCAAATGGAAACTATGAATACCCTGCCGTGCCCGGGATTGCTGCGACCTCAACGGTAGTGGCTCTAGGGGATTTTGCCGAAGACTCACTCAGTACCTCTGAACTTGGAGTACATCAGGCTGCTGCGCTGATGGTGTTTGATCGTGCCGGTTGGAAGTAGATCAGCGTTAGACTGATCTATAGGCTCCGGTGATCAGACCGAGGGCTGCGCTCAGCATTGCAGAAACTGGATAGTGCGACCCTAGCGCTGAGCGCAAGTCATCGCCGTTTGAATACGAAGAAGAGGAGAGTGATTTGCAGGCTCGCCTGATTCGCGAAACGGAATTGCATTGTGTTGTCTTAGATGCCAGAAGAGAGGCAACCAATGTCGGCACCACCTCTAGGACGTCGTTGCTGCAACAGGTGCGCGAGGTAACGTGAGTCAAGATCTCGCGTTGAAGCCGTGCTCACTCAGTATACTGGCACAGCGGAGATGGACGGGTTGTGGCGTCCAGAACGTCAGGGAGCAGTATCGTGCTGGTCTAACCAGGGTAGGAGGAGCCCGTGTACATTGATGGTGGCGTTAAGGCGCGTTGCGAGCATAAAAAGACCCCCGATTTTGCGGTGTATGTAAGCGACGTCGATAGGTGGCACCTGCCAGAAGGTACTGTTGTTTCTCAGCGGCTCGATCCGCTGCATGAGCTGCTGGGGGATGGGCGAGCGACCGAAGTCATAGGGTTTGTTGACGATCAGCGGCACCAATGCGATGTCCGCCAGCTCTAGCAACGTTTGTCGATAGGCCGAGTTATCCGGCCCCAAGTGATAGCCGATCGACTCAGCTGCTTTGACCATTGACGGCCTGTCGCCGGCGATGGCTCCCGCCAACAGATCACGATAGCCTCGCACAAGTGCCGCTTCAAAACGCCGCGACGCGCCGAAGTCGAGCAGCACTACCTGTCCCGTTTCGGCGTTGTATTGATAGTTAGCGAAGTTGGGGTCGGTCTGGACGAGACGCAATTCAAAGAGCTCAATCATGAACAGCTCGAACAAAAGGGCTGCGACCCGATTACGCTCCGAAGCGTCTGCGTGGGCGACATCCTCTATCGGTTGCCCGGGCACAAAGGTCATACCCAGAATCCGCGAGGAGCTCAAGGAGGGGATGACTCGTGGTAGCAGAAATCGTTCGTCGTCACCCAGTGCGCGCACAAATGCGTTGAGGTACCGAGCCTCTTGCTCATAATCGGCCTCTTCGTGCAGTTGTGACTTCGCTTCAGCCAGTAGCGGGGACATATCCATGTGCTTTGGTAGCAGCCCCGATACGCGTAGCAGTGAGGCGAGATTATCAACGTCGGAATCGATGCTTTCCCGGACACCCGGGTACTGGACTTTGAGCACAGCAGCACGCCCGTCGCGCGTCGATAATCGATGCACCTGCCCAATAGACGCTGCCGCGAACGGCCGCGACTCAAACCCCCTCAGCTTTTTTTCAAAGTGGGGTCCCAACCCATCTTTTAATACCTCCTGCAACTGGGCGTCGGGCATGGCATAGCCTGCATTGCGTAAGGTCGCAAGAATGTCCGCCAGTTCCTGGGGCAGCAAATCACCCGTATCCATGGAGAGGATCTGTCCCAGTTTCATCGCGGCGCCACGCATCTCTGCCAGCTGCTTGGTGAGCCTCATTGCATTTTTGGGTGTCAGCAGAAGGTCCTTCACCCGTGGACGCTTGCCAGTCGCCAACTGCGCAGCGCCGTGCGCGAGCATATTGCCTGCCACGCCGCCGGCGAGGCGCGCGAACTTGCCAAAGCGCTGAGCGCGACCTTTTGGCACCGCGCGTTGCTTCCCGCTGGCCGCAGTATTGTGCGTCTTGTGCGTGTCTTCTCTCATCGCTCACCGATCCTCATCACACTGTGGCCCCGGCGAAGTAGGGCGCAACAATGTCGTGGCCATTGAACTCGGCGTCTAGCACAGCGATAAAAGTAAACACCCCGGTCAATTTCCGCGCCACCATGGCGAAGTCGCCGGAGGGAATGGCGAACTCTCGGTTTGCGAGTGATCGTGCCACCTGCTGCCCGGTCCGGTTGATGAGCCTGGAGCGTCCCCAGCAATAGTGACCCTCGGCGTTAAGAAACTCCGGTGGCAACGTTTCGGGTGGACGGAGCGGCTCGAGTAAATTGCCGATAAAGGCTTTGAACGTCTTCTTTGCGCTGACCCCTGCATCGGATGGCAGGCAGCCCAGTTGCACCAGCGCTTTTTCGAGACGCGCATCGTCGTTGTTCAGGCCCGCTAAGATGGTGTTGCAGAGCGCTGTCTGGACGGTGTGATCAAGCTCAAACACAGAGCCAAAATCGAGCAGGGTGAGATCGGTGCCCTCATCGTTGATCAGGTAGTTGCCAAAGTTGGGGTCGGTCTGCACTAAGCCCAGATCAAAAACCTCGGCAAAGAAGAGCTGCAGTATCGCCTTGCCCAGCTCATTGCGCGTTGGCTGAGGTAATGTCGCGACTGCCGGTGAGGCAGCGCGATGCCCCTCAACATACTCCATAGTCAAGACATCGACAGTGCAGAGCTCTGGCCGGAACTGCGGCACCCGGATACTCACTGGGGTGCGTTGCAACTGCGGATGCTTAGCCAGCGCATCAGCCATCGCCTGCGCCATTTGCTGTTCTCTCGGGTAATCGACTTCGGCTAACAGCTGCTTGTGGAGTGTGCTGAGCCAGCTGTCGAAGTCCCGGCTTCCGGGTATCCACCTTGCCAGCCGCAACATTTTGACAACGGCGTTAAAGTCATCATCAAGCAGCGCGACGAGATCGGGATACTGCCCCTTCACGATGACTTGCTCGCCGGTCGAGGCGATCCGTGCCCGGTGGACTTGTGCTAGAGAAGCGGCTGCCAGTGCATCAGGTTCTATTTCTAGTTCGGAATAGTGAGCGCCCAGACCAGAAAGAAAGACGGATTCCATCTCCGCCCAAGCCACAGGCTGGGTTTGGGCTTCTAGTTCATGCAGCGCCTTGGTGAGTGGTGCAGGCAAGAAGTGCTCGCCCAAGAGCGCGAGGAGTTGCCCAATCTTGACGTATGAGCCTTTCAGCTCACCCAACTGCCTGGCGAATCGGCGGGCCTCGCGATCGAGCAGGGTGTCTTCGTCGCGCGCGTCGCCGCGTATTTTTTTTAGCGCGCCATCGATGGCAAAAGCGCCGCCCGCCCGCGCACCCGCTAGCGATAAGCGTAAACCGCGGGCCAGGCCGCCTCGGCGTATGGAGTTATTTTTCGGCATGAACCCATTACGCGGCGCAGTGCCATGCAGACTCACTGACCGGTAAATACGGTGCTTTTAACCTGAACGCAAACCAGTCAGATTATGAGCAAAGCCTTAAGAGAGTGAGGCACTTACCCCGTTGACAGCCACATCAAGTTTGGTAGCGTTTTGCGCGGGGCAGCCCTCTCAGCGTGCTGTGAGGGTTGTATCAGGCCGTGCACGATTCTCTTGGTGTCGGGTACTAAAAACATAGGAGCGTTTATTATGCGCCTCGATCACACGATGCTCGTTATCGTTTTTTCAGTGATCACCTTTGCGGGGTCATCGTCTGCCGATAGTGCCGCTTCTGACCGCTTCGCAACTCTTGCACTAGCCTGTGTGCATCAGGAATACCCCAATCATATTTCACACAGCATGCAGAACGATGCCGATGTGGCACCCCCGCGGGAATTAACGCCGGCTTTCTATGGCTGCCTCGATTGGCATAGCTCGGTGCATGGACATTGGCTATTGGCAAGATTGGCAAGGCAGTACCCGCAGAGCGAGTACGCGCAGCCTGCACGAAAAGCGCTCGCGCAAAGTTTGACGCGAGAGCACTTGTTGGCCGAGAGCGTTTACGTGTCGGCTAAAGGCCGAAGGTCATTCGAGCGACCCTACGGCATTGCATGGCTTTTACAGCTGGTGACTGAGCTCGAAGAATGGGATGACGATGAGGCCAGACAGTGGCGCGCGAACATTGCGCCATTGGAGGCGGCGATGGTCGACCGATTGGTGTCCTGGTTGCCCGACCTGACCTATCCCGTGCGCAGCGGTACCCATTCGCAAACCGCTTTTGCGCTGGGATTAGCCCTCGATTGGGCGCGGGTCACGGGGGATGAGGCGGCAGAGGGGTTGATCTTAGAGCGCGCGCAAACACTGTATGGCGCCGATACAGGATGCCCCATCCACTATGAACCCTCGGGCGCTGACTTCCTTTCGCCATGTCTCGCCGAGGCCGACCTACTGCGCCGCGTCTTGTCGCCGGGCGCGTCTTCAAGCTGGCTGAAGGGGTTTTTGGCGCTTCCTGAAACGGGCGATTGGCTGCCAGCCGCGACCGTCAGCGACCGCTCGGATCCCCATCTTGTGCACCTCGATGGATTGAACCTGAGTCGCGCATGGATGTTGGAAGGTATCGCGAGTGCTTTACCGGACGGGGATCCACGAATTCGCGTGATCAGGGAGACCGCTAATACCCATCGAATCGCCGGTCTTGAAGGCGTCAGTCCTGAGCACTATGCGGGGAGTCATTGGTTGGGCAGCTTTGCGACTTATCTTGTCACGCGAAGGGGCATAGCGGGCAGCTGAGATATTCCGGATCTACGGTGCTGCGGGATTGGTTCTTCGCTTCGCGTAAGCGGTGGTTTCATGCTGGACCATGTGGCCGAGAGTCAGAGGCGGCTTAGTCACCCTCTGACGATAGAGCCGCCTGCAAGAGGGGCAACTGATCATTGCCAAAATACAACGCGTCACCAAGCAGCATTGTCGGAGAGCCATAAGCGCCGCGAGAGATTGCCTCCTCTGTATTCGATCGCAACTGATCTTTAATGGGTTGTTCCGTGCTGCTACCCAATAATGCGGCGCCGTCTACGCCACACGCTTCAGCGATCGCTTGAATGACGCCGGGGTCGTCAATGTTTTCACCCCGGGCAAAGTAGGCATCGAAAGCCGCTTTGGAGAACCATTGTAGCGTGGGCTGGTCCTGCTCCAGCACGCAGCATGCACGCATCGCCAGCACCGACTTGACCGGATGATGCGCGGTCGGGAACACCAGCGGCAAGCCCGCAACCCGCGCCCACTCGTGTAACCAGCGATAGTTATGAACAATCTTGGGGTCCATGGGCTCTGCCCGCGCCTGGTAGACGCTCGGGTTGACTGCGTTGAAGACACCGCCTACCAGGAAAGGTCGCCAGGTGATGTCCGCACCGGTTTCAGCGAGGACGGGCTGAATGTTGTTGAAGGCGAGATACGTCCAGGGTGACGAAAGGTCGTAGAAGAATTCGACGTGGGCCACGGCGCGGCTCCTAGTGGATCAAATAGTAGATTGACCCGTGATGCTGTCGTGTCGATCCCCGACTTGCAAGGGCCGTCTCGCTAGCTCGGTCCGACTCGATATTTGCGGGTGAGATGGGGCGGGCAGCAACAGAAAGCGCCCGGAATTGGGCCAGAGGCTGATCAGCCCGCTGATTCTTCAGCCGACTCAATGTATTCGGCTACGAGCGGCTTCACTGGCCCTTGATCAAAGAACAGTGCTGAGGCCAGCAACGCGACAGAGGCGAGGGCCCACAAAATATTTGACTTCAGATTCACCTTGACCTCCTGTCTGGTGTTAATGGCTTCCTTTCACGCGCGCACTCTAAGTCTCTGTGTATCACGACTCAACGTAAACAATACCAACCCTCAACGCGGGGAATCGGGTGTCCCGATGCGCGACTGATGGCTGAACGGTGTGCTTGGCGGTTGCATCATTGTTCTGCTTGTTTCGCTCGCACCGACTTGTGGTAATAACCTCATGCAGGGGTTATTTTGTGATACTTTAAAAGCATTAATAAAACGTGCTAATTAGAAATAAATAATTGATTTATATATAAAATAAACGTTTTATTGAATTTTATTCAACAGAGTCCCCATAGAATATGTCTCAGATCTGCACGCGCCATGGTTGTCGCAAACAAGCGCTTCGCAAGTTCTGCAGCGTCGCTTGCCGTGTGGCGCATCACAATAGCCGTCGGGCGCCGGCCAGTAAGGTGAGAATCACCTGCCTGGGCTGTGGGAAGGTCTTTCAGGGGCGTCCGGATCAAAAAACCTGTGGGGCAACCTGCCGTTCACGGCTGTTTCGTGCCCAAAAACAACACGAGGCCGGCAGAAAAACCACAGGTGACACAAGCGCGGTGGAGTGGAGCGCACTGACGCCGTTTTCGCCTGCCGAATTGCGTCAAACAATGCAGAAGCAGCAACTGGAGCCTGGGGTTGAGTATTCATGGTTGCCGGCCAGCCCGAAAAAGGTGCGGGTGAGGCGACCCAAACCACATACCGATCAAATGCGGCTGGATTTCGGGCTCAACGAGCCAGATTCAGAGGACCAGAAATGATTTACCCAGCGTTCTAGTGCGGCAGGAGCATACCAGCAGGCCCTGCTAATCTATCGGCTAGCATGCCGGTCGCAGTTTGTGCCGATCGAGGCGTTCTAGAGGAACCAGGAACCCCCATCGACCATGTGGGTTTGACCCGTGACAAACCGGCTTGCGTCTGACGCCAGATACACGATGGTGCCAGTGAGGTCCTCGGTTTCGAGATTACGCGGAATCAGTTGGTTAGAGGCAATTACGGCCTTCGCTTTCTCGAACTTTTCGCCAAAGAACTCCTCGGTGCCCTCGGTCATGACCGCAGAGGGGGCCACAGCGTTTACGCGGATATGGTCTCGCCCCAGTTCACGCGCCATGCCACGTGTCATACCAATGACGGCTGCTTTGGAAGCGACATAATCTAAGCCATAGGGCAGGCCGAATACCGCAGCGAGCGATGCGATATTGATGATCGAGCCGCCGCCGCTGGCGCGCATATGATCAACGACGGCACGGCTGGTAAGCCAGGTGCCTTTGATATTGACCTGCATCACCCGATCCCATTGTGCTTCATCAAGATGCTCGAAGCGCGCGCCTTTGAGCCCTGCATAGAGCGCGGCGTTATTGATCAGTACATCGACCCGGCCAAAGGCGTCCATGGCGAGTGATGTCATGGCTTCGCAGCTGGCGGCGTCGGATACGTCGACGGTGGTGGAGAGTGCTCGTCCGCCCGCTGATTCCACAGCTGCGACCGTCTCACCGCAATCGTTGAGGTCGGCGGCCACGATGGCCGCACCTTCTGCGGCCAGTGCCTCGGCGTAGGCCCTGCCCAAGCCACGCGCAGCGCCCGTGATCACTGCCACTTTGTCGGCTAGTTGCATGGTGA
>Ga0181564_10004509_pt1 | contig 11760 bp, 5 predicted proteins | sample 011ome_24_FD_134512 | JGI IMG/M metagenome (GOLD analysis project Ga0181564, IMG submission 134512) | Coastal salt marsh microbial communities from the Groves Creek Marsh, Skidaway Island, Georgia - 011513CT metaG (megahit assembly) | ecosystem: Environmental > Aquatic > Marine > Intertidal zone...
CACCGGCGCCGTGCGACCGCGAGCCTCCACCGGCGCGCGTTCGGATGGCGTTCCGTCGTCCAAACGCGAGCGGCCGACGCCTGAGACGGCGCGCCGCCGCCGAGGCGGCTCCTCCGACGATCCCGACGCGTCGGACGCGGACGCGTCGGACGGTCTGTCCGGTGACGACGTCGACGCGAGGCGCGACCGGTGGGAGGCGAAGCGTCGCCGATTGGAGGTGGACCGATCGAGACGACGAGACGCGCGTTCGGGGCGAGATCTCGGGCACCACCGCGAAAAAGAAACATCAGACGACGCGTTTTTCGATCCGGCGACGGAGGGCACCCCCGGCCCCCCCTGCGTTTTGCGTCTGGAGTACTGGATGCGGAGCGAGGCGTGCACCGAGCGCAAGCGGAGGCACGTCGAGGCGATCGACGCGAGGGGGGGGTACTGGGGCATGGAGGAACACATCGAGCGGACGGTGTTCGGCGGATGCGCGGATGACGACGACGTTAATAGTTCCGCCGGGACTCCCGAGACGAAACCGTCGAAAAAGCTCGACGTCGCGCTCGAGCCCAACATGTTTCCGTACGAGTGTCCGCCCGGCGTGACGCACTGGACGCTGTGGAGCCGACGCGAGATGTCCCCGGCGCAGATCGTCCGCTGGACGAAAACGTGGCTGCGCACACACAAACCGAACGTCACGAAGTGGAACTTCGACATGAACGACAACAACTCTGTGGACGTGCCGCACTACCACGTGTTCCTGTTCGAGCCGCCGAGCGGGAGCCATCGTAGGGACGCGGACAAAGCCGACGACGTCTCCGAGCCTCGGGGCGAGGATGAGGAACATCCATCATACGCAAAAAACGCAAACACGCGAGAAGACGTGAAACGAAGCGAAAAGACGCGAAGAGCGCCTCGAACGCCGTCCCCGTTCGGGGACGAGGCGCAGGAACCCGACAAGTGATATTAGACTAGTATCAATACACGACGACACTCAAAGCGGCTCGTCCGGGTCGAAATCTTCATCCCCGACCTCGTACCTCTCCGCGTCTGTCTCGTCTTCCTCATCGTTTTTGCCAACTAAAAGGTCGTCCGCGTCGTCGAGTGTCACCGCCGTTCCCTCCAGCGCCGCGTCGCACAAAATCTCGGCGAAGGCGAGGAGCTCGCCCGGAAGCGCGGCGACCGCGACTCCGCCGACTCCGCCGACTCCGCCGCCGGAAGCCGCCGCCGCCTTGGCTTTCGCTTTCGCGCCGTAACGGCGGCTGGCGCGCCGCGACGCTGTCTGCGACGCTGTGTCGCCGCCGCCAGCCAGGAGACGCAGAACGCGAGTCAACCCCTCGTCCGCCGTCGCCGACGCGTCCTCGTCGCGGCGTCGGCGTTTTTTTTTGGAAAACGTCTTTTGGGACGCGAACGAAAACGTCGCCGACTTGGCCGTCGCGGAGAAGTCCACCTCTTTCCCCGGGCGCGCTTTCGAGCTCGCCGCCAGCTCGGCGCGGCGGCGCAGCACATCGAGCGCCGGCGCCGCGCGCAGGAAAGGCGCGTGCATCGTGACCAGCGCGGAGGCCATCACGTGTTTCGCGCTGAGGTGGTAATCCGCCTGCATGACGCGCGCGGCGTACCCCGCTTCCTCGGTCCAAGCCGCGAACGCGCGCTCCCAGCGAGAGCCTCCTCTGTCCTCTCGGAGGCTCTCGGAGGGCGCTCTCGAGGCGCTCTTCGAGGCGCTCTTCAGAGCCGGCTCTTTTTTTTTGTGGGTTTTGACGACGCCATTGTCGGCGCGCTTCTCGGCGGCGGCGCGCCACGCGAGCCGCTCGCCCTCCGACCGCGAGGCGGCGAAGGCGGCGAGGCGCGCCGCGAACCGCGCGCCCGCGAACCGGCGCACCGGCGAGCCGGACGCGCTCGAGACTAAATGCTCACTCGCGCTCTCGCCGCCGCTCTCGCCGCTCTCGCGATCCGCCTGTGATGACGTCTCGCGACGCGTCGGACGACGAATTGGTCTCGTCTCCTCCGGCTCGAGGAAGGGCCACCCGAGTTTCTTCACCGCGAACGGCGCGGCCAGGCACGCCATCGCCAGCGTCTCCGAGCACGCGCCGCCGTCGCCCAGACGCGCGACCCGACGGTCCAGCGCCCTGAGCATTTTGAACAGCGGGTCCTCGCGCACCACCCTTCGCAGCGTCGCGTCGGACACGCGCTTGCCGCCGCGCCGGTGCCGGGTCAACGCGCTCCCGGTAAGAGCGCTGTCGTGGACGAGCCAGGGCAAATCCGCGGGAAGCGCGTGTTTCGTTCGCGGGTCGTTCGCGAGCGCGCCGCCGACGGAACTTTCGTCCGCGTCCTCGGAACGCGGTACGCGAGACGTAGGTTCCTCAGTACTCGCCTCAGTCGCCGTCTGCGTTTCCGTGAAAATGTGAAACGCACCAGGCGGCGCCGCCACGAAGTTGGTCGCCGGGTCCACCGCGCGCGCGACGTGCGTGGCGTGGAGATGCGCGACGTGCTCGAGCGCGCCCGTCGTCCACAACAACGCGACGGCTTTCGCGCTGAACCCGCGCGTGAGCAGCGCTTTCAGCTCGCCGGCGAGTCTCGCGGTGTGCTCCGTGCGCAGCAAGTGCGCGCTCGCCTTGAGCGCGCTCGTCACTGCGCCGGCGAGGACGAAATCGTGCCGCGCCGCGACGCGCGCCGCGCGGAGCATACGCGCCGGGTCCTCCCGGAAACTCAGCACCGCGCTGGGGTGCACGGTTCGCACGGTTCGCGACCGGATGTCCTCGATGGCGCCCACGAAATCATACAAATAGCCGGACTCGACGTCGTACGCCAGCGCGTTCACGGTGAAGTCGCGCCGTGACGCGTCCGCGCGGAGCCGACGCGCGACGTCGGGGTCGAGAGCGCATTCGTCGTCGATCGTCGTGTCGTCGTACGTCACTTCCGCGGAAACAGGTTCGCGAGGATCGTCGCGACGTTTCTCCGCCTCGAAGATTTCTCCGCCTCGAAAACGAAACGCCGCGTCTTTGAAGATTTCTCCGTCTCGCGAGCGGAACGCTTCCTCCTCCTCTTCCTCGCCGCGCATAGAAACGAGCTCGAAGAACGCCCCGGTTCGCTTCCCGGGCGCGTCGCTTTTCTCCTCGAAGCAGTGCGCCACCTTGAACCTCCGGCCGACCACCACGCACGGCCTAGCGCGTCGCTTGATGGCGCTCCACGACGCATCCGTCAGCAGGTCGAAGTCGCGGGGCGTCTTGCCCAGGAACAAGTCGCGCGCGGCGCCGCCCACCACGAACAGTCTGTGCTTTTTGTTTACGGCGCCGTCCGAGAACGCGTTCGCGTCGCCACGCGCCAGTCGGCGCTGTAACGTCCGGACGTACCGCGGGATCGACCCGGGGTCTATGCCGTGCTCGTTCGGAGACAACACGCGCGTTCGCTCGCGAGATTTGGACGTCGAAGACGACGACGAAGACGAAGACGCGGCGCGTTCGTCCAACGCCGTCTGCGTGTGCGTCGGCGCGAGCGTACGGTACGCGTTCGCGTCGTGGTGTTCGAGCGCCGCGGTCGATCCGTTCGCCGGCTCCAAAAACGCGACGGCCTCCTCGGCGTCCTACAGGCGCGACACGAGGTTTGATTTTCTCCCTCGATCGTCCAGACCGCGCGCCGCGCACGCCGCTCTGAGCTCGGCGACGCGCATCTGACGCAGCCGGCCGCGGGTCGGGGGAGGCGCCGCGGGGGGGGCTGCATCTGGAAGCGCCGAGGCGGACGCGAGGCTCGACCATCGCCGCGTCGAGACGCCCGAAAACGACCCCTCTCGCGCCGCGCGCGTCCACGCCGCGAAGGTCGAATGGGCAAGACCCGCCGGATGTGACGATGAAGACGACGGGGCAGGCAGACACGCCGAGCCGCGCGCCTCGGGCGACCGCACGAGACCTGCCGCGACCCCGCGCGCGCGGAGGACCGACCCCGCGAGCGCGCGCGCGCGCTGCGCCGCGTGGTGACGCATCGCCGCGACGCCCACACTGAGGGGGGAGCACGATGCTTTTGCGCTTTTGCGAAACGACACAAAATCAACGATCGGACGTGTATCGGACGGATGTCTGGAAATAAATCCACGACGCGCGACGCCGCGCTTCGTTCCGTATTCGGAACGAGACGTTCGGAAGGTCATCGGCGTGACCTTCCTTTCGGACGCGGACGCCACCAGCACCTTTTCGGGTGCGTGACGTGGTACGAATATCACGGTAAGCTGCTGTGCAGAAAAGCGCGCGAACCTTCTCCGTCTCGTCGTCTCTAAAACGTCGTCTCTAAAACGGACTCGCGCGTTCTTCGCGTCTTTCTTCGCGTTCTTCGACCGTCTCGCGACTCGCGACGAGTGTCGGACACACTCGTCACACACGTCACATCTCGTCGTCGAATCGCCCCGCAAACCCCACAGGCACGCCGCCATTTCTCTCGTCGTCTCGTTTTTTGAAGTCGTCACTGATCTCGAGCGCGCCCAGACACCCGCCGGCGCGTCGCACGCCGTCGGCGAACGTCTTCTCGTCTCCCGCCGAGAGAGAAGAAGTCTTCTTCTCTCTCGAAGCGCTCTCACCTCGCGGCGGGTCGCTCTCTCGAGCGTCGCTCCGCTCGCGGTACCGCCATCCGATCGCGGCGCGGCCGGGCGCGGCGACCGCGCGCAGCACGTCCGCGGGCGTGATGACGCGCACGGCGCGCCCTTTGAACGCGTCCACCACGAACACGTGGTGCGTCGCGTCGGTCACTAACGCGTCGAGCGCTTCGAACAAAGACGCGTCTCGCGTCACCGAACGCAGGTACGTCGTCGCCGGCGTCGCGCGCGGAGAGTCTCGCTCGCCGTCTTTTAAACCGCCACGAACGGTCCTTCGTTCCCAGAACAGCCGGACGGTCCGGATGCGGTACAGCAACGCGTCCACCGAGCCGAGCAGCGCGCCCGCGACCCAGTCCGGCAGTCTCCGGCTCTGCCCCGGCCCGCAAAACGCGACGCGGAAGTCGTTGGCGGTGATCACGCCCACCAGCGGGCCCGCGCTCTCGCCCTCGTACGCCGCGCACGTCACCCCCGCGCACGAGACCCCCGCGGCGCGCATCTTGGAGAACGCCTCCAAAACGGAGGTGCGGAGCGTGACGGTGACGACTCGCGAATCGTGTGAATCTGAATCGTCGCCGCTCGCGTCGCTGACCATGCCCAGCTCGCGCAGAGACGCGCGGAACGCGTCGGCGGGTGACCGCGACCGAGGAAGCGAAAAAGCCGAACGAAGACGCGCGTCGTCGTTTCGCTTCGCGACGCCGTCGCGCAGGAAACGACACACGTCCCACTGGGACACGATCGCGTCCACGACCATCGCGTCGCTACGCCACTCCGCGTCCAGTCGCAGCCGGTATGTCGCGACGCGGTGGCACGTGGTCGCGCGCGCGGGGACGTCGGCGACCGTCGGCGACCTGGCCGGAACCGAAGCGCGAGAGTCGTCGGCTTCGCGAGCGTCGGTGTTTTTTTTTTTTACGCCAGTCTCCGCGAACGCCGCGGGTTTCGCCACCGGGCGCAGAAAACCCGAACGAACGAGTTCCAGGAGACTGGCGTCCCGCGCGCCGCGGTACACCATCCGGCCGTCCTCCGCGCCCGCGCGAGCGCGCCGCAGATCCGAGAGCGTGCTCGTCGCGAACGCCTGCACCGCCTCGGCGAGCGAGGTCTTGTCCACGCCCGCGATCCAGCGCCGCCGCCCCTCTTCGCGAACGAACGACTCGGTGAACGCGCGCGCGTGTTTTTTTTTGTTGTAATTCTCACGCGAACGCTCGCCGGAGGCGGTCTCGGCGGTCTCGGCTCTACGCTCGGCGTGCGCCGCCGCGGCGGCGGGGTTGGGAGGCATCGAGGGCGGTGGGATAGCGCGCTCGAGACGCGCGAAGAACCCGGAGAGCAGGTCGTCGACATCGAGAAACCCGAGGAACGCGCGTCGTTCTTTGTCCACCAGAGGCGCGGCGTGCGCGGACGCGCGCGCCAACACGCGGAGTGCCTCGTCCGCGGTCGTGGAGACGTCCAGCGTGGTGACGAACCGTTCGGGCGCCTCCGACCGCCGCGCCTCGAGGTACTCGCCGAGCGTCACGGACTCCAGGAGCGCGCGCGCGGGCGCGAACAGGTCCTCGCCGCCGGCCACGCCGCGGGGCGCGCGCGAGAAGGCCACCGGCCGCGACGCGTCCTCCGCGGGGTCGCAGTAAAACCGGTGCGTCTCCGAAGTGGGCTCGAACGCGAGCGGCACTTCGGGGACGGACGAACGCGCCGCGTCGGCGGAAGCGGCGTCGGTCATCTTCACGAAGACGGCGCTGACACGCGGTCGCGCGCGTCGAGCGCGGGGGAGCCGCCGCGCGCGCCGCTCAGTGACGGAGTCGGGACTCCGTCGTGGCTTTCAGCGAGCGTTTCTCGGAACGCTCGACGCAAACATGTGGAAATCGACGTCTCTGAGAAAAATACGAAAGAGAATCCCTGCGTCCCGTCAGATCTGGCGGCGGCGAAAGCCCTCTCGGTGCTTTAGACGAGCCACCGACGTCGTCGACGTCGCGCGCCCTCACGAACGCGCTGCGCACGAGAGCGACATGACCGCCGCGGTGTTCCCCGCGGCGCACGCGGCCGCCGACGCCGCCCCCATGGACTTGGGGCCCCACGAATCGGCGGGGGTGCCGGGAAAAAAGTCGGCGGCCGAATCCGCCGCGGACGCCGCGACCGCGGCGCGCGACAAGTCCAAGAACGACGCCAAGCACGGTAAGAAGAGCAAGACGTCGAAGGCGGACGCGCGAGACGATCGCGTCGACGCGAAAGACGCGAAAGACGCGAAGCTCTCCCCCGTGGAGCGGTGTGAGAAGCGCATTCGCGCCGCCAAGCGCGCCACGCGAAGCGAGCTGAGCGTCTCGGGCGGCGAGTGGGCCAAGAACGGGTACGCGGGCGACCCGGACGTCTTGTCCACCGCGAACTTAGGGGACGACGTCCCGCGAATCTCCGCGAAGACGGTGAGCGTTCGCGAGTTTCGGGAACGGTTCGAGAACCCCCGTCTGCCGTGCATCATAACCGACGCGATGGACCACTGGCCGGCGATGCGGACGTGGACCTACGACGGCTTTCTCGATCGATTCGCCAACCACAAGTTCAAAGTCGGCGCCGACGACGACGGGTACGCCGTGCGGCTCAAGTTCGCGCACATCCACCACTACGTCACCTGTGCGACGGATGACAGCCCGGGAAAGGTCACCGCGGACGGCGACGACTCCCCTCTGTACATCTTCGACGGCGGGTTCGGGGATAAAGACGGATCGAAGCCGCTGCTGGACGATTACGACGTCCCGGCGTACTTCCGCGAGGACCTGTACGGCATCGCGGGAGAAAAGCGACGGCCTCCGTACCGGTGGGTCGTGATCGGGCCTCCCCGGAGCGGCTCCAGCGTGCACGTCGACCCGCTCGCCACGTCCGCCTGGAACGCGTTGATCTCGGGGCGGAAACGGTGGTGCCTGTTTCCGCCGAACGCGGGTTTAACGAAGCCCGACTTGAAACCGAAGGGCATCGGTTTGGACGGCGAGAGCGTCACGTGGTTCCGACGAATGTACCCGCGCACGCGGAGCCACGAGTGGAGGGTTTTACAAAACCGACCCGTGCCGATGGACGTCGTGCAGAACCCGGGCGAGATCATGTACGTGCCGGACGGGTGGTGGCACGCCGTGCTGAATTTAGAGCACACCGTCGCGGTGACCCAGAACGTGGTCGGGAGCGCGCGCTTCGATAAGGTGTGGCGCATGACCAAGCGCGGTCGGCCGAAGATGAGCGCGCAGTGGCTTCAAAAGCTCAAGCAGAAGCGCGCCGACTTGGCTCGAATCGCGGAGCGACAGCCGCGCCGAGGCGCCGAGAGCGCCGGCGAAAAGACGTCCTCGTCGTCCTCGTCGAGTTCCTCTGAGGAGTCCTCCGACTCCGAGGACCTGTACGATTACGCGCCAAACGCGGTGCACGACGAGCGCCCGGCGGTGTGCGACGCCGTGCTCCGCGAGATGGCGGTCGTGCGCGAGAAGCGCAGAGCCGCGGAGGCGCGCGCCGCCGCCAGGGCGCGGGCCAGGCGCGAAGCGGAGGAGTTGGCGCGGAGGAAGAGCGGAGAAAAAAACCAAGCCGCGTCCGGGACCAAGAGCGGAAGCGAGTCGCAAGGCAGCGAATCTCGACGGGACGGCGCCAAGTCACCAAAGTCGCCCAAGTCGCCCAAGTCGCCCAAGACGAAGAAGCGCTCGCGCGACGTCGAAATGGTCGCCGCGTGAGTCACTCCGAGTGGTGACGCGCGTTAATCGATTTATACTGTTAATCGTTCACGTCGTTAATCGCGTAACCGTACCGTATCGTACCGAGCGGACCGCCGCCGCGACGCGAAACGCGAAACGCGACTACGTACCCGTTCGCGCACGACGCTCTCGCTATAGGTGCTTGAAGATCACGTACTGACATCTACGGCATCTACGGCATCTACGGCATCGTCACGGTGAGCTCGATCTCGACCGCGGTGTCGCTGGCTTTGGAGGCGTAGAAGCTCCCGACCCCCGACGCGCGGCAGTACGCGGTGAGCGCGAACCCCAGGTACTCGTTCGGGGGACTCACCCCCCGCGCCGCCAGCGCCTGCGCGCCCCACAGGTTCGCCACGCCCTCGACGACGATTCGCATTCGTACGCGTCTCTTTTCTTGTTTCATGTCGACCACGGCGACGTCCGAGCGCAGCCCGTATCCTTTGTCCACCATGCACTTGGTCAAGGCGGCGACGCCCTTTTCCATCGTCGCCGCGTTCGCCTCGAACTCGTCCCCGAGCCTCGCCGGCTCGGGGCACCCCGGGAACGCGGTATCCTCGAACCCGTACCGGAGCCGCGCGTAGATGGTGTCGCCCAGCCTCTGCGCGAGCACCGCCGGCAAAATCGCGTTGTCGGCGAGGCTCGGGTCCCTTCGCACGACTCGCGTCGTCCCTTCCGCGCCGCTGCGTTCCTCGAAGACGCCGGCGCTCTTGGGCATCTCGCGCGCCACCACTTCGAACTGCACGTACGAGATGAAGTCGAAGTACAGCGGGTCCTCCAGCTTGCCCTGCTCGATGACCAGCGGCGCGTACTGGAACTTGTACGGCTCCCACTCGGCTTGCCGTGACTTCCAAAACTTCACCTGGAACTGGTCCATGGGCAAGATGTCCATGGCGTCCACCGTCTCGTACCCGGACCGCAGCAGCAGCACCGCGAGCCGCAGGCTGAGCTTCGTGCGCGGGAACCGCACCGGCTCGGGCGGCAGCGGGAGCGAGAACCCGGCGCTCTTGGGCAAGTACGCGTTGGGCGCGCTCGCGCGCGCCAGATCCGCCGACGCGAGAGACGCGGTGCGCACCTCGCGGTCCACCGCGTCGACAGCCTTCTGCGCCGCGGGGGACAACGGGGGGGGTGCGTCGGGGTCGACGGGCGGAAGCTCGGACGGCTCCTGCGACGACTCCGGCGAGTCCGGCTGCGCGACGTCCGACACCACGGTCGGCTCCGGCGACTCCGGCGACTCCGGCGACTCCGCGCGCGGCGCGAGACGCGCGCGGCGACCGCCGTCGGACGCGAAGGCCTTTTCGCCGAGGCGAACGCCGGCGCCTCGGTGCCGAGTTCCGAGGCGATGACCGCCTCCGACGCCCCCGAGCCCTCTCCACGACGCCACCGCGTGTTTCGTCGCGCGACACCGCTCGGAGGCGGCGGCCAGGGACGCGACGGGGGGGGAGCGCGCTGCGCTCGACATCGCTCGAGCGAAGCGGCGCGGGCGGTGTGGTGGAGGCACGAACCGCGTCGAGGATGTTTATCAACAGGCGCCCGACGTAAACGCCCCGTCACGGCAAAAGCGCAAAACCTCGGCTGGTGAAACGCCCGCTCCTCCGGGCACTTTCACTCTCGCGCGTCACGCACGATGCTGGCTCGCTGGCTGCCCCTGGCGCAAGGGTACGGACGTGTGGCGTGCCGTACGTCCAAGGCGCGCGCGAGCCGCGCCGCCTGGTCGCCATCCCCGGCGCACGCGCGGTCGCGGTCGGTGCGCGCCCACGCCGCCGGCGGGTGGCGCATCTCGGACAATCTCGGAAGCGGCGGCGGCGGCTCCGGAGGGCCCGACGAGAGGCCTCCCGGGGACGAAGAATCTTTCAGGGGCGGCAGGCGCGAGGGGCACGAGCGCGAGGGACGCGAGCGCGCGCGCGCGCCCTCTCGCGGGTACGACGCGAGGCCGCGGGACGCGTACGACTCCCGCCCGAGGGGTCGGTCGCGAGGGGGACGCGACGATTCGCGCAACCACGATCCCGGTTTCTCTTCCCGAGACTCTTCTTCCCGGGATTCTTCGTCATCCTCGCGCGAGTTCGGCGGAAGAGGCCGAGCCGGCCGAGGCGGCCGAGGCGGCCGAGGAGGCGCGCGCGGGGGGCGCGGCCGCGGGGACCGGGGAGGACGCGGGCGAGGCGCGCGCGCGTCGTTCAGGGACGACTTCCGCGACGAATCGTTTTACGGCGTAAAACGCGGCGGCGAACGCGACGGCCGCGACGAACGCGACGAATCGTTTTACGGCGGATCCGATGCCGAGTCGCCCGCGGAATTCGCGAACGACTCGTCTCACGGGTCTCACGACGATCATGTTAGACCATTCCACAACGCCGACCCCTCGAAGCGCAACGATACCGGCCAGAACGACTGGGACTGCGGCGCGTGCGGCGCGGACAACTTCGCGCGGCGCGACGCGTGTTTCCGGTGCGGCGCCGCGAGGGGCGCCGTCGAGACGGACCGTCGGCGTCCCGACGGCCCGAAGGCGCGCGCGTCTCGCGACCCCGACGTTCTTAACTCCTTCGAGACACGCGCGCCGAGCCGTGACGATTCGTTCAAACAGAGGAGGAACGCCGGCGGCGGCGGCGACCGGTGGGACGTGTCCCGCGAGGGTGTCGGGAGCGCGAGGGAGTCGGACGGCGGATCCGAACGCGCGCCGATCCCGGCGGGCTGCTCCCGGTTCTACGCGACGTGCCACCCGGGGCTGGAAGAGGTGGTCGCCGCCGAGCTGCGCGCGTTCCCGATCGAGGCGCTGGACGTCCGCGCGGGCGCCTCCGGCGTGTACTTCGTGGGCACGAAGAAGACGGGCGTCCTCGCCAACGTGTGGCTGCGCAGCGCCGTTCGCGTGCTGGTCGAGCTGCGGCACGGGTGGCTGGACAGCTCCGCGCCCGGCGGCGCCGCCGTGTATGACTTCGTGCGGTACGCCGTGCCGTGGCCCGAGGTGGTCCCCGAGCGCACCAGGAGCACGTTCTCGTTCGAGAGCCGCGTGTGGAGCTGCACGGACGTCACCTCGACGCGCCTGGCGGTGACGCGGGCCAAGGACGCCGTCTGCGACGCGCTGGTGGACGCCAACGGCTGGCGCCCGCCCCCCCCCGCGCGCGGCCACGCCTCGGCGGACGTGCCTATGTTCCTGTCGCTGTACCGGGATGAGGCGACGCTGTACCGGGACATGTCCGGCGAGAGCCTGCACCGGCGCGGGTACCGCGACGCGGCGATCCACCGCGCCGCGCTCAACGAGAGCGCGGCGGCGGGCGTGCTCGCGCTGGCGGGCTGGGCGGACGCGTGCGACAAGGCGAGACGGTCGAGCGGCGCGGATTTACAGACCGACAAAACGCAAACGCATGAGTACGCGCTTCCCGTGTTGGTGGACCCCATGTGCGGCTCAGGGACGCTCCGGATCGAAGCCGTGCTGTTGGCCGGGATGGTGGCGCCCGGCTTGGTGCGCGCCGACGCCGCGCGACGGCGTGGCGC
>Ga0181564_10004516_pt1 | contig 11752 bp, 8 predicted proteins | sample 011ome_24_FD_134512 | JGI IMG/M metagenome (GOLD analysis project Ga0181564, IMG submission 134512) | Coastal salt marsh microbial communities from the Groves Creek Marsh, Skidaway Island, Georgia - 011513CT metaG (megahit assembly) | ecosystem: Environmental > Aquatic > Marine > Intertidal zone...
ATAAATGAATAACCTTCGTAGTCTGTGAAGTTTGGTGTCCAGTTAAATACAACTGTTCCTCTTCCTTCTTTTTTAGCTGCAGCGAGTTCTGCCCAAAGCGCATCAGCACTTCCTGCAAACTTAACTGTCCATAAATCAGAAAGACCTAGAGCTTCAACTCTTTGAGGAATAACATCACCGTGCCATTCAACTGGCCCTTCAAGCCATCTTCCTTTACCATCTGAGTCTGCAGTTACGAAATTTTTAGCACAGTCTGGTGAAAGCATCGCTTCCCAATTAGGTAGACCTGGGCATAAATTTTGTTCAACAACCCAATTCGGTACACCCATTTCTTCTAGGGTTGGAGCTTTGTGGTTACCAGTATCGATTACACCACCTTTGTCCATAGCATCATAGAAAGGTTTCCCCATTGTGGATTCCCAAGTTTCATGAGCAACGTGAAGTTCTCCAACTCTCATTGCCTCGTAACGAGTCACTGATTCAGCTGGTACTAATTCAACTTCATACCCTAGCTCTTGCCAAATTTGTGCCATGACGTTTGCCATCACAATTTGACTTGACCAGTTTAAAACTGGCACTCTGATTGGATCTGCAGCTTTAGCGGTTAGTGATAAACCAGCTGTCAAAACCAATGCATAAAATAATGAAAAGATTTTTTTCATTTATTCCTCCATTTCCTATTATAATAGATATCATTATATTAAGATAATATAGAGCGCGTAAAAAGAGAAAAAATTCACAAAGTGGAACAAAAAAGACTTGAAATGAAGAATAAAATTAATAGCAAACAAATCTTAATATCATCAGCAAATCTTCATCATAATTTTAGAATTATTCAAAAAAAGGTTGGAAAATCAAAAGTTATGGGTGTCATAAAAGGTGATGGTTATGGCCACGGAATGAATCAAACATTCAAAACACTAAGAAAGGCAGGATGTAACAGTTTCTACGTTGCCCGATTAGACGACGCATTAGAACTTAGGGAAATTAACTCTAAGTGTTCAATAAATTTACTGGGTGGATTTACCACTTTAGAAAATATCAAAACCATTAGCGATAATCGCATAACCCCGATTGTAAATAATTTTGATCAACTAGTGCTTTTAAAAAACCATCCAACCCTAAAATTCATTTTACATTTTGATACTGGAATGAACCGCTTAGGATTTAAAATTTCTGAAACCCAAAAACTATTAGAACAAATCAATCCAAAAAACCTTTTGGCAGTAATATCCCACCTAACTTCTTCTGATGATGGAGATTTAAATGGATCAAGGATGCAATTAAATGATTTAATTAAAATCAATACTACTTTTAATAAACCTATGAGCATTGCTAATTCTGCTGGGATATTTCTTGATAAAAAATTCCATTTAAACTTTGTTCGCCCTGGTAAAAGTCTTTATGGAATTAATCCTTTTGTTCGAAAAAGTTTTGGACTGAAACCTGTGATGAGTATCTACGCACCTATTCTTCAAGTAGCCAACGTGGCTAAAAATCAAACCATTGGCTATAGTAAAACTTTTAAAGCCAAAAAATCTTTAAAAGTTGCCACCATCGATTTTGGGTATTCGGATGGTTTTTTAAGAAGCGGTAGTAATCAGGCAAAAGTCTATATTGAAAAATTTAAGTGTCCGATTGTAGGAAGAGTATCCATGGACCTAATAACAATTGATGTAAGTAATGTTCCTGAAAAATATCTTTACTTAGGTAAGCCAGTTGAAATTTTAGGTCCTCATCAATCTTATGAAAATATAGCAACTCAAACTGGAACTAATGAACATGAAATTCTGATTTCCTTGGGTAAAAACGCTAAGAGGGTTTATTATTAAAATATGTATGAGGCGCCTACTAAAGATATTCAGTTTGTTTTAAAAAATATTATTAATCTTCGGGATATTTTAAAAATAAACGATTATCAGGATTTCTCAGATGACTTAATAGACGCTGTTCTCGAAGAAGCCAGTAAAATAGCATCCGATATTTTAGCTCCCTGTAATTTAAGTGGTGATGAGGAAGGTTCCAAACGACTACCAGATGGAAAAGTCATAACCCCCAAAGGCTACAAAGAAGCCTATGAAAGCTTAAGAGATGGTGGTTGGTTTGGCTTAGAAGCCAAGTCTGAGTTTGGCGGACAACAAATGCCCCTATCACTCTCAGCTGCTGTCAATGAAATGTGGCATAGCTCCAATATGTCTTTTGCTCTTTGTCATCTTTTAACGCAAGGATTGATTTATGCTCTGCAAAAATCTGCTACATCAGAACAAAAAGATTTTTATATACCTAAACTCTCTTCGGGCGAATGGACTGGTACTATGAATTTAACTGAACCTCAAGCAGGTACAGATCTATCGGCCATTCGAACAAAAGCAGTTAAAGAAGGAGATCATTATAGAATTTTTGGTCAAAAAATTTATATCACCTATGGAGAACATGATCTCTCAGAAAATATTATTCACTTAGTGCTTGCACGAACACCTGATGCACCAGAAGGGAATAAAGGAATTTCTGTTTTTATTGTTCCAAAATTTCTTTCCAACAAGGATGGATCCATCGGCAAACAAAACGACGTACATTGTATTTCTATAGAAAAAAAACTGGGTGTAAAAGGTTCTCCTACTGCTGTACTACAATACGGTGATAAGGAAGGGGCAATCGGATATTTAGTTGGTCAAGAAAACCAGGGATTGAATATCATGTTTGAGATGATGAATCATGCAAGGTTTGCGGTTGGATTACAAGGACTTGCGATTGCGGAAAGATCTTACCAACAAGCCAAACAATATTCTTTTGAAAGAGTTCAAGGTGTTCCATTAGGCGGCAAACAAGGCGATGCTATTATCCATCACCCTGATGTTCTAAGACTCAATGCACTAATGAAATCAGAAATTGAAGCAATGAGAGCATTGGCAATTTATGGCGCATATAGCATGGATATGATAAAATCAGATGAAAGTGATTATTGGATAAATAAAACCTCACTTTTAATTCCCATAATTAAAGGGTGGTTAACAGAACGCTCGGTAGAAATAACATCTAGTGCAATACAAGTGCATGGTGGGATGGGATTTATTGAGGAAACAGGTGTGGCCCAGCATTACAGAGATTCAAGAATACTTCCGATTTATGAGGGTACGACGGCTATTCAGGCCAATGATTTAGTTTTCAGAAAAACTATACGAGATAAAGGTGAGGGAATTAAAAGTCTATTAAAAGAGATTAAAGAGGAAATTGATCAAAGTTTAAATGTTAGCACCTTTCAAAAGTCACAAACAAAAATGAATGAAGCAATTGATATTTCACTTAAAACAATTGATCATTTAATCGCCAGCTCTAACAACCAAAGAAAATCTGCTGTTTCAGGAGTTAATTATTTAATGATGCTTGGATATTTATTTGGGGGATGGATGATGTCCAAAAGTATTGTTGAAGCTTCCAAACTATTAGAAAAAGAAGGTGCTGATAAAGATTTCTTGGAGTCCAAAATAGTCAGTGGCAACATTTATATGAGTAATATTTTACCCCAAGTTCAAAACCTATCAAAAATTATTATCGAAGGCGATGATGATATTCTATCAATGAAAGTGAATTGGTTATAATTACGTACCAGAGTAATTAGGACCGCCTCCGCCTTCAGGCGTAATCCAATTAATATTTTGTGATGGCTCCTTGATGTCACAAGTTTTGCAATGAATACAATTTTGTGAATTTATTTTAAATATTTTTTTTTGATTTTGATTATCGATTTCTATTTCATATACACCCGCAGGACAGTATCGTTGAGCGGGTTCATCAAACTCATTTAATGTAAAATGAATTGGCAAATCTAGATCTTGAAGCTGTAAATGACAGGGTTGATTTTCTGCATGGTTGGTTGCAGACAAATAAACGGAACTGGGTTTATCAAAAGTCAAGACACCATCATATTTGGGATACTCTATTTTTGAAGCCTCAGCTGCTTTGATTAACGTTTGATGATCGGCATGTTTATGGTTGAATGTAAATGGAAGTTTTCCTTGAAAAATTTTTTGATCTAGTGCTGTAAAAATCATCGCTGGGATTAAACCCCACTGAAAACTCGGCTTTACATTGCGAGATTTATGTAACTCCTGATAAACCCAAGATTGCTTAAACCTCTCTTCATACAAGTCTAATGAGCTATTTCTTGTTAAATGCTGATGGATCACCTCCGCTGCAATCATTCCACTTTTCATAGCGGTATGTGACCCTTTTATTTTAGGCATATTTAATGTCCCCGCGTCACATCCTATTAACAAACCACCTCGCATGGACATTTTGGGTAGGCTTTGAAGTCCACCCTCAATTAAGGCACGTGCACCGTAGGATATTCTCTTAGCTCCTTTTAAAAGCTTGCTGATAGCAGGGTGAGTTTTGTACTTTTGAAACTCATCATAGGGAGATAAATAAGGATTTTTATAATCCAAACCTACAACATAGCCTAAGTAAAGTTGACTGTTTTCAGCGTGATAGGCAAATCCTCCACCGTATGTATCGTGAGTTAATGGCCAACCCACTGTATGCATCACCTTACCTAATTGGTGGTGGATAGGGGCAATTTCCCAAATTTCTTTAAAACCAATTCCATACTGCTGAGGCGACTTATCTTTATCCAAGTTATATTTTTTAATAACTTGTTTGCCTAAGTGCCCTCGGCAACCTTCTGCTAGTACTGTGACCCTGGACTTAATATTAATACCTGGTTCAAAATTTTCTTTGGGTTGTGAATTTTGATCCAACCCCATATCACCTGTTTGAACGCCTATTAAATTATCGCCATCATCGAATAATAAATTTTTAGCTGCAAAACCAGGAAATATTTCTACCCCTAAGCTCTCGGCCTGTTCTGCTAACCACTTACAAAGATTTGAAAGACTAATAATATAATTTCCATGGTTTTGTAAAACCTTTGGTAATAAAAAATTGGGAACCTTTATTGAACTTGCGTTAGTTAAAAATAAAAATTCTTCTTTATTAACTTGGTTTTGAACTGGGCAATTTAATTCTTTCCAATTAGGAATTAGTTCATTTAGTGCTCGTGTCTCGAATACATTACCGCTGAAAATGTGAGCGCCCACTTCAGATCCCTTTTCCAAAATACAAACATTAGTTTCAGGATTAATTTGTTTTAATTTAATTGCGGTCGATAAACCAGCAGGTCCTGCCCCTACTATAACTACATCATATTCTAATTCTTCTCTTTGGATATCAGTCACTCAAAACAGAATAGATTATTTAGATTTAGGATTCTATCTTATTCAATAAATCTAATTCAGCCATTAATTCAGGGATGACTTGAAAAAGGTCACCGCTCAATCCGTAATCAGCAATTTTAAAAATAGGAGCTTCTACATCTTTATTAATAGCAACTATAACTTTACTGTCTTTCATACCTGCTAAATGCTGAATGGCACCTGAAATTCCAATGGCAATATACAAATCTGGAGCCACCATTTTACCTGTCTGTCCCACTTGGTGTTCATTACCTATGTAACCCGAGTCTACTGCTGCTCGAGAGGCACCCACTGCGGCTTTCAATTTATCAGCCAACTCATAAATAAGCTTAAAATTATCCGCATTTTCCAGTCCTCTACCACCTGAGATAACAATCTTAGCGTTAGATAAATCGGGTCTATCTGATTTTGTAACTTCACGGTTAATGAAACGAGTTTGAGATGGGGTTTCAATATAAGGGATATTTTCAATTAATGCTTCACCCCCCATCGTTTCACATCTTTCAAATGCAGTTGGACGAATTGTAATGAGATTTAATGTTTGAGGAGATTGAACGTGAGCAATTGCATTACCGGCATAAATAGGTCGAATAAAAGTTTGTGGGTTCTCAATGCCTATCACATCACTTATTTGAGAAATATCTAATAAAGCCGCAACTCTTGGAAGTATATTTTTTCCATAAGTAGTTGCTGGGGCTAATATGTGCGTATAATTTTTTGCTATTGATAAAATAATTGGTGAAATTTTTTCTGCAATGACATTATTTAATCCTTCATTATCGCATGTGATTACTTTTTTTAGTGCTAAAATATTTTTTCCTTCATTTGCCAGATTTTCAATTTTACTTCCACAGATTAATAAATGTATGTCATCATTAATTTTAGAGGCAGCTTCAATAACATTGAAGGTGGAAGAGAGAAAAGCTTGATCGTTATGTTCTGCTAAAACTAAAACTGACATTTAAATAACCTTTGCCTCATATTTTAGTTTTTGAATTAATTCTTTTACATCGCTAACCATAATTCCTGCTTTTCTTGTAGGGGGTTCGATAACTTTTATTGTTTTAATCTTAGGGGTAGTATCAATACCTAGCTCTCCTATATCTATAACATCTAATGGTTTTTTCTTAGCTTTCATAATATTAGGGAGTGAGGCAAAGCGTGGGGTATTTAATCTTAAATCGCAAGTTAAAATAGCTGGTATAGTGAGTTCTAAATTTTCTATCCCCTCGTCAATTTCCCTTGAAATTGAGAGAAGGTTATTTTCAATTTTTAGTTTTGAAATAAAACAACCTTGGGGCCAGTTTAACAAAGCAGACAAAAGTTGCCCCGTTTGATTGGCGTCATCATCAATAGCTTGTTTACCCAATAGAACTAGATCTGGTTTTTCGTTCTCTACAATAGATTTTAAAACCTTGGCCACAGCTAATGGTTCTAATAATTGATCAGTTTTGGCTAAAATAGATCTATCAATACCCATAGCCATCGCAGTTCTTAGAACATCCTGTGATTTATCATCGCCAATTGACACCGCGATAGTCTCTGAGGCAACCCCCTGTTCTTTTAATTTTATAGCTTGCTCAATGGCATTCTCATCTGGCGGGTTTACTGACATTTTAACATTTTGAGTTTCGACACCTGATTGGTCACTTTTAACTCTAATTTGCACTTTGTAGTCGACTACCCTTTTGACTGCTACTAGAACTTTCATAAAAAACGAATATAAATTAAATTAGATTAACAAGAAAGTTATTTCGATGAAAATCATCAAATATAAAAAAAAGAATATTACAAAAAATTTTTCAAATTTAGAGTTTTCAGTATCTCAAAAAGGCAAAGAATTTCAAATCAAAGAACATTTTCAATTTAATGGACATAGTGTTTCTGCAATTTGTTATTTTCCTAAAGAAAAAATTTTTTATTTTATAAGGCAATTTCGACCAAATTATTTTTTTAATAAAAATAAAGCATATCCTTTAGAGATAGTAGCAGGAGGTATTGATAAAAATGAAAACCCCAAACAAGCTATAGTTAGAGAAATAAAAGAAGAGATAGGTGTAAAGGTTTTATCAATTAAAAAACTATGTTCTTTACATATAGCGCCAGACTGCCTAGATGAAATAACACACCTATATATTGCCTGTGTTCCCAAAATTTCTAATTTTCATATTTTTAACAAAAATCAAAAAGAGTCTATTGAAATAGTTCCTATTCAATACAAAAAAATTTCTAAATTACTTGATGAGAATAAATATCAAAACGTTGTTACTAGACTGGCAGTACTTGAGATTTTAAAACTTAAGATTTAATTTTAGTCATTTCAGGATCATATAAAGATTTTAAATGAACCTTGCAGGGTATTTTTTGAGTTGCGATTTCAAGTTCATATTTTCCCTCTAAAACATACTGATTGTCAATTGGTTCCTTACTTCGAATATAACCATATCCAATAGACTGCTTTAAAGTATATCCATACCCTCCGCTTGAAAGCCAACCCACTTGCTTGCCATTTCTATAGATTGTCTCCCTGCCTAATAAAATTTGACTAGGATCGTCAACTGTAAAAGCAGCAAAAATTTTCTTTAAACCATTCTTCTTTTGTTCTTGTAGCGCTGTTCTACCAATAAAATCTTGATTACTATTGATTTTAGTTGCCCAGCCTAAGCCTGCTTCTAGCGGAGTGTGATCTGGGCCAATATCAGATCCCCAAGCACGGTATCCTTTTTCAAGCCTGCAAGCTTCAATGCATCGATAGCCCGCATTAACAAGTCCAAATTCTTTTCCAGCAGAAAAAATTTCATCATATATATATTGAGCATCTTCTATTGGAAAATGTAGCTCCCAACCTAGTTCGCCCATATAAGTTATTCGAATAGCATTAACTTTTTTTTCACCAATATTAATAATTTGAGAAGTGGCAAAAGGAAAATGTTTATTTGATAAGTCTGATTTAGAAACTTTTTGTAAAATAATTCGAGAATTAGGGCCCATTAAAGAGAAAACAGAATTTTGATAAGTAATATTTTCAACTTTGGCATTCGGAAAGTGTGAAATATTTTTTTTAATCCAATCAAAGTCATGTGTCATAAAACCAGTTCCCGTGACTAGATAAAATTCATTTTCAGTCATACGAGTAATAGTTACATCACATTCGATTCCTCCATGTGCATTCAACATTTGAGTGTACACAGTAGACCCAACTTCTCTGTTTATTTTGTTGGAACAAATGAATTCTAAAGCATCAAGCGCTTGTAAGCCTGAAATTTTAAATTTAGCAAAGGATGTTTGATCAATTAAAACTGCTTTTTCACGAGCGGCCTTTACTTCATCACCTACAACATTAAACCAATTTTGTCGATCAAATGTGTACTGATCTTTTGGCTCCATAGAATTAGGAGCAAACCAATTAGGTCTCTCCCATCCAAGTTTTTCTCCAAAACATGCATTTGCTTTTTTAAGAGTTTCATAAATTGGAGATTGTTGAAAAGGCCTACCTGAAGAATGCTCCTCAAACGGCCAAGCCATGGTGTAGTGTTTTGCATATGCCTCATAAGTTCTTTTTCTAACCCACTCCAAATCTTGATGCGGTTTACCAAATCTCCTGATGTCTACTGGCCATAAGTCATAGGGTGGTTGACCTTTTGCAACCCATTCAGCTAAGGCCATGCCAGCCCCTCCGCCTGCTGCTATGCCATAGGCATTAAAACCCGCACCTACGTAAAAGTTTTTTAATTCAGGGCTCTCTCCAATGATAAAATTGCCATCGGGAGTAAAGCTTTCAGGTCCATTTATCAATTGCTTAATACCTGCTGTTTCTAGTTTAGGAACTCTACCCAAGGCATTCATCATAATTTGTTCAAAATGATCAAAATTTGAATCTAGTAAAGAGAAATGGAAATCTTCTGGGACGGATTGTTCAGCCCAAGAAATAGGGTTGGGTTCATAACCGCCCATTACAAGTCCCCCTACCTCTTCTTTAAAATAAATCAAACGATCCGGATCACGCAGTGTGGGTAAATTTGTTAGTACACCCTCTATTGGTTCAGTGACCATATATTGATGTTGGAAAGAAACTAAAGGGATATTGACACCCACTGTTTGGGCAAATTGTCTTGACCATTGACCACAACAACAAACTATTTTTTCGCACTCAATCATACCCTTATTTGTTTCAACTCCAGAAATGATCCCATCATTTAAAATAACTTTTAAAACTTTGGTTTCCTCTAAGATAACTGCGCCTTTGTTTCTTGCACCTTTTGCAAGTGCTTGAGTAATGTCAGTGGGGTTAGCTTGTCCATCAGTGGGTAAGAATGCTGCTCCATGAACATCTTCAATATCCATAATCGGCCAAAGTTCTTGAGCTTCTTTAGGAGTAAGTAATTCCATTTGTAATCCAAAAGAATGAGCAGTTGTGGTTTGTCTTAGAACTTCTTGCCATCTTTCTTTGTTACAAGCTAAACGCAAACCTCCATTCATTTTCCAACCTGTACTGAGGCCCGTTTCTTTTTCAATACGATTATATAAATCTACTGAGTATCCTAAAAGCTGAGTAATATTAGCATTTGTTCTTAATTGACCAACTAAGCCAGCTGCGTGCCATGTGCTTCCTGAGGTTAATTTGCCACTTTCAATTAAACAAACCTCTAAACCAAGATGTGCCAAATGATAAGCTGTGGAGCATCCAACAATTCCGCCACCTATAATTATAATTTTTGAATTTGAAATCATTTAAAGTGCCTCATACGCTTGTGTAAATTTAATTAAATTTTCTTGAGTGTACTCACCATAGTTGAATTCTAGCTTAGATGTCAATTCAGAAACCATACTCCACATTGTCTCTCTTAAAAGACTTGCTGTTTTCATGGCGTTATATTTTATTAAATCATCTTTATTTATTTGTTTTTCATAATACATCTCTAAAGCCTCTACTTCCAAATCTGGATTAAAATCATTATTAGAGGCTAATCCCCCTATATCAAAAAGTGGATCATTAAAGCCACCATATTCCCAGTCCACTACCCATATCTTAGAACCATCATCTAAAAAATTAGCTGCTAAAAAATCATTGTGTCCAAAAACAATTTGCCTCGGAGATGAAAGCTTTTCTAAAATAGTGGACTTACCAAGAAGATCGTCAATAATTCCAACATGATTGCTTTTATTAGATTTTAAAAAGTTGGCATAATACTTGATAACATAAAACACCCAAAAAATTGCTGGTAGGCCCAATAAAGCATTAGGTATTTCATTATGAATTTTTTTTACAACTGGAATAATTCTTTTTAGATTATTTTGAACACCCAATGCGTCTAATGTTTGACTCTCAATATACTCTAAAACCAATACTCCTTTTTCATTATGAATCAATTTTGGCGATACTCCAATCTCATAAGCGGCTTTGCTTACATTGATCTCATTACTTCTAAAAACCAAGTGTTCAGGGATATCCTGACCTAATCGAACAACTAACTTGTCTTGACCGTGATTGACAATAAAATTTAAATTGGTAATTCCCCCTTCAAGTGGAGAAATCAAGATGTCTTTTTTCCATATTGGTAAAGATTTTATTATCTCAATAGAATTCATTTATGCAAAACCGTACTTAATTTTTAATTTTTTACTAGCTGATTTAATCATATTATCTGAGATGATAGCAATAAATGCTACACAAAGGCCAGCTACAAGCCCTCTGCCTATATCTGCTTTGGTTAATGCGATATAAACCTCTTGACCTAATTCTCGGGTACCTACTAAAGCAGTAATCACCAACATAGATAAGGCTAGCATTATAGTTTGATTAATGCCCAACAAAATTTCTGGAAGAGCTAAGGGTAGTCTAATATTTAATAGTAATTGTCGTTGATTACATCCATTAGCTATACCTGCATCAATAATTTCAGGTTTAACATTTCGAATACCGTGGATTGTATATTTTATTGCTGGGGCAAGGGAGTAAAGTATCACAGCTAACATTGCAGTGAAATCACCCACTCTAAAAAGCATAACCACAGGAATTAAATAAACAAAACTAGGAAGCGTTTGAAGTGTGTCAGTAATGCTTAATAAAACTTTATAAGCCCTATTGTTTAATCCCCCCCAAATACCAAGTGGAATTCCAATTATACAAGCCAAAATAACACTGGCACCGCATAAATAAATAGTAACCATTGCTTTAAGCCACAAACCATTGATAATAATGAAAGACAATAAAACTAAATTAAGAATGGCCAATTTAGATCTTCCATAGTGCCAACCTAAAAGAGTTAAAATAAATAGGAACCATGGCCAAGGTATAGAAATAAAAAAACTTTTTATGGGAAGCATAAAATATTTTAAAATATAAAATTTAAATATTTCCAATTGATCGTAATAATTAATATTTATATATTTGATTGCTTTTTCCCAAAATGCCGATGTACTAAGAGTAAAACTATCTGGGTATACTTTTAAAAAATCTACAAAAATACCAAATACATAGGTAGATAGAATTAAAATTA
>Ga0181564_10004526_pt1 | contig 11729 bp, 11 predicted proteins | sample 011ome_24_FD_134512 | JGI IMG/M metagenome (GOLD analysis project Ga0181564, IMG submission 134512) | Coastal salt marsh microbial communities from the Groves Creek Marsh, Skidaway Island, Georgia - 011513CT metaG (megahit assembly) | ecosystem: Environmental > Aquatic > Marine > Intertidal...
GGCCGCATCGGCACCACCGAAGAAATTGCAGAAGCCATGGCTTACCTGATCTGCGCCGAGTGGGTCACGGGCGCCATGATTGATATCGATGGAGGCTTGGGTTTGGGAATTACCGCAGACCCCGCCATCAACAAAAGTAAGGAGAGCAGTGAACATGAGTGAATCCATCAGTGTGAATGTCACCACCCGCGAGGGGGAGCAGAGAACGGTCACGCAGGGCGTTGGACAAGAGTCACTCATGCAGGTGCTGTACGAGGAAGATATTGGCGTCGAAGCCATTTGCGGTGGCTGCACCTCCTGCGCCACTTGTCATGTACTGATAGAACCCGAGTGGATGAGCAAATTACCCGAGCGGGACCAAGCCGAACTGATGTTGCTTCAGTATGCGGAGCACTATGATCCCGAACGCTCGCGCCTCAGCTGTCAATTGCAGCTGGGCCCAGAGCTTGACGGCATGCCGCTCACCATTGCACCCGAAGAGTGAGCTTCACACTGTGACGGCACTAGCGACAATTTCGGGAGCCCGCTGATGACCGATCGCGCCGCGCTCTCAAACGCTCAATCTATTGATATTCATGCCCACGCGGTGCTGGCGGGCTCGATGGGTACCGCGGGGCGACACGGACCGGAGATCGGCTACACCGAATCGGGAGCACCCTGGTTCCGGGTCGGGGATTATCGCCTCGATGGCGTTCGCTACGAGGGCAGCCCGTTCATGGAGTCCGATGTCCGGCTGACCAATATGGACGCTGCCGGCATCGACTTTCAGGTGCTCTCGCCCAACCCGCTGACTTATTTTCATCACATCGGCCCCAGCGACGCCGTGGGGTTTTGCGAGCAACATAACAATGCACTGGCCGATGTCGTGCTCGCGCACCCGACCCGACTGGCCGGCTTCGCGGCATTGCCCATGCAGGACATTCAGGCAGCTTGTGCAGAGCTCGAGCGCGCCATTAACGAGCTCGACTTACTTGGCGCCTATATCGGCACAGATATTGGGCGCCCGTTGAATGATCCGGCGCTCGACCCTTTCTACGAGAAGGTCGTGCAGCTGAATGTGCCGTTAATGATTCACCCGGCCCCTGCGGGTATCGACGGACCTGCGGGCGATCCGAATTTAAAACAATTTGATCTCGACCTGCTCACCGGTTTCGCGGCGCAGGAATCGATCGCCGTCGCGACGCTCATCTTTGGCGGCGTGCTGCATCGGCACCCTAATATCGATATCTGCCTGAGTCATGCCGGGGGCACCATGACATCGCTGATTGGTCGCTTTAACCGCGCCTGCACCAAACGGCCCTGGGTACCCGAGCATCTCCAGTACGAGGGGGCGTTTGAAGAAACGCTGCAGAAACTATGGTTCGACACTCATGTCCATGACCCGCGGGTGCTGAACTGGGTCATCGACATTATGGGTACCGACAAGCTGCTGCTCGGCACCAATTTCGCGGGCTGGGACCAGCATGCGATGACGCAGGACGTGCCACCGGAACTGGCGCTCACGATGGCCGACAATGCGAAACGCCTACTGAGGGTGAGCACCTGACGTGGTAGGGCCTACCGAGCGAGAGCTCGCACAGCGCTGGCCGCTGATCATGGCGACCTGCATGGGCATTATCAGTAGCTCCTTCGTGCTGCCTTACTACTCCATTGGCGCGCTACTCACACCGGTGACCGAAGAATTCGGATGGAGCCGTGCGCAGTTCCAAGCCGCCATTCTATTTAGCTCCGGCCTGGGCGCCCTGACATCGCCGCTCATCGGCTGGCTGAACGACAAGTATGGCCCCAGAAGGGTCGCCCTGCCCTCAATGATCGGCCTGTCTCTGGGATTGCTGACTGCCTCGCAGATTCAGGGCGATCTGTGGATGCTCTTTCTGGCCTACGGCATGATGGCGCTGCTGGGTGCCGGCACGATACCTGTGACGTGGACGCGCGCTATCGCGACCAGCTTCTTCAAGCGACGGGGTTTGGCACTGGGACTGGCGCTCACCGGAACCGGCATCTGCGCCTCGGTCGCGCCTCACTACACGGTGTGGCTAACGGATCAATTTGGGTGGCGAGGCGCTTACGTGGGCCTCGCGCTAGTGCCCTTATTCCTTGCCTGGCCCATGCTGTACTTCCTGTTCAGGCCGTTAGACGCGCATTCGCAGTCAAACGAACAGGAGCCCGAGACAACCGCGGCGTTAGAGCGCGGCCTGACGTTGGGCGAAGCCGTCCGAGGCTATCGATTTTGGGTCTTATTGTTGTCGATTCTGTTCGCCTACCAGGGCTTCTCAGGCATTGGACCCAACCTGCTGCCCTCACTCACTGATGATGGCTTTAGTCGGGAGCAGGCAGCATCGGTGCAAAGCGTTTTTGGCCTGTCGATCATTGTTGGCCGCGTGGTAGTGGGTTACCTGGTCGATCGATTGTGGGCACCGGGAGTGGCGGCCTTCTGCCTTGCGATTCCGGCCGCAGGCGCTGCAATGCTGCATGGCTCACAAACCTTTGAAACCGCGGCGCTGGCCGCATTTCTGATTGGCTTTGCAGCCGGGGCGGAACTGGACCTCATGGCCTTTCTCGCAGCGCGCTATTTTGGGTTGGCCCACTACGCCAAGATTTATTCAATTCTGTATGCCACGCTGGCCGTCTGCTCGGGCACGGCACCGATGATTTTTGCCTCGGTCTACGATTCCACAGGCAGCTACGACCTCGGCTACTCAGTCGCAGCGGCGCTCTTCTTGGTTTCGGTGGTGCTCATCTTGCTGCTCGGGCGTTACCCCAAAGAATACGAGGGCGGGCACTGACGCACCGCCCCCAGTCAGCGCCTTATTGGCCGATAGGCGCCCAGGCCAACAGACTGCTGTCATTGGTGAAGGTATTGGGCACCAGTTTTGCGCCACCAGCCTCTGCCAAGGCCACGTACTCCATCCAACTCAGCACCGCGACAACGGGTGTACCAGGCCCTGTATCGAATGTCAGGGGGCCGTAGATGTTAGCGGTGTAGATAAGGTCGTCATCCGAGACACGTTGAGTCGCATCATGGCGCGCACCCGAGGGCTCATAGAACCAGGTACCGGGTCCGTAACCCTCTGGCGGACCTGCACGGACACCCAGCGCGCCCTCCAAAACGAGAAAATCAGAGCCACCGATATGATTATGGGGCGCGGCTACTCCGTTGTGTCGAACCATCACAGAGATAAAACCCGTCTCCTGACTGACACGCAGCACCTTCAGCCCAATGTCGGGCAGATCTGGGTTGACGACCCAGGGCACGGCGCGACAATCAATGAAGTAAGGGTGCTGAAAAGTGTCTGCAGACGCCGTGGTGACACTGGCCACCAAATGACCCGAATTCTTTCCCGCGATGGCTAGAGGCACGCCCTCGCCCGTATAGGGCTCTCGCTCAACCATGCACTCAGCCAGCGTGTTGGGCACCATGCTGATGCCAGCTTGCAGGGCCATTTGCCGAATATCGGCGCTGGTCACGAGCCGATCTACCTGATTGCCCGGCGTGAGCATGGCAAAGGCACCGTAGCAATTTATCAGCAGCTCAGACTCCTCAGCCGCGGTGAGGCGCTCCATACAAGTGTTGGCAGAGAGGTACCCCCAGATGCCAGGCTCCAGATGACTCTCCCCGCTGTCGTCGGCATAGTCCAGTGCACCAGAGAGAACCAATAGATCCATCCCCGACAGAGATAACAGACGGTTCAGAACGGCGCCTTTTTCAAGCCGCACGATCATGTTGAACATACCGCTCTCCATGCTGGCTCGCAGCGGCTTCACTGAAAGGCCTGAGATCCCACTGAGCGGGAGCCAGGGGAGTAGATTGGTGTCCACCCCACCTTCCGCACCGTCCGGGTCAAACTCGGGATTAAACGCCAAAGATCCTTCGCTCATCATTTATTCTCCTTATTGATTCACCGTCATAAGCTAACCCATTCCCACACTTTCAAAAAGGCAATGGCCGCTGCCCGACGGTAGTTTGCCTTTTAAGCAAGGTCACATTGCGCGGACAGCACAATAAGCGCTTGTCAGGTCGGCAGCCCCCGCTTAATTTGTAGCCTCGACAATACATCAGGCTTTTCCCATGACCAACCCGCCCGCAGAGACAAAAGGTTTCGTCTTCAATCAGACCATGATGCGCATCAAGGACCCCGCCGCCTCACTCGACTTTTATCAGCAGGTGCTTGGCATGACGCTATACCAGCGCGTCGATTTTGCTGACATGTCCTTTTCTCTCTATTTCATGGGGTACCCCTCCAACCACGAAGGAGAGCCGCTGCCCGCCGATGCCGCCGAACGGTCTCGATTTACCTTCCAGCAGAGCGCCCTACTCGAGCTCACGCATAACTGGGGTACGGAAGACGACGCGGCTTTTGAGGGGTATCACGACGGCAACGCCGAGCCCCGCGGCTTCGGCCACATTGGCATCACGGTGCCCGACGTCGATGCCGCCTGCCAGCGCTTTGAGCAATTGGGGGTAGAGTTTGTTAAGAGGCCCAATGACGGCTCAATGAAGGGACTGGCCTTCATCAAGGATCCCGATGGTTACTGGATCGAAATCCTGAACGCGGACTCGATTACCGATTTAATTGGCGAGCATGGCGCGCTAAGCCACTAAGACCAGTAGCCGGTTAAGCGAGACGCTCGCTCGCTATTTGACGTGTCTCTGTTGGTGATTCACCGAAGCAGGCACGATATCGCTTGCTGAAATGACTGGTGTTAGCAAAACCCCAGTAGTAGGCAATCTGGCTGATGTGAAGATGCTCAGACTCCGGCTTGCGCAAATCATCACGGCAACGGCCCAACCGCTTGAAAATGATCAGTTCATTGAGGGTCATCGGCTCATCTCGAAAAAGCCAGTGCAAGTATCGCTTGGAAACTCTATGTTCCAGCGCGATGCGCTCGATGCTGAGCGAAGGGTCTGACAGATGCTGCTCAACGTATCGCTTGATCTCCTGCCGTTGCTGAGCCTGAAGGCCTCTTTCAGGGACAGCTTCAATAGGCAGGGCACCCATCACAAACGCATTGACCGCATCAAGAATTGTTTCCGCTTCGACTTCTGCGTCATCAAATTCCTCATCGGCGACCGCCCCGATCAGGTTTCCGAGCAAGTGTCGACTACCGGACGACGCGCCAAACTTGCGAGGCACCCGATCTAATGCAGACAACACGTTGTGACTGAGTAGTCTTGCAGGCATCGCGAGAGCCACCTTGTGCAGTGACTGATAGACCTCAAATTGAGTCGCTTTGGAGCTGTCCCAAACGAAAGTGTCCCCTGCTGCCACCGTATAGCGCTCGCCACCAAACTCGATATGCTCGCCGCCCTCAAGGTAGCTGAGTAACACGACCGTCGGTTCGTCAACCAGGGCAGCGTGGCGATCAGTTCGATAACCCGAGCAGGGGTCGCACCGACTTTCTATCACGTTAATCTCGCCAATCACCTTATGCCGAAGCGCCGCGTTGAAATCGCCCGGAGGTGCTTTGCCTGGACACCAGTCGGCGCCCTGCGCTGTCATGAGCTTATCCACCCAAGCCTCGTAGGCATCCGCGCCACGACTGCTCTCGGAAACCCAAGACTCTTTAACGGACGAATTCATAACCTGCTCTTGTTGTTATAGCCGGTGGGGACACGTTACCAACCTGTCCCAGCAGGTCAATAGAGCCGCTGCAGACCGCACAACCACTACTTTTTCACAGACAGAAAAAGGTGCTATCTCTCTGGACACAGACCCAACTCCGCCTTATATCTATAATCTGCTGGTGGGGTATCCGCTTTCACCCCCCGCCGAGAGCCTCAATAATAAAGATAAACCATTAAATAGGTGCCTTATGAACCGTGACTCATCCTATCGCTTAAATCCCCTCTCTCTCGCCTGCATGATCCTGGCAGGCACTTTGGGCCCTCAGACGACTTCGATCGCCTCAGCGCAAGAGGCCAGACTTGAAGAAGTTGTGGTAACTGCCAGAAAAAGAACAGAAAACTTGATGGATATTCCCGAGTCCGTTACGGCGATTTCGGGACTCGCGATCGAGCGGCAGAATATCAAGGGCCTCAATAAAATTGGACTCGCGGTGCCGAACCTCAACCTTTCCATGCGCACTGACGGCTACCCGAACGTGTCCATCCGGGGCATGGGCGCTTTTGGTATGACCCAGGGCGTGGGCTTTTATTTAGACGACGTACAGCTTTTCAGTGATGCCTCTTCCCGCTTCGGGGACTTGGCGCGGATCGAGGTGCTCAAAGGCCCGCAGGGCGTGTTGTATGGCGGCAGCAATATTGGTGGCGCTGTTAAATATGTGAGCAAAAAGCCGTCTACTGAAGCGGTATCAGGCCGCTTAAAAGGGCTGGCTGGCGGCCAGGGCATGGTTGACGTTGAAGGGGATATCAACATTCCACTCTCTGACCGTTGGGCCCTGCGAGCATTCGCCTTCACAAGAGAAGACGACGGCTTCATGCGTAACCCCGGATCCCCATCACCGGTATTTGGTGTGGATTACAACCAGCCAGAGGATGTCACTGCATCCGAGGAGTCTGGTGGCCGGATCGTCATAGCAGGTGAAATCAGCGATACCTTCAGCCTGAACGCCTCCATGCGCTACAACGAATACGATGGCCCCGTGAACAACTGGGCCCGTGAAATGGGCACGCCGCCCAGCATGGAGTACCCCTACACGCTCGACACCAGCCAGAATCCGCGGCACGAGCGGGAAACCTTCGGCGCACGGCTGGAATTGAATTTCGACCTGGGCGACATCGAATTCAAGAGCATCACCTCTTACACGGACACCGAGAGCGACCGCCTGACTGACGTTGATCTGACTCAGCTCTGGTTCTTCAATACCTTCCGACCCGAGACCATGGAAGTCATGACGCAGGAGTTTCGCTTCTCCTCCACTGGCGACGGTCCACTTCAGTGGGTGGCCGGCGTCTACGCCATGGACTTTGAAGAGACCATGAACTCAACGCTCGATTTTGGATGGATCATCCTCGAGGGCGATGACCCTACAGTCGGCGTAAAAGTGCCTTTTGAGACGCGACAGGAAGACAAGGGCAACCTGGCCGCCTTCGGTAACGTGACCTATGAAACAGGCAAGTGGGAATGGGGGCTGGGCCTCAGGGTAGATCGCTGGGAATCCGAGGAGGTTGCCGTCGATATCGGGCACTCCGCCTCGAAGGATGACGTCGAGGTACTGCCCCGACTCTCGATCAGCCGCGAAGTGGGCGACTCAGGCATGATCTACGCCACAGCCGCGCAGGGCTTTGAGCCCGGCGGGTGGAACGGTATTGCCGATGGATCACCGCCCATCTATGGCCCCAATGGGGAAAAAACATTGCTGGGCTTCGATAAAGAAGAGGCTGTGCAGTACGAATTCGGCTGGAAGGGTGAGATGGCCGATGGCCGTCTTTCTGCCACCGCTGCGTTCTTTTACATCAACTATGAGTCACGGCAGTTTGAGTTTATTGCACCCAACCCCAGCGGTGACGGCACGCTGATCGATGGCATCACTAACGTCGGCGACTCCACTCAGCGCGGGGTGGAACTGAGCTTTGCCTGGCAGGCGAGCGAATATCTGCGCCTGACGGGTGCCTACGGCTACATTAATGCAGAGTGGGACAACGGCACGACGCTGGCTGACGGCGGTGATCTGAGCGGAGAAACACCGCCTAATATCATCGAGAACAGCGCAACGCTGAATGCCAACTTCCGCATGCCCGCCATGGCCGGCTTTGATTTCGTTACCGATGTCCAAGTCAGCCATAACGGTGAGATGCAGGGGGGCAAGCCTTGGGACAACGTGAAGAACCCCGACTTCACCGTGGTGGATCTGCAAATGGGATTTGTCTCCGATCAGTGGGAAATTTTGCTCAACGTCGAAAACCTGTTTGATCAGGAGTACTACACTGACCTGGAGCCCTTCCCGAACTTCAGCTTTGGGGGCCTCACGGGCTCCGAGCCGGGAAACATCATCATTGGAACCCATGGTCAACCGCAGCTGATAACCGGCAGCGTGACCTATCGATTCTGACACCCTGAAGGAGAGTAGTATTGTGGTAGTAGATCATGTCTGACGCACCGGAATTAGCAGCGCGCGCGCTGAAGCATTTCAATCAGGGCACCACGGATCAGGCGCCCTCTCAAATGCAGATTCCGGTCACCGCTTATACCGATGAAGCGCGGTTTCAGGCAGAGCGTCAGGCGGTGTTTTTTGAATCCCCCATCGCGGTTGCACTGTCACTGGAAATCCCCAAGCCGGGTGACTTTCTGACGCAAACAATTATGGGCAAGCCCCTACTCTTCACTCGTGACAAGGAAGGGGTGCTGCACTGCTTCATTAACGTGTGCCGGCATCGTGGAGCCAAAGTCTGCGCAGCCGAGAAAGGCCACCAGTCGCGATTCAGCTGCCCTTATCACGCGTGGACGTACAGCAATAAAGGCGAATTGATCGGCGTTTACGGAGAAGACAGTTTTGGCGAGGTCGATCGGGCCAGCATGGGCCTGACGGAACTGCCATGCGACGAGCGCTCGGGTGTCATTTTTGCCTGTCTGACGCCCGGGAAGCCTCTCGATTTGGATGACTGGCTAGGAGAATTCGCAGAGAAGCTGGCACATCAAAACCTCGAGCAGTGGCACCTCTATACAGAGCGCTTTTTGTCCGGCGCGGGCTGGAAAGCCACCTTAGATGGCTACCTAGAGGTCTACCACCACGACAGCGTACACGGCAAAACGGTGGGGCCCTATACGGTGGGAAACCTATTGGTGCACGATACCTGGGGCGCACACCAACGGATGGTTATTGCCAGAAAAGACATTACCGAGCTCAACAAGACAGCACCTGAGAACTGGGAGGCGCCCGAGTCTTACATCCGCGTTGTGCATTCGGTGTTCCCCAATCTCTCCATTTCCGCGATCCTAGGAGGGCAGTGTCTGATCGGATTCGTCTACCCCGGCGAGACCAGTACCACAACCGTCACCCGGCAGCTCATCTTGAGCGCTGAGGCGCCCGCAACCGACGAAGAGAAGGCGACGATAGAAAGCTTTAGCCAGATGACGCTGCAAGCGGTCAGGGACGAGGACTATGCACTTGTGGCGACGGTGCAGGGCGCGCTACACGCAGGTGCCAACGAGAGCTTTCTGATCGGCAAAAACGAGCCGGCGGTTCAGCATTACCACCGGACCATTGCCACTATCTGCGGCACCTGACTGGGCCCCTCTCGCTATCGGTCGCCGCACCACCGGCATCATCACCCCATGGTAGCTGCTCATGATGTCTATAATTTCAACTCTATCTCTCAGCTCTGTATCTTGATCTTGAGCTTGTGCATTGAAATTGACGGCCACCGTTAAAAGCATCATCAGATATATTTTCTTCAAATCGTCCTCCTCCCGCGCCCCTGCCAATCGGTTCCAGTTACACTTTAAAAGAGCGTCGGTCGGCTGCGCTCGGCTTGCATAATACTCGGGAGGCAGTGACTTGGGCATTATCGATTATCACAGCCCGCTCAATATTCTGATCTCGGTGAAAGGCCATCCTTTTGAGCGGGACGCATTCGCTGCGGTGTTTGAATCCTTCGAAGGCATTCGGCACACCATTGTCGAACAGCCGGCCAGCCAGCACTTCATGAATCCTCAAGCTGCCGAACCCTGGGACGTACTGGTTTTTTACGACATGCCCGGTATCGACTTTAGCACCCAGCCTCCGGGACTGGTGCCACCGCCGGACGCGCTCAAGAAAGGATTTATGGACTTACTGGCATCGGGCAAAGGCATGGTGTTCTTACACCACGCCATCGCGGGCTGGCCGCTTTGGCCGGAGTACGGTGAGGTCATTGGCGGACGTTTTTTTTACCTACCCTCTCAGTGCCGCGACCAGTCTGTGCTCGATTCAGGATACCGGCACGATGTCAGGCACGAAGTCAGCGTCGAGGACACGGCACACCCCATCACCGCCGGCGTCGATGACACATTTTCACTCACCGATGAGCTCTATCTTTACGAGGTGTTTGAGGATGACGTCGAGCCGTTGCTCACCAGCGGCCACACTTTCGACAGAGAACACTTTTTCTCAGCCCATCATGCAGTAACCGGCAAAATGCTTTGTAACGAAGGCTGGCCCCACCCGGATGGCAGCGCCTTGATCGGCTGGACTAAAAATCAGGGGCAGAGCCGTATCGCCTATTTGCAGCCGGGTGATGGCCCAGAAACCTATGCATCCGAGCAGTACCGCCAGCTACTGGAAAACGCGATCCGCTGGGCCGCGGGCTGCGATTAGCAACATGCTCATCAGGGTAAATGTCCTACGCAAAAGAGACAGGGCTTCCCTTCCACGATTGGCAATCCCCCACCTGAACGGTCGGCGCACAAACATCGTCTCACTGCACCACTGGCAGCGGCTTGTTGACGGGCTGCGTCAGTGATTCGAGCGGCACAGAAAAACCAATGATCGCGCTGTACCCCGGGGTTTGCTCGCGATGCACCACTCCCGCGGTGGCGACAATTTTTGCGCCCCTTTGACAGGTCACCGACTCACCCTCTCCTTCTACCGATACAGTGAGCTCTCCACCCGTCACGTACAACACCGAATCAAAGTCATGCCAGTGCAGCTCGTTTTCCTCAGCCGGGAAATCAAAGGCCATGGCGTGATAACCCATAGCTTCGATTTCTGCATAAGCCTGTGCCTCATCTTCGAAAGATAAAATCTCATTCATGGCGCTTTCCTGATCAGTCTGACGAATCCCACTTTATCGATATCTGAAGCACTTGCACACCGCCAACGCAGGACTCGCTGAAGGTCTTGTCGGCCTAAGGAACGACAGGACGCGGCATAACCGGCTTCCCCTCACTAAAACTGCATGGCGACTTGCCACGGACATCTCCGCGACGGAGAAAGTAGGTCAGGGTGAGGCGCTAGAGTTGCTTGCGGTTGCAGCCCAAGAGATCCGTCAATTTGAGGCTTAGATCTCGTCGTTATCGCTTGGATCCCGATAATCTTTTCCCACCCGGCGTGCAATCCACACCCCGGACAGCATCAAAACCAAGCCGTAGGCAAGCGCCAAAATCAATTCACCATTCATCTCGTGGGCCCAAGAGCCATCTGCTCAGCCGCTGCAATGGCCTGACCATAAGGCAACGCATAAAAAAGCGTCATTGCCACGGCAATCAGCACACCCATCGCAACCATGACTTTTGGCCAAACCAATGTCTGCCTTATGGCCACCGGATCGCGCTCTTGGGCCGGCATGTGATGCAACGCATCGCGGTAGGTCGACGCGGCGATCGAATGATCCCCGCTTTTAGAAGCGACCCGCACTGCTACATAGCTGCTCACCACGCCCACCAGAATCGGATCAGCAACAACTGGCCACTCGACTAAATCGGTGACAGACAGTGCGTTCATACCCACATTCACCCCAAATCCCGTCACCATTCCCCAGAAAGCGCCGGATTCGGTAATACGTTTACTCCAAACACTCATAAAGGCCACCACTCCCCAGGAAGAGGCGAACAGCGGTCCAGCGAAGTGCGTTAACCAATAGATGTTCCTGGGGAGCGTCAACGCCAGACCAATCACCGAGAATCCCACGGCCAGCATCGCGATGCGTGCTGCACGCAATGGCGGCCTGTTCTCACCAATTGCCGTAGCGCCCTCGTCAGTGCCGTCACCCAAAATATCGTGACTTACGCTAAAGCCCACGAGCGATAAGAACGTTGATGCCGAGGAGAGGCCGGCGGCCAACACACCAC
>Ga0181564_10004527_pt1 | contig 11728 bp, 8 predicted proteins | sample 011ome_24_FD_134512 | JGI IMG/M metagenome (GOLD analysis project Ga0181564, IMG submission 134512) | Coastal salt marsh microbial communities from the Groves Creek Marsh, Skidaway Island, Georgia - 011513CT metaG (megahit assembly) | ecosystem: Environmental > Aquatic > Marine > Intertidal zone...
CTATTCCCCTTTTTTTTCATCCAATCTCATTTCAGACCTCGATTTAGGGTATTCTCAGTGTTAGCCACACCGTTTTCAAACTCTACCCATACAATATCAACAGAAGGCCGCGCAAGCGGCACAGGAAACTTTATGGCTACAAGACAATGTGAATTATGTATGCCTCTGAAATAGAAATTCGCGCGTTTCGTTGAAGATAAAGTAGAGTTTTAGCGTTCCACCACTTGTATATTTTCACTAAATTTTTTCCACTTGGCGAGAGAGAGCCCCAACTTGGCCCCAGAAAACTGTTGTACCGAAGGGAATCCCCGGGAGGAGAGAGTGAAACGAAGAACGAAGTTTGCAAGGAAAAGTAGATTGAAATGATTAAAAGCAAGCTCGGAAGACTTTTATTGGTTTTGATATACGTTTGTTTCGTGTATGAACTGTATTTAAATATTACAAATTCCCCTAAGAAAGCTCTCGTACTTATTAAAGATTTTGAGAAATCCAGAGAAAGTTCAAGGCAAGATCGAGAACCAATCGGAAACAAGTTTGAGTTCAAAACAGATATTAATTGTGATATACAGAAGAGAGACATTGACTATACACGAAAAAGAATTTTGGAGTCTAATTTGGAGGGGGACCCATACCCACACTTAATCATCGAAAATATTTTTACTACTGACGTTTATGTCTGCATCTTGAGGTACTTGAAGGAGATGCGTTCTAAAAAAGGCTTAAAGAAAATAAGTCCGAAGATGTCTCCAAAGGAAATAGAAATAGCTCAGCGAAGTTATAACGATTTAAATATGATACCTCATCTAAACCGACTGGAAGAAAAATATGGTATTAATAAAAAAGCAAAGAGCTTCTTAAAGGACTTAGCTGTAATATTAAATGATGCTGGAGTTCAGCAGGCTTGGCTGCACAAATTTTCTGGACCACTTTCTTCGAGACGACCCAAATTTGATAGAAGGTCAAGGATACTCTCCCGGCAGCTTTTAACAATTGACGGATCAAGCTACGCAATCCTTCCTCACACAGATACAGTAGATAAACTTGTTACAATATTGATATATCTACCTGAAGTGACAGATCTGCAACATCAAAATCTTGGTACACTCCTTCTGCGAAAGATGAACACCAGTGCAAACATACAGGTATCAGGAAAGCAACGAGCAGATTGGAAAGAATTTCATGTGGTCAAACAAGCTCCCTTCAAACCAAACGTAGCCTTAGCTTTTAGTGCTTGCGATGAATCGTGGCATGCAGTTCGTGAAGTTGGTAAAATGAAAGAACCTAGAATATCTTTGCAAACTTTCATAATGAAGAATGACGAAGCAAAAGTAAAAATTAAAGAAAAAGTTGGACCTTGCTCTAGTACATAGTGACTCTTTGTAAAAATAGCAACTTGAAACTCATTCTTTTTTCACCAGATTTCCATCATTTTTACCACATATCTCTCTTTTCTTTTCTCTTCAACACAAAGAATAAAGAACAAACTCTAAAAAACAAACTCTAAACATTTAGGTGGTCAACCACTCTCAAAAGGCCTACTTCGGATCTCAGGATAGGTCAGAAAGAAACATATGTGAATGGTAAGATTTTTGAGACGTTTGCTGATACGAAGATTCCCTCTGGATTCAGCATCCTTGACATAGGAGCTAGTCGTGGTGGTAGTTCATATTTTTTGCGCGAGGCATAAAAGAATACCTTGTGAAGTACGTTTAGGGCTGGGAAAGACCTTAGGTCTTAATATGGCCTTGCCAAGGTGAAGAAATGTATAAATTCAGGACACGAGTGCATTCGTGGTGATGCAACTAGATTATCTCAGAATAAAATCAAAGTCAAGGGAACAACAATGTGGCGTGTTTTGGAGCACTTACCTACTTTCCAAATGAGTCGGGCAACCTGGAAAGAGAGTAGTGCAATATTCACGCTCTTTTCTAGTTTGCGGGGACCAGTATTTGATCAGGCAGAAGTGCTGAGCAAGGCTGGTTTCCACAGATATTATGAGAATTGGCGCGGCCATACATGTCATTGGAACGCCTAGATGCTTGTTGATGCCATTAATGCTTCTGAGAAAACTGTCAGTCACTTGGTTGTTTTCTTGCAACCAATTCTTGACAGTGGCCATGAGGCGGTCTTACCTAACGGCGCTAAGCCGGATTCGCATACATATGCTGCAATCCTTCACACGACCAAACCTGGAACATCTGTGCAATTTGACGAGGTTGTTTATCGCGAAATGCGAGCAGTTGCAGTTTATGACTCAAAGATCAAACATACTGAGGACATTGTTGAGTTTGAGACGGCGCTGGCAATCAGGGACGTCGTCAGTCCACTTCTTCTCAAAGAGGGGAAAGTTTTTAGCTGCAGATTTCCAGGAGTTACTGTAAATGACAAGGCGGAATGCTTAAGAAATTTATTCAGACTCAGGATAAGACAATTGCAGTCGAGAAATCAAAACTTGAGGTAATCACCCCCTAGTGTGAGAGCTGGATGAAACATACTCTAAAGACTGGAAAATAAATACAACAGATTTTGAACAGTTTATGAAAAAATTCAATAGAAATTCTGTCCTTGCATGAAACAATTTACAAAACACAAAAATGGAAAACGAGAGTCTCGTAGAAGCTGCAGTCACCAAAACCAACGGTTCTAAAAAACTTTTTTCGTGGCCTTAAAATCACTATTAGAGCACAGATCACGAAAACAATACTTCTGTCTTTGTAATGAAACAAATTACACCATTTCACACACCCCACAACTCATAAGGATAAAGCTTCTTTATCCTATATTTTTATTAAAGAAAATATAGCACCCTCTTGGAAATTTTTCGACCTCATACTATTTATTTCACGCAAACGTAGGTAAGCGATACAGTTGCCGCCAGATTCAGAGTATCTGAGTTCATAACATGTCACGAACACTTCAGAATACTTCTACATTAAATCTTCTTATTTCTACTTTATCACAACGTCGCCTTCTACTTTTTACCTTTTTTATGTTGAGTTATACATCTTTTCGCTGCGGTCAAATTTTCCCTAAAGATGCTCCGGTACAGTGCGGAGAATATGCATGCCTATCAGGAGCCAGGGCATCTTTAATGTTCCAAGAATCCAATGAAGAAGCTCAAAGTGATAAAGTCCGTAGACATGGTTATCATGAAGCATATGGGCCTCTTCTGGCCCCTTACTTGTGTCAGGCGAAGGTCAGAATTTTAGAAATTGGGGTCCAAGATGGAAACTCTCTAAGACTATGGGAGACCATGTTTCCTGACCATGTCATCATCGTCGGAGTCGTCTATGGTAAATCTGGATCCGTTAGGGTAGATGCATTCAAAACAAAAATAAGTGACAAAATTGTTCTGTATCATGGGGATCAGTCAGATGAAAAATTTCTCAGACATCTTCAAGAGGATCTTTTCGACTTAAAATTTGACATTATTATCGACGATGGATCTCATATTCCTTGGCACCAAATTTTCACTTTGGAACGGCTATTTGGTGATCTACTTATGGAGGGAGGAATTTATGTCATAGAAGATGTCGAGACGTCGTACTGGGATCGTAAGGAATCTCCTAGTATCTACGGAATGTACAAAGTTGTTGGAGCAGGAGTTGGTTCGCGTGGTTCGGCTGTTCAAAAATTGAAAGAAATTCCAGAAGTTTTGAATCGTAGATTTTTAAATGATGCAGAATTTTCGATCTTGAAATCAAAGGTAGATCATCTAGTCGCATCGATCACTTTCTCCAGGAATTGTGTTGCGCTCGTGAAAAAAGTAGCGGAACGTTGGGCAGAGATCGACAAGCTTGATAGCTCGCCCAGAACTTATAGGCCATCTGCTATTGATCCGAAACGTGTTGTATACAAAAAATATAGGGAGAGCGTAGATTATCTTGTCACAGGAACACCAGCGTAGGCAATGCATCCTCACAGGGTGACTGGAAGAGTGTATTTTATTGTCTTCCACAAACATCAGCAGAGTTGCTTGAGGTCATGTTTATTCTTCGCCAAAAATAATACACACTTAAGGCCCTTTTCCAAGTGAAACTGGTTAAAGATGAAAATGAACGAGAACGAGAAAGGGTTCTTTTCTCCCTCTTTTTCACCTCATTTGTTTTGAACCTTATGGAAATGATATTGAAGCTCGAAATGTATCCCAAAAAATTCATGTCCCTGGAAGTTATAAAAAGTCTAAAAGTGAGCCAGGAGGAGGTCCAGGGGATAAATCACTTTGATAATAGAAAACTAAAAATTTACATATGCAGACAACTTAAAGAGAACTTTAAGACAATTTGGACTACATATGTGTCGCCCACGGATTTGATGAGTCATCACTATATTACCACGTCACAAACGAGTGAAACGAATGGTGAAAAATTTATGTATTGAGATTGAGTGTCTTGCTTTTTACAAGTCTTCGCCATATTTTCAGGGCTTATATAAATAGCGACTATACCCCTTCCTGCATTTGAAGAGTTATTGCTTGCCTGATCAGAGAAATTATTTTTGTTCTCGTTAAATATATGTCACTATCTTCCAAAATTTTGGGGTCCTCTGTTTTTGTTGCAATCTCAGACTTACTTAACTGATAGTTCAGTATACCAAAATATGTTTGGTATCGAAACCAACAATCACTCTCCCAATTTGATTCGCTCAAGTCACTGGTGGGTTTAGAAACTACGATTGCATAAGCACCTTTAGGCAAAAACAGCATTCTAAAACTTACGCTACCACGCGGAGTTATAAATATAGTTGTTTTTGAAAGAATATCCAGTTGCGAACTCCAACTGAGTGGCTGAAAATTAATTTTGGAAACATGCGCACCTGGGATCTCAGTTTTGATCCATTGCACAACGCTATCTATGTTTGCAATTTTTCGTTCGCCCAGCTTTTCATTTCCCCCTCTACTGCCATGCTTATCAAGTACGACTACATTGGGTGTCGCAAATGAAGCCAAATTTTCTCTTATGGAGTACTGCTTATAAAAGTGTTGCTGAATTTCCCTGAAAAAGAATCCATATCCTCGACTATCGCGCTTACCTGGATCTGCGTACTTTTCATGATAATCGCTTTCCTGCAAATGTAACCACATACCAAGGCCACCACCTCCAAGCACAACCTTACGGAAAAGAATTTTCCTTTTCTTATTTGTTTGAGTTTCCTGAATCAACTTGCTCAAATTATTGACACTTTTATTTGTTAAGCCTGGTGACACAAGCCCACTGGAGTTTATTAATTTATTACACCATGCGACAGCAATTTTAGAACTGTTCGTACTACTCAAGTGTTCTTCACAACTTGCCATTAGAATTATCTGCATTTCTTCAACCGCAAGTCCAAAAAAACGCGAAATAATAAAAATTGGAATAATATTATCCACAAGCAAGTGACCAAAACTGTTTGGTGATACACTCTCCCAAAGAATTGCTGTATCTGGTATGACTAGACTAGAATTTTCTCCTGGGCTTGGTCCATGTAGCAACGTTGCCTGCCACGGATCATACCAGAATCTATTTCTTTGAGATTTTCCGCGGCGTCCACCTGCATGCAGGAATAAGAACCCCTCCCTATTAAAACCTTTACCTCTTCTCTTTACAGGCTTGCTGGGTATAGAAAAGCTATACTGAGATATCCCATGATCGAAACTTACAGGTACTTCAAAAGCATCCGGGGCTACATAATATTCGAACTTTTTTGTAGTGATATCAAAGTACAAGTTCTTGAATATACAGCTACGCGTTTCTTTTCGAGAGCCAAAGCACTTATGAGATGAAAAATTTTTCAAACGCAAGAAACCAAGTTGAGAGGCAAACTTACTTTCATATCTATGTTCTCTCATGAGAAAATTTTGTATGTTCTGTAAGAAAACTAACCCAACGAATATGATTCCAAACAAATTTACTAGTGGTACCCCCGTCTTCTTCACTAGTACACCTTTCAGGGTCATAAAATTCGATAAGAAAGGCTTCATGAAAAAACTTTGGAGCCGATAGTTTATTTGAATGCATGCACTCTCAAAGTAGGATAGATATCACCATTTTGAAAGACTGTGCAACCAATTTACCGAAAGCTTCATGTAAACTTCCCCTGTGAAATGGTGTCCTGTGAAATGGTTACTTTGAAGATACCCTAAATGTATTGCGCTAACTCTAGAATTTAGGCTTTTGAGCACTACGCGCGGAACTCTCCCGTCTTTAAATCTTCTTCTTTTACGCTCAAAATTCGCCAATGCTTAGCTTATACAGTATTGTTTGTTCTTAGAAAGTTTCGCTTTTATTGGATTGATATTACCTAATAATAACGAAGAACAAAAAGCCGAAAATTTTTTTTGTGCCTTCTGAAACCCTAAACAGGGGCGGGGCAAAAATTTTCTTATTTCGAGAAATAACAACAGAGTTCGTAGCGTTCGCGTTGTTAGGTTGTCTGTGATAATAAGAACTTGTTTACTCCAAGATTTAATTTTGGATGAGCTGACAGGGGACAGTATGTCCAAACTAGTAAACCATGAGTTTAATATTTAGTATTTTCCTAAACATAAAACCTAAAATCTTATTTAAAAAAAGAGCTTCGAAAACGCACGTATTTTTTGCTTGCAAGGGATCTTCTTAGAAAAAAGAGGTGAGCCTTCAGACAGACTGGGGGAACCAGGGGGAGAGAACTTCTGTCTTACAGTTTACACGCGCACTTAACAACACACGAACCTTCGAAAACTGGGTGTCCCAGGGGATACCCATTCTTTAAAAGGAGAGTTTTAGTTCCAACGGGCTTCGTAGAGGGATATCTTCCCTGGACCATCTCCTTTCTCCTGTGCCCCTGGCCCAGCGAAGCGACTAGTTTGGACCATTTTTTTTAAGGACCTTCTGGAGCCTTCTTTGCCACAACCATTAGATAGTAGTGTAGTGCACTAGAGCCCTAAGTACACGGAAAAGGGGATGAAAAAATCCTGGTGCCCGAAGCGAAAAAAAGTCCCTCCTGGGTGGAAACTCGACCCTCGTGCTCCTGCATGCTAGGGGCTCTCGGCTGGTAATCGCTGGCTGTATTGAAAGTGTGTTATTGCTTGATGCCCATTCCATGTGAGTTCCTTGTACCTCCTGGATGAGGATGAACAGTGTGGCATTGGGAACCTTGATATATTTTCTTGGAATCGACGCTATTTGTGGTTTGAAAGTATGCCCGTATTTACGTAAAAATTCCAGTGGTATTACAAATAGACCTGTGCTTATTCCAGGATTTGAGAAATGTGGGACAACGGAACTCTTCCATATTCTAAATAGTACGGGTTGCTTCAAGACTGGAAAAAAGAAAGAACTGAAATTTCTCAATAGGTTTTGTGTATCCGAGAGAACGCGAGTGAAAAAGAAATTAAGGTCAACGCACTACAGACATTGCCCCAATGTCACTAAATGTTCGCAGCTTTCGGACTATTTACATTGTTGGCCAAACGATCCAGTGGCTCCACCACTTGATGGGACGCCGGCGTATTCACATACGATACTCCTGCACCAGAATAAATTAGTGTCAGCAGCAACAGAGTTGCAGTATTTGACTTCATCATCTAGTTCTATCTGGCTGCTAAGGAATCCTGTTGAGAGGACAATTAGCTCATATTACTTCTTCAGAGTTCGGAATCATTATGTAAAGTGCACTCTTGAAAGAAAGGTACAACAAGAAATAGAATTCTTACAAGGAAATCGTTTCCTCACGCAGCTGTTTTTGAAACCTCCAGAAGAAATAACTCCAAAGAACATGACGCTCGCTTGGGCTCGTCTTAGAAGAAACTTTAGGGAATTTGGCTACAAAAAGTATAGCAAGTATTGTCCTGCTACTCCAGAGATCATCATCGGATCTTTCTATTTGCCTATGCTTGTCCACTGGGTATCCAGTTTAAAAGGTGCACGACACATGTTTTTGTGTTCTGAATCTTTTTTCAGTGATCCAGAATATATTGCAGCAGAATATATCGAGCCATTTGTTTTTCAGTCCAAGAAAATCCCGAACTTCAAGCAAATTGAGAATAATATTATCAGTTTTAAACCAGACTTATCAAATAAGGGCAAATACAATCGAGATGAGGGTAATGAAATCAAGTGTATCTTGCAGTGTTTCTTCGCACCCTTCACAGCAAATCTATTTAAGTGGCTTATTTTTCTGCAAACTTACGGCAATGTAGAGGTTTATCCCTCTATAAGTGAATTTGGTTGGAGCTCTGCTAGAATATGCAATTGCAATTTTTCAGCCCATAGCCAGTGGAGTGAATAGTTGAACTCTGTTTGTTTGTTTTAAATATAAACGTTTGCATCTTACAAAGTCGCTCCTAGGAAATGGTTCTCATGACGTAATGTCACGACGTTCTCCACCAACACACGAAAGTTCTCTTAGGCATGGACAAAACAAAAATTGGCAATCCTTTTTTGTCTCACTCCTATTGTCAGTGTAAATCACGAACTTTGTTACTGTTGAACTGACCAAAAAATTGTTAGTGTGTGAGGGTGTTCTCTCTGATGATGAACAAAAACGACTTCAATGAAGCTGAGCTATGTGGATCAACTACTTTAAGTTAGCAATTGGCAAGGTATTCCACAGATTAAATGAATCATTAACGTTAAAATAGATATCAAGAAAATAGAGCCCCTAGTTTAAGATACAAAAGCTCTGCGTAACCCTTTCATAATTCAACGCTTCGTAGTACCTTTTCATATTTTGCAATAATTGCAGGTACACTTAGTTTCTTGTTATCTATTATTTCGTTGGCTTCAATCAGACACTTTCTTCGCATACCAGGATTCTCTGCAAGATGTTCTAATAAATTATATAATGAAGATGCTTTCGATCCAAATGCACAAGTATAGTTGCTAGGTACATACAATTCATGAACTCCAGTTCTCTGTACAACAGTTACAACACCTGAAGACATGGCATTTGTCATTCTTTGAACAGAATTCATCTTTGCTTTTCTACCAGGCTTTGTGTATACCACCACAACGTCGAACTGCTGGAAAAACTTAGTAAATAGCCATCCAGTCCCCCATAAACAATCTGGTCTACTGAGTAAATCTAAATATTCTAGGGTAAGATTCATCCTTGAGCCTGGACCCAACTTACCAACGAATAAATCAAGAGAACCAGTTGTTTCCTGTGTATTATATGTTATAATGCACTCGTATTCAAATAGTATTGACTTCGGAAGTTTCATGCATTTACCATGTGTTTGTTGAACACTGACAACAGATAAAATATTTCCCATCTTAAGTGATACAGCATCTTGAGCTTCAAGAATTGTTGTCGGTGCGTGTTCGATTATTACAGTTCTGTGTGTGCGCATCCAAACTTCCTGCTGAAACTCGTTCTGGACAATTACTGTGACAAAATGTTGTATAATATCTGTCCCTACTGAGCCATTAAATCTGCCATCAACGACGTCTTCGAACACATGTCCAAGCTTTTCACCCTGAGCAGAAGCGACAAAGTCGGTTGGAATTTCTGACTTAACAACAATAGTTGCGAAATAATTCGTTTTTTCGCGTCTTATTTGCGGGAAAGATTTAAGAACAATGATGAATTCAGATACTCCTCTACAATCCCTTCTTCCATATTTCTGCAGCCAAGGTACTAGGTGGCGACATCTCATTGTATAAGACGCCCACTCTGGATGAAGAGAAACGCATGCGACAACTTTTGAAGTAGAAACAGAAAGTGTACATGCCTTATGCTCGCTATCATATTTATAATTTGTATACTCATAGCACGCACTCTCCCTAAGACTAAGTGCGCCAGAGCTATAGTTTTCGAAACATCCCAATCCAGGATTTACAAAGTAAAAATATGAGAAGATACCTAGGGATAAAATAAACCAAAAAGCAAGCGCACGCGCTTTAGAATATCTACGCAGACAATTTTTCACTCTATGCTTCTCTCGAGAAAACATGGATATCATGGAGATTTTCTCTCAGGCAATCATATCGACAAATTTTTTTCATCCGCGCACACCAATACCCATTTTTATAAAAATTTTACGGTTTTGAGCATAATTCATATTTTGAACGAATTTTTTTTGGCAAAAATATACATTTTACGAGGGGAAAAGTATTCACAGTTGTCCCGATGGAACACCTACATACAAAAGGCAGTCCTCAATAAAAACAAGAAATACACTGTTGATGGGCCTTGAAAGTCCATAGAATTTCTAATTCTGATCATAATTATGCTTAGTTTTATCCACAGCAACTCTATGAAACGAAAAAATGTGCGTGTGGCAAGTGTGCTACTAGTGTTTTTCACTCTCTTGCGTTCAAGGAGGCCAGTGGCAAAAACAGCTGAAATACACAGAAATATGTGCAGCTGGAATACGCCAAGTGCAATGACATCTGTAACAGGGGTTAAGAATCTGCAGCAATTAATCCTGCCAGATCTATTTCAGACTGAACTTTGCAATAGCCAGAGTCTTCAGACTGTCTCAATTTTAGATAGCCCCCAGGAAATTTTATTATTCATAGACGACGGGTTTGAGGACAGAACTCACTGTGGTATAGGTTGTAGATTCATGAGGCTAGATATGGCACTATGGTATGCATATGCCAACAATATGGCGCTGCACAGTATTCCTAATGGTGGTTGGGATTATACTTCAGAGTCCAGTTGCCCTAGCCGAAATCATGAGTGCTATTTTCAAAATCTTGCTTCAGCTCCTGCAGAAAACTGGGTGATAGATGATAAAACAAAGAAAATGATTAACATTATGAATGCTAACATCCTGAAAGCCAATGCAGAGTTCTTGAGTGTAAAGTTATGGTCTCGGACGAGCTTAGATGATTTTCGAAAGGAGCATCAATTTGGATTATCCTGGCTGAAGGAGAATAAGTTGCTCAAAGGAAAAACAGGCTGCTGGGTCGCTGCACAGCTTCTGTTTTTCTTGCTGAAACCAACAATTTCCCTTCAAACTGCGATAGAAAAAGAGAAGCAAAGATTGAATTTTCATCCAGAAGGAAGTCAATGTATTGCAGTTCATGTGCGCCATGGTTGGAGATCTAAATCTAGTTCAAATATTAAAATGTCAGACTATATGGAGTCTGTTCGTCGATACTCGGATACGAGAAGGATTTTGCTCATTACAGAAGATCAAGAAGTCATAGAAGATGCGGAAAGTAATTTTCCAGACTATGATTGGCTTTACACAAAATATCCTCGAGAAAATAAACATGATATTGGAGCATCCATGTCCGTCGGTGAAGTTGACCCAACTGCAGAGGCTTTTAATGCACTGGTGAATTTGTTTTTGTCAATCGAGTGCGATTATTTTGTGGGAAGAGTAAACTCTACATGGTATCGCTTGATGATTATGCTCGCTTACGGCAAATATGGACAAATGCCACCATTTGATAATTTGTTCGAAGATTGGGGACACGGTGGACTTCGAAAGTGGGGATTTTTCGGCATGTGTACCTTGGAAGAGTTACGAGAGGAGGTCAGGATAATAAGGCAAAAGTTTCCTAGGTTAGTAAAGATGGATTTTTCAAAAATTGCTTAAAATATTAACTTTGAATTGACAACTGAAAACGCACAGATCATATACACATATACTCATAACAATTCATATTCTATAATGTTATGTGTAACGTTGTGGACGAATGCTGGTACTTCTTTGAGTTCGTTTGTCACCCAGGACGCCGGGAGTTTCCTTTTTATTTCAACTGCATCAAATTCCACTGGCTCAAAATATTTACCTGTTTCCCTCGCCCAA
>Ga0181564_10004532_pt1 | contig 11718 bp, 10 predicted proteins | sample 011ome_24_FD_134512 | JGI IMG/M metagenome (GOLD analysis project Ga0181564, IMG submission 134512) | Coastal salt marsh microbial communities from the Groves Creek Marsh, Skidaway Island, Georgia - 011513CT metaG (megahit assembly) | ecosystem: Environmental > Aquatic > Marine > Intertidal...
CGCCGGGAGCTCGGCGAGCACCTCCCCCGCGTCCGTGTCCCAGCACAGCGTCCGGTTGTCCTTGCCGCACGTCAGCAGCAGCCCGGGGTCCGCCTTGGACCACGCCATCGCGAGCACGCCCTTGGAGTGCCCCACGAACTCGCGCGCGGGCGAGATGGAGTTACGCAGGTCCCAGATCTGCAGCGACGGCGAGCGGTCGTCGTCCGACGCGACGATGAGCTGCGTGGCCACCTCCGGGTTCCACTGCAGCGCCGAGCACCGCCGCCGCGAGTTGGGGTCGGTGAACGAGATCACCGGTCGCTGTCGCTTCAGGTCCCACACCACCGTAGTCCCGTTCAGGGACGAAGACGCGAGGATGTGCTGCACCTTGTTGTTCCACGCGAGGAAGGACACCTCGCCCGTGTCGGGCTGGCCCGCACCACCCTTCAGCGGCGGGTACAGCGAAGGCGTCGTGGGCTTCGCGAGATCCCAGATGCACAGCTCGCCGTCCTCGGCGCCGGACGCGAGCAGGTTCGGGCTGAACGCGTTGAACTCGAGGCCGCGCACGGGGCCGGTGTGCTTCTGCATCTTCGTCAACAGCGCGCCCCCCGCGCCGTCCGCGGGCTCCGCGCCGACGGGCGAGCCGATGATCCGCGCCGGGTTGTACAGGTTCACGCTTCCGTCCACGAGGCCTCCCGCGATGAGACCGTGCGGAGTCGTCTCCGTGGCGTGCGGGCCCCACACCAAGCGGTGGAAACGCTCGTTCGCCGCGACCGCGCCACCCGCCAGGGGCATGTCCGTGGATTGGTTGGAGTAGTCCAGTTTGAAGATCTACACGCGCGAACGCGGCCATGGTCAGCTCGAGCGAGGGGTGGGATGACGCGCGATCTGGGCGTCGGACGCTCGGGAAAAACAGAAGATGCGCGACACGCGGGACGGTCGAATTACGCACCTCGAGGCATGCGGTGGTGCTGAAGCTCAGGTCGATCGCGCCGGCCATCGTCCCCGTGGCGATGAACGGCGCGTTCGGCGCGAACGCGACCGTCGCGCATCGGTTCACTTGCTTCACATACGGGTGTTGGTACGCCATCGTGGCGTCGCCGAGGACCGCGCCACCCCCGTTTGATGAGATGATCGAAGGCCCGCGGCCTTTCAAAACGGCGAGCGGGCGGAACCCACTCCACTGATCGCGCTCTGTGGCAGAACTGGCGAATGCAAGAAGGCCACCGATGAAGGAAAGACTTTTCCGTCTCAGATCGACGCCTGGAAGGTCACTTCTACCGGGCGTCTGTGCGAAGGCGTGCGCGAGGGAAGTACACGAGCGCGCGCGAACGGTCACGGTGAAGCGCGAGGCCATGAATTTCCTGAAGCGCGGCTTCAAGGCGGCGAAGACCGCGGTCGGTGCCATCTTCGGGGTGCGTGTTTTTCTTACCCTCCCTCCCCGACTAACTCCCGTCCCACGCGCCCGACGCTGACCCCGGTTCTCTCCGACGCAGGACGACGAGGACGAAGACTCCGACGGCGCGCCAGGAGGGGGCTGGGCGCACAAGCGTGAGGTGGTGGTGGAGCGGCCGAAGACGCCCATAGTGCAGTACGCGGTGTCGCGGTACGGCGGAGAGCCGATGGGAGGCATACAGGGGCTCTGGTGGTACGTCCGCGCCATGTTCGCGGACGCGGATGGCGACGTGGCGAACCAGTTCATGGACGAGCGGGACGTGGGTGGAGAAGACGAGGACGATCGGGACGACGCGTTTTTCGAAGGGGGTGCGACGGTGAGTGGCGGAAAGAGCGGGATCGAGCGCACTTTAAACGCGCGCGCGCTCGTGGAGGTGGCGGGGGTGCGGCGAGGGGACGTGCGGTTGAAACCGGCGTCCGAGCTGGACTGACCGGCGCGCGCGCGAGGGTCGCGAGGGTCGCGATGCAGGGTCAAGGAGGATCTCTCTCGCTCTCTCGATCTTTCTCTCGCGCGCGGTCGCGTCGGTAGCGCTCGATCGTCCACGGTCGCGTGAACGAGATCGGAGACGAAACGCGTCGAGAGGAGAGTGAGAAAGAAACGAAGCGTCGCCGTCACAAAAGAAACCGTCGCCGCGCGCGCCGACGCGCGCTTCGCGCCGCGCGCGACGCGCCTCGCTCCTCCGTCGCTCAGACCCAAGAAGCCTGGGAGGCGCTTACACCGCCACCTCGCCCTGCTCGCTGAGCCCGTCGCCCTGGCGCGCCGCGGGCAGCGACTGCAGGAAGAACGTGCCCGGCCCCGAGAGCCTGGCGAAGAACAAACCTTCCCCGCCGAAGATCGCCGCGAGGGGCGAGCTCATCATGCGGAGCTGGTAGTTGATGGTGTTGCTAAACCCGACAACCGCGCGCGCGTCCACCACCATCTCCTGGCCCTCCGTGAGGTCCTGCCTGATCACCGTGCCGTTGCCGCTGATGCACGCGATGCCCGTGCCGGTGAGCTTCTGCATGAAGATCGTGTTCTGGTTGGACAGGAACAGACGCAAACCCATCTGGCCGCGCATGAACGTCGACGCGGCGCCGATGTCGACGTCGCCCTTCGAGCACAGGTACGAGTCGCGCGCGCACAGGAACTCGCCGCCCATCTGCGACAGGTCCAGCACGATGATCTTGTCGCCCTCTCGGCGACCGGCGAGGGCGATGTACCCGTCGCGGCTCTCCTTGGAGATGTTTTTGAAGTTGTTCAGGAAGAACGGCTCGCCCGCGAGCAGGCGCTGGAGGCCCGCGTAGACCCCGCCCTGCAACGACGTGATGGAGCGCACGTTCGGGGACATGTACGCCATCGAGCCGGGCTCGGCGCTCAGCTCCTCGCCAGCCTTGAGGCCGATCTGAACCAGCTGCGCGTCCGTGCCCATCACCTGCACGTCGTCGGGGAGTTTCAGGTTGGCGTTCGCGGAGACGTTCCGCCGGTCCGCGGCGCGCGCGGTGTGGTCAATGTCCTCGCCCAACATCGCCGTCTCGACGGATTTGGACAGCTCGTTCTTCTTGTCGTACACCTCATGCCGCGAGAGGCGCAGCCCGGTGTCCACGAGGACCGCCAGCGCCACCAGTCCGACCGCGCCCACGGCGACGGCGACGAACATGCCCCAGCCGACGCCGAGCGCGATGACGCCCCACATCGCGCCCAGGTGCGGCGCCTTGCCGATGAGGAAGCACCACGCCGAGAGCGCGACGCACAGCAGGATCCACCAGACGCCCGCGGCGCCGCCGCGGATGAAAAAGTTGGACGCCTCGCCGTCGGGGTCCTCGAAGTACCACTTGTCGTAGTCGTCGCCCCCGCCGCCGCCGTTCCCGAACCGCCCCCCACGGCCGCCACCGCCGCCCGTCTCGGTGGCCTCTTCCAAATCGCCGGGGTCGTTGATCAAAGCGCCCGCGCCGAAGATGGCCACCACGCTCACCGCGAGATCCGCAACCGTCTCCACCGTCAACGCCGGCAGGTTGGTCACCGCGCCGACGGCGTCGGGCAGGCCGAAGCCCTCGAGCGCGGCGGGGCCCCAGATGCCCTGCAGCGTCTGCGTGATCTCGGGCAGAAGCGCAACAGGAGACGCCGCGAGACGCCGAGACGTCGATCGAGCGGTCGACCGCGACCCGGGTCGCGAGACCGCGGATTTCAACGGCGACGACCCGAGGGTTCCCGTGGCGAACGCGGAGGCGCGCGCGGCGCCGGGACGCGCGGCAGCGGGCGCGCGCGCGCAGGACGCGCGCGGCGCGCGGCACCGCAGACGCGCGGGCGCCGCGGCCCGCGCGGGGGCCGAGAGGCCGACGGAGCGCATCGCCATCTCAGTGCGGAGTATTTTCAAGATGGGGAGGCCTTTGAAAACCTCTCGACGACCCCGCGAGCGTCTCTCCTCGAGACTCCGAAGTGCGCGACTCGTGCGTCCGCGGTGAAGCGGAGCGTGCGTCGCTGTGACAGACGCGCCGCCGCGTGCGCGCAGTCTCACAATGCGCGGGGAGGCGACGCGGCCCCGGGGTCGAGGGAACGGGGAGAGACTTCTTTCTTATCTCGACTTGCCCATTTGCGGAATCTTCGTATGGGGTGTCAGTCTTGGGGTGCCGAGCAAAATGCTTTTGAAGAACCTGCCACGTCCGGGAATTTACGGGAAACTCATCACAGAGACCCGCCGGCGCGACGGGCGATTTGACTTTTTCGCGTGGACGCTGGACGACGCCATTATGGCGGGCGACGAGGCGCACGACGCGGAGGTCCGTGCCTCCGCGTAGGCCGCGGAGGGCGAGCCTTCGTCCTCCGGCCGAGATGTGGTTGAGCTCTCGGACGGGGAGGACGGAGCCGCCGCTCACGCACCGGATGCGCGCCGCGAGACTCGCGGCACGAAGCGGCGAGCCTCCGGCGTTGGTGTGGTAGTGGACCTGACGGCGGACTCGGACGGCGACGAGCCGCCGGCGGTGGAGGAGGTGCAGTTCGTGACGGTGGTGGACTCGCCGCCGAGACCGCCTCCCGCGCTGTTGTCGCACATAAACTGCGCGATATGCATGGACGCGGTGGGGGCCAAGGAACTGGCCAGCACGGTTTGCGGCCACGTGTTTTGTTGGTCGTGCATCCAGGAGAGCCTCAAGGCGCGCAAGAAATGCCCGACCTGCCGCAAGGCGCTGCGCGCCACGCAGGTGCACAGGCTCTACGTGTGACGCATGGGAGCGACAGAGAAGAAGGCATCCACGCGTTGGACGCGTAGGCGGCGGCGGATGCCCCTCGAGTGTTGTACATCACACATGACGCGATAGGCACGCTCCCGCGCCGACGACGGTTCCGCCGCTCTCGTCACTCGTCGGCGCCCTCCTCGACCAAGACGCGCGCGCCGTCGCGCACGCCGAGGTACGCGACGTCGTAGTCGTCCGGCTCGAGTTTTTCCGGAATGGGCGCGCCCGGCTCCTCGTGGAACAGACGCTGCGCGTTCGCGCGCACCTTGAACAGCTTCTCGCACAGCAGCTTGAGCTTCCCCACCGTCGTGCTGCCCGGGATCTTCCGCGTGAGAGGTTTCTTCTCCCCCGCGGACGCCGCGACGCACACGAGCGTGACCGAGATCATGTCGTCGCCCATCGAGCCGTCGCCTTTCGCGCGCGCGACGTGCGCGCTGAGCTCGCCGTACGACCCGAGCAGCGCCTCCAGACGCGGGTGGTTCGCCGCGACAGCCTCGCTGCCCGTCTGCAACCGTCCCGCGAACGTCGGATTTTTCGGGCTCTCGTCGACGTTCGTCGCGTTCGTCTCAGCGTCCGCCGTCTTGACCAGACCCAGCACGCGCCGCAGGTAGCGGATCTCCGCGTCCTTGCGCTCCTGGTCGGCGATGAGACTCCCGTTGAGCTGCGAGAGACGCGAGACGCGCGCGACGATCTCGTGCCTGGTCGCGGCGCTCTGCGTCACGGGGTTGCCCGTCAGCCGCACCTCCGCGAGGCTCGGGAAGTCGTCCAGGGAGTCTATGGACTCCCACTCGTCGATCGCGTTGTCCGCCAGGAACAACCCGCGCAGCGACGCGAACGGCGCCGCGCCGTCGCCGCCGCGCGACGGGTACCGCACGCGCCGCAGCCGGTTGCCGCCCAGGTGCAAGCGCGCGAGGCTCGGGAGCGTCGCGAGCGTCTCCACCTCCGACCACTCCGCCAGGCAGTTGCCCTCCAGGTTCAGGGCCTCCAGGCCCTCCAGGCCCTCCAGGCCCGAGGTGGAGGCGTCCGCGCCGCCGAGCGAGCGCACGCCGCACCGCGCGAGGCTCAGCTCGCGCAGCGACGGCGTCGCCGCCGCGACGGCGCGCGCGCTCGCCCACCCGCACCCGCTGCCGTTGAGCGACAGCACGCGCAGGTTGGCGAACGGCGCGGCGTTTTCGCCGGCTTCGCGCGGCCCTCGCGGGACGGACGGCACGATCTTCTGCGCGCTTTCCCAGTCTAAACGCACGTTGTTCAGGTTGAGCTCCGCGAGGTTGGGAAACTCCTCGCCGAAGCGCGCGACGGCGGGCCAGTCGCGCATCAGGTTGCCGCTGAGGTCCATCAGCCGGACGCGCGCGGCGACGACGCCGCACGCCGCCGCTTCGCCCGGCGCGCCGGCTGTGGCCACGGCGGCGTCCGGGAGGTACACGCGGTCGAGCGCGGCGAGCGCGGCGACCGGGTCGTCCTTCTTCAAGCACAGCTCGATCTCGATCTTCTGCCCGTTCGAGCTCTGCACGTACGCCTCGCCGTCGCCGGCGTCGGCGTCGGCGTCGGCGTCGGCGCCTCGCGTCTTCGGAACCTTCGCGATCTCGCCTTTGCCGTCGAGGTACTTGGCGCGTATCGCGGCGGCGAAGGTCACGCTGGGGCGGATCTTGTGCGCGCGCACGAACGAGGCGGGGAGCGCGCCAGGCTCGAGTCCCGTCTCTTTGCACTCGAAGTACCGCTTACCGTCGTGTGACCCGTCGTGTTTCCCTCGAGCGGGGTCGTCCCACTCCACGCCGACCCATTCGCCATCCTGCCCGTCCACGGACCCGACGTAGCGCACCGTGGCGCGCGCGCCGTCGCGAGTCTCAATGCGCCGACCCAAGGAGGCGTACTCGGGGACGCCCATGGCCACCAGCGAAACCCCCGACGAGGCTACCGGCGCGTGACCCTCGGTGTGAACGCCGCGGTCCCGATCTGGTGTGCCTGCATAGGCACCTTTGACTTCGCGGTGAACCCGCGGTCATTTCAAAATTTCGTGGCAAGGTGGGCACACCACCGACCACCCATCGACGAGCCGCGACGCGGGTTGGTCGCGCCGGGTCACTCCCCGCGGCGCTCCGCGCGGGCGCTCACTCCGCGCGACACGATGGGGTCCGTCGCGCCTGACGAAGCGCAGGAGACGGCGGACGCGCTGATGTTCATGGCGGACGAGTTCGTCCGGGACGATTGCCCCCTGCAGGCGGTGAAGTGTTACGAGGCCATCTGCGACAAGAACAACTTGACGATCTTGCCTCTGCCCGAGGCGCGCGCGCGCCTGGCGCTCGCGCGCCTGCTCCTGGTGCACACAGACAACGTCCACCGCGCGAAGACGCACCTGGAGACGACGCAGATGCTGCTGCGCAGCGTGCACGGCCACGAGAGCCTGAAGTGCCGCACGTTCAGCGGGCTCTCGCGGTGTTACCGCCTGATGGGCCCCGATCTGCGCCGGCAGCAGACGGACGCAACGCAGAAGGGCCTCGACTTGTCGCGCGTCGCCGCGAAGAAGTGCCCGGCGCGCGAGCGCGGGGCCTGGCGCGCGTGGCAGCTCCACTTCCTGCTGGACAAGGCGGACCTAAAGATGGCGCAGGGGGACTTCCGCCTCGCGCGCAAGACGCTCGCCGAGGGCGCCGCCGCCGCCGCCGACGCAGGCGACGCGCTCGCCGCGTGCGCATTCGCGCTAGCGCAGCTGCAGCGCGCGGTCGCGCAGCGCATCGCCGGCGCGGGCGCGGGCTCGGGCGAGCGCGCCGCGCTGGACGCCGCGGACCAGGCTGTGGTTTCGCTGGAGGCGAAGGAGGGCGGGGAGAAGTGCGCGGCGGTGAAACTGCACCACCGCGTCTTGCGCGCGCTTTCGCGGCTCGCCGCCGGGAACGTCGGCGCCGCCGCCGGCGACCCCGCCGAGATCGAGGCGCTGCTGGAGCAGACGGCGCGCGTCGACGCCGCGGGCGAAACGCGCGGTGAGGAAAACGTCCAGAATGGCTCTGTGTCCGCGGAGAAGAAAACGCCGTCGGGACGGAAGGGAAAGGAAGCGCGTTCCGCGAACGAAGAAGAGCCGCGAGCGACGGGGCGCGACGAGACGCGCGCGAGCGACGGGTACCGGTGGCTTCCGGCGCCGGCGACGCGCGCGCTGGCGCGGCTGCTGTGCGCGGAGGCGGCGCGCCCGACCGGCCAGTTCAAGGACGCGCGCCGCGATCTGGAAGCGGTCGTCGCCGAGTGCGACGAGGCGCTCTTCGAGCTCGGCGTGCTCCCCGAAGGCGGCGACGCGCGCGAGGCGCGCGAGGCGGAGGAGGCGGCGCCGGCGCCGAAGAAAACGAAAGGCGCCGGTCGCGCGCAGAGGGAGGCGGCGCCGCCGAGCCGCCAGTGGGCCGGGTCCGAGGCGGACCTGGCGCCGCGCGTCGCCTCGGACGCGACGCCGTACCTGACGATGCGCATGCTGGCGCTGCAGTCGCTGGTCGGCATCGACCTGACCTCGACGAAGATGGACGAGGCGGCGGCGCGCGCCGAAAAGATGCGCGCGACGGTGGAGGCGTACCCGCGCGCGCTCCGGCGGTGCGCGGCGGCGGCGGACATCGCCGAGGGGCAGGTGCTTCACTCCGTGGGCCAGGAGGCGGAGGCGGCGGTGCGCTTCGCGGCGGCCGCGGAGACCGCGGAGGCGTTCGGCGCGCCCGCGACGCGCGACCTGGCGTGCGTCTGCGGCGCGCTGTCCGAGCTCGCCGACGGGTCGCCCGAAGCCGTCAGCCGCGCGCTCAACCTGGTGCGGCCGGTGATGCAGCGGCACGACGCCGCCGCCGCCGCGGCGAGCGCCGCGGCGGACGAGGCGGCGGCGCCCAACTACGCGTACCAGGCCGCGGCGTTATTCGTGTCGGGGTACGCCGCGCTGCGGCAGGGCGGCGCGTCGCAGGAGGCCAAACCCAAGCTGTCGCGCGCGCTCAAGCTCGCGCACAGCCAGTGCTGCAACCACCAGCTCGTCGCGCAGTCGCTCTCGCTCATCGGCACCGTCGTGCTGGACACGCGCGGCGGCGACCTCGGGCAGTCGCTGGACATGCTGCAGAGCTCGTTCACGCTGAGCAAGGCGCAGGAGGACATGCCCGCGCAGCTGGGGTGCCTGGGCGGGCTGCTGCGCCTGCACCGCCTGCGCGGCAGCCCGGAGGAGGAGCAGAGCGCGCTCACCAGCTACCGCCGGCGCAAGCTCGGCGCGTACGAAGCGCTCGTAGCCGCCGCCGCCGACGACGAGGCGCGGCTCGTCCGGCTCGCCGCGGGCGGGCTCGAGCCCGCCGGGGACGTCGTCGCGATGGACGCGGACGGCGCGACGTGACGAGGGCACGCGGCACCGGGAGGCGGCGGAGGCGGAAACCAGCGCCGCCTGGGCGGACGTAGACGAACGAAACGCTTGTGACGACGACGGCCGACGAGACTTCGCGAAGTCTTTTTTGTGTACGTACATGACCACGACGTGAACTGCTTCACAAGAATTTGCAAGTCAGGAAACGCCCGTACCGGGTGATGATTCCGGCGGGGAGTCGCGTGCCGCGCCAGAGCATCGAGGCGCGGCCCTGGGAGGGAGCTTCGGTCAGAGTTCGCGCGATGGACCACGCGCACCACGAAGGGATGATGCACGGCGACTCCGGGGCGGCCATGGGGGGCATGTCCGGCGGAATGCCCGTGGCGTTCGACTGGGGCACGCGCGTCACGCTCTTCTTCCATTCATGGGAGACGGAGACGACGTTCGATTACCTCGTCGCGCTCATCGGGGTGTTCCTGCTGTGCGTCGCGCAGGAACACCTGTTCTACTTCAGGACCTCCCTGCGACTCGGCGAAGGAGCGCCCGCGAGAGACGTGGACCACTCCGCGCCCATCTTGCCCAAGCCGTACAAGTGCGTCCCCGACTCGTCTCTCCGCGTCGGGGTGTTGCGTTCCCCCCTTCGCCGTCTTCGACCGACGAGCGTTTGCCCGTCGCGCGCTCGGGTGCCTCTGGCTCGCTCCCGTTTCTCTGACCGTTACTCGGTCCTTCGTTCCTCGAACCCGCAGCGTGCCGACCGCGCGCCAGCGCGCCGCGGGGACGTTCCTGTACGGCGCGAACCTCGCGTCGAGCTACCTCATCATGCTGGCGGTGATGTCGTGCAACGCCGGCGTGTTTTTCTCGGTGCTCGCCGGGCTGAGCGCCGGGCATTTTTTGTTCGCGTCAAGGCGCCCCATCGCCGCGGGGGCGGCGACCTCGGAGGCTTGCCACCCCGAGTACTAGCACCGCACGCCCCAGGCGCCTTGACTAGACGAAGTCGGTGAACAAGCACGCGTGCGTGTAGTTGTTTTGTGTGAAAGATTCGACAGATGACGTACGTATTACAGGTTCCGCTCGCGCGCGTCCGCCAAGCGGCCTCACCCGAGCACGTCGTGGAAGTATATGGAGAGCACGAACCGCGTGGGGTTGAACCCGCACAACAGCGCAACGGGCGTCAGACCGATGGTCGCGTACGCGGGGTACAGGAACGCGGTGGTGTTCTCTAAGAACGGCAACGCGGCGTACCCCGCGAACGCGCAGTAGTGGTAGTACGACAGCGCGCCGCAGTACAGCGCGCAGGACAAGAGCCGTGGCAGAAACCCCGTCTGTAACAGCAGCGGGGACAACACGAGCTGCGCGACGTACAACGACAGGAATAGCGGGAAAAACGCGTTGACGTGAATGTCGAACGCGTACAACCACTCCACGCGTTGCTCCACCGCGTGCGAGTGCCCGGCGTCCGCGCGCAGAAACCGGTTGGCGAGGAACCAGCACGCCGTCGCGACGAGCGCCCCCAAGGCGACGTAGTCCACGAGCACCGCGCACGCCACGACGTACGCGGTGTTCGCCGCGCTGTGGCTGTAGAACGCGCAGTACAGCAGCGCCACCAGCGCGACGAACGCCCCCGTGATGACGACGAACGCGGGATCGTCGCGCGCCCACCGGTTTTTCGTCTGCTTCCTGTACGTCGTGTGCCGGTACACCACCCGCGGGTTGGTGCACATCAAGTACGCCTGCCACGCCGTGTACTCCAGGTCCATCTGCCGCCACTTCAGCAGCCGGCGCACGTACGGGGGGAATCCGCTGCCGCGGTACCGCTGGGGTTCCACCTTCAGGGGGTAGTTCTGCATCGCGCGCGTCACCGGCCGGCTCGAAACGATTGAACCCCGAGGCCAACGATTGGTCCGTCCCGAACGCCCGAGATCGACACGCGCGCGTTCCCCGCGCGCTCTCACCGGCTCTGGCGCGGGCGGGGCTCACACGGCGTGTGCACGGAGGAGTGAGTGAGGCGGGAGCGTCGCGCCCTCGACGCCCTGGCCGACGCGCGGCTCCGTTGTGACACCACGCGTCCCCGGAAACAAAGTTTCTCAGGTCGTTCTTCGCTCGCGCCGCTCGCCGGCGTCACGTCTCAAGCACTTCTGACGAGTTGGGTTCAAACGGCGTGATCTGACGTCGGGCTTCACAACACGAGCGCGGCACGGCTTTGCGCGCGGTGTGATACGTTCGGCGCGCGCGCTCGGATCTCGCTCGGTCAGAGCCGGTCACCATGAGCGTCGCCGGTCCGGTGCCGATGTCCGGTGTGCCCCTGGGCAGCGCGGCGGGCCTGCTGAGCATGCTGGAGGAAGAACAGACGCAGCTCCAGGTGGCCGCGTTGACGAATCTGAACAAGGTGATCGACACGCACTGGGCGGAGGTGGCGAGCTCCATCTCCGTCATCGAGGCGATGTACGAAGACGAGTTCTTCGCGCAGCGTGAGCTCGCCGCTCTGCTCGCGTCCAAGGTACGTCGAGCGCCCGACGCGCGACGCCCCCCCCGATGGTGCTTTTTCCGCGAGGGTTAGCCGTGTGCCCACAAAAGCACGATCTGAGATCCGTCCCCCTCGTCATCTCCGCGCAGGTCTTCTTACACCTCGGCGCGCTCGACGAAGCCCTGAACTACGCCCTGTGCGCCGGCTCGCTGTTCGATGTCAACGAGACCACCGATTTCGTGCAGACCATGCTGAGTACGTCCCCGCGCGCCCCCCCCCCCGCCGCTGTCTCGCGACCCGTCGTTCCCCGCCG
>Ga0181564_10004534_pt1 | contig 11713 bp, 8 predicted proteins | sample 011ome_24_FD_134512 | JGI IMG/M metagenome (GOLD analysis project Ga0181564, IMG submission 134512) | Coastal salt marsh microbial communities from the Groves Creek Marsh, Skidaway Island, Georgia - 011513CT metaG (megahit assembly) | ecosystem: Environmental > Aquatic > Marine > Intertidal zone...
CGTCGCGCTGCTGATGCAAGACGAGCTAGCGGCGTGAGCGACGAGCGACGCGCGTTTCCGCTGGAAACGAAGCACGAACCCCCGGACGGACGCGATATCGGTGGGAACCGGCGCGGCGTTCGGGAGTGTACTGTACATACGCGCAAGCGATTAGACACTTAGACAACTTATAGACGGTGCAATACTACGTATGACTTTACGTTTACGCGCGCGCTCTCGGCGCGAGACGCGCGTTTTTTTTTTATCCAATAGTGAAAAATCTCGGCGCGAAAACGCGTTTCGTGGGCAAAAGAATGTTTTATTACCACAAAGTGTTTGCTATACACCTCGCTGACTTCGTCTCGCGCAGACGACAGTCACCCCATTCCGGTCGACAACGCACCCACCAGACCGGAACACCGCTTTCGTTTTCCTGCCGAAAAACGTTTTTACGCCTTCGTCGCGTTCCGAGACGACGGATTACGCGGCGACGACAATCTCCGTCTCCGCGATGCGCTCGTAGAGCTCGCGCACCTTGAGGCCGCAGAGCGTCTGGAAGAGGCCGGTGCCGTTGTTGGAGCCGGGGCCGTTCTGGTACTTGAGCATCTGCTGGGTGATCTCGCCGTAGAACTTCGTGGAGGTGTTGGAGAGGTGCGACTCGACGTAGATGAGCTCCTCGAGCTTGTCGAACTGGCCGTCCATCTCGAGCACGGAAACCTCCTCGCCGAAGAAGGTGTCCGGGCCGTAGAAGAACTTGATGCCGGGGTAGGAGCACGTGAGCTTGCGGCCGCAGGGGATCCAGGAGATGGTGGACCCCTCGTCGAACAGGTAGGGCGCGTCGAAGTTCTCGACACCCTCCTTCATGATCATGCGCACGCGCAGGATCTTGCCCTCGTTGTCGTCGGGGATGAGCTGCGTGGGGAGCACCTGGATGATGACGTCGGCGTGCGCCTTCTGGGGGTCGACGAACGCGTCAAAGTCGGGCTTGCGCGCCTCGATGGAGGCCTTGATGGACTCCAGGGAGTGGCCACGCTCGGCCATGTCGCGCTGGATCTTCCAGGCGAACTTCACGTCGTCGGAGATGTCGAGGTAGATCTTGAAGTCGAACATCTCGCGCACGCGCTCATCCGCGAAGGGGTGGAGGCCCTCGAGGATCAGGATGTCGGGGGACTCGATCGTCTCCGGGGGGTCCATCACGCCGGTGACGTGGTTGTAGATGCGCTTCTCCACGGTCTTGCCCTCCTTGAGCGCCTTGACCTGGTCGAACATGAGGTCTGCGTGTGCAAGGGAGAAACGAGACGGTCAGTCGCGTCCGCGCGGCGTCTCGTCGCCGCGGCGAAAGAATGTTCGAGCTGTGCCACCTGGCACGCGGATAAGCCCTAAGCTGAAAAACGACAGGCGGAGGAGCGTCGCGCGTTCCGCGTCGCGGAAAAAATACCGTAAATCGCGCGTGAGTCCTTCGGGTCCGGTGCTTGGCGCCCGTGTGCTCGTCTGGGCGTATCCGGCCCGTGCGAGGCGCGCGTCGTCGATCGCGCGCGTTCGGAAGTGACTCGGGGACGTACCGAAGTCCTGCTCCGCGAGGTTGAGCGCGGTGAGGCCGGACTTCTTGCGGCCCTCGCGATCGTTCAGGTGGTAGTCATCGAGGCACAGCACGGTGGTGGTGTCGGAGATGAGCGTGTTCGAGTCGGGGTTGCCGCCCTCGGGGGGGGACGCCTTGCCGCCGAACAGCGAGGTCATGCGGCGCATGAAGGTGGACTTGCCGCAGCCGGAATCGGCGGCGAGGCCGATGACCACCGGACCGTCGCGAGCCGCGCGGACGACGGTGTTCACGCGAGCAGCGCGGGTCTTGACGGGAGCGCCGAGCTTGGCCTTGGAGCCGAAGGACTTGCGAGCCGCGAGGGGCTGCGCGCAGGCGGCGGACATGGTCATGGTGGTGGCCATCTTTGGTGAAGTCGTGTGTTTGTCGAACGGGGACTGGACGACGCGTCGAAGAGTGCTTCGCCGGCGGATCGACCGCGCGATTAAATCGCCTCGCGCCTTCCGATGGCGCTCTCTCGAGCGCTCATTATCCGAGGTGGATTTCGAGCGCGCCGAGCTGCTCGGTAGTCCGAAATAAACGCAAAAGAACGCCGATTCAGTGTTTCAGGGGTGTGCCAAGAAAAAGAAGGTGTTGCCAGTTGGCAATACTGCGACCGGCGTTCGCGGAGGCAAGAAGGTATGCGTCTCATCAGTCACATTTTTGTGCGAACGCGCATTTCACACCGCAAACACTCACAATTTTTTTTTCATGTTTCTATCCTATGACATAAAAAACGCGGTTTCCCGCTACGTCGCCGCCGCGTCTTCCGCGAGCAGCGCGTCGATGACGGCGCTGAGCCCCCCTATGTCCCGGATCACGTGCGTCGGCTGCGCGGCGCCCGGCGGCGCGGGCGTCCCCGCGGGGTTCACCCACACCGACGCGCGAAGCGCCGCGTCGACGCCCCCCTGCGGCGGCGGCGGCGCGAAGAGAAGGAAAAAGCGACGTCAGTCTCGCCGCGCCCCCGGCGCGTCGGCTCGGCGGCGAACGCTTAGTGACGAACGGTCGCGCGAACGACGAAACGCGGTTGAAAAAACAGAAGCGCATCACGCGAAGAGGAAGAGCCACTCCTATCAGTAACGCGCGCATTACCTGTACGTCCGTCGCGAGCGAGTCGCCGACGTGCGCGGCTTCGCGCGGCGCGCACCCCGCGACGCGACACGCCTTGAGGAAGATGTCGCGCGACGGTTTCTCCCGTCCCCCACGCAACACCTCCTCCCCCCCCACGATGATCGCGTTTGGGTCCGGGAAGAGCTCATGCGCGCGCACGGCTGCGAGCTTGTCGCGCTGCACGCGGTGGTGCCCGTTCGTGATCACCACCAGCGCCAAACCCCGCGCGCGCGCGTGCGCCACCGCCGCGCGCGCGCCCGGTGCGAACTCGAGGTGCGCCAGCCTGTGGCCGTCGAACGCGGTCTGCGCGGCGGCGCCGGCGGCGGCGACCGCCGCGGCGACGTGCCCGCCCTCGGGGGAGGGGACCTGCAGCGCGAGCGCGCGCGCCCACAGCGCGCCGCGCCAGGCGCCCACCTCCACCGGGTCCGGGGACGGGTCCCACGGCGTGCGCGAGAAGAGCGCCCTGAAGTCCGCGAGCAGGCGCGCGCGATCGACGGGACCGGCGGCGAGGGCCCCGCGCTCGGAGAGCGCCGACGCGGCGGCGGCGGTCGCGGCCTCGAACGCGGGGACATCGTGCTCGCTCGTCGCGCACAACGTGTCGTCGAAGTCCAGAAACACAGCCTTGAGCCCCATCGCGGCGGCGCCCGCGCGCGACGCGACTGTCTTCGCTGGCCACTCCGACACCGAGGAAAACGCGCGTGGTCGATTTCGTTTTTCCACGTTTGTTTTGGAACAAAACGCTTGTCCAGGTTGTTGACCAGAAGCACAACTCCTCGCGTCCTTCGCACACCTCCGCACCACCACTCTTCCTTCCATCACCATGGGTATCTCCATCGCCACCGGTGACGCCATCGCGAACTCCTTCCGCGACAATTTCGTCAGCGGTTTCGCGGAGAACAACCACGCCGAGACCATGAAAGGCATGATGGCCGAGACCGTCAAGTGCAACTGGGCGGACGGGTTCAACGGTGACAAGACCGCGGACGAAGTCTGGGACCAGTTCAAGAACACGTGGGGCGCCATGGTCTCCAGGGTGTGCTGGTCCATGCAGACCCCCGTCATCGACACCACCCAGTCCCGCATCGTCATGGCCGGCCCGCTCGTCATCAACATCGACGGCGGTTTCCCCGATAACGCCAACCTCATCCACGACGGGCGCGGCATGTGCTTCATCTTGACCCTCGACGACAACCAGAAGGTGTGCGCCTGGGACGGCTTCTGGGACAATGAGTACCCGCCCATGCTCGAGGCCCTGGGCAAGACCATGGCCAAGATGCAGGAGGCCAAGTAAGCGCCGCGCGCGTACGACGCACGTCTGTCGGAAAAGAGCTACATAATAACGTTATGCGCGGTACTAACGTTATGCGAGACAGGGATGTCAGAAATTGGAATTTTCCAGAGTGACGCGCGAAGACACCCGAACGCGCCGGTAGACGCGCGCCTTCGCATACGCGTTCGTGAAAAAAGTCTACTCGATGCCCTCGCGCTCGTCTCTGCACCCACACGCGCCCAGCCGCGGCAGAGAGCCAGCGCGGTGACTACTCCCAGTCCTCTGCGCGGACGCCCGCGCCGCGCGCGCCGCCGCCCGCGCCGCCTCCCTCCAGGAGCGACGTGACCAGCCCCGCGTTTTGTCGTTTCTCCGACGGCTTCTCGCCGCCGCGCGGCCCGCCGCGCCGGACGGGTTGGTCGTCGTCCGCGTACCCCACCAGCCCCACCATGTGCTGCGTCTCCAGGTCGCCCTGCGAGTGCGCGTCCCGCCGACGCTTCTTGCCGCTGCTCGCGCCGTCCGCGTCGTCACCGCGCGACCGCTGCGACCCCGTTTTCGACGGCGACGCGAGCGCGCGCTTCCCGAAGACGGCGTCGGGGACCCGGAACCCGTCGCCGACGTCGTCCAGCGCGAGGCTTCCCGGCTCGCCCGCGGAGGGTACGCCCAGCATGCCCGCAGCGACGTCGTCGATCATGTTCGCGGCGAACTGCGAGCCGTCAGGGGGCGCGCGCGCTGACGCCGGCGCCGCCGGCGCCCGCGCCGCCAGACGCGGCGAGCGCGCGCCGAATCCTCCGCGCGGCGAAGGCGTCGCGCCGCCTCGGCCGCCGGACCGACGCGCAGCCCTCTGCGTTTCGGGCGCGGCATCGAGCGCCGGTGCGTGCGTTTGGGGCGTCTTGGGCGTCTTCGGCCGCGTCTTCGGCGTCTTCGCGCGCGCGGACGACGCGGGACGACGCGCGGGCGCGCGCGTCGGCGCCGGCGTCGGCGCCGGCGGCGCCGGCGCGGGAACGTCGGCGACGGTCACCGCCGCGGGCTGAGACACCTGGAGCACCGCCGAGAGACTCGCGCGCGCGGTCGCGCTTCCCACCTGGTGCGCCGCGCCGCGCTGGCGCTGCGACCCGCGCGGACGCTGCGAGCCCCCGTCGGCGGCGGCGTCGCGCCGAGCAGAGTCTTCGGGGTTTTCGTACGCGCGCGCGCCGCCGGAGCCTATTGATCCTTCGCCGCCGGGCGCCTCCGTCTCGTCCTCCGGCTCCGGCGGCGGCGGCGCGAACCCCGCCTCGTCCACGCGCTCGCCCGCGGCGACGCACGCGTGCAACCACTCGACGGTCACGACGTGGATCCCCCAGCTCATCGCCGCGGTGTACTTCGCGCCCTCCGCGGCGGGCGCGATGAGGTGCGTGTTTTTGTTTCGGCCCAGCCTGTCCGTGTACCTGGCGCCGAGCAGGTGGCACAGCATGTGCACGGACGCCTTGATCCGCTCGTCGTACGTCGACGTGCTGATGCGCAGGCTCTGCATCGACGGCAGCGGCGCATCGCACGGTAGAGGCCTGTATGCGGGGTTGGCCGAAGCGGGCCCGTGGCCCGAGGGGCCGGCGCGCTCTGTGAGGTCGACGACGCGCTCCTGTTGCACGCACGTCTCCAGCCAGTGGCACGTGACCTGCTTCGCGCGCTCGGGCGCGGGCGCCGCGAGCAGCGCGCGCCGCTCCTCCGCGGTGGGCGCCGCGGGGCACACCACGTACTTCGCGCTCGCGGGCGCGACGCCCGAGCCGGCGCCGGCTCGCGTCGAGCAGGCGACCGCGACGCCCGAGCCGGCGCTTATGAACTCGCGCGCCGCGTCCTCCTCTTCGCGCGACAAGAGGGGCGAGAGCGCGACGCGCTCGCCCCGGAAAACCGCCGCCGCGGTGCTCGGCCCTCCGCCCTCGTCTCCGCCCTCCGCGAAGGCACACAGCCCGGCGGCCGCAGTCTCCGGGACCGCGAACGCGGTCGCCGGCAGCTCCGTGCCCGTCGCGGGGTACTCGGAGGCGCCCGCGTCGGGCGGGCGGTTCTGGTCGGCGGGCGCCGCCGCGCGGGTCGCCTCCGCCTCGGCTTCTTTCGCCAGCGCCGCGCGAGTCAGCGGGTTGGGCGCCGCGGGGTCGCCGCCGCGCCGCCGCGGCTCGCGCTCGGGCGCGCGGTCCGCGCGGCCGCGTGCCGCCTCGCGGAGGCTGCGCGGCAGATGTCTGTTCTCCCCGTCCGGAGCGACGCGGCGAGGAACGCTCGTCTCTGCGTTTTCGTCGCGCTTTTCGGTCGCGCCCCGCGCGGCGGCGGCGACGAACAGGCTGGGCGCCACGAGGTGCGGCTCCTCGTCCGCGACGCGCGCCTCCGCCTCGCACGCCTCCAGCCATGTCAAATGCACGACCCGGTCCCTGAGCTCCTTGAGCGCGGAGAGCGACCCGGGCGGCGGGTCGTCGGGAACCACCACGTGCGTCGCCTTGGCGGGGTTCGAAACCGTCCCCGCGCCCGCGCGGCGCACGACGCGAAGCGCGCGCGCGTGCTCCTCCGAGTCTCGCTCGAAACCACGCAGGCACACGCGCGCGCTCAACAAGAAACACGACTCCCAAGGTACGTCGTCGCGCTCGTTCGGCACGTCGTCCTCCGCGTCCGCGCGTCCGGCGTCCGCGTCCGCGTCGCGCGTTTTCCGCCCGGAAGCGTCGCCGGAGGCGTCTCCCGCCGCCGCCAGGCTGAACTCGGTTTCGTCCGCCCTCGCTCGCTCGTCCACGCACGCGCGCACCCACGCCTCGGTCACGATGCGCACGCCGTCCCACCGCGCGGCGTGCGCGTACTTCGCGGAGGTGGTGTCCGCGGCGACCAGGTGCGTGCACACGCCCTTGACCAGGTCCGAGGCGTACGCGCCGCCGCCGGCGACGACGCGCGATTCGATCTCGGCGCGCTCGTGTTGCGAGTGGCCGGTGACGCAGACGCTGAGCCCCGCGAACGGAGGCGGGCGGTACCCATGCGGCACGTCCGGGCCTTCCAGCGGGAGGAACGCGTGCGCGGCGGCGCTGTCCCGCAGCCACGCGGGCGTCGCCGCGGGCACGCCCCGCGCGCGCGCCAGCAGGTACTTGGGCGAGTTCACGGTCTTCGCGACGCAGAAGTCGAAATGGTCATCCTTGGAGAAGCTCAGGTTCACGGTCGCGCCGAGCTGTTCGGCCAGAGACACGATCTCGTTCTGGTGCGCGTGCGGGGGAAACAGTAACGCGCGCGTTGGGCGGTCGGCGGTCGGGGGGGTCAGAGGGCGAGGCGACGACGGTCGCGCGACGAGAGGAAAGTGGGCACCGAGGGTGCACAGATGTGGACGAGGTTCGCGCGCGGGCGACGACGGGTCCGTACCTGCTCTTCCTCGACGAGCCCGGTGACGATGAGGACGGGGCCCATGGCGACGTCTCACCCCGCGCGCTCCGCACGCTGCCACGGGTGAGGCGCTGCGCCCTCGACACTGCGCGCGTCTCGGACGCGACGAGACAGATGCACGGATCTCGGATTTTTGAAAAGTCAATATTCGCCACGAGACTCTCGGCGTCTCGGGACATCTTGGTGTCCGTGTTCATCGAAGCCTCACTCCGCCGGCGCGATGGTGGCGTCGTTCGACTGCAGGTCGCCGTACGACCCCGCGGCGTACGCCGCGGCGGCGCTCGAGGAGCGGCTCGAGGAGACCCGCGTGGTGTACGCGAACGTCTTCTTCGGTGTGGGCGTGGGGGCGGCCGCGAACGGGTACCTGGCGTGCGGAACCAGCACGGGCACGCTCAGCGTCTTCAACGTGGACCATCTGCTCGCGGGCGGCCCCGAGAACGACGTCGCGCCAGCCTTGGTGCTCCCCGCGCACAAGGGCGCGGTGTACTCCCTCGTGGTGCACGCGGACGAAGGCATCCTGTGCAGCGGCGGCGACGACGGGCGGACCGCGGTGTGGCGCGTCGACGCGCTCGTGGCTGCCGCCGACGGCGACGACGAAAAGAAGGACGCGCGGCCCGCCGCCGCCTTCGTCAACCCGCAGCGCGGTCTGCCTCGCGGCGCGCTCGGCGCGATCCCGGAGACCAACGCGCTGGCTTACGACGGCGTGCGCGGCGTGCTCTTCGCCGCCGCCGGGGACGGCGTGTGCTACGGCTGGGACGTGCGCGAGGCGCGGGGCGCGCCCGCCGTTTGTTTGCGCGGGCACGCCGCCGGCGCGCCGCTGCACTGCGCGGCGGCGCGCGCCGGCGGCGGCGCGAGCGGAACGGTGGTGACCGGCTCGGAGGACGGGACCGCGCGCATTTGGGACGTGCGACAGGAGGTGGCGTCGCATGTCGTGAACCCGTACGCCGCGACGAGTGTCTCTCTCGGTGCCTCTCTCGGTGTCTCTCGGTCTCCGGAGACCGAGGAGTCCGCGTCTCCGACTGAGACGCGCGCGTCGCGCTCACCGCGACGCGGGACGGATGAGAGACGCTCGAGACGGTGGGTCGGGTGCGTGGCGCTGGACGGTGCCGAGAACTGGTGCGCGATGGGGAGCGGCGGCGGCGTGGTGACGATGTGGTCGTTCGCCGCCGGCGCGTGCGCGTCGCGCGTGACCGCGGGGCGGGGCACGGCGATGCAGGCGGTGAAGCTCACCGGGGAACACGTGGTCGCCGCCGGGAGCGAGCCGCACGTGTTCCGCTGGAACTTAGCCGGGAAGCTCATCTCGAGGCAGCCGTGCGGCCCGGCGTCCGTGTTCGCGCTCGACCACGCGCGCGCAATGACGGCGGTGGGCGGCGCCGGGGCGACGGTGGAGATATTCTCCGCGCTCGGCACGAAGGTGGCCACCGCGAAGTGCGCGTGAAGACAGGACGACGCGATCGTCGTGCACCGTTCGCACCTTCAGTCGTACCTTCAGTAGAACATACTTTACATTTTAAAATTAAAATTACGACGGCACCGCCGCCTCGCATATGTCGGCGTCCGCCCGCGCTCCCAGTATGTCCGCGTACGGGTCTTCCTCGTCGTACAGCGCCGCGCAGTCGTGCCCCTTGAGCGACAGCACGTACCCGATGAGTCTCAGCGCGTGCGCGGCGTCGAACCGCACGTCCTTCACCGTCGCCGCGACCCCGTAGTCGTCCACGAACGCGTCGCGCGCGCCGAACCGCTTGGCGCACTTCTGGCACGACGGCCGCAACCCGCCTCCGCGCGACGGGTCATCCGGCGCGCGCTCGTCGAAAAGCATCGACGCCCGGTACGTCGCGTTCGCGGCCGCGATGTCCGCATCGTCCACAAACGAGGCCCCCGCGCTCACGAACGCGTCCAGCGCGGCGCTCGCCACCGCGTGCGCGCCGGACGCGACGCCGTCGCCGACGCCGGCGGTGGCGCCCGCCGTCGGCCCGAGATCGAGCCCCGCTTTTATTTCGGCGTACGTCGCGCACAGCTCAGCCGCGAGCGCCGCCTCCGTGGTGGCCGTCGCGGCCGGCCCGCGCGGTGCGCCGCACGCGACCGGGCCCGCGGCGACGGTCATCACCGTCGCGGGGCACGCGCACGTCTCCACGACGGTCACGCCGTCCGCCTCCGTCGCCGTCGCGACGGCGCCGCCCGCCGACGCGCACGACACGCAGCGCCCGTTGAAGCGCACGGACCGCGCTTCGCCGGCGGCGCACGCGCCCACCGCCACGCCCGCGCCCAGCCCCGCGGTGGACGCCGCCGCGTCGCCCGAGGCGAGCAGGGTCGCCGAGACGGACGCGCGCGTCGAGCACCGCGCGCCGCGCGCGTCGCCGCGCACGGCGTACGTCACGCGGGGAGCGTCGCCGCCGTTGGCGAGCGTCCGCGACGGTTCCGCGGCGGAGTACGACACCGGCGCCATCCACCACCCGAGGTCCGTGTCGTCGGAGGAAAGCGGGTTGGGCGCCGAGAACACCAGCTCGTACCTGGTGTTCTTGACCCACGAGCCGGTGAGCAGAGCGCAGTTCCCCGCGGGGCGGTTGAGCTCCTCGAGCTGCTTCAACAGCACGGCGCGCGCGGCGGCGGTGGTCGCGTCGTCCAGCGCGGCGACGACGGCGTCGGCGGCGGCGGCGCGCGTCGCCGCGTCCTCCGCCCACTCGGGCTCCTGGAACACGCCGTCCAGGGCGGCGCCGCCGGCGTCCTGCACCATGTCGTCGTAGCGGCGGCGCGCGTACGTCTCCGCGTACCGCGCGTCGAGCCCGAGGACGTCCGCGGCGACGCCCGTCTCCACCGGGCGGTGATTCCACGTCGTCGCGCCGCTGAAGGCGCGGACGGAGAGCAGGTCGGCGTCCGTCGCGCCCGCGACGACGTGCGAGGTGCCGGCGAGGAACTGCGAGCCGCCCTCCTCGAGCGCGTTCACGACGAACGTGGAGCGGTCGAAGCGGTGGTCCGCCGCGGTGGCGCAGAGTAACACGCCGTCGGGCGCGATGCCGTGGGGGGTGGAGAACTCCAGCGTGACTTGGTTCGTCGCGCCCAGCGCCAGATTGCTGTACATCATGACGCTGCACATCGCGCCGGAGAGCGACATCGCGCGTCGATGGCACGCGCGAGCGCGATCTCGGACGCCGTCGAGACGCTTCGAGTCACTCGCCGCGCGCGGTACGTGTGTGGAGGGGCGCGAGCGGCGCGTCCGAGAAGCACGCGGAAACGAACATCGAAACGAGCGCCTCAACGGTCTTCGGCTGTTTTTTCAAGCTTGATGAAACGCGCGTCGGAACTTGTTGGGCGTCCTGCGCCGCTTCGATCCGGTTGCGGATAATTTCAGAGGCGTCGGCCGCTCCGTCATCACACCCTGCCGCGCGTCCAGTCCTCAAGCGACTCCGCGCCTCCCCTCCCAGCCGTCGGCTCGACGCACGCACCATGGCCGCCCGCGCCGCCCTCTCCCCCGCCCCCCTCCGCGGCGCGCTCGTCGTGCGCGCGCACGCCGGCTGCGGCAAGGATCACGCCCACTCCGCCGCCCGCGCGTCGAAGCCGCGGACTGTCGCGCCCCCTCGCGGCACCGCCGCGGCCGCGGGCCGCGGCGTGGTCGCGGCGGCGGCGGATTCCCCCGAGCGCGTGGAGGCGTTCCTGGACGGCCTGAAGTACGACGACAAGGGCTTCGTGGTGGCGATCGCTCAGGACGTGGACACGGGCGCAATCCTGATGCAGGGGTTCGCCGATCGCACCGCCGTGCGCACGACCATCACGCAGAAAAAGGCGACGTTCTTCTCGCGCTCGCGCCAGCAGCAGTGGACCAAGGGCGAGACGAGCGGCAACTTCATCAGCGTGAAGAGCGTGCATATCGACTGCGACAAGGACTCGCTCATCTACATGGGCGTCCCGGACGGGCCCACCTGCCACACCGGCGCGCACACCTGCTACTACTCGCGCGTCGACGGCCCCGACGGCGCCGCCGCCGTCGACGGCGGCGGGACGCGCGACGGCGAGGAGGAGGCGTTGTCCACGCTGTACGAGCTCGAGGCGACCATCGCGCGGCGCCGCGCCGAGGTCACGAAGGAGGGCGACAAGCCCTCGTGGACGAAACGCCTGCTGGAGAACCCCGAGCTGCTGTGCTCCAAAGTGCGCGAGGAGGCGGGCGAGCTGTGCGAGTCGTGGGAAAAGGAGGAGGGCGCCGAGCGCGCGGCGAGCGAGATGGCGGATGTGCTGTACCACTCGATGGTGTTGCTCAACCTGCAGGGCGTCGCGGTGGAGGACGTGATGGCGGTGCTGCGGAACCGCTTCGGCACGAGCGGCGTGGAGGAGAAAGCCGCCCGGCCGCCGAAGAAGAAGTGAGTAGAGGAGTATTATTATTACTACGTATTACGCGAACTGTA
>Ga0181564_10004538_pt1 | contig 11694 bp, 2 predicted proteins | sample 011ome_24_FD_134512 | JGI IMG/M metagenome (GOLD analysis project Ga0181564, IMG submission 134512) | Coastal salt marsh microbial communities from the Groves Creek Marsh, Skidaway Island, Georgia - 011513CT metaG (megahit assembly) | ecosystem: Environmental > Aquatic > Marine > Intertidal zone...
CGCACCGAGACGCCCTCGACCACGAACGTCCTCCCCACGTCCACGACCCGCAGACGCTCCTTCTGAATGCCCAGCCTCGCGCGGCACAGCTCGGCGGTCGGCCTCGAGCACCAGATGACGCAGCGTTTCGGGTCGGGCGTCGACTTGGTGAGGCCCTTGTAGTGGTCGGCGTGGAAGTGCGTCAGGAACCAGTTCGCGCACCAACGCGAGTGGCTCTTGCCGTAGCCCTGGAACCCGTCCACGATGAACCGCGTGCCGGGCACGCGGATCCAGGGGGGGGGCGGGGGGGGGTCCACGTCCGCGGCCGGGACGTATCGAGACGCGCCGGCGCGAGACGCGGCGTCGCCGTGGGTTCGACGTGGAAGCGCGAGGCTTCGCGGCGTACTCGAAGCGTTTTTTTTTTGCGCGCGCTCGTCCGAGCGCGCCACCGACGATCCCGCGGCGAACCCGCGGCGGAACACGGGCGCCACCGCCGACGCGACGCGCGTCGGGTGCCAACCGAGTGCGAGATCTTTCGTCGGGACGTTCTGTGTTCTGTGTTCTGTGTTCCCGACGTTCTGTGAATGGATCCCGCGCGAAGACGTCGTCACCGCGACGCCGTCGTCCGCGGAAGGCTCGGAAGGCGCCGCGCGTCTCGCGCGCTCGGCGACGGCGAGTCGCGCGATTCGCTTCCGGGCGCCGAGCGTGGCGACGCCCATCGCGCGCAGGTCGGCGTCCGACGCGCGCGCGAGGCCCTCGAAGGTGACCCGGCACCGCACGAGTGCCTCGGCGAACGCGGGAGGGGCCCCCTCCACGGCGTGCGCCCACGCGGCGACGTCGTGCCACTCGCCGCGCTCATCGCCGGACGAGCGGGGGGGGCCGTCGGCGAGCGCGTCGGCGCCGCCGACTGAATGTCCGTACGTCGCGCCGTCGAGGCACGCGTTGACGTGCGCGACGCGCGCGAGCGGCGTGTCCGCGACGTCCGCGAGGCGCAGCGCGCACACGGGACACACGGGATGCGCCTCGGGCGGCGCGTTCGAGGCGTCCAAGTTCGACGAGGCAGACTCGTATTGCCTGACTGACTCGTCGCGTGACTCTCGCGCCGGACGCGCATCTTCGTCGTCTTCGTGGTACAGCTCCGCCACAGACAGGGGGACCGCGTCGTCGTCGTCGTCGCGGAGCGCGTCTTCGTCGCCGCCGGAGGGCTCGTCGCCGCTGCCGTCGCGGTCGGGCTCCGCCGCGGCCCCGCGGCCCTCCGCGAGGGGCCGCTTCTGGCCCACCCCCTCGAACGAAGGCACCCAGCCGGGTGCCTGGACCCGCGCCGTCGCCGGACCCGCACCGAAGTTGGTGCGGTCCGCGAGCGGCGCCTCCGCGGGAGCGCCGCCGCCGCGATCCGCGTCCATGCCGCGTCCCGCGCCCGCGCGCCGACGACCACCGGAGCGCGCCCGCCGCTCTGACGCGCGTCGGCCTGTCCGAGCGGATTTTAAATCTGGGAGAACCCGTGGCCGACACGAAGTGGATCCATCGAGACACTCTTCCGACCCCGATTCGCGCGCGTCTGATGACGGGAAACAGCGTGATGAAAGAAAGGGGTCTTCTTTTCACAGCACGGAAGGTACCTCGTCCCTCTCGTTCATCGCTCGTCGTCCTCCTCCTGGTCCAGCAGCGCCTTCCCCCTGGCCATGACCCCCCGGAACGTGCACTGGTGGCTCTTCCTCTGCGCCTCGAAAAGCCTCGCCTTCAGCTCCCTGTCCGCGTCCGTGTGCGCCTCGAAGTCCTCGGGCTCGCCGCGCTCGTCGCGGGAACCGGCGCTCGGCCCGGGATCCGGAAACGCCAACCGCGACGCGCCGCCGGAGGCGCCGGCGTCCGCCTCGTCGTCGGACTCGTCCCACTCGCTCTTCTCGTTCTTCTCGTTCGCGTCGCGCTGGTTCCGCTCCATCTCGGCGGAGCCTCCCGCGAGAGAAGAAGAGGCCGACCCCGCGTTCGCGGCGGACGACGTGTCGATGTCCCGCAGCCGATGGGCGACGTCGTCCATGTCCGCCGCGCGCTCGCGCTCGTTTTCTCGACCGGCGTTCTCGAAATCATCACGCGCGTCATCTTCTTTGGGGTCCTCGAAGAGCTCGCGCGGAGGGGACGCCCAGGGCGTGTCCGGCTCGTCGATGGTCATCTTCGCGCTCTTATTCTGCTCGTTATACATCAAGTTCTGCTCGTTCCACACGATGTGCTTGCGCTTGTTCGGGGACACCGGGGGATCCCCGTGATGGTCCGCCATCGCGGGGATCCCCCGTGTTTCGCCCTTTTCGCGGACCGCTTAGGTTTCGGTCGGACGCGGGTCCCGACAGCGCTCGAGGCGCGGAAGGGCGACGGGCGCGTGGCGCGGGGCTTCGCGTCGTGGTGCCGACCGGATCGCGCGCGACGCGTCCCGTCGTGCGGTGGCGCGTGCGTTGTGACTCCCGGGACACAGATCCCCCGGTGCGTCACGCGAGCGTCGTGTTGTCGGTGAAAAGCCGATCACCAATTTCGCATGCGAGCGTCGTTCGGCAAGCGACACGTTCGCTGCTTTTCCCGAAATCAGGTGAAAGGGGCGATGTGTTGTTTGAAAACGCTCGCGCCGGAAGCTACGTAGCTACGTACGGTAGTCCGCGCTTCGCTTCGCTTCCCCCTCATCACGCCACACCCTCCCTTTCGAGCCGCGCCTCCGCGGGACGTCTCACGTCCGCGTCGAGGCCGCCGCTCCCCGCGGGCGCCACGCCAGCGCTCCCCCCCCGCTTCCATACGCGGTCCACCGTGTCGAAGAGGTGCGACGTCGCGCTGTCCGCCTGCGACGTGAGCAACACGGTGCCCCGGGGCATGGCGCGCAGCGCCGCCGCCACGCGCGCGATGCCCTCGGCGTCCAGGTGCTGCAGCACCTCGTCCAGCACCAGCAGATCGCAGTGCACGCCACCGCGCGACGCCGCGAGGTCCGCGTGCGCCAGCGCCAGAGCCAGCGCGGCGCGACGCCGCTCGCCGCCGCTCAACTGCCGCAGAGACCGTCGCGCGCGCGCGCCATCCGCGCCGTGCGCGTGCACGATCTTCTCGATCTTCTCGGCGGACGCGCCGCCGAAGGCGCTCCCGCTCCGTGATTCGGCGTCGTCGGACGACGCGCTATCGTCGGCGTCGGCGTCGAATGACCCTTCCCCCACGGCGTTCACGGCGTGAACGTCGTTCGAACTGGCGACTTCGAACGAGTCGTTCGAAGTCGTTCGAACGACCGGTTTCTTAGAAACGCGCGTTTTTCGCGCGTTTTTCTGCCCTTCGCCGACGGCGGCGGGCGCCAGCGCGAGCGTGAGCGCCCCCCCTGTGAGCGCGTCCATGTACGCCGCGACGCGCGCCGAGAGCTCGGCGAGCGCGCCCTCGAACAGGTAGCTCTGTATGCCGCGTGACCCGAACGCGACGTCCGCGCGGCGCAGCGCCTGCAGGGTCTCCTCCGCGTCCGCGGCGTCGCCGCGGCGCCCGAAAAGCGAAGCCGTCTCCGCCTCCACCTGCGCGCGCAGGGACGCGACTTCCGCGTCGCGCGGGTTCGTGGAGGACGCGGCGGCGGCGGCGCGCAGGTCCGCCCGGCGTTCGTCGGCGAAGCGGAGCAGGCGCTCCGCCTCGGCGGCGGCGTCCTCGGCGGCGGCGACGGCGCTCGAGCCGCCGTCGGGCTCGAGCGACGTAGTACGCGAACCGAAAGTCGAGACTAAAGTCTCGAAAGTCTCCTCCTCAGCCTCCTCCTCAGCCCCTTCCCCGCCCGCGCCGGCGGCGGCGGCGCACGCCGCGTCCAGACGCGCGAGCGCCGCCGCCACCACCACCGGGTTGACGCGCCGCGCGCGCACCGAAGCCAGATGCTCGCCTGCGTCGCGTGCCTCCCGCGCGACAGCCTCGCTGGCGCGCCGCGCGGCCTCGCGCGCCGCCGCCGCGTCTGCGGCGTGCGCGCGCACCAGGGACGTGGCCCTGGCGGCTTCCGCGTCCGCGGCGCGCGACGCCGCCGCCGCCGCGACGTGCGCCCGCCGCGCCGCCTCCGCCTCGGCGACGAGCCGCGCCGCCGCCTCCGCGTGCGCCGCCGGGTCTATGGGCTGCAGGCACCGGTCGCACGTTCCCAAGGACCCCAAGGACCCGGCGCTCGTCTCTGTGGTCTCTTCGGTCTCCGTCGCTTCACCGCGCGCTTCACCGTGGGAGGCGTCCGCGCACGAAGCGGAAGAAGCTGACGAAGCGGAGGCGGGCGGACGCCTCGAGAAGCTCTTCAGGCCCTGGAAGGCGCCGACGGCGCCGTGCGCGGCGGCGGCGACGGTGCGCGCCGCCGCCTCCGCGCCGCGCGCGTCGGCGGCGACGGCGCGGAGGCGCTCGGCGTCCGCCTCGAGCGCAGCCGCGCGCTCCGCGACCGCGCGCTCGGTATCACCGGTTCTTCCACCGAGAAGCGATGAAGGTTCTTCATCGCGCCCGCCCTCGTCGCCGATACCAGCGCCGTCCGGAACGCTCGCGATCGCGAGCGGGTCCCACATCCTCCGCTCCGTCTCCGCGGCGGTGGCCGCCGCCGCGCGCTCCTCGGCGTCCCAGGCGGCGGAGACGGCGCGGAGCCGGTCCCGCGCCGCCGCGCACTTTTCCGCGCCGGCGCGCGCGTCCGCCTCGGCGTCCGCCGCGGCGCGTTCCAGCCGGGCCGACTTCGCGCGCACGTCGTCGTCCCACGCGTCTCTGGCCTCGGTCGCGCCCTTCAGGCGCTCTTCCGCGCGTCGCACGTACGCCTCACGCGCCTCGACGTCCGCGCGCGCGGCGGCGAGCGTTTTCCTCTGCTCGCTGACGCGTTTCCTGCTCGTCTCCTTGGCGGCGGCCCAGGTGTCCGCCTCGACGAGCTCGCCCAGCGCCGCCTTGAGCGCCGCGTCGTTGGCGTCCAGGAGCGCCCCCACGGTGTGCTGCCCGTGGAACGCGACGCGCGCGACCGTCTGGGCGCCCAGGTCGCGGTCCATTTGCGCCTGCGTCATGCGCGCGTCCGCCAGGGTCATGTCCTCGCCTCCGATCGAATACGCCAGGCGCGTGACGCGCGCGCGGGTCACCGCGCGCTCGACGAGGAAAGAAACGCCGTTCACCTCGCCGCGCAGCGCGACGCGCGCGGTTTTCGAACCATCAGAAACCACGTCCGTTTTGCCCAGGCTTTTGCTGGCGCCGTCCTCGACGCGCGCGTCGGTGCGGCCCGTCAGCGCCCACATGGGCGCCATCACCAGCGTGGTCTTCCCGGCGCCGTTGCTGTCGCTGCACCGGTCGTCGCCGTTGTCGCCCACCACCGCGCACACGCCTCTGCCGAACAGGGGGTACACCGCGCGCTCGGCGAAGGCGCCGAAGCCCTCCACCTCCACGCTGTGCAGCGAGACGTTCGTGTGCGACGCGCGCGACCCGGAGGCCATCTGCAGCGACGCGACGCTCGTGCCGTCGGCGTCCGCGCGGCGCGCGGCGGCAGCGGCGACGTCCGCGAGAACCTCCCTCCCCAAGTCGGCAACCTCGGCGGGCAGGCCGACGGCGGAGGCGTACGCGTCGTAGAGGCCGGCGGGGCCCATCTCCTCCGCTTGCGGGATGCGGGGGGGAGCGGACACGGCCTCGTAGGTGATCTCCACCTCCACGCCGCGGGCGCGCGCGGACGCGATGGCGCGAGACGCGGCGTCCGCGGCGGACTCGGGCTCGCCCTTTTTCTTCTTCTTCGTCTGCGCGGACACGGACACCTCCGAGGAGAGCGGGAGCGTCCAGCGCACGAGGTCACCCGCGCGCGCCTCCGCCGGGATCGCGCCGTCCTCGCCCCGGATGGAGAAGTGTCTCGGCCCTATGTTGAGCGGGATCAGGGAACGAGCGGGCAGGTCCGTCACCGCGGCGTCGCCGCCGAATTCCGCGCCGACGACGCCGTCGCCGCGCGCCGTTCGCGCCGCGCCGTCGGCGAAATCCTTCGTCGTCGTCTCCTCGAAAAAGCGCTCCTCGCACCCGAGCCATCCTTTCTCGGCGTCCAGCACGACCAGCGCCTTGGTCTGGCCCGCCTCGGCGCGGCTCACCTGGTACGGCGAGCCGACGTAGGTGATGCGCGTCCCGGGGACCGTGTGCGGCTTGTGGTAGTGGCCCGTGTACGTGGGGACGGTTTTCCGTTCCGGCGCGTCGCCGGCGCCGCCGCCTCGGCTTTCGGCGACGCCGAACACGGAGGGGTCGATCCCGTCGCGCGCCTGGAACGACTCGTTCATGGACGCGCCGACCACATCCGCGTGACACATGATCGCGCGAAGCCCTCTCGCGTCGTGTTGAAGCCCTCTAAACTCGCCATCGATGGCGCCATCCGCGCCATCCGCGGAAAACGCCTTCGCGGCGTCGACGGCTTCGCGCAGCGTCTTCGCGTCCCTCCGGTACGGGAGCCAGAGAGCGCCGCGCCAGAGCGTGGGTCGGCTGAGCACGCGCACGTACTCGGGGTTCGCCGCCTGCAGCGGCGTGAGCGCGTGCGTCTCGCCGCCCGCGGTGACCTGGTCGTGGTTCCCGGGGATCATCACCGCCGGGACGCGCCACTTGGCGATCTCGGCGAGCGCATCCACGAGCGGCTCCACCGGGATGGCGCCGCGCGCGTGCCAGAAGTCGCCCAGGAAGACGATCCCCGCGTCGCGCTCGATCGCAGCCTCGTGCACGGCGCGGAGCACCTGCATCGCGACCGGCGCGGTCTTGCGGTTGACGTGCAGGTCGCTGAACACCACCCAGCGCGCGCACAGCGCGTGCTTCTCGCCGAGCGCGCCGTCGGCGAGGCGATCGAGAACCGCCTCCGTCTCCGACGCGATCGCCGATCCGCCAGCCTTCGCGCCCGCCTTCGCACCCGCCTTCGCGCCTGCCTTCTCGGCCCCCGAGGAGGAGCGCGAGTCGGTTGCGACCGCGCGGGTCAGCGGCCGGGCGCCTCGCGCCGATCGCGGGGACGGCCGGGCCCTCGACCGGTGGCGCGCGGCGTGATCGGCACCCGAAACACCGCCACCGCGAACGCGCGCGAAGAAGGCGCTCGAAACGGCGTCCGAGCCGGTGGCCGTCCGCGTGGGCCGGGCGAACGGCGCCGCCCCGGTCGCCATCGCCCCCATCGTTCGCACGCTCGTGGCACTCGCTAACCGTCGCAGGCTCAGAAGCATGCGCGGCCGCGGCGCGTCCACGGCCCGCACGTCGCGTGCGCGTCTCGGTGTGTTCACTATGAGGACTTTCGCGCGTTTTCCGAGGGGTGTCGAGAAAACGTGAAACAACGCGCGCCATTTGGCGTTACCGTTTGAACTCGGATTGACGCCCTCGGACGAGACGGTTCCTGCCCCGACGGCCCCGCGGGCTCCACACGTCGACGCGTCCTCCGAGGGAGGACGCGGTCGCGATGGCGGAGGATGTCGTCGACCTGACCGAGGTGGGAGGGTACGCCCAGATCCACGACAGGGAGCGGGCGGCGCTGAGGAGTTCCAGCGCGGGCTTCGTTAAACGGCACGTCCGATGGGACGAGGCTTGGTCCGGCCGAGTGCCTTCTCGCGAGATGTCGCGAGGGGACGCTGCGGAGCGGTCGGACGGTCGGAGGCGCGAGAGGGCGCCTTCCGCACGTCGCGTGCGCGCCTCGTCGCCGGAACGGCTGCAGCGTCCGTGGGTGGGCCCGAGGTCGCGCGTTCCCGGCCCACCTGCCGCGGACGTGCATCGCAGAGCGTCGTCGCAGCCGCGTTCGGGGCGACTCTCCAGGGACGAGGAGCTGTTCCGCCGCGACCGCGGAGCGCCGGGCGCGCGATTGGACGATGACCTGGACGCGCCGCGTCCGCGGTCGCGTCACGACGCCCCCACCGCGCACGCGCGTCCCTCGATGACGCGCGCGCGTCCGGTGGGCGACCGCGTCGACCGCGCGTCCGCTTCGCGTTCGAGCCACCTCGACCAGTCGACGCGCGAGCAGATTCGGGCTCGGCTCGCGCGCCCGGTCACGTTGAGCGCCGTTCTCAAGGCGACGCCCACGGCGCACGACGCGTCCAAGCGGCGCATCAGCGTCGTGGAGACCCGGCTGTCCGTCCTGGACGCCGTGCCGACGAACGTCGCGCACGCCCTCGAGCGTCTCTACGCGTCGCGCAACCGCCTCTCGAGCCTACGCGGGATCGAGCGGTTCCCCAACCTGCGCCTGCTGAGCGCCGGGGACAACCTGTTTCGCGACGTCTCGGACCTGGACGCCCTGAGTCGGTGCCCCAACCTGGAGGTGCTCTCGCTCGAACGCACGCCCGTCTCCAAACTGCCCTTCTACCGCGAGCACGTCATCGCGAGATGCTCCGAGACGCTGCGCTCGCTGGACGGCGAGCCGGTGGACGACGACGCGCGGCGGCGCGCCGCGTCGGCGGTGCGCCGCGACGTGGCGCACCTGGAAAACCTGATGCGCGCGGCGGCCACCGCGGACAAGCTGCGGCGCGCCTACCGACTGAGTCTGGTGCACGAGGAGCTAAGGCAGGTGGTGTTCGCAGCCAGGGGACCCGTGGCGCCCGCGAGCCTGCCCGCGCGCCACGAAACAGCCGGCGGCGTGGACGTGCGCGTGTGGACGCGGCTGTGCGCGCCGGAGCGCGCCATGTCGCGCGCGGAGGTTGCCGAGTGCGCGCGGAGGCTGCGCGCGCGCGTCGCCGCCGAGGCGCCGGAGATCCGGCGCGCGGTGCGCGCGCGCGGCGGCGAGCCCCTCGCGGACGACCAGGTGTGGGAGAGCGCGTACGCGGCGCGCGCGCAGAGGGAGCAGAGCGACGCGGCGGCGCTGGCGGCGTACCTCGAGGACAGGGAAGCCGCCGCGTCCGAGGCTGCGGCGGCGTCGCTGGACCCCTTCGCCGCGGCGCTGCGCTGGGGCTTCGAGGCGGCGGCCGCGCGCGAGGCGGAGATGCGCGCGGACAGGGAGGCGGCGCTCACGGACATGATCGACGCGGAGGTGGCGGCGGCGCACTCCGAGTACGCCGAGCGCCCGGGGCCCGACAGACACGCGGCGCGAGCGTGGGAGTTTGGGGACGGTTTCGCCACCGTCTCGGGACGCGCGGAAGAAACGACTTCGACGCGTGAAGACCGGCGCGAAGACGAGCGGGACGACGACGCGCGGAGCACGGAGGACGACGTACCGGCTATGGACCGGTGGGTCGCATCGGAGCGGGAGCACATCTCTCGTTCCCGCGTTCTTCGGTCCCTGACGGACCGAAGAACGCGGGAAGAAAAGGAAACCGCCGCGCGCGTCGACGTCGACGTCGACGCGCCGACTGGCAAAAAAAAGGTTCCGTGGGGGCACGGGCCGGGGAGCAAAGCGGAGGAGGCGCGCGCGCGCGAAGCCGCCGAGCGCCGGACGGGTGAGTCCGGCAGAGCCGAGAGACGCTTCGGGAGGGTACTCTCGCGATCGCGCTCGGCGTCTCCCTCGCGCGACCGCGGCGAGACCCGTGCGCCGCGTACGCCCGCGCACTCGCCTCCCGGCTCCCCTCGCGTTGGCGCCTCCGAGCCTCCGAGGCAAAGCTCCTCTCGGCGAAGCTTCTCTCGGCGGAGCTCTGTCTCCGAGGGAGACGCCGCGTTCGGCCCCGTGGACCCCGCGGCTTTCGCGCGCGGCGGCGTGTATGACACGCTGGGCGCGGAGGTGGACGCGCTGCGCGCCGCGCTCGAGTCGCAGACCCGCGGCGAGGCGGAGCTCCTCGCCGCCAACGCGGCGCTGCTGCGGCGCTGCGAAGAGGCGGAGGCGAGCGCGGAGGCGTCGCGGGGCGCGGGCGCGGCGGCGGCGGCGCGGCACGCCGAGGCGCTCCGCGACGCGCGCGCCGACGCGGAGGCTGCCGAGTCGCACGCGCGCGAGCTTGCGGCCGCGCTGGACGAGACCGCGGCGAGCGCGGACGCCGCGGACGCCAGAGACGCGGCGTCCAGGCTCGCCCGGGAGACGGCTGAGCGCGCGTCGGCGGAGGCGCAGGCGCTGGTCCTCGCCGAACGCGCCGAGTGCGCGTCGCTTCGCGAGGCGCTGGCGTCTAAGCTGCGCGACGAGGAGCGCGCCGCCGACGCCGACGCGCTGGCTTCGCGAGGCGCGGGCAGGCGCGCGCTTCGCGTCTGGGCGAGCCGGACGAAGCGGAACAAACGCGCGCGCGTGCTTCGCGCCGTGCACACGCGGCGGTGCGCGGCTTCGCGATTCAACGCGTGGCGCGCGCGCGCGCGCGCGCAGACGCAGTTGCGGACACTGTACAAACGCCGCGCCGCCGCCGCCGCGGTCGCCGCGCTCCGCGCCTGGCGCCTGGCGCGGCTGGTCTCGGAGGTGGCGGCCTACCTGGCGCGCCGCCGCGCGCTCAGGCGCTGGGCGCGCGAGACGGCGCGGCGCGCGAAGGTGCGCGCGGCGTTCGCCGAGGCGGGCGCCGCCGCCGCCAACGACGCCGCCGAGCCGGGCGAGGCGTTTGAGGCGGCTCCGACGTCGCGCGAGAGCCCCGAGAGCTTCTCACTAAAGGAAAAGGAAAAGGAAAAGGAGACGCGACGCCTGGTCGAGGCTGGCCTGGCGGACTCTGCGCGCGAGGGCGCGGCGGACGTCCTGCTTGCGTGGCGCGAGCGCGCGTCCTCCGCGGCGATGTCCCCGCGAAAACGCAGGGCGGCGCTGGACGAGTACGCAGACGCCGTGCTTTCCGCGGCGCGGCCGGCGGCGGAGCGTGGCGCGCGGCGCGCGCGCGCGGCGGCGGCGCTGTCCGCCTGGCACCTCGCCGTGACCCGCGCGCAGCAGACGCGCCTGGAGACGCTCGTGCAGACGTGCGACGCGCTGGGCGGCGCCGCCGCCGCCGCCGCGGAGGAGGCGCGGGGGGTCGAGGCGGCGAACCAGGAGCTCAGGGGGGCGCTGGAGCGGGCGCGGCTGGCGGCCAACGCCGAGTCCTGGACGCTCGACGGGAAAGAGGATGGGAAAGAAACCGCGGTTAAAGAAACCGCGGTTAAAGAAACCGCGGTTAAAGAAACCGCGGTCGATCAGCTGGCGGTCGTGGAGTCCAACGCCTCGAAGGCGCGCGCGGACCTGACCGCGCAGCTCGAGCGCGAGCGCGCGGCGCGGCGCGGCGCGGAGGACGAAGTCAAGCTGCTCCGAGTGCGCGTCGGCGGCGAGAGCGGCGAGACGCGTCGCGCCGAGGCTGTGGCCGCCGCCGCCGCCGGCGAGGCGGCGGCTTGGCGGAGCGCGGCGGTGACCAACGAGGCGGCCGTGCGGCGCGCGCTCGAGTCTTTCCTGCGGTGGGGCGCCGAGATGGAGACCGAGCGCGAGGCGTTCGGGCGCGACGTCGGGCTCAGTACGGGGAAGAAGGCGAGTCTCCCGCGGAGACGCGCTAAACTCTCCGACAGGTTCCGGTCCTTCGCGTTCGACGCCCCGGAGCAACTCGCGGAGACGACGAACGCGGACTCGCCCGCGGACGCTTCGGGTTCGTCCGGAACCCCACACTCGTCGAGCTCCTCCGTGAAAACGCCCGCGAGCGGCGCGTCTTCCTTCGGGTCCCTGGATCGAGCCCTGCGCGTGTTCGGGCTGGCGGGGTCGGCGGGGGCGGGAAGCGAATCGGGCTCCGCCGACCGGAAAAGCTTTTCCGAAAAGCTCGCCGAGGAGAAGCGCCTCGCGCGGCTGCCGAAACCGGCGCGGGCGTCCTTCGCCGTCCTCAAGACGCACGCGCGCCTGGCGGCGGCGCTGCGTCGCTGCGGCGAGGCTGAGACGAGCAGACGCGCCGAGGCGGAGGGCGCGCA
>Ga0181564_10004540_pt1 | contig 11693 bp, 10 predicted proteins | sample 011ome_24_FD_134512 | JGI IMG/M metagenome (GOLD analysis project Ga0181564, IMG submission 134512) | Coastal salt marsh microbial communities from the Groves Creek Marsh, Skidaway Island, Georgia - 011513CT metaG (megahit assembly) | ecosystem: Environmental > Aquatic > Marine > Intertidal...
GGCAAGAACGCCTGGGAAACTTTTCTTTAAGTTTTTTACTTCAAGAAGCAACCCTGAACCTGAACTCATTTACTGAGATTTTCCAAGTTCAGCCATTTCTTTCTTTTTGGCCCAAAACTCGTCAATATTATCCTTGGTTACCTCCAGAAATGAAACTTCCTGATATGTGGTCTCTGGTTTACTACCATCATAAATCTTCTTGAGCATCTTTATGGATTCATATCCATATTCCCAAGGCTGCTGGCTTATCGTACCATAAGCATGGCCGTCACTTATCGCTTGAAGCAGAGCATCCTGTTCATCAAAACCGCATATTTTAATGGTTCCTAACTTGCCAGCCTCTTTAATTGCATCGATACATGAAGGAGGATTGTATGCAAAAAGACCTACCATGCATTTCAAGTCCTTATATTTTGCTATCGCATCTTCTGCGTTACTTTTAGCTCTCGCTTTATCAAAATTATCTGTTCGAGTATCGAGAATTACATACTTGGAACCTTCTGCGGTCAAATTAGTTGCGTCCACCGGATCGTATTCTACCTGAGCCAAAGCTTGTTCAGGTCTGCCCAATAATTCATCAATTACGCCCTGCCTTCTCTGGCGTGCATTCAACTGCTCAAGACGGCCCACAAAGAGCATTACCTCACCACCTTCAGGCAAGGCTTTTTTAACCAAGCCACCCAAGGCTCGACCAGCCTTGTAGTTGTTCGTACCGATGAAAATTAAACGCTTACTCTTTGGAGCATCGGAGTCATTGGTAATCAGGACAGTATTTTCTGCGACTTCATCTAAGAAGGGTGTTTGGTTTTCGGCATCCACAGGGCTAACTGCAATACCGTCAATGCCTTTCGCAAGTAATGTTTCCATCATTCTTTTTTGGTCAACAACTCCTTTGGGGGGCATAAGAACCTCACAACTAACCCCAAATTCTTTCTCAGCAATCCGTACACCGGCTGCGCATAAATCCCAAAATGGATCAACTCCGTTGGTTACATAAGCAAAGGATGCCACAGAATCTTCTCCTTCTTCGACAGTTTTATCACCACAACCCAAAAAGGAACCAATAATTGGCACAAATAAAATTGAGAGTATTTTTGAATATATCTTCATAGTAATTAATTATTAACGATTAAAGTTTTCACCAAGGTGTACGACCACCATTCACACACAATGTCTGTCCAGTTATAAAGGAAGCTTCATCAGAAGAGAAATATGAAACAGCATTACCCACATCCTCGGGTGTCCCCCAACGGCCAAGAGGAATTGTTTGTAAATAAGCATCTTTATCTTCCTGCGGGTCATCCTCATGACGCTCCGTTGGAATCCAGCCAGGAGCAACTGTATTAACAGTAATTCCATAAGGAGCTAATTCGTTCGACATACTTCGACTCCAACCAATTTGACCACCCTTCGCGGCAACATATGCACTAAATTCAGGCACCGAACAATGAAACACCTCACTGGTAATATTTATGATTCGTCCATGTCCACGTTTTTTCATACCGGGTAGGACGGCCTTAGCTAGATGAAAAGGGCTCATTACAAAAAAGTCGTACATTTGACGGTAAAATTCAGCATCATATTCCTCAATCGGTTTCTGAGGCTGATCCGGAGTTGCATTAGGAACTAAAATATCCAAAGAACCGAATTTTTCCTCCACCGCTTCCACAAGCGAACCAACCTGCTCAGGATCAGAAACATCAGCCCTTACAAGCATGGCATGTATTCCCTCTGCCTTGAGGCTATCCAGTGCTTTTTCACCAGACTCACGATTATTTAAATAATTAATAACAACTTTGGCTCCGGCATTACCTAGGGATTTAGCAACTCCGTACCCCAAGCCGCGACTGCTCCCAGTCACAAGGGCTACTTTATTCGATAAGGAAAAGGACATTTTAAAATAACTAGGGAAATACTATTAAAATTTAAACAACTTTTTGCCTAAACAGAATCATTTTTTATATTTCAACACAAGTTGATATTTCAAATTAAGAGTATTTTCAAAGTTTGCATTCACCATTTTCTTCACGCTCGACTTTTCATTAAATTCATTCAGAACTGCAAATTTATGAACTTCACTATTAAGGTACCCCTGTTAATTTTAGTTTTCTCGTTTTCTTATGCCGAAACAAAGAAAAAGATAACCTTTCTCATTGCCGAACGAGAATACCAAACTGATTCTTCCATTCCAAAATTTATTGATAAACATTTACTCGGACATTACTCCATATTCATTTGTGATGCCGATAATGAAGGAACTAAAAGACACCACTTGAATAATTCAAATTTTATCAATGAAACTGACCTTCTCTTTGTAAGCGTACGAAGAAGAGCTTTTACTCATAAAGTAATGAATTCCATTAGGAATCACATCGATGAAGCTAAACCTGTTCTCGGAATACGAACCGCTTCCCATGCTTTTGAATTACGCAAGGAATCTCTTCCCAAAGACCATCAGGAATGGACATCATGGGATCGCGAAGTTATAGGTGGAAATTATAATGGGCATCTTGGCAAAGGACTCACTTGTTCAATTACTCCACACTTAAAAACAAAGGAACATATAATTCTAGACGGAGTAAATCTTCCTTTTTCTACTCCCGCAACCCTTTACCGAAACTCACCCCTACCCAACCACTCTCTCCCCCTTCTCATCGGTTCTGTTAAAGGTCATCCTTCAGAACCCGTAGCATGGACTCATAAAACCATGTCAGGTAGTCGCATTTTTTATACATCCCTAGGGCACATTGAAGACTTTCAAAAACCTTCCTTCAATCAACTTCTCAAAAATGCAATAAAATGGTGCCTAAAAAAATGATTAGGACATAAAAAAATTCTAAAATTTGGGCTTTCACTCTTCGATCATGAAGACCGCTTATGTTTCAATCGGAGCATATTCTCAATTAACATAAAGAGATTCTCTGAAAAAAGCCTGGGAGGCATTCCTTAACTTGATCGAGTTATTGAATATTTTGGAACTCTCATAATTTTATAAATAAAAACTATTATTTGGGTAACTGAAAAGATGGTCTTTCATGCCTAAGACGGTTTTGAAAATTTCCAATATTTCCTCGCCAAAAAAAAGGTTCTGCCAAATCAACTTCATGAATGACCAATTGATTAGGCTTGGTTGCTCGGGCATGCAACTCGCCTGATCTGTCCCATATACCGGTCTGCATCCAATCATCATTCAAACTGTAGGTCGAAGTAACTAGGTAAACTTGATTCTCAATCGCCCTAGCTTTCGCCAAGATGGGATGTCCACCCATAATGGGCATGGCAATTATCTCTGCTCCATTAGCAGCTATTCCCCGGGCAACCTCGGGCATATGAACATCAAAACAAATCATCAATCCAACCTTACCAAACCTTGTATTGAAAACTGGAAATTGTTTTCCCGGGGTAATCCCCTCACGGTATTCATCTCTTGCAAGGCAAAGCTTTCTATATTTTCCTATCAATTTACCATCTGGCCCAAGAATAACTGCGGTATTATAAATCTCCTCACCATCCCGCTCAAAAAGAGAGGTAACTAAATACAAATCATTCTTCTTCGCTAACATTCCAAGATATTTAATGCAGGCACCCGGGATTTTTTCCGCTCCAGTTTTTGCATCCAATCCATTTCGCATGGTACTTATACATTCCCCAAAAACAAGCAGGTCTACTTTTTTTCCTCCCGCTTCTTTCGCAAATGGTTCGAGCATTCTGCAATTATCAATCGTAGTCTTCCCTCCAGAAGGACGAAAGTTTGTTGCAGCCAGACGCACTTTTCTCGGCTTGGGTTTGTCTACTTTCTCAAACTCAACCTGAGACCATTCCACTTTGGCATTAGGCTCCCACCTGAGAAATAATCGTACGATTGCAATCTTTGCTTTGATCGGTGCAAAAACCGTACCTTCAAACTTTGCCCACCCATTTTCTTTCCCCGTTTCCCATGGATAAAAAGGCCGATTATAATTTCCCGTCCTTTGATCAATTACCATTTTTTGATCATCATCCTCAAAAAATACTTCCACATACCTGTTGGCTCGGGGATTGGATAGACCTCTTTCAAGACAAAGGGCACTTATTCGATAATAATTTCCCCCTTTGACTGGATAATTCCTGCTCCAAGCACCAATTTGCCCAACTTGATTTCCCTGATGAATTAACCAGCTTTCATTTCCTCCCTGTCCTATTTTAAAATATTTGAAATTTGGTGAAATCTCTTCACGGGGACAGTAGGGTTCCCAACCTCCATTTTGATAAAATGAGGACGCATCAGCTAAATCGAAACAAATTAAGCACATACAAGAATGGATCATCAAAATCCAATTTCTTGACCTGCTCATGAGTGATTATCCAACAAAAGAAAAGGCCTCTACTCCACGAACTCCCAGGCCATCGACCACAAAGACCCCACCGGCATGTTCTTCTTCAATAGATTTATGAATACCCGTTGTAACAAATAAGCGTTCCAGTTTATCACCACCAAAAGCACATGCTGTTGTCTCAACACAGGGAAAATCTATCTTTTCTAAAAGTGATCCGCTTGCAGGATCGATGCACAAAACAACTCCCCCATGACACATCGCTACCCAAAGCATACCCGAGGCATCAATCGTCATTCCGTCTGGTGAGCCTTCCCAACCCTTTTCTTCTGTATTTACAATCACATCAGCCTGCCCGATTGAGCCATTAAGATTATCAAATGGATAGGAACGAATTTCTTTTGTTGGCGTATCAATGTAGTACATTCTTGTTGCATCCGCATTCCAACAAATTCCATTCGAGTTGGTCACATCAGATACTTTCAAACTCAAGTCACCATTTTTATCTAACATGTAGAGATTTGCATCACCCATCTTTTTGACCGTGCTTATCGTTCCTGCCCAGAACCGACCAGAGGGGTCACATTTTCCATCATTAAATCGATTATCAGGTCTCTTTTCTTCTTCCGGATCTGCGATGACTTTTTTTACTCCCGCAACTGGATCAAATGAGTAAATGCCCGAATCTCCCGCACAAATAAAACCACCCGATTGTCTCGGAACTACAGTTCCAATCCGCTCACCTATATCCCATACCTTTTCTTCCTTATTTTCTGGATTCAATCGAATTAAGGCATGACCTTCAATATCTACATATAACAAGTGATCATCCCAAAAGATTGGGCCCTCTCCCCATTTGGAAACGCGAGATCCGATTGGTGAAATAGAAATCTTCATATTCATTATTTCTTATTGGAGTCTTCACTCACGGCTTGCAACCAATTCCTTGCTATTAGTTCATGCCCCTGAGGCAACGGATGTACCCCGTCCCATATCCAATGCTGCGGGGAAATCTGTTTTGCAGCTTGATCAAAAATCTTTTGGGTCTGGATATGGACTGCATTAAAATCTTCCGACAACCGAGAGACAATTTTGCCAAGTTTATCTATTTCTCCCCGCCAATGATTCCATTGAGCATCTGAGTTCAAACGTGTCATTCTCAGAACAAATGGATCCATCAAAACTATTCTTAATTTTGGATTGGCCGCTCGGCTTTGATTCAAAATATAACGATAATCCTCTTCCCATTTTTTTAAATCAACAGGCTCACCACGCCCCTGACTTACATCGTTCACACCAACCAAAATACTCAACCAGTCAGGATTCATTTCAATAGCGTCTTTTTGCCAGCGTTTTCGCAAGTCAGACACTTTGTTTCCACTCACTCCACGATTGAAAAATTCCAACTTAGCTTCGGGTATTTCAACTCCCAATCGCGAAGCAAGCAGGAATACATAACTATGCCCAAGGTAATGGTTTCTATCTTTTTGATTCCTTCCCCATTTCATATCGGTAATTGAATCTCCCTGAAATAAAAGACAAGCCCCTTTTTTTAACTTGGGTAGTTCATAATTATAACCATGAACGACCTTTATTTTATCTTCCACAGCTTGTAGATGAGGAACACAACTCTGATATACGAAGGCAGCCGTTAAAGCGAACCCGGTGATAATAATGTCTCTACAAATCATTTCTTTTTCCTTTTATTCACCTTCCACGATTTCCGAAAGAAATTCATCGCAAGGTCATGAAAATTCTTATCTCTTGGTAATTGATCCAGTCCCGTACCCTGCACTCCATAAGCATGGCACTCGACGCCGAGTTCTTTACATCTCTCTTTGACCATGACTGCGAAATCGGGATGGTGGATTGGATCATTCTTACCCGATCGATTGTAAACCATAACCGCCGGACCATCCTTTCTGAAAAAAGGAATTAGAAGAGGCGTTCCTTTTGGTTGCTGAATAGGAAATATCGATTTTATTCCCAATTTCTTGGCATGACCAAGATAGCAAGTGATGAGAGCACCAGCTGAATTACCCATCACCGAAATTCGATTCGGATCAATATTAAATTTCTTGGCACTCTTTATCAGAAAGTGGACCGACTCGGTGGTATGCTCAAGAATCGTTGAATAATTACCATCCACTTGTTGAACAAAAGGATAATTCACACTGGCAAAGGAAACTCCCTCCTTTAAATACTTTTTCAGCATTGGACTTCTATTAAAAAATCTTTTATCTCCGATCCTAAATCCACCACCATGAAAATTTATCACCAAGGGAGTTAGCTTGTTTGATTCTGCTAACCATAAATCAAGTACACTTCGTTCATATTCCTTACTGTATCTGATATTTGAATAAGTGGGCTCTTTTGTTTGTCCAAAACAACAAAGGCTAAATATTAATGGAAGTGTGAAGAAAATTGGACGATAAAATTTCATATTTTTTGAATTCACACCAAAATTCGTCATTTTTTCAACTGTATTCAAAAACTTATAAAATTTAAAATTGTGAAATCTCTCCAAGCAGAAAGAACTAAATAAATCAGATTTGCTTTCCGAAAATTTTAAATTAACGATCAAATAATGAAAAAGGGAATCTTATTATTACTTTTATATCTTTCTTTTTGCCTATCCTGTTTCTCGAATCTTCAGGATAATAAAAATATTCGTATACTCACCTATAATATCTGGTACGGATTCAAGAAAAAACCGGACCGAAAAAAAGAATGGATCGACTACATAAAATCTCTCAACTCTGATATTATTGCCTTGCAGGAACTTAACGGTTTCACTGAAGAAGTACTCGCCAAGAATGCGAAGTCATGGGGACACCCACATACCGCACTTCTAAAAGAAGATGGTTTTCCAACCGGAATCACTTCAAAATATCCAATTAAAAATCTAGAAAAAATAACCGAAGGCTATCACCACGGAATGCTTTCCTGTAAAATTGGAGGCCTTCAGATATATGTCATTCATTTACATCCAGGTCATTGGGAAATTAGGCATCGAGAAGTTGATTTGCTCCTCGAAACTCTAATGAACCACAAGCCAGGCGAGCCAATTCTTCTGGTAGGTGATTTCAATACCTTTTCCATACATGATAAAAAATATTATGATCAGACTCCGGATATCATTCCTTTTTTTCGTAGGCTTGATCAAAGATGGAAGAGCAACCGAAACCTTCGTGATGATCAGCTTGACTATACACACCTGAATAAATTTGAAAACGCAGGATATATCGATCTCATTGCAGAAAGAAGGGCAAATTTTATGGGTACTTTTCCTACAAAATTAAGACTAGATGAGGACAATGGACCAGACAGACGCCTCGATTATTTTTTTGCCAACAAGGAACTATCCATAAGATGCAAACTTGCTAAATATTTGGTAAATCCAAAAACAGATCTTCTATCTGATCATTATCCGGCTATTGCTGAATTCTCCTTGGATTAATTCTTTTTTTTGTGCTTACCTTTACACCAATATTTTTCGCCCACTTCTCCCATTCATTTTTTATTTGAGCAGTGTGTTCTTTAAATAAACCGGACAAATTCCTGGTCTCCGTTCGATCTTTGCTCAAATCATACAATTTCCATGGGTCAGTTTTTTGCTGAACCAATTTCCATTGATTGTGACGAATCACCTGCCAGGAACCATACTGAAAAAACAACGGTTCGGAACGCTTCAATTTCTTACCCGAAAAAGTGGGACACAGACTGACCCCATCTAATTTAGGTAAATTTTTCGGATAGCTTGCCTTATCCCCTGCCAACTCAATAAATGTGGGAACAAAATCAATCAAATGACAGGGCTCACGGTAGATTGATTTCCCGGGTAGTTTTATTCCATCTGGCCAATGAGCAATCATCGGGGTACAGATTCCACCCTCCATACCCTGAACCTTCCATTTTTTAAACGGACTGTTGACCGCATTTGCCCATGACTGTCCGATTGCTTCAAAGGAACCAACAGTACCCCACTCCGCTTCCGGATCTTTAAAACCTCTCTTGGGCCTCTCGTGACTTGCTCCATTATCCACCAGAAAAAGAATTAGAGTATTTTCAAAGTTCCCAGTTTTTTTCAATTTCTGGACCAAGCGACCGATATTTTGATCCATGCGGTCGACCATAGCCGCATGGATCTCCATTCGAAGGGCCTCCTCATTTCTTTGCTCTTTTGATAAACTATTCCAAAGTTCATGATCAGGCTCACTCAATCGTGCTGTCTTCTCTTCAAACAACCCCATCTCTAATTGCCTTTGATATCTTGCCTTTCGAATCTCTTCATATCCCTCGTCATAAATTCCATCATACTTAGCAATATCCTCCGGGTGAGCATGAAGGGGCCAGTGGGGTGCATTATAAGATAGAAAAAGAAAGAAGGGTTTCTCCCTCCCTTGCGATTCATCTAACCAGTTAAGACTCCAATCCGTAAAAGTATCGGTTGCGAAAAATTCTTTCCCCGGATTGAAGGGTTTTACCACTTTGTCATCAAATGCCCAGGAATAAACCGCTTGCCAACCCGGTTCGCTCTCTCCTTTTCTTGCTTGGTCTCCTGGATTCCAAAAATTAATCGCACCCCCAAGAAATCCGGAAAAATGATCGAACCCACGATCGTAGGGATTAAAATTAGCATGGTGTTTACCTGACCACCAGGTTCGATACCCGGCAGGCCGCAGAATTTCTCCAATTAATGCCGTATTTTCAAAATCTCGATCACTTCGATGATGATACAATCCAGTAAGCAGACTAATCCGGGTGGTCCAACACTTGGATGTATTGTAGGCTTGGCTATACCTAATTCCATTCTCCGCCAAGCTATCCAAATTCGGGGTTTGGACCTCCCCTCCATAACATCCCAGATCCGAATATCCCATATCATCCGCCATGATCAAAACGATATTGGGTCGCTCTGCTCCGTAAGAAAAAAATACCCTAGAAAACAAAGGAAAATTATTTTTAGTTTCATATTTTCACTTCATTTCTCCAATCCCACTTGCTCTTAATTTGGTCAGTAATTCCTTTACCTTGGCTGGAAATTCTTCGGAAATATTTTTTGTTTCCGTCGGGTCTTTTCGATGGTCATACAATTCAATATACAAGGGCTCCGCATCGATATTCCGATAATCCAACCACGCAACCAATCGATAACGATCCGTTCGCAGGGAATACCCCATCAAATGATTTTCAAACAATTCACGATCCCATTGTTTACCCAATTGTCTTTTTATTTTTCCTTCCACTTCCTCGATTAAAGGTCCAAAAAAAGTTTCCCGCATACCCGGAGATAATGGATTAGCCGCCCATTCCCGCAGGGCTGGATTGGGAAATTGACTGACTGCAAATTTCTTTCCCTTGGCCTTTGGATTGTTGAGCAACCGAACCAAGCTTTTACCCGCCAAATGACTCGGCTTGGACAAGCCAGCTAAATCACAAAGAGTTGGGTACAAATCGACCAGTTCCACTAAAGCATTGGTCGCCTTTCCCCTATTATTCATTTCGGGAGTCCAAAAAATTAAGGGTACCCGGGTGGCAATTTCATAATTGGTCGCCTTTCCCCAGATTCCCATTTCCCCCAAGTGCCAACCATGATCTCCCCATACCACAATAATGGTATCATCCCGGATTCCTAGCTCTTCCAATGTATCAAGCATCAATCCGATCTGGGCATCAACATAACTTATACAGGCATAATATCCATGCAGAAGATCAGTTGCCAACTCTCTCTCAATTGGCCCCGTCTTAGGAATCCCATGCCGGGTACGCAACTCGAAGGACGCATGCAAACCCATTGCCGCTCCGCCTATTGGTTTATTGACCTGAGTGGATGTTCTGATCTTTTTTCGATCATACATATCCCAGTACTTTTTTGGTGCCACAAAATTAAGATGTGGCTTAAAGAAACCAAGCCCCAGAAAAATGGGTTGATTTGGTTTGTTCTGCAAATGATCTTTCATAGTTGCAATCGCCAGCTGGGTACTGAAGCCATCCGCAAAGTAATGATCCGGAACATCCGCACTTTCATAAGCTGGTCCATGAACCAACCCCCTCGAACCCTCCTCTCCATATTTCTCTGTCATCTTGATCCGATTTTCTCTGAGTAAGTCCAAGTTTTTTTGCAAACCATACGGCTTGGGCCTTTCCTTAAAAGGTAACTTTTTCCAAGCCGCTGAACGACTCCAAGAATATTTCTCATCGGTCATACGCCCATGATAAATCTTTCCGCAATACACTGCCTCATATCCATTTTTTATAAAATGCTGAGGCAAGGTAATGATATCCGGATTTAAATCCCGAAAATACGCACGATTCTCAATTATACCAATTTCATCTGGTCTTGCACCCGTCATCAGACTGGCCCGGGATGGACCACAAATCGATTGCTGACAATAAGCCCGCTCAAATAACCGGCCTTCTTTGGCAAGACGATTTATATTAGGAGACTTTGCAATGGATGATCCATAACAACCCAATTCCGGTCTTAAATCATCAATCGCGATGAATAACACATGTGGCTTTTTTCCAAATATTGGCTGAATAAAGAAAGAAATAAATAAAAACAGTCCGAAATTTTTCACTCTAACAGGAAAAAGTATGCGACCTAACAAGAGCAAGCGACAATATAGAAACTTCGCAAATTTGTTAAAGATAAGGAAGAAAATCAATCCACTCAATAGATCGACAAAGGAATAGGATCGTACAATCATGCGGAGCATGAAATTCATTGGGCAAATCCTATTTTTTGGATAAGGGAACAGCCATTAAAACCTTGGCGGGTAAATTACCTTTTAAAACTTCTTTACCCTGAACATATATCCGTAGGGGACGGTCAGAATTAGATAAGTTATAGACCAATGCAGTCCGTTGACCATTTTTCTTCTTAAAGACAACCGAGGTGGGTAAATCGGTATAGCTTTCCTTGTCGATTAAACCATATGCCCGGCTGGCATGAGCAAGATAATAAGGAATGCCTGCATGTTTTGGGGAAGCAATAGGCCATTTCTTTTCAATTGCTTGATCAAGCACCTTACAGATTTCATCGGGTTGACAAAAGGCAGCATAGGCAGCAGAGACCTGTCCCCAGTCCCCATCAATTTTCTGCCAGGTCATTTTGCCCATATCCTTGCCCTGTTTTTCCATCATTTGATCAAGTTGAAATATTGAATGTTCTGCATGGGCACCAAAATAATTCATGTGAGTCCAGGCGGGAAGCCATTGAATCCCATAAATATGAATTGGTTCCCCACTAAACCATGTCCAGGCACCCATATCCCGATCCCGCATGACCGAGCAAATTGTGGGTTTATAATTTGGCGACCAATTTGACTGCCTTGGATCTTTCCATCCGTAAGCATTATTCCAGTATTCATGGAC
>Ga0181564_10004541_pt1 | contig 11692 bp, 8 predicted proteins | sample 011ome_24_FD_134512 | JGI IMG/M metagenome (GOLD analysis project Ga0181564, IMG submission 134512) | Coastal salt marsh microbial communities from the Groves Creek Marsh, Skidaway Island, Georgia - 011513CT metaG (megahit assembly) | ecosystem: Environmental > Aquatic > Marine > Intertidal zone...
ACAACTGTTGATCAACAGGGAAATGTGAATTTGGCTCCGATGGGTCCAATCTGCTTGGGTGACATCTCGAGTTTAGTCGATACGAATCTTGATCCACGTTCCAGTTGGCATTCGAGTTGCGATAATCCGGCAACCCAATCACAGGGTTCATCAACAATTAGCGGCAATGATCGGCATGTAGCGACATGCTCGGAGGGTATTGGTCGCACTGCACCACGGGTAAGACCTGATGAAACTGATGGGGGTCAGGAAGCGTCAAAAAGTTGTCCCGAAATCGGATTCGTTTTAAAGCCTTTTAAGACATCGAGGACATACTCCAATTTATTGGAGAATCCTTTTGCGACAATCCATATCACCGACAACGCACTTCTTTTTGCCGAGACGGCAGTATCAAACCTCTCGCTCGAAACCAAGCGTTCCCTGGTTTATCAGTTGAAAGAGACGTCGTGGTGGCCGCTGAAGGATTGTCACCGTTGGTTTGCGGTTGAGGTCAGTGAAATTCATCAGGATCCTCAGCGAGTGAGTATGGATTGCCGAGTGATCTATAGTCGCACGGTTCGACCTTTTTTTGGCTTCAATCGTGCAAAACACGCGGTGATCGAGGCGGCAATCTTAGCGACAAGAACACAGTTTTTGCGAAAGCAAGACGTTCTTGCGGAGCTTGAACGATTGCAGCCCTTGGTGGATAAAACAGGTGGTTCCGACGAGCGTTCCGGGTTCGAACTACTCAAGACTACAATCCATGAGCAATATGCAAGACACTAAACAAGGTACGCTGGATGTTGATCGAGACCGGCGAAGGGTCGAGGTCCAGACGGGTTCGAGATTGCATTTTGGATTGCTCGATTCAGTTGAGCCGTTTGGTGGTCTTGGGGTGATGGTCCAGTCGCCGCAGACAAGGGTAACGGTTAGCGGTTCGAATGCATTCGTTTGTGAACCCGAATACCGTGAAAGATTCGAAGAGATTGCTAAAGGTGTTGTAGCATTGTTAGGCTGCGAGTCGCTGCCTCCGATTAAGATTCAAGTTGATTCACAAGCTGAACCTCATTGCGGTCTTGGAAGTGGTACTCAGTTATCACTCGCCGCAGCAGAGGCATCGCTTAGGTTTTTGGGGGTAAGGCAGGATCCTGAGCAACTTGCTCTGGAGGTTGCTCAGCGAGGCAAGCGATCTGCGGTGGGAATACACGGATATTTCCACGGTGGCATGATCTTTGAATCTAGCATCGGCGATTCAAGTGCGCTCAATCCAATTCAGACAAGAACGATACTGCCAAAATCTTGGTGCGTTGCGATCCTGAAACCGTCTTTGGAGATGGGGCAGGTTTTTGGTCTTTCCGAAGTAGAGAAGTTTTCGACGCTTACCGCTGCTCCGACCGCTCTTCGCGACTCGCTTTTAAAGCTCGCCACGCAGGATGTGATTCCTGCCGCTCAACGCGGCGATTTCACTGCATTCTCTGAGTCATTGCAGGTCTATAACCGCACCAGTGGTGAGCTTTTTACGTCGATACAAGGTGGTCCCTATAATGGAACCGAGGTCGCGTTACTGATTAAGTGGTTGGTTGACCGAGGAGTTTTCGGAGTTGGGCAAAGTAGTTGGGGGCCCGGTGTATTTGCATGGTTCGAATCCGATCAACATGCTGAGACACTCATGAGGAGACTTCCAGTTGGTGTAAAGGTTATTGCAATGACTCACCCCCTCGAGCACGCCAGGGTCGTTAGCGAGCAATAATCTCGGGTCGTTAGCGAGCAATAATCATGGAACGCTAATCTAAAGGCAGGGATCACACTCCCTGTTTTTAAGGCTGCTTGAATCCGCTTGGGCAAGGTACTGAGAGTGACCTGATCGGGTTCGGTATCAGTGGTTGAAAGATGAATCGCTAATCGTTTGATTCTTTGTGATTCGAGACCACGCATAAAGGGTTGCGGCGCAGCACATGTATGCGAGTGCAAACTCCATCACCTTCCATTGGTATTCAGGTGCCAGAATAATCTTGGACCAGCTTTGCGGGCCAAAAGGAAGGAAAACCTGACTGCCTGGTAACGGCGAGTGGATTAACCCAAAAAGAGTCAGGATTGATGCAACGATAAAAACGAGGGATGCCTTCACGAGGTTGCGATCGATAATCATCGCAAGTGCCCAAGCCCAAAGCAGGCTGGTCAGAATGAAACCGCTGCTAAGCATTCCGAGTGTATCAAGGTCAGCGACGAGATCGCCGGAGAGTTGTGGCAACGAGATCTCCGCAAGCGCAGGATCGCTTAAGATCCGCCCGGGAAGATTCATTGCAAGGAATGCCAGAGCGGGCAGGCACGCAAATGCAACTGCTGGATAGTGTTTTTTGGGTGTGGCCATAAAGCTTTGCGCCGTAATTTCCAGTCCGATGAAAACAAGGATTGGATAGACAGCAGGTGCCGGAATCAGTGCATTGAGCCAGCCGAAATAGCCCACTAAGCCGGCACTTCCAACTACCAAGGCTGTCGCGAACGTATAGGCTGCTCTGCCACCCATTGCTTTGTAGGCAGGGTGACCGATGTAAGGGGTTGTTTGGATCACACCGCCGCAGATTCCAGCTGTCAGAGTCGCGATAGCCTCAATTCCCACCACGGTTCGCGTGTCGTAAGTATCGCCAGCCGCAGCGGCACTTTCAGTGCAGTCAATTCCACCAACCACCGTTCCAATCGCGAAAGGAAAAGCAATTGGAAGGTAAGCGAGTGCGTCATTAAAATGATTGAGCCAAGACCAATTCCAAGCCTCTAGCCATTGATTTGGAAACCAGCTTATCGATTCTGGGAATGCTGGTAAGTGGTATCCTGTGTTGGGTAAAAAGCAGAGTAAGTAGTAAACGAAACCTGATATCAGTAACGCACCGAGTGTCCCTGGAGTTTTTTGGGGCAGAGGTATTTTTCCCACCAAAGCCGTGAGGACGATCACAAGTGCAAGTAGCCCGGGAAGTGGATGACCCAGAATTTCGGTAAGAGGCAAAAAGCTAATCAAAACAAGAGCGATGGCGGCCAGAGAACCTAGTAAACCCGCACGCGGAATTGTTGCGCGAACCCAGTTTGAAAACGGAGCTAACAAGAGTTTCAAGCTACCGCTGAGAACCATGCACCATATCCCTATGCTCCAAGTTCTGACGGCGGCGTCCATTTCATCCAAACCAGACTCAAGACCTTGCAGATAAGAGGGGCCAAGGATGAAAAGGGTCATCCCGAAGGTTGATGGTGTATCGAGTCCAAGAGGCATGGCGGTCACATCTTTGCGTCCTGTTTTTTTCGCGAGCGAAAAAGCGAGGAAGAAGAACGCCAGATCACCCAGCATTACACCAAGTGCTGTTCCTGGAATCATCCGAGTGACCGCGAAATCAGCTGGAAATCCAAACCCCGTCAGTAAACCTACCATCAGGATTAGTCCGGCAATATTGTCGAGCATCAGCCCGAAAAACGCGTTGATATCGCCGGGATTTGCCCACTCGTAATGATCAGTTTCGTGACTCGATTGGTTGGTTGGGGAGGGTGTAGTCTCGGACACTGGGGTTTTCCAATCTTTACCATGAGGCGAGAGCTAATGAAGCGTTGGTAGTCGGCCATTAAGACTAACGGATCAGAAGACTGATGCACATGTTTTCGTTTTCAAAGAAAATCTTTTGCCGCAGTTTTGACGGAAAGAAGCGTCGAAACCCGCCCCAATCATTTCACCTAGAAGATGACATTTAGAGGGGTGGTAAGATCCTAGGTTGATTCCAAAACCAGCACGCTAACTGTGCGGTTTCAGATTTTTTGACAAAATGCTGAACTTGGCGATACTAGTGGTTATTGAGGCGGAAAATATTCAGTCTCCCTAGGGATCATCAACTGGTTGACCAGCACAGACACCCACCCTCTGGGGGAAAGTCGTCTGATCACTCGTCATGGTCTTATTTTCTCGAGGTTTCTGACATGATCCACATTTTTGACGACTCCGCAGCACTCTCAAGCCGATTCGACTCGATGTCGGATGAGGAAATGATCGCTGCGTACCAGAATACGAAGGATCGTTCTCTTTTCGAGTCTTTGATGCGTCGTTACGAGCGAGAGATCTACAGCTATCTCCGTCGTTACATTGGTCAAGCTGAGTTAGCAGAAGATGCGTTTCAGGGGACTTTCCTTCAGGTGCATCTGAAATGTCATCAATTTGATCCCGGGCGACGCTTCCGGCCTTGGATTTATGCCATTGCGACCAATCAAGCAATCGATGTGCAGCGGAGGAATAAGCGACATCGAATGGTTAGTTTGGATCAACCAACAGGAGGTGATCACGAGGAGAGGGCAAACCGTTGGTCGGAGAAACTCGTGGGGGAGGCGGAGAGTCCTCTGTTAGCAGCAACATCGCAAGAAGATCGAGACTGGGTCAATGCATCGATCAACACTCTGGGTGCCTCCATGCAGCAAGTGATTATTCTTGTCTATTACCAAGGTTTGAAATATCGGGAAGCCGCAGAGGTATTGGGGATACCGGTTGGTACGGTGAAAAGTCGGCTTCATGCGGCTGTGCAGCGTCTTGGGACGATCTGGACGGACTCTAAGCCAGAAAAAGATGATGATTTACTTTAGTTCGATCGAGGATGATCGAACCTACTCCGTAGATAGCGCATATTTCTAGTATCGATACATGCTCAAGCGGTACGTCTGTATCGATGTTCGCGTTACTGAATACCCTGCTAACTAGTAAAATCCTTAATCGCAATGCAAGAAGATCTTCTTGGATACCTACTTGGAGCACTCAGTGAAAAGGAGATGCACCGAATATCGGCATTGCTCGACCAAAGTCCGGAACTTCGTGCCGATTTAGAAGTTCTCAAAAAAACGATCGATGCGATGGAGGGATCCTATGCGCCGGTCGACCCACCCGCTTCGGACTTGGTGGCCAAAACTCTAGATTGGATCGATGAACACAAGCCCGAAGACGAGATGTTGCCAAGTGCATCAATCTCGGGATCAGAAGAAGATATCACAAGCGAGACCAATGGAAGGAGTCTCGAAGGGTCTCATCGTAGCCACGTAAAGCTAAGCGAATCACCATTGGAGCCTTCAGGTGCTTTGGGTGGGCGCTGGTTTGATTGGGTCGCGGCAGCCTCAGTGGCCATGATCATTCTCTGCGTGATTCTTCCCGCTTTGGCAAATGGCAGGTTTGAGGCGAGGAAAGTTGCTTGTCAGGACCAATTGAGATTGTTCGGGGTGGCAATCACTCAATTTGTCACACGAACTCCAGAGCAGCGGTTACCGGCAGTCGCCGAATCTGGACCCGAGGCATTCGCGGGGGTCTATGCGATACGCCTGAATGAATCTGGACTACTTCCAGAGGATGATGTTCGTTGGTGCCCTTCCCTTCCAGTTCCTGATTTTGGCGATTCATCATTGGTCAACCTCGGTGAGATTGAATCAATTGATACGTTGCATCAGGCATCGATCAATGACTTGAAAGAGATTCAGCGATTTGCAGGTGGGCAATACGCTTACAACTTAGGTGTCGTGGAAGAAGACCATTACGCTTCTCCACGGTTTGAATCTCGTGCATCCTTTGCGATCATGTCTGACACACCATTGGTGGGTAACTTAGCTGTGAATGATCTCGAACGAGGGGATCGCCTATCCGAAAAAATTGGGCATAGCGGTCGAGGAATCAACGTCCTCTTCGAAGATGGACGCGTAAAATTCATTCCGGTTGAATCGATTCAGGCGATGCCCGATCATCCCCTGCTAAACCATTTGGGAGAAGTGGAGGCCGGGGTGAACATCGACGACGCGACCTTAGCTCCAAGTTGGCGAGCACCTTTTCGTGATGTTTCGCAACGATAGTAGCCACGCCATCAATGAACCGATGTTTGGTCGATTCTCAAAAGCATGGAACGAGTTATTCCGTGTAGGCACGCTGGCTTGGTTTTGTCGCAGTTGGAAAATCAGCAGGGATTTCATCAATGGTTACTTCGCCCGTTGCTGCCCACTGAGTACCGCGAACGAAGGTGGTGATAAATCCGACGCATTCCATTGAATAATCGGCGTGCCCCATCGGGGTGTGATAAATCCTTCCCTTGCCATAATCAATGGTCATCATCATCGGTTCGTGGCGTCCGGTTCCCTTTTTGTTCTCATCTGCAAATGCGGTTGCAAGGATGGTCATTCGATCAGCGGGACCACGTAATTGTTGGTAAAGCTCATCTTGTGAATGCATCCAAACGCGAGGTAAGCCTTTGGTGATCGGATGTTCGGTGTCGCGAATCACGATTTGGAATTCATGCTGTGGGCCGTGAGAACCGCCTGCTCCTGGTGTCATATCGCGAATGGTTTTTCCCTCCCCGTCCACGTAGACATAGGGACCCGTTTTCTCCGATCGGTTTCCCCAACCACCAAGTCCAATCATTCGATTGTATTGGTCCCAGTCGCCAAACGAATTATCCGCAGCGTGGACGATTACTAAGCCGCCTCCGTTCTCAACATACTGATGGAACGATAGTCGCGTGCTTTCCGGCCATGTCGCTGCATTCCATCCAAAATTATTAACAACAACGTCATAATCTTGGAAATTTGGTTTGAATGTTGGATCTGGTTTGGGTTGTGCTAGGTCCTCGTAAGTTCTGCCATCTTTGAGTGGATATTGCTTGAGAAGTTCTCCGCCTTTCCAAGTGAATTGAGTTCGCTGAATATCGACTTGGAAGAGCCCTGTTTTCTCAAGGTAGGACTTCATCATCACTGTGGTTTTCGGCCACGCAACATGATTGTTTTGGCCATCGATGATTAACGCCCGAAGCTTCTCTTGAGCTTCACTCGTTTGCGCCGTGAGGCTTATCGCTATTGCAAAGAAAACGGGAATCAATTGACGCATTGTATCAGTCCTGGTTTTGATGTTCCTGAGGTTTCAGGAGGGAGATCGATGTCTTAACGCACGGGCAATCTGGGTTATTCGTTCGCTTGTAACGTAGCGAGACGGTGCATGGAGGTTTTCAGTTGTCCATAGAGTTGCTGGTAGACCGGGAACAGTTCTTGGTAGGTCTTGCTGGCCGCGCGATCAGGGGCAGTTTGCTCGGCGACTTCAATGGTTTCCTTGCATGCTTGTTCGATCGATCGATAACGACCATCACCCACCGCAGCAAGTAGAGCGACTCCGTAAGCGGGGCCCTGTTCAACCGCTAGCGTTGTGATTTTCTTATTGAAGACATCTGCTTGCATTTGCCTCCAAAGTGGGTTTTTACTTCCCCCGCCTGATGCTCGAATTTGTTTAACGGGAACATTCAGTGAATGAATTATATCCAAGCTATCTTTCAGGGCGAATGTCACGCCTTCCATCACTGCACGCGTCATGTGACCACGCGTATGAACAAGATTAAGTCCAATAAAATTACCTCTCGCTTTCGCATCGGCATGCGGTGTCCGTTCTCCATTTAGATAAGGAAGGAAGAGCAATCCATTACTACCAGCTGAGATGGCTTGAGCCTCGGCAGTCGCCTCTGCGTAGCGGTTTTTTTCTGAAACCCCTTTTAGTCCACGCAGAACCGAATCCACCCACCACTGAAGTGATCCGCCACTGGTCAAATTCACACCCATCATATGCCATTTGCCACGAACAGCATGGCAGAAAGTGTGCAAGCGTCCTTCTTCATCGTATTGTGGCTCGTCGCTATGAACGAACATGACACCGCTTGTTCCGATGGAGGTACTAAGGATGCCGCTTTTTACGACGCCCGTGCCTATTGCACCAGCCGCACAATCACCTGCACCGCCAACCACTTTGCAATTCGTTGTCAGGCCCAGTTGATTTGCCGCTTGGGTTGTCAGCGTACCCGTCACGTCTTCGCTCTCGACTACACTCGGAAGTAAATTCAAGTCAAGTTCGAGACGGTCCATTAATTTTTTGGACCACTTTCTTTTCACAACATCCAGAAGTAGGGTGCCGCTAGCATCGCTCACTTCGGTGACAAAATCGCCAGTGAGACGTCGCCTGATTTCATCCTTCGGTAGAAGAACTTTAGCAAGCTTCGCGTAGTTCCGAGGCTCCTGATTGCGAAGCCAAAGAATCTTTGGGGCTTGGAATCCCGTTAAGGCAGGATTTGCTACCATCTTAATCAAGCGTTTTCTGCCTCCGGCAGCTGCTGTAATCTCGTCGCATTCTGCCACAGTACGTTGGTCGTTCCACAAGAGAGCATGTCGAATGACTCGATTTTGTTGATCGAGGAACACGCTTCCATGCATTTGGCCGCTCAGACCAATAGCTCCAACTGATTCTGGGGGGATCCCTGCCGCCTTCATGACGGATCTCACGGTTTTCACCGTTGCTTTCCACCAGTCCTCAGGATCTTGCTCTGTCCAGCCCGGTTTAGGTTGGTGTAGTGGATATTCCGCATTGGACTCGGCGATGACGTTTCCCGATTCGTCAATCAGAAGAGTTTTGGTGCCGCTGGTTCCAATATCGATACCAAGGTAAAAGGTCATATTTAACTCGAGGGTGAGGTTACACTGGTTAGCCAGCGTTGTTCTGTGGGTGCGTATGGGCAGTTGGGTGAGGTGGACGAAGACCTAAGTTTGAGGCTTATCGATCGCTCGGGTTCGCTAGATATCATAGTTCTTAGACGCGGGTTTCTGAACCTTGTGGCGAGCCGAGTTCTGGAAATTAGCGGCTTTGCCTTTGTGTCCCATCTCCACGAGGTTTTTTGGCGACTGTGTAGAATATCAGGCTCAGTCAAAGGTCGATACATTTCTGATATCACACCGCATTAACTGAAACGGGTTTATAGGTCGTAGCGAGTAAAACAATGCAGCACGTGGAATACAACAGACGTCATTTGTTGAGAGCGTCGCTTGCTTGTGGCATGGGAGTAGTGACAGGATGTCACGATTCGCAACCTAGTCAACCTCAAGCAGCGTCTGGTGATTCGAGAGCTCCGATTGCGTTGCGTATTCTCTATGTCGGTGACCCGAATGCGGTTCCAATCATTCAAAGGGGCTGGTCTTCAGTAAGCGAACAGCCGATTACGATTCAGGTTGTACCGTTAAGTCGGCAAGAGATTCCGTCACTGGACGATTTATTGGTAGATGGATACTCAAAGTGTGATGTGGCAGTGATTCCTTTGACTGCACTTTCCACGGTATTTCATGAAGGTTTGGCGGTCGATCTCGGCGATGCTTTCCCTCGAACTGCGTCGGAAGCCATCGGGGAGCTCTATCCTGCTGTTCAAAATGCTTCCGCCACGCTGGGGGGGAAAAATGTCGCTCTTCCACTTGGAGCAAAGCAACTTTGTTTTGTCGCCGCAGATTCCGTCGAACGTATTGATTCTTGGGAGGCTTACGATGATTTGGTGCAGTCTTGGGATGGGAAAGCATCAGAGCCAACTGCAAAAGGCTGGGTAGCCGCAAGATATCTGGCGCGTTGCACCACCATCCGCGATTGGCTGTTCGATCGAGATACTTTTGAGCCATTGCTTTCACAGCCCGAGTATATCGATGCTTTGACACTGATGGTGAAGACATGTAATCGCTATGGGATCAAGGGGCAGACGCCATCCCAAGTTTGGGCCTCCGTATCGCAGGGCGAGTTAAAAGGAGGACTGGCCATGCCTCCAGATAACGCATTGTCTCTTGACGTCTTGACGGCGCTCCCGCTTCCTGGAAAGCCTGATAGCGATCGTGTTTTACTAGATGCCTTTTCGCCGGTGGCCACCATGGCAGCAACATGTCGTCAGACAGAGGTTGCACGACAGTTCATGATTTGGTTGAGTGGAGGCGAGGGCAGTGAATCCGTACGATCACAGGTTTTCGGGTTGGGAAGAGTCAGAATGCCAACCTTGATCGCAAAGCAAGCTGACGCGAATTTGTCGACCTCTGCCTACCAGAAATCACTCGCGGCCGAATTCTCTAACCCTGTCACTCTACCCTGCCTGAAGGTGCTTCAGGGTGAAAGATATTATTCCGTGTTGGATCATCAGGTTAGTTTGGCGATTGCTGGTGGTTGCCAGCCTCAAGACGCCTTGCTTGCGACTTGCAAGGAGTGGAATCAACTGACACAGCAGATCGGTAGAGATGATCAATGTGCGGTTTGGAAAGAAGTTAACGGCATTCGAGGCTGAGGTTCAAGAGCCATGACAAAAAAAGCCGTGCTGTTTCTTGCAGCACGGCTTTTGGAGTCTTATTGGATGTCGAAATCAGCTGTGATCATGAATGAATAACGCGGTTACTCTTCTGTAGAGGCTTCTTCGTTAGATTCGGCTGGTGCAGCTGCCTCGGGAGACACCGCTACCGCTTCCTGTTCTTCAACTGAGTTCTCTTCGTCTTCGAATGCTGGCTTCTCAGCAGTTCGTTTGACACGATCGTTTTTGCCAACTAACTCGAGAATGGCTCGCGTACCCGCATCTCCAAGTCGTGGAGTTGCAAGGCGAAGGATTCGAGTGTAACCACCAGGGCGATCGACATAGCGTTCGGCGATGGTATCAAAAAGGATTTTCGCTGCCTCTTTGTCACCAATCAGCTGAATGACTCTTCTGCGAGCAGCCACAACTGGTGCACGGGCGTCGGACCACTTTCGCCACTCGTCACTCTTTCTCCACTGTTTCCACTCATCGCTTCCTCGCTCCGCGCTCGTTGCAAACTGCTTTGCTTCTTCTGCGGAAGCCATCGATTTCTTGGCGATCGTGATACACTTTTCAACAAGCGGTCTCACTTCCTTCGCTTTGTGCAGCGTGGTGGTGATACGGCCAGGAGTTTTTGGAGCGTTGTCATCGTAAGTCGCGTCGCGTTCTGTCAGAAACAGTGCGCTTGCAAGATTTTTAAAGAGTGCCTTGCGATGGCTCGGGCTTCTACCGAGTGTTCGGCCTCGTCGTCGGTGACGCATGGCTTCAAGTCCGTCAAAGTTTGGTCTGTGAAATGGAAAGTTGGCTTCAATCGATATTGATAGGCCAATGCTTAGAATGATGGTTGGCTGGGGACTCGCATACCGAGATGCAAGCCGTATTGCGAGAGTTTCTCACGCACTTCGTTCAATGTTGTGTCGCCAAAGTTGCGAACCTCAAGTAGCTGATCTTCGGTACGCTGAACCAGGTCTCGAACCGTTTGGATGTTTTCACTTTCCAGACAGTTGTTTGCCCGAACGGACAACTTTAGATCGCCGAGGGTCATGTTCAACTTGGCTTCTAGCTGTGCCTCTGGCGACCCGGCTCCACCGCGAGCCGCTGAGAAAATACTCGGGCCGAGTTCGCGATACTGAACGAATGGATTGAGGTGCTTTCGAAGAATCTTGGCAGATTCAATCAAAGCCAGTTCGGGATTGACCGACCCGTCGGTCCAGATTTCCAAGTTCAATCTATCGAAGTTGGTTTTTTGTCCCACACGAGTTTCTTGCACTTCGTAGTGAACTCGAGTGATTGGGCTGAATACGGCGTCGATCGGAATGATGCCGATCTCGTGATCCACTGCGCTGTGCTCAGTCGATGGCACATAGCCTCGTCCATTCTCCACGACCATTTCCATCATGAATGGAACGTCTGAGGTCAAGGTCGCGATCACGTGATTCTTGTTGATCACTTCAACATCTGAATCGGTGATCACGTCTCCACCGGTGATCACACCCGCCTTGTCGCTCTCGATCGTGATCACTCGAGTCGCATCGCTGTGGTTTCGCACCACGAGTGATTTCACATTCAGAACGATTTCGGTAATGTCTTCGAGAACGCCT
>Ga0181564_10004543_pt1 | contig 11691 bp, 8 predicted proteins | sample 011ome_24_FD_134512 | JGI IMG/M metagenome (GOLD analysis project Ga0181564, IMG submission 134512) | Coastal salt marsh microbial communities from the Groves Creek Marsh, Skidaway Island, Georgia - 011513CT metaG (megahit assembly) | ecosystem: Environmental > Aquatic > Marine > Intertidal zone...
AAGAAAAATTGATATTTATCTTTTATATTTTCTGATATTGAAATTTCTTGATGATGTTACAATAATACCCTAATAATTTTTCACATGATTCCCAAAATAAAAAATATTATTCAGAAAAAAATTGCTGAACACAAAAAATCAAAAATTTTTTACTTAAGAACAGTTATTCATGTAGCTAAATATTTTTTATTTAACAGATATAGAAATACTAGATGTTTGATAGATCCACCTACAGAATTTTTTTATAAATATAAAAAATTAGCAAATTATTTTTCTTTGCCTTTGCTTATTTTAGGTAAATATTTTGAGAGAAAAAAAATATTCATTAGTGTTAACAATGAATGGAATTTTTCTATTGGTCACACTTTTTCTGAAATTGATCAACTTCAAAGAATGCAGAAATTGATTGCCAAATATTCTAACTCGCGAATATGGTTTACCTCTTCTAGAAAAGATATACTAGGAGACACTCGACAAATATTTAATTCTAAAAATTTTAATATTATGATTGGTGGTATTAAAAGATTATTGTTAACATTTGTTGCAATTAGATATCCAGCTGTATCTATTGATGCATCAATTGGAAATTCAAACTATGTTTTAGGAAATAAAAATTTATCACATCGCATTGTGCATCACAATAAGTCCAAACTAAGAGCCGATTTAATTAGTAAAAGCCCAGAATTTTTTCCTAATAGAGATAAATTAAATAATTACTCCAATCAAAAAAGCAAATTAATGAAGGAATTAAATATCACAAAAAATTATATAGTAATACAAATCAAATCCAAAAAAGGAAATGCAACTTTGAGTCCTTTGAGCCCTGAACTGTATCTAGAAACTATAAAATATTTTCAGCATAAGGGTTACGAAATCGTTTTAGCTGGAAGAGAAAAGTGTCCTGAAATTTTTTTAAATAATAATGTAATAGATTATGCTAATTCAAGGTATATATCGGCATTGAATGATTTTTTGATTGTTGGTTACTCTTCTCTTGTTATTAGTTCTGCCTCTGGATTTTGTAACATAGCTAAATCTTTAGATAAGCCAATATTGATAATGAATGGAATTCATGGCGTTCAAGAATTTGGACGTAGAACAATTATTTTACCGATGCTGATAGCTTGTAAAGGAAAATTACCTAATGCACATATACAGCATAAATATTTTTACACTTATGGACCTGATTATTTTAATTTTAGTAATGATTTATATATCCATCACACATTAACAAGCAAAGAGATTCTTGAGGGAGCAAAAGAGTTAGAAGGAATGCTATCTGATCAAATTCCTATTTTCACGCAGCTTCAAAAAAAAATTCGTGATGATAACAGTTGCCCATTACTTTCTTATGGGTTAAGCAGAATCTCTGATTTTTTTTTACATGAACATGAATATTATTATATTAAGGATAAAAGTTAATTAAACAAAAATTAGAAAATAAGAAAAACTTCCATTAATAAGATCTCATTAAAAAACATATTATATAAAATGTTTAGATTATAGCAGATTAGTATTTTATTGTTTATAAAGAGGTTGTTTAAATTAATAAAATAAGTTTAAGGTAATTTAATTAATTAATATAAAAAAAATTAATGCGAATTTTAAAAAAATTAATATATCTTTTGACCTCAAGTGAGCGCAAAACTGCACTTTTAGTATTTGGTATGATTTTAATTATGGGTTTTTTAGATTTACTTGGTGTTGCTTCAATAATGCCTTTTATGGCTGTTCTAACTGATCCTAATATTATTGAGTCAAATAGGATATTAAACACAGCTTTTAAGACTTCTATTAATTTTGGTGTTGAAAATAAACAGCAATTTATTTTTTTGTTAGGAATACTGGTATTCTTTATTTTGATATTTTCGTTATCTTTTAAGGCTTTGACAGCATATGCTCAAGTTCGTTTTAGTAAGATGCGTGAATATAGTATTTGTAAACGTTTGTTAGAAGGATACCTTCATCAGCCATACAGCTGGTTTTTAAAACGTAATAGTTCAAATTTAACCAAAACTATTCTTTCAGAGGTAGATACCGTTGTAAATGTTGGTTTGTATCCATTTTTAATTTTAATATCACAATTAATAGTTGTTGTTTTTTTATTAATTTTTTTGATATTTGTTGACCCTATTCTCACCTTATGTGTTGGTATCTCACTCATAGGGATTTATTTGATAATTTATAGATTTAGTAAAAATTTTATAAAAAAAATTGGAGAAGAACGTTTAAAAGCAAATGAGAAACGTTTTAAATCTTTAAACGAAGCTTTCGGAGCTGTAAAGCAATTAAAAGTAAGTGGACTTGAAGAAATATATTTTAAAAAGTTTAATACTCCAGCTATAGATTTTGCTCTACGTAATGCATGGCTAACAATTGTGAGCCAATTACCACGTTATGTTTTAGAAGCTATTTCTTTTGGAGGAATGATTTTGGTCATTCTTTATCTTATGGCTGATAAAGGCACTTTTATAACCGCAGTTCCAATAATTGCACTTTACGCTTTTGCTGGCTATAGGTTAATACCAGCATTACAAAGGATATATCAAAGTTATTCTGAGGTTCAGTTTTCTGAACCAGCCATAGATATTTTATATGAGGATTTAAAAAGCTTACAACCAAAAAACAATACGACTAACAAAGAAATTATCAAATTAAACAAATCGATTTTTTTACATAACATTCATTATAATTATCCAGACTCCTCAAAAAAAATATTGAAAGATATTTCTTTAGAAATACCAGCCTATAGTTTTGTCGGAATTGTTGGTTCTACTGGAAGTGGAAAGACTACAACAGTGGATATTATTCTTGGTTTATTAGAGTCTCAAAAAGGAACTTTAAAGGTTGATGACAAAGTTATTGACTCAAGCAACGTAAGAGCGTGGCAAAGTAAAATTGGTTACGTACCTCAAGATATTTATTTAACTGATGATACAATAGAGGCTAATATTGCTTTTGGAGTTGAAGAAAAAAAAATAAACTTTAAAGCTGTAGAATATGCCTCAAAAATAGCCAATCTTCATGATTTTGTGATTGATGAGCTACCCCATAAATATCAAACTATAGTTGGTGAGAGAGGCGTACGATTGTCGGGAGGTCAACGCCAAAGAATAGGGATTGCAAGAGCAATTTACCATAAACCTGATGTTATAATTCTTGATGAAGCTACTAGTGCATTAGATAATCAAACAGAGCATGCAGTTTTGGATGCAATTAAAAATTTAAATAATAAAATTACTATTATTATGATTGCTCACCGTTTAAGCACTATAAAAAAATGTGATAAAATTTTTTTATTTAATAATGGGGAAATTAAAGGAAAAGGCAGTTTTGAAGAATTAAAAGAATTAAATATAGAATTTAGAGCCATGTCGAATATAAATTAATGAAATTTTTTTCACTGAAATTTTATATTAGAATATTTTGGCTAGCATATAAAGAGTTAGAAGCAATTATTTTTGGAAGAATACAGGAAGTATCTATTCATAACCATACTGATATTAAGATAAAAAAAATTTATCCAGCTAATAATTTTCATATGCCACCACTTAGAGACATAGATGGTAATCAAAATGTAACATCATATAACGCAACTGTTCCTCAAGCAAATGTTTTAACTGTAAATAATGGATTTTTTATACCTGGTCGAGAAGAAATATACACATCAGACTTCAAAGTATTAAAAGAAATCACAGTACAAAAAAAAAATCCACAAACAGGAAAGAGTAAAAAAAAATTATTAAAATATAAAAAGCTTAATGGTCGAGTTCTAAGTTTATCTCTTAATGGAGTAGAAAGGAATTATTTTCATTTTACTATAGAGAATCTTGCTAGATGGCACCTTTTTAAAATGTCAGGGTTAGATTACGACTATATTGATTTTGATAAAAGTAATAAGTTTCTAAAACAATATATTGATATAATTGGTATCCCAAAAGAAAAATTGATTCCTGAATCATATTATAAAGGAGCAATTAAAGCAGATCTTTTAATTGTACCGGGCTTAATAAATAATTGGGAATATTTTGAAATGCCTCATGGAAAGCTTCATTATATGAAACAACATATTCCAAACTGGTTTAATAAAGTTCATGAAGTTTTTAGAAATAAATCAGAGGTATCCGAGAGAATATATGTCTCTCGTGCAAAGGCAGATCGACGTCGGATTGTAAATGAGAAAGACGTTATTAATTTAGTAAACAAATATGGATTCAACGTATATAATATGGAAGATCTTAGCGTGAATGAACAAATAAGCTTATTTAATAAAGCAGAAATTGTAATTGTGACTAATGGAGCAGCTGCAGCAAATTTGGTCTATTGCTCTAATCCATTTACATTTCTTGAAATTTTTCCCCAGAATTACTTTGACTCAAACTTACGGATTTTGGCTCAAGTTTTAAAGTGTGAATATCATTATGTTATCGCAAAATGTCCACAGAATACAGATACTGATCCTCAAAAAGAAGATCTTTATTTGGATTGTAAAAAACTCGAAAAATGGCTAATTAAATTTGCTGCAGTTGATGAAGTAAAAAATTATCTCTATAAATCTAATGAAACTAAATCCAGTTAAACTAATAAAAACAGAACAATTACAAACTGCTATATTATTTCTGGTTTTTAATCGACCAGATACCACAGAAAAAGTTTTTGAAAAAATATGTCAAGTTAAACCTAAAAGGCTTTATATTGCAGCTGATGGACCAAGGCATGAATATGAGAATGAAGAAGAAAAAGTTGCCAAAGTCCGAGAAATTGTCACAAGAATTAATTGGCCTTGTGAGTTAAAGACATTGTTTAGAAAAAAAAATTTAGGCTGCAAAAAAGCAGTTAGTGAGTCAATAACTTGGTTTTTTGAACATGAAGAACAAGGTATTATTCTCGAAGATGATTGTTTACCACATGTTGATTTTTTTTCTTTTTGTGAAACATTGCTAGAAAGATATGCAAATGATTCAAGGATCTTTGCTGTCACAGGAAACAATTTTCAAAATAATATTTGGCATGGAGAAGCATCTTATTATTTTTCAAAATATTTAATGATTTGGGGCTGGGCTTCCTGGCGTAGAGCTTGGAATAATTATCAACTTAATATGCCATTTTGGCCAGAATGGTCTAAATCAAAAGCATGGTTAGAACATACACCAGACAAGATTGAGCGAAATTATTGGGAGAGAATATTTGAAAGAATGCTTTTAAATAAAATTGATACCTGGGATTACCCATGGGTTGCAAGTGCATGGTATAAAGGTGGATTAACCGCAACTCCTAATATGAATTTAATAAGTAATATTGGATTTAGAGAGGATGCAACACACACCATCTCAAAAAACAGTGAATTTTCAAAAATGCCAGTTAAAGCTCTTGGTGCAATAAAACATCCTGCAAATGTTTTTAGAAATGTGAAAGCCGATAACTGGACATTTGATCATCATTATGGAGGTAAAAATCTACGCTTTCCTTATAATTGGATCATTTTTCCACGTCGGATTTTTAGATATATTTTTCATAAGATAAAAAATTTTTTTTAAAAAGACTTGTATAATTTTGTTTTTCATAATTAATCCAGTAAACGGATTTTAGGTGGTTAATATAATTCGACTAATTGGTAAGATGTTGTTAAATTCATCCAGAATGTTATTATTAAATATAAATGATACAACATATTTCAAATAAAGATAAGTTGCTTGCAGTTATAGTTCAGAATAAATTTAGAGATAAGGGAATAAAATTTTTTACACCTGATGATTTTTCCCAGCAGCTTGGATATATGAATCATCCGCAAGGTCATATAATATTCCCACATGTTCATAACCATATGCCACGTGAGGTAAAATTTACCAATGAGGTGTTATTTATTAAATCAGGTAAAATTCGTGTTGATTTTTATGATGATGATCAGCTTTATTTACAAAGTAAAATTTTATATGAAGGAGATGTAATTTTGTTAGCTTCAGGTGGTCATGGCTTTGAGATGTTGGAGCCAACCGAAATGTTTGAAGTAAAGCAGGGACCGTACGTTGGTGATCGAGACAAAACTCGGTTTAAACCAATTGATAAAAATCAAATATGTTTTAAAGATTAATTTAATAAAATGGAATCTGTATTTAACGCTTACAGTCAATATTATGACTTACTGTATAAAGATAAAAATTATATTGAAGAATCAGACTATATTAAGTCAATACTTGCGAGTCATAATCTTTTAAAAGGTGATCTTCTTGAATTTGGTTCAGGCACAGGTAAGCATGGATGTTTATTAGCTAGAAGTGGTTATAAAGTGCATGGTATTGAGCGTAGTGCAACAATGATTGCTAAAGCTCAAAAGGTAACAGGTTTTTCCTGTCAGAAAGGAGATATTTCCAAAATTAAAATGAATCGTTTCTATGATGCAATTTTATCATTGTTTCATGTCGTTAGCTATCAGACGACTGATAATGAATTGCAAGCAGTATTTACTAATGCAACATTGCATTTAAATAAAGGTGGATTGTTTGTATTTGATTTCTGGTATAGTCCCGCAGTGCTTGCACAGCGTCCAGTTGTACGCGTTAAACGTATAAAAGATAACCAAGTTGAAATTACTCGTATAGCAGAACCTAAAATTTATCTGAATAAAAATCGTGTAGACGTAAATTATACCATTTTTGTGAGAGATTTAGTGAATGATAAAATTCATACTTTTCAAGAGGCTCATCCTATGCGTCATTTTAGTTTGCCAGAAATAGATGCTCTGGCTGGTAAACATGGATTTGAAAGAGTAAAAGCTGAGGAGTTTGTAACTAGTAACTTACCAAGTGAAAAAACTTGGGGTGTTTGTGCAGTTTTAAAGAAAATCTAATAATGTCTAATTTTATTCCAGTTAACGAACCTTTGTTAGATGGCAATGAAAAAAAATATCTTGCTGAGTGCATTGATACAGGCTGGATTTCTTCTGAAGGACCTTTTGTTAAGCGATTTGAAGAGGATTTCGCTACTCGTATTGGTCGTAAACATGGGATTGCAGTAACCAATGGTACTTCTGCGATTGATCTTGCGGTTGAAGTTCTTGAAATTGGTCCTGGCGATGAAGTTATCATGCCAACTTTCACTATTATTTCTTGTATTTTACAGATTACGCGTTCTGGTGCAAAACCAGTGCTTGTAGATAGTAATCCTTTAACTTTTAATATGGATGTAGCACAAATTGAGGAAAAGATTACCTCAAAAACTAAAGCGATTATGGTTGTACATATTTATGGATTGCCAGTAGAAATAGATCCTGTCCTTGAACTATGTAAGAAATATAATCTAAAACTGATTGAAGACTCAGCAGAAATGATTGGCCAAACTTATAAAGATAAACCTTGTGGATCTTTTGGAGATATTAGCACTGTAAGCTTTTATTCAAATAAACATATTACAACTGGTGAAGGTGGAATGGTTCTCACTGATAATGACGTTCTTGCAAACAAATGTCGAGAAATTCGAAATTTGTGTTTTGTGCCTAATAAGCGTTTTGTACATGAACGATTGGGATGGAATTTGCGTATGACAAATGTTCAAGCTGCAATTGGAGTGGCACAACTTGAACGTTTAGATGAGTTTTTGAATAAGAAGCGATGGATTGGACAGCGGTACAATGAATTACTTGCAGATTTAAAAGGTATTCAACTACCATTAAATAAAACAGATTATGCAAATAATATTTATTGGGTCTATGCGTTGGTTTTGGATAATATGTTAGAATTTGACGTAGGTGAAATCATGTCTAATTTGGCTAAAATTGGGGTTGGATCTAGACCTTTCTTTTGCCCAATGCATCAACAACCAGTTTTAAAAAAACAGGGTTTTTTTAAGAACGAAAAATACTCAGTTTCTGAAAGATTATATGACCGAGGGTTTTATTTGCCAAGTGGATTAGCTTTAACTGAAACTCAAATTGTACATGTAGTAGATTCGTTAAAAAAAGTATTAAAAAAATAAGAAGGAATAAAATGCAACCTATTCGTCTTGCTGTTATTTTTGATCAGACAATTAAGTCAGGCGGTGGCTATCAACAGGCCTTAAACTCAGCATTATTAACACTAGAACTTCCAAAAAAATTAGTTGAGATCGTTTTTTTTACAACTTTTAAGGAAAATGTTCCGATTCTAGCTTCTAAAGGAATTCAGGCTAAAATTATTAATTTATCTTTTTTTGAAAAAATACGAAGCACGCTAAGAGAAAAAATTGTAAATAAAAATTTTTTTAAATTAATTAAAAAAATAGAATATTACTCACCATTTGAAAAAAAATTAATAGATAATAAAATTGATCTTGTCTACTTCATATCCCCGACTAATCTACCTAACTATCTAGAAGAGTTAAATTATATCACAACTCTATGGGACTTGTGCCACCGTGATGATGTAGAATTTCCTGAGGTGCGTATGAATAAAGAGTTTGAGAGACGTGATCAAAATTACCATAAAATTCTTCCACGAGCGACAGCAATTCTTGTCGACTCTAAACTTGGTAAGATGAATGCAGCACAACGCTATTGTATTGATTTAGAGCGTATTCACATCATGCCTTTTTTACAAGCAGAGTCTACTCGTTATAACAGAGAAGTTAATGATGATAAAAATTTGGATATTCATGAAAAGTTCAAAGTTGATCAATACGTTTTTTACCCTGCTCAATTTTGGGCACACAAAAATCATACATATATACTTGATGGGTTATCTTTATTAGAGCAACAATATAATTTGAAAATTGCTGCAATTTTTTCAGGTGAAGACAAGGGTAATCAAAAATATGTCCAAAGTTATGCTCGTAAATTAAATCTTGAGGACCGAATTCGTTTTGTTGGATTCGTTTCAAATGAGGAAATTGTTAGGCTTTATTCTCAATCAATCGCTCTAGTAATGCCATCATATTTTGGACCTACTAATCTACCTCCTTTAGAGGCGTTTCAATTAGGAGTTCCAGTTTTATATTCAGACAAAGCTGGATTGAGAGATCAAGTAGATGAAGCTGCATTGCTTATAGATCTTAAAGATCCAAATTCAATGGCATTACATTTAAAGAGTCTTATTGAAAATAAACAACTTCGTGAGAAATTAATTTGTGCTGGCTACGAAAGATTAAAACATTTTGAAGGTTATAACCGAATTAAAATATTGAGAGATATTATTGAAGATTTTTGGTATAAACGCTCTTGTTGGAGTTAATTACAAAATACTTTATTCAATTATATTTTTTTTGTGTTATCTAGTTATATATTATGAAAAAAATTGTAATAACTGGTGCACTTGGTTACATAGGAACTGAGCTTTGTAAACTTTATTCAGGTTTTAGTTGGAAGTATGAAGTTGTAGCAATTGATAACAGATTTATATCTGAGCGTGTTAACGAGTTAAAGAGAAGAAAAATTCGATTTATACAAGCTGATATTTTAGATTTAGACTCAATCAAACAACACATAGAAGAAGCCCATATAGTTCATCATCTTGCAGGTATAACAAATGTAGCTTATGTAAAAAAAGAAGCTGATAAAGAAAAAGATAGCCTGGTGCAAAAGGTTGCAATTGAAGGGACAGCGAATGTATTAGAGTCAATGAATACAAAAGCAACAATAGTATTTCCATCTACTCATGTTGTTTTTGAAGGGTTAAAAGAACCAAAAGAAAATTTGAATGAAAAAGAAAAGACAAATACGTTTTTAGCTTATTCAACAAGTAAAGTGGAAAATGAACATCAAATTATAAATTCAGGAAAGAATTATGCAATTTTTAGACTAGGATCAGTGTATGGCTTTTCAACTGATACAATGCGAATGAATATTATGCCAAATTTATTTTCTAAAATAGCATCTCAAAATGGAAATATCAAACTTTTTGGAGGTGGTGTTCAGCTCAAAAGTTTAGTTCCGCTAATTGATGTGGCCAGATGTTTCAAATTTGTTGAGGAGAATGAAAAGTTTGAAAAAGGAATTTATAACTTAACTAAAGAAAATGTTACTGTAAAAGATGTTGCAGATATTTGTAAAAAAATAAATCCAAAATTAGCAATTACAGTAACAGATGATGAAGTACCTAATAAAGGATATACTCTATCCAATAAAAAGTTGCTCAATACAGGTTTTGAATTTGTAAATAACCTAGAAACTTGTATTGAAGAAATGATTACAAAATGGTCTTTTGAAAAATTTGATAAAAACCTAGAGTATACATTTAAAGGTGTTAGAGAATTTGTAGATGAAAGAGGAAAAATCAGCAACTATGATTTGCCTGAGCCAATTAATATGATTGGGTATATTGAGTCAAAAAAGGGAACGATGAGAGCTAATCATTTTCATCCAGTTCAAGAACAAAAATGTTTATTAATCAAAGGTCAATTTATTAGTATTTATAAAGATTTGGTAGATGATAAATCTATAAAAGTTACCCATGTAGTTAATGAAGGTGACATGATCGTTACTCAGCCCAATGTTGCTCATACAATGGTTTTTACAGAAGATACAATTTTTTTAAATCTTGTAAGAGGAGAAAGAGAACATGAAAATTACGGAATTACTCACACCATTCCATATAAATTTGTTGATGATGAAGAAAAAAAATTACTGCAATCAATATACAGATTTGATTGCAGATGTTGTGGATCAAAAAAACTTAAAAGGATTTTGTCGTTAGGCTATCAACCATTAGCAAATAACCTTTTGGAAAATAGTAATGATAAAAGTAAAGTATATCCGTTAGAACTAAATGTTTGTGAGGAATGTTTTAATTGTCAACTTTCTGTGGCAATAAAAAGTGAAGAAATGTTTTCAAATTATTTATATCAATCCTCAACAACAAAATCATTTAGAGATCATTTTACATCTGCTGCTAAAAAATATGTTAAGGATTTTAAACTTGATAAAGATTCATATATCATTGATGTTGGCAGTAATGATGGTATTGGATTAAAACCTTTCATGGATTTAGGTTTTTTGAATATCCAAGGTATAGAGCCTGCAAAAAATCTTGCAGATCTAGCTAATAAAAATGGAATTAATACTTTTCATGGATATTTAGATGATAAAGCGCTCAATCCAATAAAAAATGGTGCTGATTTGTTATTGGCATCAAATGTTTTTGCTCATGCTGATGATCTAAAGTCAATGGCAGAGTCTATGAAAAAGCTTTTAAAACCAGAGGGAAAAATTATAATAGAGGTTCAGTATTTACTAAATACTATAAAAGATTTAACGTTTGATAACATTTATCACGAACATACAAATTATTGGTCGTTAACTGCATTAAAGAGATTTTTTGAAGATTTAGAATTAAAGATTTTTGATGTTGAGGAAATAAATACTCACGGTGGATCGATTAGAGTTTATGTCAGTCAAGAAAAAGATATTGAAATTCAAAATTCTGTAAATGAAATATTAATAAAAGAGGAAAAATTTGGTTTAAAAAAAATTTCTACTTATTTAGAATTTGGAAAAAAAATAGAAAATTTAAAAAAAAAAGTTATTAAAAATTTAAAAAATTTAAAAAATGAACACCATAATATAATTGGCTATGGAGCTCCTGCAAAAGCGACAACAGCATTAAATTACTTTAATATTAAAAAAGAAATAGATTTTATTGTTGAAGACAATCCCTTAAAACATGGAAAATTTGTACCAGGGGTTAATATACCAATATTCTCTAAAAAAAAAATAAAAAAACAAGA
>Ga0181564_10004551_pt1 | contig 11674 bp, 9 predicted proteins | sample 011ome_24_FD_134512 | JGI IMG/M metagenome (GOLD analysis project Ga0181564, IMG submission 134512) | Coastal salt marsh microbial communities from the Groves Creek Marsh, Skidaway Island, Georgia - 011513CT metaG (megahit assembly) | ecosystem: Environmental > Aquatic > Marine > Intertidal zone...
GAGCGCGAAGCGCGCGAAGAAGCCGCAAGAAAGGCTCACGAAGCGGCGGAGAAGGCTGCCGCTGAAGCCAAGAAGGCTGAAGAAGAGGCTGCGGCCGAAGCCAAGAAGGCTGAAGAGAAGGCTGCCGCTGAAGCCAAGAAGGCTGCGGAGAAGGCTGCCGCTGAAGCCAAGAAGGCTGAGGAAAAGGCTGCCGCTGAAGCCAAGAAGGCTGAGGAAAAGGCTGCCGCTGAAGCCAAGAAGGCTGAGGAAAAGGCTGCCGCCGACGCCAAGAAGGCTGAGGAAAAGGCTGCTGAAGAAGCTAAAAATGCCCCGGCGCCAGCTCCGGCGCCGCCGGTAGTCGAATCCTCCAAGTCGTGCTTCTGCTTCTAATATGACCACTATTTATGACAATACGCCGCGTCCACGAGTTCGTTGTTGTTGTAATTCAATACTAATCTCATGCATTTGATTGTCATCATTCGTTGTTGTTTTGTTGTTACAAGGAGAAGAATCGTTTCTTCTTGGAAGAATCGTTTTGTTTCTCTGCTTCTGTTTTGGGCGCAGGCGTCTTCTTCTTGCCGCCGAGCGCACCTAATACGCGCGCTGCGGCGTTCCCAGCCGGACTACTACTCGACGATGACGACGATACAGACTTCGCCGCCGCCGCCGCGGCGGCGTCTTCGCGCGCACGTTCGCGTTCCTTATCCTTTTTCGTCGTCTCAAATCCCGCCTTGGCCGCCGCGGCTCGAACCACCGCCTTGACCGCAAACTTCCCACCCTCTTGAATCGCCTTCGTCGCGCCTTGCGCAACCACCGGCGCCGCCGCACGCACAGCCGCCACACTCACCTTCCCCACGACATCCGCCGTGCCTCTCAACGCCGGATTCGACGCCACAGCTTCCGCGCGTTTGGATATCTCCCACGCCGCCACCGCCGTCGGAGGCTCTCGCGCCTCCATATCATCCAACATCTCATCCGTCGTCTTCACCATCCACCTCAAAACCCCCGCTGAATCTCTAAAATCAGGCACCGCAACATCACGTTCCACAACATCCATCGCGTTCACCCCGTACTCGTCGCTTTCGTCGCTCCCCAACGACGCAGTCGCGGCTTCGCGCAATATCCGCGCGCGGCTCGCCATCACTTTAGGCGGCTCAATGCTCGCACGCGCCGGCGCGTTCGCGGGTTTCACCTTGCGCTTAATCTTAATCAAAGGCGTGCCATCATCGAACGCCAGCGCCGCCGGCGGCGATTCGTGCGTGTCGCCGTCGTCCGCGTTGGATGTCGCGAGCGCTATCTCGTGTCCCACGCGTCGTCGGTGTCGTCGCCATCCGTGCGTCGTCGACGCCCCGCGCGCGCGGTGCGGCGCGACGAACGTGCGCGCGGTAGTCACGGTCGCCAACGACGCCATCGCGCGCGCTCGATCGCGCCCGCGGTTGCGGTGAACGAGAGTCAATCAATGGCGCAAAGGCGTGTCGCGTCATCATTCATTCATTCATTCATCACCTTTGCGCCGTCGTCAGAGCTCGACGCGCGCAGCGCACCTCGACGCGACGCGCATCGTTGCACGGCGCCAATGTCGCACGACCCCGGCGCGCCGCCGGGCGAGCTCAAGGTGTACGTCGGCAAGCTCCCGGACGATGTGAGCGACGGCGTGCTCGAACACATCCTGCGCGAGCTCAGCGCTGCGAATGGCGCCGCCGCGCGCGCGCCGTCGTGGCGTCGCGTGCGCGATCCGACGACGAACGCGCCGAAACGGTTCGGGTTTGCGTCGTTTTATGATTGCGAGAGCGCGCTGCGGGCGATGCGGGTGTTGGATGGGCTCAGAGCGCGCGCGGGGGATGACGCGTTGGTGTGCAACGCGAATAGCGCGACTCGCGCGGCGACAGAGGCGTATTTGCGCACGCAAGATGCGAGTCTGGCGGCGAAGGCTATGGCAGAGGATGCACGCAAGGTGGAGGCGATTAAGAGGATGTTTAGTGAGCGTGCGGGGGAGGAAGAGGGGGAGATTGGCGGCGTCGAGGATGAGGCTGAGGATGGTCGAGTCGCGCGTTTTGACGAGCGGCGCGAGGATGACGACGCGCCAGAGGCGGCGGGGGCGTCGATTGCGGGTGATGACAATGGTGCGTTGCGTGCGGTGCATGCGGTGGTGGATGGGTTACCGCCGCCGCCGCCGGCGGCGTCGGCGTCGGCATCGGCGTCGGCGCGCCAAGAGGAGCTCGACCGCGGAGGCCGACCACGGCGTTCCGGTTTGGGTGATGAATCAACGCCGTTACCCCCAGCGCCGCGGTTTCGTAGGCAAGAATACGAAGCAAATGAGCGCACTGAGCGGTTGTTTCGCGAGCGCGAGAAAGCGCTTGACGATTTAGTGCACGCGAATACGCGAGAACGCGCCAGACGGATGAAAATTGACAAGGAAAAGAAAGCCGAGCGGCGCAAGGCGTTGAAGCGCGATTTAGCGATTGATAGCGATGACAGCGCGAGCGGGCGCGACGAAGACGTAGTGCTTCCGTTGTGGGAACGTTCCGAGCGCGCGCGCGCGAGAAGGAAGCGATTTAGAGAATTGGAAATGGCGGACGACGCGGCGGACGCGGCGCTCGAAATTGAAGAGGCGGCGCGAAACGTCAGCGTCGAGGAGGATGACGATACCGTCGTCGTGCAGCGCAGCATCGACGTGCATGCAAGCGAGGGCGCTCACACGAACAGCAGAAGCCAAGGAAAGAGTGTTGGTGGTGCGCTTCCGCCGCTCGCGTCGGTGAGCGGATTCCAACCGCGCACGGGCGAGGCGCCCATGAAGATGCACACCGCGTTCGGGTTGACTGGCGTGAAGAAAAGCGGCTTAACCGCGGCGCTCAAACCCAAACAAACGGTGTTCAGCAACGCAGACGACGACGACGACGACGACGACGATAACGACAGAAAACCGCGGCGAGGACCGACGGATGCCAAAATCATCGCCGACGACGTCGCGTCTCTCATCCAGCGCGTTCCAACCGCCGAAGCCGACATCTTCGCCTACCCCATCGACTGGAACACATACACCTCAGCCCAAATCCACCGCACCGTGCGAAAATGGATCACAAAGAAAACCACAGAACTCTTGGGCGAAGAGGAACCCGCGCTCGTGGATTTCATCGCCGACAAGCTCGCGCGCGCTCCGGCGCCCGACGCCCTCGTCGCCGATCTCCTCCCCGTCCTCGACGCCGAGTCCAACGCCTTTGTTCTCAAGCTTTGGCGTTTGGTCATTTTCGAAATCCTCAAAGCACACCATGCGTAGCAGCAGCGATTTATTATGAGTAGCGTATGACACGTCGCGCGCGTCCCATACCCCACCTAGGGCTCGCACCTCCCGATCGCCATTCGCGCGCGCGCGACGCATCTCTCGACATGCTTCGCCGCGCATCGCAACGCGCACTCGCCGCACACGTGTCGCGCGTCGGCGCCGTCGCCGCGAATACCAGCGCGCGGGCGTATACCGCCGAGCGCACGCACGGTGCGTGATCAATCGATTCGTTTTTTTGTGTTCTGTGCGCGTTTTGACGCGCGCCCGTGGGCGCCACGCGTCGATGCCGCGCGCACGAGCGCCGCGGATGCGCGCGGCGAGCGATTGGTGTCACGGTGTCGTCGGATGCGCGCGATTTGAGCGCGCGCGTCGTGCGTGTTGGATGCAAAAACTGACTCGCTCGAGTGTCGTCGATCGTCCTTCATCGTAGGCGGTTTATCGGACGAAGATCGCATCTTTACCAATATTTATGGCCGACATGACTTGTCAATCAAAGGTGCGATGAAGCGTGGGGATTGGTATAACACCAAGGAGTTGGTGCAGATGGGTCCGGATTGGATCGTGAACGAGATGAAGGCGTCGGGGTTGCGCGGCAGAGGCGGCGCCGGGTTCCCGTCTGGTTTGAAGTGGTCATTCATGCCGAAAGTGAGCGATGGGCGACCGAGTTACTTGGTTGTGAACGCGGATGAAAGCGAGCCTGGGACGTGCAAGGATCGGGAAATCATGAGACACGATCCGCACAAGTTGTTGGAAGGGTGCTTGATTGCCGGGACGGCGATGCGCGCTCGGGCGGCGTACATTTACATTCGTGGCGAGTACGTGAACGAGCGATTGGCGCTCGAACGCGCGCTAGCGGAGTGCTACGCGGCTGGATTTTTAGGCAAGAACGCGTGCGGGAGTGGCGTTGATTTTGATGTCAACATTCACTACGGCGCCGGGGCGTACATTTGCGGCGAGGAGACGGCGTTGATTGAATCACTCGAAGGCAAGCAAGGCAAACCCAGACTTAAGCCGCCATTCCCCGCCAACGTTGGCTTGTACGGCTGTCCGACAACAGTGACGAACGTCGAAACTGTCGCCGTGGCGCCGACGATTTTGCGTCGTGGCGCTGAATGGTTTGCTAGCTTTGGTCGTAAAAATAACGCTGGCACCAAGTTGTTTTGCATCTCTGGTCACGTCAACAACCCGTGCACGGTTGAAGAAGAGATGTCCATTCCTTTGCGTGACCTCATCGAAAAGCACTGCGGAGGCGTGCGTGGTGGCTGGGATAACCTCTTAGCCGTCATTCCTGGTGGTTCATCTGTGCCCATGTTGACGAAGAAGGTGTGCGACGACGTCTTGATGGATTTTGACTCGCTCAAGGCGGAGGGAAGTGGTTTAGGCACCGCCGCCGTCATCGTCATGGATAAATCTACTGATGTCGTGGACGCCATTGCGCGATTGGCTTACTTTTACAAGCACGAATCGTGCGGCCAATGCACGCCGTGCCGCGAGGGTACTTCGTGGATGTACCAAATCATGGAGCGGTTGAAACGCGGCGACGCGCGATTGGAGGAAATCGACATGTTGCAGGAGATAACAAAGCAGATTGAAGGGCACACGATATGTGCACTCGGAGATGCCAGCGCATGGCCAATCCAAGGTCTGCTAAAAAATTTCTCTTCCGAAATCAGAGAAAGAATTACTTCCCGCAACTCGGGAGAGACAGCGGGAAAGATTGCGGCGTAAACATTGATAGAGCGCGACGCTCAACTTTCTTCAACCTTTTTATCCGTACGTCAATGTAAAATTACAACAGAAACATCTACAATTATCAACACCGCACCACCTGCTCAACGAACACAAAGACAACATGCGGCGTCAGAAGTGACGACTCGAGCGCGAGTGCGCGAACACATCCCCGAAAAAGCAAAAAAATGTCCATTCAATCCCGCGCCTCCGCGCGCGTTTCGTGACTTATCAAAGCCACCGCGCACACGAAGACTCATTCACGCACTCGAAAGTGCGTTTGACGTTCTCGAATGGTATGCCGAGCGCCCAAACGCGACGGTTCAACGTCAAAACGACGTCAAGAGGTGTCTCGAGGGCGCATTCGATCATTCATGTCCCACGAGTGTAACGCACCGACGCGTGAGATTAAGCGCGTCGGTAGCTGACTGACTCGTGGATATCTACGTTCGTGACGACGGGCGCGCGAGGCACGAAGGCTACGTACCTGTGGTGACATCGAACGCACCACGGGGTTGATGATGCCCGTGGCGAGGCGGCGTGTGAGGCTGTGCGAGCAGCAAAAAATCAAGTCTACAGAATTTCTTGGGCTCGCATCGGGAACTCTGAGCAACGCGCGATGACATCTTCAGCTCTCGGCGATGGGAGGTCTCAGTGCGAAAAGTACGGGTACGTTTTCCTACCCGATTGATGGTGACCAATATTTGTGAGTGGTAACGCCAACGCGACGCGGGACGCGACCAGCGCGAAGAATGAAGCGACACGGTAGTAGTGTTATTTTACGAGTAGTGATGATAATTACACGAGAGCAAACAGATGATGGTACCGGTTGTAGCCTATGAAGATCAACGTCGACTATTTTTCGTGAACATCCAAGTCGATGTTGACGCCGCGCGCCGCGAGTTGTTGCTCGAGACGTTCTCGCGCGGAGAGGGTTTCTTCGCTTTGCTTGGCGATAATCTTGGCGCGCTCGGATTCCGAGAGCTCGGCTAAGGGGTCGAAGTTTGAAGATGGCATGCTATAGTAGATCTTCATGTCTTCGTTGTATCCAGTGGCGGCGGCTTTTGTTGTCGTCGGCGGCGATTCTGCGGCTTTGTCGTCATTGTCAGCCTTGTTGGACAGCTTGACGCCGCCGCCGGAAATAACGCACGACGAAGATTCACCGGCGCACCCCAACCTCTCGAGTTCCTCATCAGTTGGCGCCTCGGGCGCGTGCGCAATGTAGTGTCGCGAGCCACCCTTCATGGAGATGGACCGTTCGCCCGTGTGCGACAATCCCACAAAGCGCGCGTCGCCATCGAGGCGACGGTGCGCCATGGTGCCAAGGATTTCGCCCGCATCGTTGGTGATGTTTGAGCTAAATCCAGAATAATCCACCGCAGAGGCGCAGATTTCGTACACGTGGCCAAACTTGAAGAATTCTTCATTCGCCTTGACGGGTAAATGGCCGTCGAGCGCCGGATCCTCATTATTTGTGAGCACAATGTGCGTCGATTCGTGCGTCTCGGCGCTCGTGACGTTGAAGAGCTGATGACCGTACTTGAGTCTGTACTCCGATCCGGTAGGATTGTACAAGAAGGACGGTTTGGCGCACAACTTGCTGCCATCGGGGCATGACGGCGCCGCGTTTAACCACGCTTGCGCGTGTTGCGTCGTGCACCATCCTGTCTTATGCTCGTCACTCATGTGCGTAATGTCGCGAATTTGCGTCACCAACATATTCGCTTGCCCCACAGTTGCGGAGACAACGCTGTGCGTCTTGAGCTGTAAATAAGGCATGACAGTTTTGCGCGTACCGGTGCTCGAAGGCGTGTGCGCGACGCCGACGGTGAATTGAGGCGTCACCGTAATCTCACCGTAATCATCGCGTTGTAACACTGGATCGACCGCGTAGTGACCATCAGAACACACGAAATCGACGTCAGAGATGCTCAGGTCTTCCGCCGTGCGCTCAACGCTGCCATCGATGTTGGTGTATCGGTTCTTGACGTGGAAGCCGGTGATGCACGCCTTGGGATTTTGGCACTCGAACTTGACAGACGTCGCCGAGGGGATGTCCAAACCACATCTCGTGGCTGGCGTGCCATCCGTGGACATGGCGATGACGTCGTCACCTTCGCGGCGAATGTACAGTGAGCGATAATGTTTGTCGAAATTGACGTTGCACTGTTCGGCGCTGAAATCAAACTCGGCGTGCTTGGGGAACACTTCGTGCTCACCCGTGCCCAAGTCTGTGGCTTTCGTGCCTTTTTCGCAATGACCCTTCATGCCGTACAACTTTCCGTTGTGTTTGTATAACGTCACCTTTGTCATGCACTTGTTTTTCTCTTCGCATTGGAAAAATCCACCAGATTCGTCGTACGAATGTTCGGCGGGGAAATCTGGCTCGAGACCGACGGGACGCTTGCGGAAAAACGTGTTGTCAAAATCGTGACCGTTGAGAGCGTCGTCCAATCGATCTTCGAGTTCCTTGATACGTTGTTTCAATGAATCGATTTTCTCTTCGTACGCCGCATCTTCTTTCGCGTCTTTTGCTTCATGGTCAGCCTCCTTTTTGTTCTCCTTGAGCTTTTCAAGCGTCGACGGCACGTCAAACTTCTTCACAATGTCACTCAAAGGCTTGTCAGTGGCTTCAGCAAGGGCGACGCGGAGTTCTTTTAAGGTGGCAACCATCGCCGCGGTAGCTTCATCCTCCGCGGCTTCGCGCTTGTCTTCGTGTTCTTCCTGTCTGTCTTCACGCGCCTCCTTGTTCTTCTTCTCCTTGGCGTTGTCGTCTTCAATGTGTTCTTGCCTGTCCTCGACAGCTTCGCGTCGCTTTCGCTGATGATCCGAGAAGTCCTCGGCGTTATCTTCGACGCGCTTTTTCGCCTTTATTATGTTTTCTTTGACGCGTTCTTCCTTCTCGATTTGCTTTTTGAGCGCGTCGATGTTGGCTTCAATAATGTGCGGCGTCAATTTTCTCTCGTCGTCTTCATCTGTCGTCTTCTTGGCGTCATCATCCTTGGCGAGTTGAGCGGTGTCATCATTCTTATCTTCGATCTCCGCCTCGATTTCATCTTTAATGGCCGCCGCACGCATCGCCGTCTTTTGCTTGATGACGACGACGCGTTTGCGCACCTCTTCTTGAAGCTCTTCAATCTTCTCCGCCGCGACTTGTTGCGCTCGCACGCGTTCGTCAACATCCTCCGCTTCGCTCGCATCGCGTTCGATGGCCTCAATGCGCATGTTCATGCGTTGCTGAATTTCCGATAGCAACTCATTCGACGCCTCGGCGAGCTCTGCGAGCTTTTCATCCGCGCGCGCGCGAACGTCGGCGCTCACTCGCTTGGTCTTGTACGGCGTAAACTCAACCTTGGCAAAGGTTTCATCGGCGTTCACCAATTGCTTACGCACGAGCGCACGAGACTTGCGAGCATCGTCATCGTCGTCATTTTCGTCGTCGACGTCATCTTCGTCGCTATCAGAATCCTCTTCGTCTTCGTCATCCTCGCGTTTGTGCTTCTTTGAACGCTTTTTCCCGTCACCCTTTGAAACCTCGGCTCGTACGCCTCGATCTTTGTCTTCACCATCGTCAGCCTTCTTCTCCTCCACACGAGCGCCATCATCATCCGATTGTTTCACATAATGTCTCACATCAAACTCCAACGCCGGTAAGCCATCATCCTTACCCGTTGAACCCTTTGAAGCGTCGACCGCCTCGCCCGCCTGGACGGCGCCGCGCACGCGCGCGATCGCCTCTTGAATCATCTTCTGCACATCACTCACCGTATCCTCACCCTCCTCGCGCTCCACCACGTTCCTCGACGCCTCTAACGCTCGCGCATTTTCCGCACGCGCCTCGGCGTGTCGCTCCTCCACGCGCTCGTGTCGTCGATGCTTGGCCAACGCCGCGCGTCTCGCGTGGCTCAGACGAAACCGCCCCAATCCCGCCACGCGCGTCTCGTGCCCACGCACGCTCACGCCCGCGAACGCCACCGCGCACACCGCCGCGGCGGAACCAATCACAAGCGCCACCTTGACGCCGCGCGCGTTCCCGCGCGCGCGTCGCGACGCGACGTCAGCACCGTCACCAGCACCGTCAACACCCTCGATCGAAATCGCAGTCATCATCGATCCCGCGGACGTCGCCGCGCCCACGGCGCGCGTCGACGCCTTGGCGGACGCCGTCGTGGGTAACAACGGCGCGCGTTCGGCGGCGCGGGTCATCGTGCGCGTCCGGTACGTGCGCGTTCGCGCGACAGCGGCGACCGAAGCGACGCACAGTGCGGACGACGCACGCGACATGGTGTTGAGACACGGGAGGGATGGGATGGATTGACCAATCATAACCCCAAGGGGGGGGGGACTCGAACGAGGGTTTAGCTTTTGGTCTAGAATCACAAGTCTACGGGCGCGCGGGCTACGCGAACCGACGACGGCGCGAAGGACAGGTGGCGATGTCCTCGCGCGGCGTTAGGTTCAACTTTTTTACGCGTATGGGTTTATGTCGCCGTGTGCGCGCGCCGACGCCATGGCGCGCGGATTATCAGGCAAAATCGCGTCGTTTCGCTTGGATGCGATGGGCGAAGATCCGCGCGCCATTTCTTTCGTACGCGTCGATGACGACGGCGACGACGACGACGATGCGGTGGACGGATGTGGATGCCATATATACATGTATATATATGTGATTGTGTCGTCGTCGTCGTCTTTGTGCGCGCTTACGCGCTCAAGATGATGTTATTGATTGGAATGAACACCAGCTTGACAAAGAATCCCACAAAGCCCATGATCACGAACCCCGTCGCCGTGCGCGCGGCAATCTTCCAGAATTCATCCGCGCTCGGCTTGGTGCACTTCTTGACGAGACGGATGCTGTCCTTGGCAAAGTCACGCACGGGTTTGATGGCGATATCGGCGACTTCCATGGTGGAGCTTTGCGTCGTACAGTGACGCTCGCCTCGGGCGCGCCCTCACTCGTCGCCTCGTCGTCGCGCGTCTCGGCGTTGGATTGGCGACGGACGAGGCGCGAGGGCACGCATCGGTGATGTCGCGCTGTCACGCGTCGCCGTCGCCGTCGCCGTGCGCGCCGTGCGCAGGCACGGGCGTGCGCGCGGCGTCGGATGGATTCGAGGCGTGTCCCGCCTGTCGCGGCGCCGGTGCGGTGGACGCGCGCGATGCGTGCTGCGCGTCGCACGGCGGGGGAGAACTCGCGTCGTCGTCGTCGTCGTCCGCGCGCACGTCCGGGTCGTTCGATATCATGCGCGCCGTGCGCGCGTTACGATTGGTGGATGAGCGCGACGCGCCTCGAGCTTTTGGGGAGGCTGAAGACGTCGCGTTGTTGTACTTTACATCGAAAGATTGCGGCGCGTGTAAGAGATTCGCGCCGACGTTGATGGCGTTTGCGAAAGCACACGATGTGCGCGTGGTGGCGATCGCATGTGATGCGTCGTCGACGGCGTATGCGGGGTTGGATGGGTCGAATTTTACGCGCGTACGAGTGCGCGAGGCGGATGAGGACGGGACGAGCGTGGTGGCTCTGAATGCGTTGTTGCGCGCGTTGTCCATACGATTCTTGCCGACGGTGGTGGTGGTGAATTTAAAGCTCGACGTCGTGGTCACGGATTGGGGACGGACGGTGATGAGCTTGAATTCGAACCCGTTACCGGCCTGGCGACGCGGCGAGAGCGGATTGATTCCGAACCCGATGCGGGCGTTCATGAAGGGCATCGAGCAGTGTGCGTACGGCGGCGATTCCAGCGCGGCATAGATATTAATATTGTTATAGGCTATATGGATTTGTTTAGTTGACCGTAATCATCGTCGTCTGCGGTACGCTCGCTCGCGACTTCTACTTCTATCTCGATTTCGAGGACTCGACCGCCGATATCGTCGTCGCTCGATGTCATGCTCTCGGTCGTCACTTCTCGAGCGACTAAGTGAGCGCTCGCGGCGCTTTCTACCACTCTCATGATGACGGTGTCGCGAATGTCTTTGCTCTCGACTTCGACTTCGACTTCGACTTCGATGTCGTCGCCGACGCGGACTCTGGCTTCGGCTTCGGCTTCGGCTCTTGCGTTGCCCACCATCGCGTCCTTTTAAATACTTTCGTGCGTAGTACGCATTCCAGTCATGAGTTCCACCATCAGCACGACCACCTTGACGATCGCCGCCGTCGAGAAACCGTCGTCGGCTCGACGCCAACGCTTCGGCTTCGCGTCTCGCTTCATCGAGCGCGTTATCTCTCGCCATCTCACTCAGCGTTTCTCGCGCGTTCTCGCGCCAATCCCGGCGCCCTTGCGCTTGGTATGCGTTTGGAATCATCGACCGTGCTCGCGCGTGTTCGTCGTCGTCGTCGTCGTCGTCGTCCCGTAACGCCGCCGCCGCCGTCGCGCGCCTCGCGCGTTCTTCTCGCATCGCCCGCACCTTATCCAATCGCGCCTTTGCCTCGCGATTCGACGCATCGAGCGCCGACGCCAATCGCCGCGCTTCCTCGGCGATGTCCTCCGCGCTCGGTGCGCGCTCCGCCTCGTCGTCGTCGGCGGTATTTTGTGCGACAGCCGCGTTTGAATCATCATCATAATCTTTTGACACGCGTCCGTCGCCAACGCGCGCGCACGCGTCGGCGACACCGCACGCGCCAGCCTCTGCACCGCCACCACCGTCGTCGTCGTCGCGCGCGTCGTCGTCGTCGTTGTCGCGCGC
>Ga0181564_10004556_pt1 | contig 11668 bp, 13 predicted proteins | sample 011ome_24_FD_134512 | JGI IMG/M metagenome (GOLD analysis project Ga0181564, IMG submission 134512) | Coastal salt marsh microbial communities from the Groves Creek Marsh, Skidaway Island, Georgia - 011513CT metaG (megahit assembly) | ecosystem: Environmental > Aquatic > Marine > Intertidal...
CACTAATGAAAAAGACATCAAAAAAAGACTACATCGCGATTAACACACGCATACCGCATGAAATATACGAACTAATGCAAGAATCCCTTCTTGTGACAAAAAAGACTATAGGCGCCTATGTAGGCGACTCGATAGAACAATACACCCAGCTAATAACAAACACTGGCAATAAGGTGCCAGAAACTAAAGCCATGCAAATTGACAAATTTGCATGGCAGTTAAGCAAAAAATAATATGGAATCTCAAGAATCTACAGTAACAATCCTCCACGAAGCAAAAGAATGGGAAACTCAGTTTGATGAACCAGTAAAAGAAGTTTGGGTGGATGGGAAAAAATTAAATGATGTTCACGATCTAACACTTAAGACCGATAGTATGACATCAATTATCAAAGTGCTTGCATTTGCCGCTACATTTCTAGCGATACTTGCGGTTGGTGGTATGGGCTACATTGGTTTTTGGCTAGCAAATAATAAGGAACAGATCGCATTACACATGGATACTACCGAGCACCGATTCTCAAAAAAAATAGCTCAACTCCAAAGCTCTAATGCAAAAAGGGGGAATAAGTTGTTATCCCTCGGTTGGTTTTGGGATAACAAAGCTAATGACTGGCAACAAATTGGCAACACCATCCCGAAAGCTAGTAAATAAGAGGATCATGCCCCGGCTACGGACCAGGAGGTTGGGGGTTCGACTCCCTCCGGGTGTGCCATTCATATATAGCGGGAATCCCGCTAAAATAAAGACCTTCCTTCGGGAGGGTCTTTTTTTTGGTAGACTTATATTTTACCACTCTATACCTAAATATACCACGATATGGGTGTTTTATGGGCAACAGAATGGGCAACAAGGGCAACAAATGGCAAAACCAACTAAAGTAAATGTAAGAGGTAAGGATCGCTGGGTTATAAATATCCGCAAATCGGGCAAGCGATACAGGAAGTTTTTCGATAGTTATGCCGAGGCTAAGATGTTTGATGAGCATGAGTGGATAGCGGGCAAGTCCAAAAAAGAACCGGCGGGTGATAAGACAATTCTATCGGTTGCATTCGATCAATACATTTTAGCTTACGGGAAAAGAAATGATAATGACCACAAGCCAAGACAGAAGGGGAAAGCTACTACTTCGGATCGAGTCATGAAGTTCATCAAATGGTTCGGTCAGGATCGATTGGTTAGTGAGGTGACATCGGAGGATTACATTGAGTATGTGAACTCCGGGAACTGGTCGCACAAAACAAAGCTCGGGTATGGTGGTGCAGTTAAGATTTTTATGGCATGGTGCGGATCCAAAGGTTACGGGCAAATTAAGGAGCAGTGGTATTCTACCGTTAACAAGGGACTTCAGATCGAAGCTACAAAGAAGGAATTTGCTAAGTTGCCAGGTATTTGCTCGATCGAGGAGACAAAGGGGATACTCGGTGCTATTCATGAGAAGTACCGGCCCGCACTTGCGGTTATGTTTTTCACAGGTATCCGTGCTGAGATTGAAATGGAAATGCTCAGATATTCCGATATTCAATGGGGCAAGCGTATAGGCTTAATGGCAGAACGAACTAAGACCGGGAGGGAGCGATGGATCATACCACCCGAGAACTTATGGAGTTGGCTTCCAAAAAATGGAAAAGGGATGGTAAATCCCGTTACCTACAATGCACTTAGTCAGGCAAGAGCATTAGCTGCCAAAAGAGCATTTGGTTGGGAGAATAATGGAAGGCGTGGCGGGGGAGGGGTGAAAGGTTTTAATTATCCTGCAAATGGTGCAAGGCATTCATTTGGGAGTTATGGGTATTGGCGAGACTTTGCGTGGGCTCTCGATACGATGGGGCATATGAGCAGTGAAGTATTTCTTTCTAATTATAAAAATAACAGAGTGGGTAAAGAAGAGTCTGATGAGTTCTTTAATATCAAAATGTAGTCGAAGACGATATATCTATAGATATATCTATATTATCTACACGCGCGCGCGCGAGGATGTAGTGTAACTGCACTACAAACTGATTTTTTAATCTGTCAATTTGTCAATTCGTCATAGTGTCAAAGTTACACTTAAATTCGTGTTTCACTTGACCTAATTCGTTTTTTGTTTTTTGCTTTTGGTATGGAGGATAATAATAAATTACAATCGGAGACATTTGAACTGTATGAGACTATACGGCCAAATGTAGAAGAGTTCTTGGATGAATGGTTTATCGTCGGCATTAGACCCGGATGCGGAAGCAGAGTACTAATGGGCTCTAAGGATAATGGATGGAATAAACTACAAGGAGCTTATGATGCAGTTAAAAAATGGAAAAAAGCGAACCCCGTGGGGGATTCTGAATGAATACCCACCTCCACTAATAAGGTTACTTGCTCGCGAGAAGATTGGCATAAAGCACATTAGAGCTTTATCTGATCAAGAAATTGCCATTAAGGCTGAGTTTCCTATGGCTAGGATTCAGGAGATAAGTAGAACTAAGTCATGGGATCCCATTCCTATTGGCGAGATAATGCGATTTTGCTACGGGTGTAATTTCGATCCATTTGATTGGCAGGACAGGAATCGCATGCGTGCTTACTCAAGAAAGGGTGCTAAGTTTAGTTACTTACGCCAATCGCCTCATTGGAGGGAAGTGTTCTTACCCTTAATTAAAGTTTTAGAAAATGCCAAAAGCTCATAAGGTAGACACCAAGCTTTTGGGTGAAGTCTTAAAGAAGTATGATGGTGACTACGCCAAAACAGCCGATCATTTAAAAGTACGAAAGCTTTATGTGCGTGATCGTGTTCTTGGTGACCCGCACCTTAGGGCGATTTGGGTTGATAATGGAACATCTAGTGACATCCCCGATGAGATTGATGTACTAGCAAGGAAAGAACTTCCAGAGCAACGCAATGAGCGGATGCTTAAGAATCTGAAAAAGAACGGGAGGGATGCATTTGAGAATGATATAAACTCTATGTTCTCATCTCCTGAAAGCGCTAAGAAGCTAGAGGTATTTAAGCACTTTGACGATTCCGTTGGTATGCTTATGGCTGAAGCCCTAAGGGTTACCCAAAAGCTTAACATAAGGCAGAATGTTTCTTTATTTGAGGTTGCTGAGCAACTAAAAGAGGAGCTTCAGGATGAGACTATGGACTTGGAGGAGAAGGCCTTAAAGACAAGGCTATTTATCCAAGCTTGCGAGCAACAAGGTAAATTTCATGACAGATTATTAAAGGGATTAGAATTTCAGCTTAGGTTGTATGATCAGAATGAAAAGTCTGAGACTAAAAAGAAACCAGGGTTTAGACCATTAAAGGAATTAAAAGATGTCGACAAGGAAGCTGAAGAACAAGGTACTAGCTGATCGCTTTTCTAAAGTCATCGAGGATGAGAAAAGTGAGAAGCAGGAAGCTATTCCCTGGTCTCCTTCGCTCAGTCCTACTCAGCAACTTATATTTGATGATCCTTCAAATTATATCCTCGCTTATGGAGAACGGGGTTCCGGAAAGACTTTTTCACTCGGTGGCCATAAACTCGTTCGTCACTGTTATGAAAACTTTAATGCACTCGCCTTAATTATAGTTGGCGTACGATCACAGGCTACTCTTGGTGGCGTATGGCATAAACTACAAGTTGAGATATTACCTGAGTGGAAAGATGGGATCGGATTAAACCATACAGATGAAAGGCAAGATACCCAAAAGAATTTATACATAGATATAGAAAATCGGTTTGGTGGTCACTCAAGGGTAGTTCTTATTTCTGTTCCTTATGGGTCATTTATTAAAGACCGAGTTAAAGGTTTTGAGCCAAGCCTAGTGTTTGTGGACGAGCTTACCAATCTCGATACGTCAGATTATTTTAATGCTGTTGTTCAGCAGCTCGGTAGGCGACAGGGTATCCACGGCCCGCAACAATACTTGGCGGCGTGCAACCCAGATGGACCGAGCCATTGGGTATATAAAAGATTCTTTGAGGAACCTTATGATGAAGATGGTAACTGGAATGACGATTACTCTATCTACCATGTTCCTATTAGTGAGAATGTTAAAAACCTACCACTTGGGTATTATGATCGTATTCTTGAGGCGGTTAAATCTGACCCCGTTGAGGAAGCTAGGATGGTTAGAGGAGAGTGGATCGATCGCCCTGCGGGAGACGCAATATTCGGTCCTTACTTTAATAAGTCACTACATTTAAGGGGAGACGCTAAAAGCGGAATACTACCATCCACGAAATATCCGATAATATGCGGATGGGATCCGGGTTCTGTTAATAATGCGGTAATCTTCATGCAAGCATTACCTGGTGCAGATAAGACAATATGGGTGGTATTTGATGAGTTTGTTGTGATTAATAAAAAACTACCTTACACAACACTTATTCCAATGGTTATGCGCAAGATGGCATATTGGAACAGAAGGATGGATCATAAGTTTAAATTTATCCATATCTCAGATAACTCTGCATTTAATCAGTATCGGGCGAAGACGGGCTCGTATGATGTTAAGGACATAGAAGAAATATCCAGGACTAAGAGTGAAACCTTTAAGCTTGATCCAATCAAAATGAAGGCAGCTCCCAAATTTAGTGGTTCAGTAGAGGCAAGAGTTAGGTTGGTGATAGCGAAACTAAGTAATGAGGAGTTTATGATGTCCGTACCTTGCGTTAATTGTGCAAAGATGTTTAGGAATCTTGTATCGGAGAAGCCAGGAAAGAACTACGAGCCAAATATTGCGTTCAAGCCAAAGCGAAGTATCTACATTCACTCGTTCGATGCACTAAGTTATCCTATTATATATTATGAGTCTACGCAGTATGTTGATGTGGGTAGAACATCTGGTTCTCAGATAGTTGAATTAGGGACTTGATTTTAGTTACAATAAATCCTAAGTTACATACATGGAAAGTATTCTAAATGTAGATATGAAGAACAATCCTGACCTCATGGAGGATTTTGAGGGGGTTGAACCGGGTGACATAATTAAAGTAACAGCTGAGTTCCGCGTGTCTCAATTGTCCGAATCAAGGCTCTCAGCCCCACTTGAAAGCATAATATCGGTTTCAAGCGAATCAAATGACTCAGACGAAGAAGACGAAGAAGATACCGAAGAAACCGAAGAGTGATCATACATCTGCATCACTCTTAATTTCAGCAAGGTACGCAAAGCTTAATATAAGATCAAGGTGGGACAAGAAAAGGGTAGATCGTTTATGTCGTTTTTTGAATATAACACGTTTCGAACTGGAGACCCTTGTAGGTTCAAAGGTGGAGCGGGTAAATGAGGGAAAGAGGCTGAATATGACGACATGTCTATTATTAACACTCCTGGAATCAACATACTTAAGAAACTACACGAAAGATGTAGTTGAAAACATTTTTAATTTCTCATGATTAGTTTAGACATTTTAGAAAAACATGGATGCACGCAAGCTAGGCTTCGTGAGATTTTTACAGCAACAGAAGGAAAAGACCATGAAGTACGTGAAAAATTTGAAGACTTGGTTCAGAGCAGGATACACGAAGGTATATCATTCAATGCTCGAGATGCTAAGTTATTTCAATCGGTAGATATAGCCTGGGACTCACTCCCTATTAACAAGAGCACGATACCGTTACTACAGTATGCACAGGGCAAGATCGACATAGAGCAGTGTGAAGGTAAGCTTTCCGACATGGATCTCGCAGATAAATTTTGTGAGTACGGTGACGAAGGAGAGCTTAAAGCAATAAACACATTAAGGCTTTATGAGGTTCAGGTTAATCTCATTCGTTCATATGTAACTCGTCGTGTGGCTGCACAGGTAAGTAGATTTTCCAACCTGTTCCCATACTTTAAGTATGAGCCTAGAAGTACATCAGTATCGGATAAAGTTCGGGCTGATGTTTTGTCTCAGCGAGTTGAGGTCATGACGGATCAATTTGGATACAGGCATCTATGGGAGCAGATAATAAGGCAAATGTTTATGTATGGGCATAGCGTTGCCTTTGTTGACTCGTCATGGAATGAAACTGTGCAATGGACTGAAGAAAAGGATCAAATATCCGGAGAGGACTCACTTAAATCAAAAGTAGTGAAGTCAGGAGTTAAATTCAGGACTCCTCACCCAACAAGGGTTATGAGGGATCAGTCGAGACCATTGCATGACCTTAATACGGATGATGGTCCAGCGTGGATAGGGTATTGGGATATTATTAGATTTGGAGATATAAGTAATAATCCAAGCACATGGAATACTGATGATGTAAGCTATACGAATAGTCTTAGTTCGCTTTACAATGCAAATGCAGACTTCTTTGGATATTATTTTGACGCAGGTAATGTAAGTTTTCCTAAACTACAAGATCCATATCCGTTTAAAAATGAGCGTACAGCTCAGGTTGGCATTTACTCATCGGAGGATGAAGATAAAGGAATGTTTGTATCCCAGATGTACATGAGAGTGAATCCCCATCGGGATGGGTTGGGTGATTACCCGCATGATGTATGGTTGAAACTTACTGTAGCAAGTGATGATACGGTAATTTATGCTGAGTACTTACCTTCTTTGCCTGCTATTTATGGTGGCATAAATGAAAACGATGACCGCATGGCTAATATCTCAGTAGCTCATGAAATCATGCCATTTCAGGATCAGTTAAATAATATCATGTCCAAAATGCTTCACGATATGAAGATTGGAATGATGAAAATATTCTGCATTGATCAAGATGCACTAGATGATGATGTAAAAGAGTATATTAAGGATGGGTTATCCGAAGACACTTTTTACGCAAAACCCAAGGCATTGTTTTACTCAGGGCAAAAAGCTGCAGATTTAGGCATAAATAACAAAGACTTTATAACTGTAGTAGATGCCCAAAAAGAACTTTCGGCTGGCATAAACCAGTCAATCCAAGCAGTCCTCCAATTGCTTAATCTCGTCGAGCGGTTGCTGATCCTATCTCCACAAGAGTTGGGACAGCCCGCTCCTCGGGAGATTAGTGCCACAGAAGTAGCTGAGATAACAAACTCAACGAATGCTATCTATAGCTTTATATCGGAAGGAATTGATGACATGCGCGCTGCTGCGAAAAAAGTTATCTACGAACACCTAGTCTCATGCTCAACTGAGAAGTTCATGATACCGGCTAAGAATAGGTATAGTGTTAAGGCAATTCAGGAGGCTGGGTTTGAGCCAGAGGATGACCGAGACCCACAGAAAGCTTTGAGGCGAAATATTATCGGAGAGCCTAGTACGCTAGTACACGAGTATCTATTTTCTTCGCGTGATGGTGCTGAGCGATCAAGGGATACCCAGTCTGCACAAGTGCTAAGTCAATTACTGCAGGGAATTATGCAGACTGAACCAATAGCTCAAGCGTTGGGCAAGGAAAGATTGTTCACCTTAGCAAATGAAGTATTCCGAATGTCGGGAGCTCATGACTTGAAGTTAGAAACAGATGAGGCAGATGCAGAAGACGAGGATATGGGTATCGAGACTCACCAATTTATGGAGCAACTCAAAGAGCAGTGGCCCCAAGTGCTACAAGCAGTACAGCAATTAATGCAAGTCGCACAACAAGCAGCAGGCGGAGTCCCACCCGGGGCAAGTCCTGAACCATCACCAGGTGCCCCTTCAATGGAACCTGAGCAACAACCACAATTATCACCCGAGCAAGAAGTACAAGTATGAGCGAAGAACAAGTTGAAGAACAAGTAGAAGAGCAACCCGCGCAAGAGGCGCCAGTCGAGGAGTCAAATGCCCTGTACTCCTCTTTGTTTGATATAGCAGAGGAAGACGCAGTTCAGGATGAAAAAGAGGAGAAGTTTAAGCCATTAAAGTCAGAAGATGTAGTTTCGCTTACAGATGCGGTTGATAGACTTGATGAGCAACCTGAGCAACCTGAGGTTAAGGAAGAGGTAGAGGATCAACCAACGGAACAGGCAATTGAGCCTCAGAAGTCAGAGCCTAAGAAGAAGAAAGTTAAGCAGGTAATTGACCCTGATGTCCCTGAAGATTTTAGACCACAGAATGCGAATGCACTAGCTGAAGAGCCTGAAGCCAAAATCGATGAGTTTGAAAATGGTTTATTACCTGAAGAAAAAGAAGTTTATGATCTAGCTAAATATGCTTCTGATAATATGCCTGAGTATAAAGGGGCAGATGAACAATTTAAGAAGTACTTTACTGGAACCAGGCAATATATAGAAAAAAGACTAAAGGATGATCCGCACCTTAATCTGTCTGAGGATGAAGAGTATAGAACATTTATAGCAAGAAATCGCCCAAAATTTGGGTCTAGTGATGCAAGAAAAGTTGAGCAAGAAATGCTACTGGAGAAAGCGGAAGCACGAGCAAGGGAGAAATTAAGACCTGAGATTGAGCGAGTTAAGCGCGAGCAGGAAAAAATTGCACTTGCCCCCAAAGTTCAGCATAAGAAGGCGCAAGTTCAGCAAGTTGTGAAAAATATTATACCCGAAGATTTCCGTAAGGTTTTGGAGGAAGAGGGCGGATTGGATAAGCTTTCCAAAACTAAGCCTATGGAGTTTGCCGCAATTGATGCAGTTACAGGGCAAGCTATGGCATCGGCAAACCTTTTGGTTGATATAACAACAGGTAATGTAAGTTACGATCCAGCCAACAATGATCATGTTGCTTTACTAGATTGGGTAAATCAGCAACAGGATGCATTTATTAATAGCGGTCAAACTCATCGAGACGGAAAAGTATTTATGAGGCGTGAGCGCTACTTTCAACTACCCGAGAGCAAGCGAAGTGAATACTACACTTGGAGTGATGATGATCTTTTGCAGGTGATTGCTATTCGCAGTCAAGAAGCCATTAATGTTAGTCTCCAAAGACAGCAAGAAATGCTAAAGGCATACATGGGGCAACAACAACCGGCTGCACAAGTTGCGCAACCCGCTCAAAGGCAACAAGCTCCATCAATTCCATCAAGCGCTAGGCCATCCCCTAACCAACCTGCTCCAACGGAGAAAAAGAACGCACTTTTTACAACTTTAGGTATATAACCTAAAAGCCAAAATCTGTTTTTAGTAAATGCACTAACGATAGGTTGATTTGTGAAATATTAAAATTATGTAGGTAATTTGCCCGTTTTGTAGGTCTTAGCAGTTCTGTCTGTTATTATTATGTTACACGAATAAATGTGTAACTAACAATATATAATAACATGGCTATTAACGATCCAAACGTACCAGCGCCAGCTCAATCTGTTGAGCCGGGTTCAACGCAGATCAGTCAATCGAACCTTGTCCGCGATGCCGGGTTTGGTCGCATCATTAAAGTTGATGACTCAACTGGCTGCACACTTACTAACGCCTCCATTAAGGGTTTAACCCCTGCGGAATTTGAAGCACTTTCCAATAAGGAAATTGACTTAGCTCGTGTGATAGCGAACTCAGCAGAAGCTTCTATGTTAGGTGTCCAGGAGCGCGGTTTAGTTGCACTTCTTAATAGTTCTATTACGAACATTAAGCCTCTAATCAATCGTGTAAACATTTCTGAGCAATCAATCATCCTTCCCTATATCCAACGCCGTCAGCGTTCAGTTATTAATAGTGGATACTTTGCAATCGAAAGCGGAAGAGCTGCTGATGCAAACTCTCCTGTTTCTGACGGATACACAGTAGGTGGTGGCGATCAAGAGCTTACCGTAAATCTTGGTGCTTCCGACTGGGCTTCTCCAATCGAACACATTGAGCGTTACTTCTTAACTGGTGGTTTCGTAATTGCTAACTCTTGGGATGCTAATGAGGATCCAATTGAATCGCAGTTTAAAATCATTGGTGCAATTGATGCAACCGCAAGTGGAATCTCCAAAGCAAAAGTAACCCTTCGTCCAACCGGCCCTGCACTTAAGCAGGAAAAAGCTGATGGTAGCTCTGGTTACACTGTTGCTGAATGGGGAACCCGTGGAAACGCAGGTTCTGGATTCGCTGGAAAGCTTGATTATGAGCTTGTTAAAGGTGTTATTCAAACGATCGCTAACAATGTTAACGATTTTGAAGAATGGTGCAGAAACCAGCCCACCGACCTCAGCGTTAAGTTGATCGTCAACTGGTTGCAAACCACTCGTGAGTCCCGCACTGTTGATCAATGCTATAAGGAAACTTTGCAGAAGATCATGAATGGTGATGTGAACCCTTACCTTAAGTCCATGGTTTATCAACCACTTGCTGAGCAAAATAAGATTGCGGCAAAAGCCTCTCAAGAGCAGTGGTTGCGTGCGACATGGTTCAACCAGGCTATCTCGGAGAACCAAACTCCAGAAACCTACATGAACCTTCCTGCTGTTACCGATCCGGAAGACGACCATTGCACATTGGAGTATAAATCCAACGCACTTGGTATTCGTTCCTTACTTCGCGAAAGCGGTCGTATCAAGAATGGTAATGGAGCTGCCTTGACTGTTGAGTCATTGCAAGCTGACATCTACTACTTGAAGCGTAATCGCGAGCAAGACGGATCAAGTATCAGTGTTATTGACTGCATGACTGATCGCTTCACCTACAACAAGCTTTTTGAAGTATTTAATAAGTACTACCAAGCTCGTTACGGATGGGGATTAGATCGTCATGCACAAATCAATCAGCAGATCACTCATAACGGAATCTTGTTATTCAACTATTCCATGTATGATCTTCCTGAGGTTGGTTGTCAGCTAGCAGTCTTCCATGATCCTTACTTTGATGACATCATCAATCATCAGTCCAGCCTCTTCGGAGCCGACGGCCCTGTTGGTGGTGATAAGGTTATTAAGTCTGATGGAAAGCGTTCCACTCAAGCAATCGTAGGTTCCGCAACAGCAGCTAAGGTTATGCGTGCAATGTGGTTCGTCGATTGGTCTGATGTTAAGATTGGAATTGCTGGTACTAATGCAGTTACCCGCAAATCTCCACATCCTGACACCGATCGCTTGTACAAGTGTCGTATGGCGCATAAGGAAACTGAGTTCTCCTTACGCTCCACGAAGTGGACAACCATGATGGATGTTCCTGCTCGTCACTTGATCATCGAGAACTTTGATGCCAATTCAGCTACGACTAACTGGTCATCTTACCTTTAATCCTTAAATAGAACCCTACTTCCCTCTCCTCTGAGTATCGGGGGAGAGGGGGTGGGGTTTCTTTATATATGAAGTATTTATTATTTAATAAAGTACCGTACGAGTATGGAGCTGATTTCGATGTAGCTATGGTAGGATCTAAAGAGCGAGGGTTTGGAGCATACGAAGAAAAAGACGCAAAAATACTTATTAAGCTCCACGGAGATTTAATTTCTGAACTAGAACCTGAGTCTTATGATGAGTTAAAAAAAAAGCTGAGCTCGGCCCCGGTATCGTATCGTCTATTCGGAACGCAACAACAGGAGGCAGACAAAAATCCCAATGCAGTGTATGCAAAAAAGGAAAAAGTCAGCAAAAAATCGCCTAAGGAAGATAAGCCTGCGGAAGATTTAGTTAAAGTTGGTAAGGTTGAAGTTGAGGATCCTCTTGAGGATACTGAATAATGGACAGGACTTCCGCTGTAGGACTTGCGGGTACATTTGCTAGTTTCACGCTTGATACCATTCATTTAGTTACAGCAACTGTATGCGCCGTATTGACGGCAGTCCATCTGAGTGTTAGCATATACCAAAAGCTAAAGGGGAAGGGCAAAAAAGATGGATCTTAATAAGGCAGGAACATTCGC
>Ga0181564_10004557_pt1 | contig 11665 bp, 8 predicted proteins | sample 011ome_24_FD_134512 | JGI IMG/M metagenome (GOLD analysis project Ga0181564, IMG submission 134512) | Coastal salt marsh microbial communities from the Groves Creek Marsh, Skidaway Island, Georgia - 011513CT metaG (megahit assembly) | ecosystem: Environmental > Aquatic > Marine > Intertidal zone...
CCCGTGCCCGGCGTGGTGAAAAAAAGCATAGCCATTCCATCCATCGAGTTCCCCATGAACAAAATCATACATCTCGCGGCAAGATTGACCGGGCTTCAGATATTCCTCTCCCGCTTTCATCACCTCAACGACCTTTTCCCACGCCGCGATCTGCTCGTCTGTTGGGTTCCCGCTCACGGAAAAAGCTCGGCAAAGATCGCTGCGATATCCACGCACGCCAACTCCGACATCGAGCACAAAAATTTCTTCCGGCTCCACTTTCCGATTGGGCCGGGCGAATCCTCCGGGAACACCGCATTGAAAGTCCTGCCCCCATCCCGAAAGAAACTCCCCCGCCGCGTAGGTGGCTTCCTCCAGCATTGCCGCCATGACCTCGACTTCCTCGACACCAGGCTCGATCATTTTACGCGCTGCATGGTAAGCGCGGTCCGCGCACTTGATCGTGAACTCAAAAGCGGCGACCTCGTCCGCATCTTTGTGGCGACGGATGTATTGGTATTCTGTCGTGATATTTCGGCACTCCGGCCCCTCCAGCATCGCTGCCGGAGTCATGTGGCAGGTACCTATGGCACTGAGTCCAGCGAGATGGGGATTGAGTTGTTCCGCGACGCAGCCGGCTAGGTTTTCTTTTAAAGTGAAAAGATGATTCGGAACGTAAGAAGCGATTTCGTCAGCGGCAGGCGCGACAGGATCCTCGAAGTGTGTCACAACCGTCGCTCCACCATCCGTTTTAATCAAAACCGCTGTCGGCGTAAGCGGCTGCTCGTGCCAGAAGCCGGTAAGGCCGTAGACGTAGTGGCGGTCGTACATCACCGCTCCATCGAGATTGTTTTCTGATAGGAAAAATCGCAGGGCATCCTGGCGTTTACGACAAAGAGTAGGGTCAAGTGTGGGAGGCGTTCCAGACATAGTGCGATGTTACGCGTTTGCCTAACCGAGATTCAAGTATCGAATCAAGGAGTTCCTCTCGAGACCCTCACCAAATCGGGTCCATAAAGTAGTATCGAAGCAGGTGTATCAAGATTCGAACTCAAAAAGCGGGATCAAAAACGCGCTACTCCTCATCGCCCTCCATTGATCTGCCCGGAGTTTCGGCTACCGTTCGACCGATAGTTATCATCCGGAAGCGTCGAAGATGAATCGAGAAGCCACAGTCTGAGAATCTATTTCGACAAGGCCTTACAGAATCGACAAATTTCATCCTTCCGGGTCGACCAAACCTTCTCCTTCCCCCCACCCTCTTTTGCCTGTAGCGTCCGAGCGCATTGAAAACGCTGGTGGGTAGTGAAGCTTTGGATACGGTGATTCCGTCGTTGCAACGGAGTCAGCGTGTCGCGTCTGTGCTTCAGGGAATTGGTCTGGCGACGCCAGAAAACCCGCTCGCCCTGAAACACATCGCTGAGGCAGGACAACCGCTGTTCGCTGCGGCGGCGATCTCAGCTTGGCGAGAGTCGGGAAATCCAGACGAAGTGATTTGGGTGGTCTGTCCCCACGTCAAAGCGCAGGAGATCGTGCAGGCGGAATTGGCTGTCTGGGGGCACGAGGCACTCTTTCTTCCGGAGTATGAATGGGCCGGATTTGAGGAGTCCCTTCCCGATCCCGAATCCGCGGCGGAGCGACTTGCCGTGCTGAAAGAAATTCACGAGCAAACCCAACAGCGTGCCGCACCTGTCATCGTTCTCACCGCCGACTCGCTGACCGAACAGGCACCGCCTCCGGGCCTGCTGACTCGCAAAGCCGAAACCATTCGCAGGGGCGGAGAATTGGATCTGGATGCTTTTTCGAAATCGCTGGAGGAAGCAGGCTACGAGCCGGAAGCGCAGGTTTTCCAGCGTGGCCAATTCGCTATGCGCGGTGGGATCGTCGATGTCTTTTCCTGGCAGGCCTTGTATCCCGTGCGAATTGAACTTTTCGATCGGGACGTGGAATCCATTCGCGAGTTCGACATCGACACCCAGACTTCAACAGGCCGGGTCGAATCCTGCGAAATCCTTTTCAGCGAGTCCAATCTCGAGCACAGCGGTGAAGTGTCGGATTACATCAGTGAAGACGATCTCGTCATCGCGATTGATTCAGAAACGGAGCGCGCGCATCTGCTCATTTCCTCCGGAACGGTGGATAGCGGCGCGGGGGAAGAAGATTTCTCCGATGCCTGTTACGACAATCCGCTGGGCGAATTCGGAGCGGGCGATTTCATCCTGCAGGAAGCGCGTCGCGAGGAGTTTTCCCGACAGATCAACGATTGGAAAAAGGAAAAATGGATCGTCCTGATGGCGTTCCATTCGGATGGGGAAAAAGAACGTTTTTCCGAACTCGTTTTCGATGTCGCAAAGGAAAAAGGATTTCTCCGCCCCATGTTCGGGTCGCTCAGTCGTGGCTTCACAATTCCAGAAGCGAAGATTGCCGTGCTCAGCGACGCGGAGATTTTTGGTCGCTACCAAAACCAGCGCGGCCACCGCCGCTACCGACTCGCCCGCGAACGCCAAGCCAGCCAGCAGATCAGCAGCTTAAGGGAGTATGGATACGGAGACCTCGTCGTTCACATCGACTACGGGATCGGAAAATTCCGCGGGATCAAAGCGAAAGAAACCGTAGACGGAGAAGAGGAAGTTCTCGAAATCGAATACGACGATCAGGCTCGGCTTTTCGTTCCACTTGATCAGGCTCACCTCGTCTCCCGCTATATCGGAACTGGGAAAAAAGCGCCGAAACTTTCCCGACTGGGTGACAAGCGATGGTCACGTCTCCGCCGCGATGCGGAAAATTCGATCATGGATTACGCAGCGCGGTTGCTGTCAATCCAGGCGGAGCGGGAGGCACACAAAGGGTTTCCCCATCCTGCTGACAACAAGTGGCAGTGGGAGTTTGAGAATGCGTTCATCTACAAAGAGACCCCAGACCAATTGCGCTCGATCCAGGAGACGAAGGAAGACATGGAGCGTGCCAAACCAATGGATCGTCTCATCTGTGGCGATGTCGGGTTTGGAAAAACCGAGGTGGCGATCCGAGCTGCTTTTAAAGCGGTGATGTCGGGGAAGCAGGTCGCGATTCTTGTTCCAACCACAGTTCTCGCTGATCAGCACTATCAGAATTTCCGGGAGAGAATGTCGGACTTTCCGGTGAAGATCGAGGTCCTGAGCCGCTATCGAACCACAGCGCAACAACGCGAGACGCTGAAACGCATGGCTGACGGCTCGGTCGATATCGTCATTGGAACTCATCGGATCATTTCCAAGGATGTTGCCTTCAAAGATCTCGGCCTCGTTGTCGTCGATGAAGAGCAAAGGTTCGGGGTGACACATAAAGAGCGATTCAAAGAGCTTTGGCGATTCGTTGACGTGCTCACTCTTTCGGCAACACCGATTCCGAGAACTCTATACCTCTCAATGATGGGGGTCCGAGAGATGTCGGTAATCGACACTCCGCCGCCAAACCGACGGCCTGTCGCAACGACGATCTGCCCCTACGATGAGCGCATCATTCGATCGGCAGTCGAGAAAGAACTCGCGCGGCAGGGACAGGTTTTCTTTCTTCACAATCGGGTGAAAACGATCCGAGGAATGAAACGCCGCATCGAGGACCTGGTCCCGGGAGCCCGAGTCGAGGTCGGCCATGGACAGATGAGCGACGACGAATTGGAGGATGTCATGAACCGATTCGTGCGGGGCGAGTTCGATGTCCTCGTCTGCACGACGATCATTGAGAGCGGTGTGGATATCCCCAACGCAAATACTATCATCATCGACCGTGCCGATCGTTTTGGCCTTGCCGACCTTTACCAGATCCGTGGCCGGGTCGGACGGGCAGACCGGCGGGCCTATGCCTATCTTATGCTGCCGCCGGACATGCTTACGGTGGGCGACGCGCGGAAGCGTATCAATGCGATTAAACAGTATTCTTCGCTCGGGGCCGGTTTTAAAATCGCAATGCGCGATCTCGAAATCCGGGGTGCCGGCAATCTCCTTGGCACGCAGCAAAGCGGGCACATCGCGGCGATTGGGTTCGATCTATACTGTCAGCTTCTGAAGCAGTCGGTCTCCAAGCTGAAGGGGGAACCTTCAGCAGATCGAATCGACCTTTCCTTCCACGCTGATTTTCTCTGCACGAACGAATCTCATTTCCTCAAGGATCCGTCCGGAAGTCTACCGGCCTTCATTCCTGCCGATTACATGCCGGAAGCGAGGCTTCGCATTACTGCATATCGTGAACTCGCCGAGGCAAGCCGCGTCGAGGATCTCGAGACACTCCGTGAAAACTGGGCGGATCGATTTGGGCGCCTTCCCGCCCCGGTCGAGCATCTTTTGACCGCAACAGAGGTCAAAATTCGGGCCGGATTGCACGGCTGTAGCTCCGCTGAAATCCGCGATGGAAAGCTGAAGCTGATGAAAAACGGGAAATTCATCCAAATAAATGGTAAGTTTCCCCGTTTAATCGGAGATAATGAGGAGGAATGGCTTGAGTCAGCCCTCGACTGGGTGCTAGATTTGGAAATCTAACCATTCCGCTCGTTCCGCCCGTAACCCTTCCCACCGAGCGATATGAAAACGTCATCACTTATTGGAATTGCAGCATGTGCCGCAATCCTTCTTTCTGTTGTTTGCAGTAAAGCTGCACCTACCGTGCTCAACAGCATACGCGCTGTTGTGAACAACGAGCCCATCACGCAGGCCATGGTCGACTCAGCAGTCAGAACACAGGTCCAGGTCTGGCTCATGGGCAACAAGGGGCGGGTCAGTCGTTCTCAAGCGGAGAAAGAGATCCGCGAAATGGAGCAGAAAGCGCTCAACGACTTGATCGATCGCAAATTGATTCTCTCGGAGTTCAAGAAAATGGGCGGCAACATCAAGGACCAGTATGTGGATGAAGCTGTGAATAGCTTTGTGAAGGACCGCTTCGGTGGCGAGAGAGATAAATTTTTGGATGAACTGAAAAAGAATGGCATGACGATCTCCCAGTTTCGGGAGGTGCAGCGCGACATGATTGCGATCAATGCTCTCCGTGCCGAACACGCCGGAGACGATGTCATTCCCAACACACCGTGGGAGAAAAAGCGTGTCTACAACGAAATCAAAACGGACTTTGCCTCAGACGGGAAACCGAAGGTCTGGATCATGTCGATTCCCAAGCAGACGCCAACTAGCAGTGAGGCCGAACAGGAGAAAGTTCTCGCCAACGTTCGCTCGCAACTGAAAGGCGGGACTAGCTTCTCTTCACTCGCGAAGAAGTATTCTGATGACAGTTTCGCCAGCAAGGGCGGCTACGTCGGAGTTCTTGACCGTTCAGGAAAGCTGGCTCAAGGTCTGCACGATCTCGCCTACAGTCTCCCTCCGGGTCAAACGACACCCACAATGGATCACGGAACACACTGGCGGATCGTCTATGTTTCCGAACGCATCGGAAAATCAGTTCCTTCTTTTGATAAGCTTGAAGAGGAAGTCGACAAGCGCCTCACCGTCGAGAAGCGCCAGAAGAATCTCGAAACCTGGCTCGTCAAGCTTCGTCGTGATGCCAATGTTCGCATCTACGAGGACTAAATTCTGCCTCAGCGTTCTTTTTCCGGCGGTGGCAAGCCGTTGATATCGGTGTAATCTTTCCCCGTGCGCGTCCTCTCCATTGATCCCGCTTTGCGGAATACCGGTTTTGCTGTGATCGAGAGAATCTCGACCGGTCGCAAACCGGCCTACAAGGCTTTGACCTACGGTACAATCAAGAACAGACGCGATTTGCGTCAGTCTGGTTGTCTCGTCAGGATTCGAGAGCAACTCAAGGATGTAATCGACAAATACAACCCGGAGGTCTGCGCGGTCGAGGGTGTGATCTTCGTGCAGAGCTATAAGACCGCGATTACGATGGGCGCCGCTCGTGGAGCAGCGGTTCTTGCCGCTGCGGAACACGGCATGGAGATTTTCGAATATGCACCCAAACGGGTTAAGCAAGCTGTTGTAGGGCGGGGCGGAGCAGACAAGCAACAGGTTGCGTTCATGATGCGGGCACTGCTCGAACTCACCGAAACACCTCCCTCTGACGCTGCCGATGCATTGGCGATCGGACTTGCTCATTTCTATGCGCAAGACCCTGGACGTGTCACGTCGATCAAGGACAAGCCCGTTCCGCTTTAGCGATGAAATTTCTTGATGACATGCGAACGACTCTCGTCGTTCAGGCCCTTGAGCAATCCGACCCAGGCGAGGTTGTTCTGCTAGACGAGGACAAGCGCGAAGTCGGAGTCACGGCTGGCGCTCCGCTGGCGAAAAACCTCTCCACCAGGGAAGAAAATACCTTTCTCGCAGAACGGGCCGAACTCCTTGGACTCCGAGCGTCAACCCGTCACCCGGAAGAGACGCGATGGTTTCGACGCGACCCGAATCACCACCGATTCAATTGGCTGGCAATCGGGCTCTGCGTGATCGCAGTTGTGATCGGCTTCCTCACCAATGAACTGGGGCCGCAAAAGAGGATCAACATCCTCTCTTTTCCCCTCCTTGGTCTTATCGCGTGGAGCCTGATCGTCTATGTCCGCGAACTCGTTCTCTTTTTCCAGAATCGAGATCGCCTTTTCCGCGACGGCTGGTTGCAGGGGCTGATTCGCTTTGTTCAGCCTGAGGTGAAAAAGCCCGGACCGAAAAATAATTCGGAAGCCGCTGGGATTCTCCGTGTTGCCTCGCAACTCTTCGCCGATCGCTGGAGGGAAATAATGACTCCGGTGACGGGGACTCGCGTGAAATCACTGCTTCATCTCGTAGTTTTTCTTCTCTCCGCTTCCGCCATCGCTGGAATGTATGTGAAAGGACTCGCTAACGAATATCGCGCAATCTGGGAAAGCACCTTTTTTACGGACAGCTCGTCACTGCGACCTTTTCTTGAAATGGTTTTGGGACCCGCGGCTCGTCTCACCGGAGAGAACATCCCTTCCGTGGCCGAACTGAACGCCATGCATTGGATGTCCGGCAAAACGGAGAACGTTACCGGCGAGAATGCTGCGCGTTGGATTCACTGGTATGCGATCACCGTTGGAATTTTTGTTCTGATCCCGCGGCTCGTTCTCAGCTTTCTCTGGCGTTGGAGAGGATCCCGACTGCTACAGACACTACCCTTTCGCGAGGTATCCCCAGGCTACTTCGAAAATATCCTTTCCATTTCCTCGGGCGCAGCGCTTGAGATTCGAGTCGCCCCCTACTCTATCGATCTCGATGACAATACCCGGCGTGCCGTTCGTTCCTGTCTCGAGACCCAATACGAGCGGCCTGTCGAAATCACCTGGGCACCCGGCATTCCCTTTGGTAAGGAGGATGAGATCGAAGTCGCGGAAGACGAGATTTCCATTATTCCTCTTTTTCACTTCGCTTCTACTCCCGAGAAAGAAACTCACCTCGCCCTGCTCCAGAACCTGTTAGGCGTCGGATCTAACCCTGTTGATGAAAATGGTAACAGGGTTCACATGCGAGTTGAGTTTTTACTCCTCGATACCACGGCCTTCAATAGAAAGGCCGACTCATTCGTAGATGCGGATAAGAGGCGTGGTGATCGCGAAAAGGCTTGGGAGCAACTGCTCGAAGGTAGCGGCATCGAACCACTTTTCTTTTCTCAAGATCAACCGTACCGGAAACCGAAACCGAACGACTCCTGAATGGCCCGTGATTCTCAACCGAGGGAACTCGTCCTGAGCCTGATTTCTCACACCAACGTGGGAAAAACGGCTCTTGCGCGCACCTTGCTACGCCGTGACGTCGGCGAGGTGGCAGACAGTGCTCATGTCACAACTGTCCCGGAAGCCTTCCCTTTGTTGGAAAAAGAGGGTCGCGTAGCTCGCCTTTGGGACACACCCGGATTTGGTTCCAACCTAGCCAAACTCGCCAAAAGACTCCGCTCGAATGACAATCCGATCGGCTGGCTGCTTCACCAGGTCTGGGATCGAGGAACCGACAAGTCACTCTGGTGCAGCCAGGAAGCAATTCGCAACGTGCAGGCTGAATCGGATATCGTTTTGTATCTGGTTGACGCTTCCCAGTCTCCATCGTCCGTTAAGTATGTTGATTTGGAGATTGAAGTGATTGAATGGATCGGGAAACCAGTTCTCGTTTTTCTTAATCAGACCGGCCAGCGAGATCCCGAGCACGAACGCTTAAATGAATTGGAGTGGCGGGCCCACCTCTCCCGCTTCGACATTGTCAAAAATGTAGACACTCTCGATGCATTCACTCGTTGCTGGACCGAAGAGCATCACATTCTCGAGAAAGCAGTCGAAGTTCTCGAAGGCGAAAAGAAGAAATCGGCCAAGGTCCTGCGCGATGCCTGGATCGAAAGAAACCTCGAGACTTTTGACAAGGCGATTGAGGGGATGGCCAAATGGGCTGAGTTCGCCTTGAGCGATACCGAGCCGCTACCCAAAAAGGGAATCGCTGACCAGATTTTTCAGCTTTTGAATCGCTCGGAGCACAACGAGGAACTCGATCGCATTCAAAGTGAAATGTACGAGCGCCTCGCTGAGAAAACCTCGACAACCGTAAACGACCTGATTGCTCTGTACGGGCTCGATGGAGAGACAGCTGCAGAATTGGAGAAAGCGTCTAAAGGCGAATTTGCGGTAAAACGCGACGTCGAGGAGCCACTTGCTGCCACCCTCGGTGGTGTGGTTTCCGGATTGGTAGGAGGGCTCTCAGCCGATCTCATGAGCGGTGGAATGACCTTTGGCGGCGGCACTATCGTCGGCATGCTTCTCGGCGGAGCTACGACCTATGCACTCGCTCGCGGATACAACCTCACTCAGACGGGACAGAATATGGTTCGCTGGTCAGAGGCACACTTTTTGACTCAGATTCAGTTTCTCACGATGCTCTATCTCGCGATTTCTCATTATGGTCGTGGTCGCGGGATCTGGCAGGATCCGGTTAACAATCCCACCCATTGGCAAGAAGTGCTTCAGCAACAGCTTAATGAGGAATCCGATACCTGGTCCAAGCTCTGGAAAAAAGGTGGAATCAATTCTGACCGCGGCACGCTGCCGAAACCGCTGAAGAAGGCTCTTCGTCAGTTGCTAGTTCGAGTGTTTTCGCAGCTTTATCCGGAAAGTAAGGAAATGTTTCGGAGATAAGTCGCGAACCGCAATTTCACGCATTGCGAACAGCATCTGCTGAAACGCCCCGCAGCTCGAACGACTTCAGAATCGTTTCTTCGATCAAGTTGCTCGGGCACGATGCGCCGGCAGTAATGCCGACAACGAGTTCTCCATCACCGGAAAATACCTTGAAGTCACTATTGATTTCCTCTTTCTCATGAAGGTCGTAGTGCACGATTTCCTCAAGAGACTTCAAGCACTCCGCACTGCGAATGAAAAATGTGGGCAGCTCCTTTTCCCCGATCTCAACGAGGTGAGTGGTGTTGGAGCTGTTGTAGCCACCGACCACAAGAAGAACGTCCATGTGATGATTCAGCAATTCAAACAAGGCATCCTGCCTTTCCTGGGTCGCGCCACAAATGGTGTCGAAAACGAGAAAATTCTCTGCATTTCCATCCCGGTCTTCAACCGCTAGACGAACGCGGCTCTGAATCTCTTCCGTCTCTGATTTCAGCATCGTCGTCTGATTCGCCACACCAACTCGCCTCAAATGCACTTCAGGATCAAATTCCTCCGACATTGCTCCCTTGAATCGTGCGTAGAATTCGTCACGGTCGCCACCATTGCGGATGTAGTCGCAGACGAAATCAACATCTTCCAAGGTGAGAATGATCAAATAACTGCCAGTAGTATCGTCGCCTACAGCTCGCGATGCGGTTGCCCGCGTCTCTTCGTGATCAGCTTTACCGTGAATGATGGATGTCACTCCGTCTTTGGCGAAAATCCGGACTCGCCGCCACACTTTCATCACATCACCACAAGTTGTATCAACAATCTGACAGCCTTGTGATTCCACTTTATCCATAAACGAAATCGGCGCACCGAACGCTGGGACAATTACGACATCGTTCTCATCGAGGTCGTCATACTGCTCATTCATTTCACGCCAGGGGAGTGAAACGATGTTCATTTCCTCAAGCTGGCGGTTAACCTCAGGGTTGTGAATGATTTCCCCAATCAGAAAAATTCGATTGTCGGGAAAAACACGACGAGAGGCGTAGGCAAGGTCAATCGCTCGCTCGACCCCATAACAAAACCCGAACTGCTGAGCGAGACGCAATGTGGTATCTCTAATCCTGAGAACCCCGCCTCGGGAGCGGACTTTCTCGACAATCGAACTCTGGTAGTGATTCGCGACCTCGGCCTGGACGCGCTCCATCACCTCCGGCGTGCGCACATTGACTCGCTTTCTCTTCGGGGCAGTTGGCATAGGAAAATTTAAAACCAGACGTTGTCCATGTCGGTGAAGACAGCGTCCGACGCACGGACCGAGGGGGGAGAATCAGGATGAGCGTAGTCCACAGGGCGCGGAACGTTTTTGCCGAGAGTGGCATCTTCCGGGAGGCTGTTTTGAATGATCACCGGAGTTCCGACTTTAACCATGTGGTAGAAATCGTCTGCAACAGTCTTGTGCAGACGGAGGCAACCATGAGTTCGTGGGTCTGGCCAAACGGCTCCTGCATGGAACCCGCATCCGTGGGAGAAGTAGACCCAGTAGGGCAGCGGATACCCAACGTAACGGTATCCGGAGGGCATTTTCCGGCGCTCTCCAGGCACTACCTGACCATCCTTAACAAAAAAGCCGTAGCTACTGGAGCGCTTCTTCACTTCTTTGTGCTGCACCTTAAACGTACCAGTCGGGGTAGGATCCGAAGGCTTGCCGATTGCTACCGCAGCAACGAACCGAGGCTCTTCACCTTCAAAAACGTAAACCGCTCTGTGATTCAAGCTGACTTTGATCTTCACCTTGCTCATGTCCTGAACCGTTCCATAACGCACAGCCATGCTGGTAAGAACGGTCTGCTCCGGTGGCTTGATGGCGCAGCCGGAAACGATGAACGCCAGGATCGCAACGGCAATTCCAGCGAAAGAAGCCCCATGCGAGCGAAATCCATAAACGAAAGAATGGGTCAGTTTCATGTTTCGTAAAAAGGATTTAAAAGTTACACCAAACCTGCCTCGGAGCGAGGAAAGTTAGAAAAATTAGAGAAAAATGAATTTTTTGATACTTTATTGTTGACCAATCTTGAATATCAACTATTCTTTCAGCAGTTACTTTGTCGGTAACTGTCTGTTTGTGTTTCGTGTTTTGGGGCCGCTTATCCTCCGGGGTAAGCGGCCCCTTCACTTATCTCGTGAAGGCCCTGACAGGTTCCTGGAACTTTTATCGGTCCAAAAAGAATCCCTCTTCCTGCTTTGAATCCGTTCTCAGGATACCCTTTGCAGAAATTGTCGAAAATACCTGGCCGACAGTTGGATGGCCAATCCTGAGCATTAAGCATCTTCCCACACTCTGTCTCACCTATCGTGATCGAAATCGCGATCAATGGAATTTCCTGTAGAAGAAGAGAACTGCGCATGCCCTCTTCCCGCGTGTCATGGAAACTTGGGACAAAGCAAATTTGGCTGCAGAGAACTCAAGTTTACGCATCCGGTCGCTACCTATCTATTGCGAGCGCATGATGCGCTCCCTCCGGATGCCATGATATCGCCGGGATCATATTTTTCCTATTCTTCCTCCGCGCCGCCGTCCATTGCAGTTTTTACCTC
>Ga0181564_10004565_pt1 | contig 11651 bp, 9 predicted proteins | sample 011ome_24_FD_134512 | JGI IMG/M metagenome (GOLD analysis project Ga0181564, IMG submission 134512) | Coastal salt marsh microbial communities from the Groves Creek Marsh, Skidaway Island, Georgia - 011513CT metaG (megahit assembly) | ecosystem: Environmental > Aquatic > Marine > Intertidal zone...
CCGCCGCCGCCGCCGCCGCCGCCGCCGCCGCCGCCGCCTCCGGGTTCGCCTTCTGCGGCGTCCGACTCGGTGGGTTCATACAGCGGGTTCATCGCGCTGGTGTTTCTGGTGGGCGCGGGGTTCGCGGTGGTCCTGTACGGGCGCAGGGCGGGGTGGCTGGACGAGGACAGCGACGGCGGCGGCGCGGGCGGCGCGGCGCTCCGCGCGACGGCGAAGGCGGCTTCCCGCGGGAACGAGATTTTTCAGGCCAAGTGGGACGAGCTCAAGCGGACCGTGGGGAGCGCGCCCGCGGGGTACGCGCGGTTCGGGCTGGACGGCGAGCGCCCGAGGGGGAGGCACGGCGTGGAGCTCCCGCCGCTCCTCGCCAGGAGGTGAGCCTGAACCGATGCCCGATGCGAGCGCGCGCGAAGAGCGGCGAGCTTCGTGAGCTTAAGGTAGAAAGTAGATACGCGTACGGTAGACACTACTACGAAAGTAGACTAATATTGTTTGGCGACGTACGCTCGAGCGCGTCGCTCTTTCGCTACGCCTTCGCGTCGTTCGCGTCGCCGATTTTCGGGCACGGGCCGCACGCCCCGCCCCCCGCGCCGCATGATTTGTAGCACGGCTCCTCGAACGCCGGGTCGTCGCTCGGGGGCGGCTCGCCGAAGGTCATGACGCACGAGCCGTCGGCGTGGTTGGGCGCGAGATGCGCGTCCACGCCGAAGGCTTCGCGGAAAAACGCCTCCGTCGGACGCTTGCAGAAGTTGACGCAGGACCCGACGCACCCGCACTGCTCCAGGTACCGGCACTTCCTCAGGCGCACCGCGGCGAGCTCGCCGTCCGTTTCCCGCGGGACGATCTCGCAGGGCCCCACGAGCCACGCGAACGCCGAGACCGTGATCCGCGCGTTCATCGCGTCTACCCACGCCGACGGCTTGATGAGGATCTTAAACAGAACCCGAACGGGCGCGGGGATCAACCCGAGCAGCGTCTCGAGCACCACCGCTCTCTGCGCGGCGGGGGAGCGGCCGCTCGAGCCTATGCCGTCCGCTAACGCCACCAGCCGGTCGAAGCCAGCGCGCGGTAGGGCGTTTTTCTCCTCCGCCGTGAGCGGCGCGCCGCGCCCGTCGCGCGCCGTCTCGACGGCGGCGAGCAGTTTGCGGTTGAACAGCGCGATGGCGAGCGCGTCCAGCGGCCCGTCCTCGTACCGAGTCGTCGGCTCCGTGGAGCTCCGAACGCGAGCCTCGCGCCGATCGGACGTAGAGGCGGACGCGGCGCTCGCGTCCCCGCCCGCCGCCGAGCGGGGGTACATCGCGACGCTCCCTCCGCCGAGGCCGTAGCGCACAACCTCCACGTCATCGTCGACCGGTGCGTTGTCGCCGAGCGATGCCCTCGGCTCGCTGCGCGCTGCGCGCGACCTGGCCGACGGCCCTCGTCGAGACGGGGGCGCGAAGGGCGCGCGCGCGGTGATTCCGCTCATGCCCTGCGCGGTGGGTTTTGAGAGCTCGAGCGCCGGCGAAGAAGGAACAAGTCAAGAGACTTCTTGGCGTCTCATCGAGGCCTGAAGGCCACTTGCCACCCCGCACCAGGGCACCGAAAAAAAAAAATCGCCGAGAGTGTTGGGATAATCGTTCATGTCTCACGTGCGATCTCCCTTCCCGCGCACACTTCCCGGCGCGCGTTCCGCCCGAGAGATGTTCATCAGCGCCGTCCTACAGGCGGTGAAGAAAGGCCCGAACGCCCGCGGCGGCTTGGTGTGGAAGACGCACGCGTTTTGGAAGGTGTCCAAGACCCGCAAAGCCAACGCGAGGAAAAAGCTCCGGGCGCTGAACGACGTGCAGTCGGTGTTGGCGCACGCGGCGGAGCTGCAGAAGGCGGCGCTCGGTGCGGCGCCCAAGTGAGCGCTCGCTCGCCATAGAGAGACCGCGTCGGGCTGAACCTCCTCGACGCGATCGACGGAGAGGGAGCGCTCGATGCCGTCCGAGTGGGCCTCGCCGCGCATCCCCTCGCCTCGCGTCGGGGACGAGATCGTCGTCGCGGGCGAGTTCCTGCACACGGACGCGCCCAACCGCGTGGTGTGCTGGTTCGACCCGGGGGGGTTCGACGCGTACCGAACCACGCCCGCGCTTCCAGTGGACACCGCGCCGGGCGCGACGCCGAAGCAAGTCGCCGAGCTGGGCGGCGCGAAGGGCGAAGTCGCGCGGTACGGGAGCCGTCGCCTGCGCCGCGCGGCGCCCCCGGGAACGGCGCCGTCCCCGTCCCCGCCGTCCCCGCTGCGCAGCCCCCCGCGCGGCGGCGCGGGCGCGCTGGTGACGAACGCGGACGACCTGACCGAGTGCGTCACGCAGCTGGTCGTGCACCACGACGGGTGCGGGCGCTCGCGCGAGTGTTTCCGCGTGCTGCACGACGAGCGCGGGCTGAGTTGCCACTTCCTCGTGGACACCGACGGGCGCGTGTTTCAGACGCTGGACGTCGCGGAGCGCGCGTGGCACGCCACGGACGCCAACGACGTCTCCGTGGGGGTCGAGCTGGCGTCCCTCGGCGCGTTCCGCGAGCCGCAGGACGCTGACGTGACCCCGTTCGACGTCACGGACAGTGACAACTGCGTGGAACACCGGGACTTCAAACGCGGACGCGTGCACGGCCAGACGCTCGTGCAGGCGCTCTTCACGGACAAACAGTACGACGCCGTCGCGCGTCTGTACGCGACGCTGCTCAGGCGGTTTCCCAACCTGCGCCTGGCGTACCCGATCGAGGAGACGCACGCCGAGACGCGCGCGCCGGCGGAGGACTGGAAGGCGTTCCAACGAGCGCAGAACGCTCAGAACGCTCATATAAACGGCGCGGCGGCGCGCGACGCGCTCCCGAACGTGGACACCGACAAGCTCACGGACGCGCGGCGGCGGGTTTTCGCAGGCGCGCTCGGGCACTTTCACGTGCAACGCAACAAGTTCGACCCGGGGCCGGCGTTCGACTGGAAACGGCTCATCGTCGAGACGCGAGCCGCGATGGCGGCGCAGGACGCGTGACGCGTCCGACTGAATCGTCGGGCGGAGACCGAACAGAGAGGGGGGGCGAAGGCGGAGAAGACGAGGCGCTGTTTGTCGTGACTGTTTGTCGTGACTCACGCGCGCGTGATGTTTTCGTTACGGGTAAAGAAACGACGCGCGATCGCGACCGGTATCCTATAGTATGATAACGAAACGCGGATCGGAGGAGCGTCGTCGTCACGTCGTCGTCACGCGTTCGCCGCCGCGACGTTTGTCGCGAAACGCAGCAGCTCCCGCGCGGCGTAGGCCAGCGGGACGTGCATGGCGCCCGAGTCGAACCGCGCCCTGCCGTTCGCGAGCACCGCGACGAAAAGCACCAGCGTGGACAGGCGCCCGATCCACACGGACGCGCCGAGCGCGCCCCGCGCGAACAGCGCGTGCGTCCACGCCGCGTGGAGCGCGACGGAGGCGGCGTGCGAGAGCGCGGCGTTTCGGCCGGTGGGATTCCCGAATCCGTGTTTGAGCCAACTCAGGTACCCGCCGAGCCCCGCGACCGCGTGCAGGATGACCCAGCCGAGGAACATGAAACGCGTGGGGGGCTTGTACATCGGTCGATCGCGTCCCTTGGCGTGGTCGAAAACCTTGTGGTGCGTGGTCGCGCGCGTCGGCATGGTGTGCGTCTCGAAGAAGGCCACCATCGTGTCGTGGCTCGTGAGCTGCGCCAGCAACGCGCCCAGCCCGACGAACACCACCAGCATCGCGACGCCGAGCTGGGGGGTCACCGGCTTGCGCGCCGGGGGCGTCCGCGCGCCGGGGGCGTCCTTCATCAGCCCGGGGGGGCGCACGCCCGGGGGCAACATGGACATCGTCGCGTGCGCCGACCGCGCCTTACAAGTGTTGGCCCGACGATCGCCAACTGGCAGTCGTGTGGCAACAACGGTCGAAGAACGTTTCGTCATCAGACTTGACTGAGCGCTCGCCATCTCGCGGCGCGCGCGGTGACGGCGATGGTCCGCGGCTCGCTTCGAACGGTCGCGCGGCGCGCTATGCAGCGCGTCGGCGACGTTGCGTGCGCCGGCGACGCGTTCGGCGCGACCCACAGGGGGTACGCCAAGTCCGCGCGACGCGCGCCGGGCAGACACCGCCGATCGGAAACGTCGCCCGCGGTTGTGCAGTGGACGGAGGTGCGCGACCCCGCGACGGGGGCGTCGTACTGGTGGAACAAGGCGACGAACCAGACCACCGCGCTGGGCGCGGCAAAACCGAGAGGAAACGTGGCGACCGAGCCTCCACCGGTCGACGCGCTGTCCACCCCGTTCGACCGCGCGGGCCGACCGACGGTCGGCCTGGCTATCGGACAGATGTTCGTTTTCGGGTTCGGCGGCGCGCTGGGGGTGACGTTCATCTCGGCGCTCGTCGCCGCGTTCAGCGGGGGGGCGAAGATGGAGCCGAAGCATCCACTCGTGGATACAGGATTCGGGGGTGGTGCCGACCGGCGAAGAGCGACGCGCGAGGGACAAGAGGCGTCGTAGAGAGCGTCTCGAAGATGACCTACGCGAGCGGCTCGCTGATACTATAAAAACATTTTTTTCATTCAGAACGAAAAACATCCAAAACGAAACGCGGGCGCGCTCGTTTCGGCGCCTCCGGCGTCGCGGGCGCCCGGTGCTCGATCCGCGTCTCCCCCGTGTTCTGCGCGGGCGCGGATCTCTATGTACACGCACCAGGTACCTCCCGCGAAAGCCGCGGCGTCGAAATCGGCTGTGCTACTTGCTATACTTCCCCGCGGCTGTGAAGGTTCGCTCGCGCCGACGTCTCGGCCAAAAGCGCTTTCGGCTTTGCTGTCGGCGCTCTCGGCGGAAGACGCCGGAAGACGCGAACGATCTTTCTCTCCTCCTCTCATCCGCCCGGTCTCGCGATGTTCACCGCGAGCGCGTTTAGCGCCGAGCCCACGCCACGGATGACGTTCGATCCCGCCACCCCGGGGAGCGTCACAGGCCGGATTTTCGGCGCATCGAGTTCGCGCTCAAACGTCTGGCGAGCGTCGGGCGGTTCCACTCGACGCCCTCCCAGTCTGCGCCGCTCGTGGTACCGCCCGACCTGCGCCGCGCGCGCGAGCCGCGCGAACGAAGCTGGCGCCGGGGTTTCGAACGCGCGAGGCGCGTCGATTTCGACTTCCCTCGCGGCCAAAGCGGCGACCGCCGCGACGCTCGGCGCGGCGGACACGCTCGGCGTGCCGGGCTGGACCGGCGGCGCGGCTTGCGGGGTGCCGAGACTTCTCGGAGTTTCCGCGAGAGACGCGTTTTGCGCGTCCGCGTTCGGGGTCGCGTCGACGCTCGACGCGGCGGACGCGAAGGTCTCGCCGACCGCCGGGGTGGACGAGATGAGCGCGGAAGGAGACACGAAGCCGTGCGGCTCGTTCCGAGCCTGCCGCGCGCGTTTCGGCGGGCGTCTCGGCGAGCTTTCCGTCGCGCAAGAGGACGGGGTCCCGAAGTCAAGAAGCGACGGGAGGCCGGCTCCCGCCACCCCGAAGTCCGGAGACGCGCTTCCCTCGTCGCGGTCGACCTCCGACTCGGCCGAGCCGGGTACGCGTAACGCCGAAGGGATCTCTCCGGGAGTGCTGAAGCACATCGTGCTCGGGTTCGCGAGGTGGCTTTATCGCGCGTGTCGCCCACGTCAACGCTCGCCAAGAGTTGTGTCGGAAGTCGTGGCTTTCGTCTGAGAAAGACGCGCGCCGCGGCGACTTTTGGCGACGAGAGACGACGCGGGCGCGTCGTTTGTCGTGGCTCGTGCTGGATCTTCTTGGACGGGCCGGAACGCCCGGAGCATCAGTCGTCTCGGCGGGGCTAAACGAGCCACCTCTGGGACGGGCCGAAAAGACGAAGGAGTTGGGTCGCCTCTCGAACCAAAAACGAGATTCGTTTCCTTCTCGTGGGAATTCACACCGTCGCTCCCGTCGCTCCCGCGCCGCTCTCAGAGCAGAGTGTTGTACGCCCACACCAGCACCGCGGCGAGCACGGCGAAGAGCGCCGCACAAGCCACGTATAGAACCGCGAGGTCGCTGGACCCTTTCGACGCTTCCTCTCGGAGCGCGCGATCGGCGGCGCCGCCGCCGACGGGTCGGCTTCCCTTTTTCTTTTGCTTCCCTGCTTTCTTCCCGCCGCCGCCGCCGCCGCCGCTCTTCCGCCGCCTCGCGCCCTCGCTCGGCTCGTCCTCCTCCTCGGCGCGCGCGCGCATGACCCCCGGCGTGGCGAGCGCGAGCAAGTCCTCGTCCGCCCCCAGCTCGGCGAGCTTCGCCTCGATCTCCTTCTGCTTCGCTTTCTTCTTCGCCTCCTTCTCGCGCTCGCGCGCGCGCCTCGCCTGCGTCTTGGACGCGAGCAGAGCCTCCTCCGCGGCTTTCGCGGCGCGCTCGGCGGCGCCCCTCTGCGCGACGGCAGCCTCGGTCGCGACTTCGGCGGCGCGCTCGGCTGTTTCTCGCGCGGCGGCGTCCGCCTCGACTGCGGCGGCTCGAACGGCGGATCGCGCCGCCGCCGCCGAAGCCGCCGAAGCGCGCTTCTCGGCGGCTTCGTTCGCGGCGCGCGCCTCGCGCTCCGCCTTCGCCGCCGCCTCCCGCGCCGCCTCCCGCGCCTTCTTCTCCGACAGCGCAGCCGCCTCGGCGGCTCGGGCCGCCTCTTCCTTTTCTCGGATACTTCGCGCCACAGTCTCCTCTCGTTCCCGGATCGCTCGTGCGGCAGCCTCTCGCTGCTCCTCGGCGGCGCGCCGAGTCTCCGCCTCTGCTTCGCGCGCCGCGCGCTCCGCCGCCTCGGCGGCGCGCCGCGCCTTCTGCGCCTCCTTCTTCGCCTTGTTCTTGGCCTCCTTCTCCGCGGCCGCGCGCGCCGCCTTGAGCGCCTCCTGCTCGGCGCGCGCGTTCGCGCGCGCGGCAGCCTTCGCCGCGACGCGCGCAGCCTCCGCGTCGCCCGGGGGCGACGCCTCTTCGAACCCGGGCGGGGGCGGCTTCGCGAACCCGGGCAGCGGCGCCGCCGACGCCGCCGACGCCGCCGCCGTCTCCTCCCTTTCCCGGAGCTCAGCCTCGGCCTTCTCGCGCGCCGCCTTCTTCGCGGCCGCCTTCTGCGCCTTACTCTGCGCCGCGGCCTCGCGCTCGCGCGCCTCCGTCTCCTCGCGCGCGACCAGCTCCTTCGCGGCCTCGTCGGCGGCGACCTGCAGCGCCAGCTCCAGCGAAACCATCTCGCTCGCCCTGGCTGGCTTGTGCCCGGACTTGCCCTCCTCGCGCACCATGTACGAGGGCGGCCAGGCAGTCGCGTCGACGTCGGAGACGGAGGCGTGCGTGCCCTTGGGCTTCTTGTCCTTCTTGCCCATCTCGACGCGCCCCCCGGGGGTCAGGAGCACCTTCTGGCGCTCCTCGAACCGACGCGCGATCGATGTCGAGACGGAACCGATCGGCACGTCCGTCTTTTGCTTCTCCCCGTCCACGGCAACGACCAGGGCGTCATCTCGCGTGTGCGTCACCGTCGCCGATCGCGCGGGCTCCACATGCGGTGACGCGCGGTAAAACACGCGCTCGGAGACGCGGTACGCGATGTCGCCCATCCCTGCGTCGTGCGAAGTGTCGGACGGTCGTGGAAGGTTTCTTCGACAAACGGCGTCGCCGTGATCCAGACGAGAAGCCTTTTTTTTTGTGGACCTCTCGGAGTGGGCGGTGCACTCACAAGACAGAGCGCGCCCGCGGCGACAGCGCGCCGAGCCAGCCAGACGGCATGGCGTCTCTCTCGCGGGAGGCTGCGACCCTGGCGAGACGCGCGTTGGCCGCGGCGAAGCCTTGGCTCGTCGCGCGATCGGGTGCGTCGTCCGCGTCGGGGCTGACGCCGACGCTCGGCGGCGTCGCGATCGCGCGTGCCGCGCCTCCGCCGCATCTGCGCGCGTGGACCCGCGCCGCGCGTGCCGCGCCGTACGGCGCGGCTCCCCGCTTCGTCCCGCGCATCCGCGGCGACGATGAACGCGAGGAGTCACGCGGCGCGCGCGCCGAGCGTCTCCGCCGCGCGCGCGTGCTCCACGAGGTGCGCATGTTCAAGGAACGCGCCAAGGAGGAGCTCTCGAAAGAACACTGGGTGCGCCGGCGACTCGCGGACGACGGACGCGAGCGCGAGCGTCCGTATTCGTCGAGCGGCGGTCGACAGACAGAAGACGCCCGATTCCAATCTAAACGTCAGGACGACGCGAACGAGCCGCATTACGGTTCGCGCCGCGTTCGGTTGAGCCGAACCGCCGTCGCGCCGTCCGCCGACGCCGCCGTCGCCGAGGCGGATCAGCGGTGCATCCGCGTGGGCGTGCTGGGCGTCCCGAACGCGGGGAAGAGCCAGCTGGTGAACACGCTCGTGGGCTCGCACGTCAGCGCGGTCTCGCCGAAGACCAACACCACGCGAGGGGAGACGCTCGCCGCCGTGACGCGCGGCGAGACGCAGGTGCTCTTCGTGGACCTGCCCGGGATCGTCGGCCCGGAGCACTACCGCAACCCAAAGCACGCCCAGAAGGTGACCAGCGCGTGGGCCGCGGCGGCGTCCTGCGACGCGCTGCTGTTCATCGTGGACGCGCACAGACAAGCGACGCGGCCGGACCCGCGCGTGACGACGCTCCTCTCCGGCGCCAAAGAGCACCTGGAGCGTTTGCGGTACACGGAGGCGAGCGGGTTGCCCATCCCGGAGTCCGTGCTCGCGTTGAATAAAGTCGACCTGTTCGACGCGGGGGAAAAGGACCGCGTGAAGGACGTGGCGCGCGCGCTCGCGCGGGAGCACCCGTTCGCGCAGCTCTACCCGATCAGCGCGAAACGAGGCGCGGGCGTGCAAAGGGTGCTCGATCATTTCGCGGCGTCGGCGCCGGCGCGTCCTTGGGCGCTCGACCCGTCGAAGACCACGGACAAGTCTTTGATCGACCAGGCCGTGGAGGTTGTGCGCGAGTGCGTGTACCAGCGGCTGCACAAGGAGCTGCCGTACAACGTGGTTCCCCTGCACGACAGCTGGGAGAACTTCCGGAACGGCTCGTACAAGATCGAGCAGACCCTGGTGGTGGACTCGGTGAACGTGAAGCAGATCGTGGTGGGCAGGCGCGGGAGCGCCATCGGGCAGATCGGCATCCGCGCTCGGACGATTCTCGAGGAGATGTTCGGCCGGCGCGTGCACCTCGTGCTGCACGTCAAGGTGCGCAAGAAGAACAAGGGGGGAGGCGCCAGGCGCGCGCCGGGGGAAGGCGACGACAGGTATTAATAGTCTACCGATCATGCGAACGCTCTCGGCTCTCGCTCTCGTCCCATCCCAGGGCCCGCTTCGCCGCCTCCAGCGCGGAGAAGTAGATTGCGCCCCCCAGCGAGATCTCCAGCATGCGCGGCGCCGCGCCGCGCAGGAGCACGCCCGGCCCGCCTCTTCGTACCAGCGCCGCCAGGCACGACGCGCCGCGGCACTCGACGCCGGCGGCGGCGGCGCACACCTCGGCGGTTCGTGCCACGTCCAGCGGCGTCGTGACCATCCCGGTGAACGCGCCCGCGGCGGCGCCCAGCATTGCCAGCTCGCGCGGCGTCGATCGACGATCGACCGCGGAGGCGTGCCACCGCTTCAGCACCTCGAACGTCGTCACCTGCACGGTGTCGAAGGGCAAGTCGCGCGCCAGGAACTGGGGGTACCCGACGAAGAGCGAGCGGATGGGCGATTTGGCGTTCGCGATGGTTCGCAGCTCGCCGCGAAGCGTTTTCGACGCGTCGACTTGCAGGCGCTGCTTGATGGCGTCCGCGGGCGCGACGAGGAGCGAGCCGGCGACGCCCGCGACTGAAGCCGCGACCGCGGGCGGCACCACCCCGGCGCTCTTCAACGCTTCGTACGTCGCCATGAACACGCCCGTCCCGGGCACGGACCCCAGCGTGTCGACGAAGAAGCCGGCGTAGAGCCCGCGGAACAGGGTTCGGCGCAGGGTTTTCAGGCTCACCTCGGGCGCGCGCGCCTGCAGACGTGTCTTGACCGTGTTCAGGGGGAACATGCACGTCTGCACGGAGAAGCTCGCGGCGCACCCGCTGAGCGCGCCGACGCGGAACGCGTCGCGGGACGATTTTTTTTTTCTTTTTTCGCTTTTTTTACTCTTCGTCTCCGAACGCGCGAGGGGAGACGAGGACGCGGAGACGCGTCGCTCGGTCGCGACGGCCATGGTTCCGACGGAAACGAGACGCGCAGAAACCGCGACGTGTGTACCGCCGCGTGAAGAGCGCGGCTCGAAACCCCGAGCGCGACCGGTCAGATCCGGGGAACCACCGGCTCGCCGCGCGATGGCTCGAGGGAAGTTCGGGTCTTCGAGTCGAGCGGTAACAACGAGCCTCGCGTCCCGCTCGCGCTCGTCCCGCACCCGCGAACGGTCGAGCCCGCGTCTCGGGAATGCGGAGCTCCCCGCGTGCGCGACGACGAGCCGGTGGCACCCGCCAGCGACGCGCTCACGTCTAGCGCACAGCCCTCGAGGCGGGCCGTGATGAGGAAGCCACATCGTTGGTGGTAATCAGAGTTTTAACGACTTCTTCGTCATCCTTTTCTTGCCGCTGGCTCGCAATAATCAAAATTTCTCGGCAAACCTCGACGTGCCGCACGCCGAGAAGGTGTAGAAATTGCAGAAACTGCAGAAACATCAACAAGCAACGGTTGGGATTCTTCCTTGAGTTACGAACCGTAAAACGTGTAAAACGTACCTCTCGAAGCGTGAATGAGTAGATATGTGCAAGCACGTAGAAACAAGCGCAACCTCGAGGGATCTCGCAGACGCTCTCGCGACCCCCCCCTCCCCCCATGGTGTCGGGCCCCCGAGAGCGTTCTCGTCCACAGCGAGCTGGAGGAGAGCGCGAACGACGGAGTACAAGAGCCAGCCGTGCATCGGAGCCGCTGGCGGCGTCCGCGGGGGCTGCCGCGTCGCGCGACTCCGCACGGGGTGCGGCCAGGTCTGCAGGCACGCGCGGGCGGTCTTCAGATGTGAACTCCCGCCCTGTCGGGGCGGCCGCGGCGGCGCCCGCGCCCGGCTCGGCGCCCTCGGGGTCGGCGCCCTCGGGGTCGGCGCCGGGCGCGCGGCTTAGCGTGGCCCGCGCGGGCGTGGCGAAGCCCGCGAAGGACCGGTTGTGTCCGCACGGCCGTCGATCGAACGGGTACTACTGTCGCGAGTGCGGAGGAAAGGGTATCTGCGAGCACAACCGCCAGCGCTCAAAGTGCCGCGACTGCGGCGGCGATGCGGTGTGCAAGCACAACCGGATCCGGTACTCGTGCACGGAGTGCGGCGGGGCGAGCATATGCGAGCACAAACGCATGCGTTACCAGTGCAAGGACTGCGGCGGGAGCTCTATCTGCGAGCATAAGCGCGTGCGCGCGTACTGCAAGATTTGCAAGGGGTCGCAGATTTGCGCGCACGGACGCGTGAAGAGCCACTGCACGGCGTGCAAGGGCTCGCGGATCTGCCCGCACGGCGTGCAGAGGGGCTCGTGCGTGACGTGCGGCGGGGTGGGTGTGAGGATCGCGTCGGCAAATACGGGAGCTGTGGCCTCGAATGCGACCGAGAGCGCGGGACCCTTCTCCATCCTCAGGCACTTCGAGGGGTAACGTCGCGCGCGCGGCGCGGGGGTTTCGACGGCGACAGAGCCGCTTACGGAAAAACGCACCGTAAGATGTA
>Ga0181564_10004569_pt1 | contig 11638 bp, 6 predicted proteins | sample 011ome_24_FD_134512 | JGI IMG/M metagenome (GOLD analysis project Ga0181564, IMG submission 134512) | Coastal salt marsh microbial communities from the Groves Creek Marsh, Skidaway Island, Georgia - 011513CT metaG (megahit assembly) | ecosystem: Environmental > Aquatic > Marine > Intertidal zone...
ACCACGGACTCCCACTGCGAAATACTTGCAGCGGAGGGTTCCGGAAAAACATCAAGTGCGGCCTCAAGAAGCCATTCCGGCGCGAACGCACCTATCTCCACTTCATTCGGGCCAAATCCGAGATCGACGATGAAAACCGAAGTGTCGGCACGGGTTATTTTTGCATCCAGAGGCACGCCGACTCGTCGACGCACTACTCCTTCATAGGTTCCACTGTTTAGCTTGGAGGACAGGTTGGTGATGAAAGCATCGGCTTGGGTGAAGGCGTGGACCAAATCCGCTTTCCACTTTTGGCCCGCAGGACTTGCCGGATGGAAGGCCTCCAGCTTTGCCTTTGCTCCGGAGAAAAGAAGAGTGTCGGCCACCTCATCAAACTCTGTTAAGAGAGCTAGGAGATTTTTCCGCTCTCCTTCCTCCTCTTCGGTCAATTCCTCGATCGGATCGCCTGTTGTCTCAGGCATTTCCGGATCTGCAGCAGCTTTTGCCGCCGCGAGCATTTGAGCTCGTTTTTCCTCTTTCGCTTTCTCTTCGGCTATCACCAGTTCGATTTCGCCAATTCTTGCGATTCGATTTCTGATCAAGTCCGGAACAGCTCCTTTGGTTTTTACGGCACTGAGAATGGTATTCAACTTTTCCCGCTGCGCACCGAGCGCGTCCTCGCTCGATCGTGATGGATTGGGAGCATCTGCGATCGCTGATTGATCCGCTCGAAAGCGAGCTACTTGTTTTTGAAGTCCCGTAATCCATTCGTAGCCATCTGGGGGACTACCTTCGGCAAAGCGATTGAGCAAACGCATTCCAGAATCAAACTGACCCGATTGCCAGTTTTTCAAACCAACTGCGACGAGACCGGCGAGACCGATGGAATCATTTTGAAAAGCGATTTCGTCCTCAAAAACCGGCAGCGGCTGAGCCATTATTTCAGACAGCTCGAGTAGAACAATCGTGGCCCGATCAGCCGGCATAGCTTTTTCACTGTCTTCTCCAGATTCAATCTTCGGGGCAACGGCCTGGATGTGAGCGAACAACTCTCGCGACTCCTCGTCTTTTCCGAGGAAGAGCTTGGAAATCCCGCCAAAATAATGGGTCCACATCCGGGTCGTCGGAGACGGCGTTGTCTCTCGGATAAGGGCATCAAAAATCGGTTCGGCCCGGCTGAATTTGCCTTCCGCAATCAACTCTCGTCCTTCCAGATATCTCTCCGTATTTGTATTGTCACCAGCACTGATGACTCGCTCTCCTACACCAATGCCGATATCGCCCGGTTGCTGTGCCGGTTCATTTTTCTTTACCTGAATGTAGATGACTGCAACAACGGCAGCGAGAGCACTAAATATCCCAACCACCATCATGCTGAAGGCCTTGCCATTTTTCCGCAGAACCCTCCTGCGACGAATGCCAAACTGCTTTTTCTCGATGTCCTCCACCTGGTCGAGAATTTCATCGTAGGACTGAGGCCGATCCGATGCGGCATGAGCCATCATCGTGCTGATCAATTTCAATGTTGGCTTGGTCACCTCCGGAGCCTCGCTTCTGAGATCGACCTCATTCTTTTTGATAACTTTCAACTCTTCGAGCGAGGAAGTGTTTGCTTCGAAAGGCGGCTTGCCAGCGAGCGCATGATATAGTGTCGCCCCGAGACTGTAGATATCACCGAGGTAGGTATCCATCTCGCCTTCCAGTTTTTCCGGAGGAACATAAAATGGAGTAGCCCAGAGTTCCTCCGATTCATCGACGCCTCCCTGCTGCACGGCGAGGCCGAAATCCACGAGTTTGGAAGTACCATCGGACGTCACCAGCATGTTGCCAGGTTTGATATCGCGGTGAATCAAATCCTCTTCGTGAGCGGCCTTGAGTCCCTTCGTCACATCATGTGCGATGCTGAGGACCTTTTCCTCATTCAAAGCCCCGTCCTGTGCGATGATTTCTTCGAGGCTCGTCGCATCGACAAGCTCCATCGCGATAAAAAAGTATCCCTGATCCTGCCCTACGGTGTAGACCTTGACTACGTTGGGGTGCAGAATCGAAGCGGTCAGCTTTGCCTCTCGTTCGAACATCGCCGTGAGTGCGCTGTCCTGACTCAAAGTCTGATGAAGGATTTTCAATGCCACCTCCCGCTGGAGGTGCATGTCCATCGCACGGAAAACCTGACTCATTCCTCCCGCACCCAGAACGCCGGTGATCTGGTATTTTCCCATGCCAGTACGAACTCGAACGCTCGAACCACAGTGAGGGCATACCACTTTCGAAAACGGCGCAAGGGTAGTGACATCGATTGACTGACTGCAATCGGGACACTGATTGACAACAGGAGGCTGTGGCATCGATTCTTCCATTCCGCTTCGCGGGAAAACCTTGCGCAAGATTCCCCCGGTGCTAAAACGCGACAGTTTATCGGGAGCACCGCCAAGGTCCAGCCTTTTCCCGTCCGAATTCTGACTGAAATTGACTTATCTATCCTGCCAGAACAAAATCCGCGGCAAAGACGCACTAAAAAACGATGTCGGACTTTCCTCAACCTGCTTGCGACTGCCGCGACGCAGGGTTATGATGATCGCCAGATACATGTCAGCCCCCCCCGCCCCACCTGTTCCCGTCGGCAAATTCGAGCTCGGCGGCGAACGACCACATTTCATCCTTGGGCCTTGTGTGATCGAGTCAGAGAAATTCCTCCTCGATCTCGCACCAAAGATCAAGGCAATCGCCGACAAAGCCGATGTCGACATGGTTTTCAAAGCCAGTTACGACAAGGCAAATCGCAGCGCCGTGAGTTCCTTCCGCGGCCCAGGTTGTGAGCCCGGCTGCCGCCTTCTCCATCGAATTGGAGAAGATCTGGGCGTGCCCGTCACGACAGATGTTCACACTGCTGAAGAGGCCCGCACCGCTGGAGACTTCATTGATGTGATTCAAATCCCAGCTTTTCTCTGCCGGCAAACCGACCTGCTCGAAGCGGCTGCGAAAACGGGTCGGGTCGTAAATGTGAAAAAAGGCCAATTTCTCGCCCCTTGGGACGTTACGAATATATCCGACAAACTCGATGCTTTCGGATGCACGAATTACTTTATGACCGAACGCGGCAGCAGCTTCGGATACAACGCCCTCGTAGCCGATATGAGATCGATCCCCTGGATGCAGGAAACAGGAGTCCGCGTCGTCTTTGACGCGACCCATTCGGTGCAGCGTCCCGGCGGAGAAGGCAATTCTAGCGGAGGCGATGGATATCTCGCCCCAGTCCTTGCAAGAGCTGCGATCGCTGCCGGATGTGACGGTGTGTTCATGGAAACCCATCCCAATCCCGCTGAAGCCCTCAGCGATGGACCCAACCAGGTTCCGCTCGAAAAACTCGGCTCCGTTCTCAACCAGCTTTCTGCCGTCTACCGCGTTGTCCGTGAGAATCCCGTCTCCTGAGTCCCCCTTCATGAATCGCCTATCTCTCATTCCCTGGCTCTTGGCCAGCCTCCTCGTTGCATCGAGTGCGATCGTAGAGCTCTTACCTGCGCAGGACGAAGAAAGGAAGGCCAATTCCTCCGCATCGGATGAGGAAAAAGAACGACAGCGCGAGGTTCGAAAAAAAGCCCGCCAAGCCATGGGGAGTGCCCTTCCCACAGAGATCACCTCCGCTTTTCCTATCGGTCGGGAGTTCGTTGATGTATCGATCCCCTCCTACGAGGAAGATACGCTCAAGTCGGTGATGACAGCCAACTCGATCACTCGAATCAACGATCAATACCTTGAATTGATCAATCTCGTGATCTCCGTCTACAACGCTGAAGGAGAAGTCGACACGACCATTCACATGGACGAAGCCGCCTACGATCTCACGACCCAGACATTGCAGAGCAAGACCCCCGCACGGATCGAGCAGCCTCAGTTCACCATGTCCGGAGACACGCTCACTTTCGACACAAAGTCGCAATTCAGCCGCCTCGAAGGCAACGTTGTCGTCATCATTCCTGATGTTGGCAATGCATTTCCTGTATTAGGAATGCCATTTAATCGCGGCAAATAAACCTCATTCCCGCCCACTAAAGCACATCATGAAGAAACAAAAATTTTTCATCCCCTTGCTCCTGTTTGGCTGCGTCACCAGCCCTGCGATAGGGCAAGAAAAAGCCGCCGAGAATCTGGAAGAAAAAGCACGGAACGTGATCAACAATCCGAGCATGCAGAATCTGTTCCGACAGGCCAAAAAGGACCCCGAAGGCTTAGTCGAAAGCATGAAGCAGAATCCGAGCGACCTTGTCAAAGAAGCGCAGCATGCCTTTGAGGAAAAAAAATCGGAAGTCGACATGACCGGAATCGACACCCCGGAAAATCGCAGAAAAATGGAGGGCTTGAAAGCGGCTGCCATGTCGAAACTCGGAGAAGCCACCGGCGACAAGTCTGGTCCTGAAAAAGCACCCGCAACTCGCCCCGCCGCAGGTGCGACCCGCTTTGTCACACCGATTGCGATGCCTATAGGAGAGACGCCGACACCCATCGCAGATGAAACAAATGTCGGGACGATCGTGCAGGAAAAAACAGTCGAACCACTCACTAATGCTTCACCAACAGTCCCAAGCATTCCCGACACACCGGCTCTCACCAGTGCCGATATCCCCCCCCCGCTGCCCCTCGCTCCGCGCTACAACACGAAAGCAGGCGGTGGCTACCAAGGTGCAGACAAGGACCACATGGAAATCAAATCGCGTGAATCGACGATGGATGACGCCAAGGGGTTGCTCACCTTCCGAGGCAAAGTGGTCATCGACCATCCCGAATTTGAAATGAAATGCGAGACTCTCGAAATTTATCTCATGAAGGGAGCCGCCTCAGGAGCTACCAAAAATTCGGATGAGACTTTCAAGCGCGCGATTGCATCCGGTGGCATGGTCGAAATTCGACGCATCAGCCCCGATGGAAAAACGCAAATCGCCATGGCTCGTCGCGCTGACTACAACGCGGCTACGAGGGACATCATTTTGTCGGGCGGCCCTCCTTACATTCAGGACGGAGACAGTTTTATCGAAACCAGCTCTGCTGATGCCAAAATCATCATGAGAGGAACCGGCAAATATGAAATCACAGGTTCAGACGCTGGCCCGCAGAATCGTTCTCGCATCGTCATTCCAGTTAAAGGCGGAGACAAAGCCAAGGGCATCGGGATCGATGGCCTTGGCGGAGTCATTGACCGAGGTCGTTGATTCCATTAAGTTGAATCAGGATTGCGGAGGAGCTTTTCCGTAAGTCTGCCTCCTCCAACGCATAGCATGAGTTACACTGACGATCGCGACGAAATCGCCGAGATATTCGGCATCGAGCCGAAGAAAAAGGCGAAGCAAAAAGCTCGCGACGGCTACTCCGAAGAGATTCCCGAACCTGCTAGGAAGGCAGAGCCCGAGGCCAAAGCGGCCCGGCAGAAGTCATCACTTCCTACACGCAGGGAAAAGGTCGCATCCGCACCAAAACGCAGTAAGCCGTCACAGTCCTCTGCACAAGCGCCTCCACAACAGGTCGCAACCCCTGCCAGCAAAACCGCGAAACCTACCCAGCAGGTTGCTGTTTCTCCAGCCCAGCAAACGCAGCAAACGGCGAAGCCAGAAATACCAGCTGCCCCGGCGGAGAAAAAACCACTCGTACCAAAAAAGCCCGTCAAACTGGCTCCCCCCGCCAACGTCGAGCCTCATCCGCTCGAAGCGCAAAAAACAACGCCGCCGCCAGCAAGGGAAAAAGCGGCCGAACCAATCATCGAAGACGAGGAAATCCTCGTTTACAGCGATAACGAGCTTCCTGATTTCTCGGAGAGCGATTTCATCTCCTTTGAGGAAGAGCCCGCGCCCCCCAAGGAGCCCGTGAAACAGGCCTCTCCGAAAGAGAAGGGACCAACGAAAAAGCAAACTCAAGCGCCAAAGCAGCCCCGGTTACCGAGGAAGAAAACAACCGTCGCAAAAGAGACGCCTCTGCCAACGCCTGAAAAAACTCCGGCGAAACCTGCCGCAACACCAACCAAGGAAGATCCGCATCCACCTGCCGACTCCCCGGAAGCTCTGGAGAAAACAGCCAAGCGGGAGGCAAGCTCGGGGCCGAAATCGGAACCCGGGCCTTCCCCATCGATCGCAGCAGCAGCAGCAAAGATCATTGCCGAACCAGAACCCGAGAAGAAATCACCTGCTCCCGCGGAAGGTACGATGCTCATGCAAACCCTCGGCATCGTGAAAATCTACGATGGTCGCACTGTCGTAAAAGGTGTCGACATCAACGTCCGACCCGGAGAAATCGTCGGGTTACTCGGACCGAATGGAGCCGGAAAAACGACCAGCTTCTACATGATCGTCGGACTCGTTCCTCCCAACGATGGCCAGGTCCTCTTCAACGGGAACGACGTGACCCACATGCCTATGTACAAACGCGCTCGCCTCGGGATGGGTTATTTGCCGCAGGAAGAATCGATTTTCCGAAAACTCACCGTCGAGGAAAACATCATGGCCGTGATGGAGACTCTCAAAATCCCGCGGAAAGAAAAGATCGAGCGCTGCAACGAACTTCTCGAACGTTTCAGCATCACTCATATTCGGAACAATGTCGCCTTGACCTGTTCCGGTGGAGAGAAACGTCGACTTACAATCGCTCGCTCTCTCGTGACCGAGCCTAGCCTCATCATGCTGGATGAGCCATTCTCCGGCGTTGACCCCATCGCGGTGAACGAAATTCAGTCCATCGTCTCCGAACTCCGGGAGTCCGGCCTCGCCATTCTCATCACCGATCACAACGCCCGCCAGACGCTCGAACTGGTCGACCGAGCCTACCTGATCTACGAAGGAAGCGTTCTCCGGGAAGGCAGTCGGGACTTCCTGATCAACGATCCTGTCAGCCGAGAATTGTATCTTGGCGATCGATTTACGATGTAGGCACGAAAATTGCGCGCTTGCTAGCCTAACCATATCCAATTTATACTTCCCGTAACAATTAAAACCGCACAAACCCAAACTCAAATGCCATGCAGGTTCAGAATGTAAATATGCCCATCACTGTCACAGGACGTCATGTCTCCGTCACCGACGCTATGAGAGAGCACGCGGAGAAGAAAGTGGCTGGTTTGCATTTGGACTACCCCAAAATCATCGAGGCGAAAGTGATCCTCAACGTCGAGAATGATCGCCACATCGCGGAGATTATCCTTTTTTGCGCGAACCACATCGTAATCGAAGCCGACACAAGCACGGCAGACATGTATGCCTCGATCGACGAAACCGCTTCCAAGATTGCCCGTCGTATGCGCAAGCATAAGACTCGCATGCTGAAGTCCCATCGCCCGAAAAAGCACAAGGACATTCGTCATCTTCCCTATTCCATTTTCGATGCCGAGATTCCGGAGATTCCAGAAGAGACAGAGGAAGATCTCGAGCCAGTTATCGTTCACCAAGAGAAATACAAGGTGAAGCACCTCTATCGTGACGAAGCGATTATGGATATGGAGATGAATGAGAAACCCTTCATCCTTTTCCACGACGCCAAGAACGACTGTCTCGCCATTCTCTACAAGCGTGACGACGGCGACTACGCCATGGTGGCTCCGGTTGAGAACGCCTAACCCCTTTTGATGTATGACCAGACCCTGTCAGGTCGCTGACATGACAGGGTTGAATCACCTCCTGCATCGGTGATCTTCAGATCGCCGAATCCTTTGGCATGCAACTTCCCCGCCCCGTTTCAGAAGGCTCCCGGCTCGGAATCGTTGCGCCGGCAGGACCGTTTGACCATGATTCGTTTCTACGAGGCGTGGAATGGCTCAAACGCCGCTACGAAGTTGTCCACGATCCTGATATCTTCACCAGCGAGGGCTACTTTGCTGGCAGTGATTCGCGGCGACTCGAAGAAATCAATCGTGCCATCAGAGATCCTTCCATTGATGCCATCGTCTGCGCACGCGGAGGCTACGGCTGCACTCGTTTGCTTCCCGGCATTGAGGCAGAGGCGGTTCGCGAAGCCAACAAACTCATCATCGGCTTCAGCGACGTCACCGCCTTTCACACGCTCTGGAATCGCGCCGGAGCACGCTCCATCCACGCACCGATGGTGGCTGCCTTAGGCTCCGCTTCTGAACAAATTCGAGACAATTGGATTCGAACAGTCGAGCAGCCCGACGCAGAAAGTTCCTGGGAACTCTCCCGCATCGACAACAAATGCGAAACCTCTGCAGAAGGCATTTTCTTCGGAGGAAATCTGGCCGTCCTTGGAGCCCTCAATGGAACTCCGAATGCACCCGACCTCGAGGGGAAAATCCTTTTCATAGAAGATGTTGGGGAACGCCCCTATCGCGTTGACCGCATGCTGACAACATTGAGTCAATCCGGCTGGTTCGACCGCATCGCCGGACTCGTGGTCGGAGCCTTCACCGAAGGTGCCCCCGGTGATGACGGGGTTTCGATCGATGACGTCTTTGCCGCGCAATTTTCGACAGCCAGTTTCCCGGTCGTCAGCGGTCTGCAAGCAGGACACATCACCGAAAACGAACCACTGGCATTTGGAGGAACCGCGAGGATTGATGGAACAACACTTCGAGTCAGCGACTAGGATTACCTCTTCTACTCGCACTCCAAGGTAGCTAGATTGCTCTGCGAAACAAGATTGAGCATTTTCTCCCCAGCCACATCTCGCTTCAGATTTTCGCCAAAAATTTCCCAATCACTCCGCAAACATCGGGTCCTCGGGATTGCCTTTCGAGAGCAGATAGGCGAGCAAGTCGAGCACGTCATCTTTGCTCAGCGTATTCAGCAGGCTGGGAGGCATCATACTGATGGGCGAGGGCGTCATCTCTTTCAACTGCTTGCGATCGACTTCGGCGATGTCGTTTGGATTCATCATGTTGGTGTTCACCTTCACGACGTCACCTGACAGGTTCATGATGCGACCGGTTACGACGGTTCCGTCTTTCATTTCGAAAATCATTTGGCCGTATTGGTCGGAGATTTCTTTGCCCGGTTCGATGATCGATTCGAGCAAGTCTCGCGGGCTGAATTTGCCGGCGACGCTTGTAAGGTCAGGACCGATCGCTCCCCCCTCCTGGTTAAAACGATGACAGGCAAAGCATGACGCGGCACCAAACATTTTCCGGCCGTTGATGAAATCACGATTGCCTTCCAGACCGACATTTATGACGTCGTCAAAGTCAGCGACAGTCCACCCCTGGACAAACTCTCGCGGCTCAGCAGTGAAAACCTGCTCACTCGGTGGCTCCGCTTCGAGGGTTTCTTTCAGAGCGACCTGCTCTGATTCGGGAGTGTTTTCGAGAGCGGTCTGCTTCATGTTCTCAATAAAGAGGCCAAAGCTCGCCCCACCTTTGTAGGCCTTCGCGCGAATGAGCCACTCGAAAAATGCTTTGCGGTCATCGCGAGTCCAACCGCTCTTCTGGTGACGCAGCGATTTTGCGTAGGCCATCTGCTCTTCCTGGGAAGGAGCTGACTCAAGTAACTCGACTCCGATTTTTGCTGCTTCCGGCGCTCCGAGATAGACAGCCAGCTGGAGCGCTTCGGCATCGATTGCGGGATCTCTAAAAGGCATCGCTCTCACAAGCTTCTTGGCAAGTGATTCACGAACTTCCGGAGTTCCCTCGCCTAGCCGGGTGAAGGCGAGACTGTAGGCGCGAAGAAGATCGAGCTTCTGGCGACGTTTCAGGTCACTCATCTCAATCCTGTCGAGAGCGGCGAGCAGGTCTCCCTGCCACTCCTTTTTTCCGTGTCGTGCCAATGCGATCAGCACGTTGATGGCGGCTTCCGTATTCTTTTCTGAAAGGGCACGCTCTTTCCAGTCCGTCACGGGCTGGTGCTCTACGGCGATGCGCGCGGCATAGCGAACGAAGCGGTCATCTCGCCCGAGATGAGGCCAAACAGCATCCAAGGCGGCTTTGTCAGGGCGGTGAAAAGATTCGATTTCCTCGCGCAAGGAATGAAGTTCATTCGGCTCCTGTGCCTCTGCGGGTTCCGTGCTTTCCTTTCCTGAATAGGTGACACGGTAGAGCCCCGACTGGACGCGGCGACCTCCAATCGTGATATACATCGCTCCGTCCTCGGGGTTCACGAGCAGGTCGGTGAGCGGAAGCGGCTGCGCGCTCATGAATTCCTCAAACTCCGCTTTCCACGACGACCCCTTCGGCTCGAGGTGAACGGCGTAGAGTTTTCCGTAACTCCAGTCTGCCACGTAGAGAGCGTTCTGGTATTTGGCGGGAAACTTCGCTCCGTAGCCGAATGCAACTCCAGTCGGGGAACCCGGACCGATGTTAACGACAGCAGGCAGGCTGTCAGGATAGTATGCCGGCCATTTCCCCCCACCGTTTCTCCAACCAAACTCGGCGCCACTCGGAACCACATTGACGCGCGTGGGACGATACCAAGGAGTGTTCATGTCCCACTCCATATCGGCGTCGTAGGTAAAAAGGTCGCGACTGCTATGAAAGGCTGCGTCATACTGATTGCGAAACCCAGTGGCCACGAGTTCCCACTTTTTCCCGTCGGGATCCGTCTTCGCAATCCATCCGCCGGGAGCCAGTGTCCCTTTCATGAAGCCCCGCCCGATGGGACGCTCCAGAAGCAAGTCTTCGCCCCAGACCTCGGGGACGCGGGATGAATCCACCTTCGTCACCGGGGTCTGGTTTCCAACCACGATGTAAAGCGACTCTCCCTCCGGCCCTAACAAAACAGCATGCGGCCCATGCTCTCCGCCGACATCATCAAATTTTCGAAGCAGCTTTTTCTCGTCAAATTTGTCGTCACCATCCGTGTCGCGGAGGCGATAGAGCCCGCGACCGCCGTGCTCTGCTGAATTGAGAACAACATACAAGGCGTCGAAGGCGTAGAGCAGGCCCTGCGCTCCGCCTATGTCGAGATCGATCTTCTCGACATCATTGTCCGAAACCATTTCGCCGGGAGCGGGAATGGGAAGACGGTAGAGCCAGCCATACTGATCGGAGACGATCAAGCGCCCCTTGCCATCCATCGTCATTGCGACCCAGGACCCCTGATCGGATTTCGGCACGGAGTAGATTAACTCCACATCAAAACCAGAAAGCATCTTAATTCGGTCCTCGGGAGTCGCCTCCGGCGTCCGGACATCCAGTGCCGCGGCCAGCCTTTTCTCATCCACTTTGCCCCACGGGCCCTCTCCCAGTACAGCTACGATACTCGCCTTCGACCAACCGTAGGGATCTTCCCCTGCGTTGCGATTGTTCCATCCCTTGGGAGCCTTCGAAGCGATCTTCCAATCATCGCCCGAGACGATTGTCGTCTTTTCATCTGCAATATTTGTGATTTCGAGCAAGGCGATAACTCCGGCAGCGCCTCCTTCGTTTTTCGCCCGTATCGCGAGCACATTGGGCTCCCCGCGTTTCAGCATATCCGTCACATCGGTCACATTGGGACGATTCCAGTCCGCGCCACGGGAAGCCGGGCGACGACCACCATTGATGTAAGCGTCATATCCATTGTCGGCGGCAACAAAAAGAAGCGCGCGTTTCGTGTCGGCCGGAACAGAGAATTCCTTGCGAACATAGACAACTTCGCGCTCAGCAGGTGAGTTAGAAGTCCAGATCCAACTTGGTGTTTCGGCAATGGCAGTGCCGCTAAAGAAGAGAGATACTGCACCAAGGAGAAAAAGAAATCGAGAT
>Ga0181564_10004575_pt1 | contig 11632 bp, 2 predicted proteins | sample 011ome_24_FD_134512 | JGI IMG/M metagenome (GOLD analysis project Ga0181564, IMG submission 134512) | Coastal salt marsh microbial communities from the Groves Creek Marsh, Skidaway Island, Georgia - 011513CT metaG (megahit assembly) | ecosystem: Environmental > Aquatic > Marine > Intertidal zone...
GCGCTCCACTGGAGGTACTTGGGCGGCGCCGCGTTTGCCGCGCCGAGCGACATGACGTTTGCCGCCGGGGCCATGCCCACGCCCATGCCCATGCCCGCGGCGATGTGCCCCGGGTACCCCTGCGCGGCCACGCCGTGCGCCCTGCCGGCGTCCACGTGCCCCGGGCCGTGCATGGCGAACGGCGCGTGCGACTGCGCGAGCTGCTGCTGCGCCAAACGCAGCTGGCGCGCGACGTCTCCGGGAAACGTCGCGCCGGCGTGTCCCGCGTGTCCCGCCGCGTGTCCCGCCGCGTGTCCCGCGGAGAGGACGATCTTCTCCGCCAGCATTTTCACGCCTTTCGCGCGCTTACCCCCCCCCGCGTTGCTTTTCTCGCGCCTACCCCCTTTGCCGACACCGCCGGCACCGACGCGACCGGCCGCCTGTGCCGCCTTGACGTCCAGTCTCTTCCCGGCGCCCGCCTTGTCCTCGCGCGCCGACCCGGCGCGCTTCCCGGCGCGCTTGGCGGCTCCGCCGCCGTCGCCGGCGATGGCCGCCGTGATGGCGCGCTCCGCGGCGTCGATGGTCGCCTCGTCCGCGTCGTCGCGCGCCGCGCGGAGCGCCAGGAGCGCGCGCTGCACCTGCGCGTCCGCGTACCCGAAGACGCCGTCGCCAGCCGTCGCGCCCGCCGCCGCCGCCGCGGCGGCGCGCGCAAACGCGCGCGCGCGCTCGCGCTCGGCGGCTGCGTGCGCCGCGAGCGCGTCCGCGCGCTCGCGCGCCGCCGAGTCCTCGAGCGGCGCGGACCCGTCTCGAGCCGGGTCCGGCTCGGGCGCCTTCGAGGGCGCTTTCGGGTCGCTCTCCCGGCCGGGGGACGACCGCGCCTCCTCGCCGCCGTCGCTCTCGGACGGCGGCGCCGCCGCCTCCGAGCCCTCGCGCTTAACGTCCACCGACCGCGAGGGCGAGTCGGGGGCCGCCACGGAGGAAAGACCATCGTCCGAGCGCGGGGCCACCGCCTGGGTACCGACCGCAGGCGGGATCTGTCGTTTGCGGTCCGCGACGAGAACGAGCGCGGGTTTCGTCTCCGGGGGTTCGCCGTCGCGCTCCCCCGCGATTCCCGCCGGCAGCTCGTGCGCGGCGGGGTTCACCGGACCACCCTCCACCGGCCGCATGGTGCCCCGCCGCGCGAACCATAGGCCGCACGCGTTGCACAGCGATCGCACGCCGTTGGGCCCGCGGCGCATGAGCGGCGTCGCGTGCGACGTGCATCCGCAGTTGCTGCACGCGCGGCCCGTTTTCTTTCCCGCCGCCGCGCCGCTCCTGTCGCCCTTCGCGGACTTGGGCGCGGGGGGAGGCAGCGGCGGGAGCACGGGCGGCACGTCCTGCGCGACGCGGCGCTCGAGCTCCGCGGCGATGCACGCGGCGGCGTCCTTCGTGGTCGCCGCGCCCGCCTCGGGCGACGCCGCCAGGAGGCGGCCGTCGCCAGGCGCGCCCCAGCGCACGTGATGCGTCCCATCCTCGCACACCCACGCCTCGAGCGGCTCGTTGAACAGCGTGCCCTGCACTCTGTACCCGAAAGGCACGAGCGCACCGTCCGGACGCATGCCCTTGTTCTCCACGCTCGGTTCGGGGGACGCCGCGCCGAGGGAAACGACGCGCAAGTCCGCGTGCGGCGCGGTGGCGCATCGGAAGCGGATCTCCTTGGCCTTGAGCTCCGCCTGGCGCGCGTGGATGGTGCGCAGGCGCCCGGACCGCCTGCGCGAGGAAGAGGGCGCGGATGCGTCCTCGCCCGCGTGGGGGGTCCCAGGCGCGGTCGTGCCGGAGCCGGAAGACATCTTTGACGTCACGCCGCGCGCGATCGCGACGGGACGATTCGTCTCAGCCGCGCCGTCGACGTCGACGCCGCCGGCGCAAATCAGCGCTTCCGATCTGGCGGCGCCTGCCTTCGCGCGCGCTGCCGTCGGACGACGCGGCCGAGAGAGGCGTCGGCGGTGAACCGAGAGGGCTCTCGCACGCCTCGGACTGCGTCGCCGGCGTGGGGCGGGGGGAGCCGACCGCACGTGCCAATGAGGCGCGCGATGACGCGCCGGTCGACCATCGGCGGCGCCACGTTTCACCGCCGACGCTCCCGAACTTCGAAAAAAAAACCAGTCGTTTATCACCAAGAATCTAGTCTGATGAAAACGTAAATTGGTGAGCCAAACCTCTGAACCGTCGCTATCTACATCGGTCGGTTTTGAGAAATCGCGCGTAGGGTCTACGAGTTCGCGGATTTGCCGAAAGCCGCTTCGATGTCAAAGCCTGAAATGCACATCATCGCGCCGAGGCTTCGACGCGCGAAAACCGAAATCGGCCCACCTCGCATTCGACTCCTCGCAAAGTTCGCAAAACAAAACACGCGCCCTCTTTTCTTCATCTTCTTCGTCTTCTTCGTCTTCTTCGTCTTCTTCGTCTTCTTCGTCTTCGTCTTCGTCGCTCCCGTCGCAGGTCTCGCCGCGGCAGCGTCCGAGGTGAGCCGTTCGTCACGCCGAACACAATCGCCGGGGGCCCACAAAACAAAAAAAGTTATGACCCCGCGAACGGGTGCTTGCCGGCGAGGTCGCCCACGGGCTCGTCCACCTCCTCCCTCGCCCGCGCCTCGACGCCGTGCGTCTCGAGCATGTGGTCGATGAGCTCGCGCTGCGTCTGAAACCGGCACCGGCACTCCGGCACTCCGTGCAGATGGCACGCCGTGCAGATGCGCGCCGAAGGCTCCAGCAGGATCCAAGGGTCCTCGGCCACGTCCGCATCCGCCGCGCCGCCGTCGGAAGCATCAGCCTCGACGCCGCCGCGCGGCGTTTGGAACCGCTCGCCGCCCGCGCCGGACCCCTCGATTCCCGCGACGGTCTCCGCCGCGGGCGTCTCCGGCACGACCTGAGACGTGCTCCGCGAGAGGTTCGGCGAGGCGCGCTCGCCGTCGCCTTTTGGCGAAAAGGGACGCGTCTCGCCTCTCGTCGCCTCGCCTTTTTTTTCCGCGCCTTCCGAGGCGGTCGCCGCGCCTCCGCCGCGAGCGCCGCCGGACGACGCGGTTTTCTTCGCGCTCTTTCGCTCCTCGCCGAGCGACGCGAGCGCGCGCGCCTCAGCCACGAACGCCGAGCGCTCGAACGGCGACGGATCCTCAGGCGCGGCGGCGGGCGCACCCGCCGCCACGGGCACTTCTTCTTCTTCTTCTTCTTCTTCTTCTTCTTCTTCTCGCGCGCGGGCATCCGCGACTTCGCCGCCGCGCCTCGCGTCGCGGTCTCGCGCCCGGTTTTCTTTCTTCGCTTCGCCGCGTCGAAGCTCTCTGATGCTCTCGACGACGCGCTCGAGGCTGGCGCACGCCGACGCCAGCCCCTCGGTCGTCTCGCGGCGGAACGATGCCACCTCGCGCGCCAGGAGCGCGACGTCGCGCGCGAGCGAGGGCATCGCGAGACCCGCGGCGCGTTCCGGCGGAGCGGAAGGCTCGCGCGCGTCAGCGCCGCGCGGCGGCTTCCGGCGGCTCGCGGCCGCCGCGGCGGCCTCGGCCGCCGCGCGGCGCTCGAGCACCCACGATCCCGGCGCGAACGCGCCGGGGCCTTCGCGGCGCGCGGCGGCGAGCGCCGCCGCCGCCGTCTCCGCGCTCGCGACCGCGCGTCGGCGCTCGGCCGATCCCGACGGGAACGCCGGCGGCGTTTTCTCTTCTCCGCGTTGGCCGAGCGCTTCCGGCGACGGCGCGCGGTTGACCAGGACGCGCGTCGCGGCGCGCGGCGGGACACGGAACGCGCCGACGAAGGCGCCGTCCGTCTCCGCGGTGCGGCACGCGACGTGCACGCCGTCCGCGGAGACCCGGCGCACGCGGCACGCCGCGACGCGGTCCCAGCCGCGCATCTCGCAGACGGCGGCTTCCTTCCGGTCGAACGCGAACGCCGCGCCGCGCGGGAAGCGCTCGCGGAGCCGCGCCTCGAACAGAGACGCCGCGGTTCGCTCGGGATCGGAGACGCCGCTTCGTTCCCTCTCCTCCGAGCGGTCGTCTTCGCGCGTCTCGAAAACCTCCTCCCCGTCGCTCGCGGGCGCGGCGTCCGCGTCGGGGGGAAGGCCGAGCCCCGAGGGCGGCGCCGCGGGGATCATCCCGCGCATCGCCTCCGCCGCCTCGGCGACGTCCTCCTCGACGTCGAGCGCGCGGTCGCCGCGCGTCGCGAGAGGTCCCTCCGCGGGATCGTACGAGGTTCCAGGCGACGCTCGCGCGCGAGAGGCTCGCAACAAAGCTTCCCGCGAAGATCTCTTGGCCTCCTCTTCCGCGGCGAGTTTCTCAGCCTTGATGCGCGCGCGGCGCTTGGCGGCGGCGACGGCAGCTTTGGTCTTGCTCGGCTCGCGCTTCGTCTTGGACGCCGCCCGCGCCGCCGCCGACCCTTTCGCGCCGCGGGCCGGGCGCGAAGACGTGCCCTCGGCCGACCCGAGGCGAAACGCCTCCTCCACTCGGCGCACCGCGTCGTCGCCGCCCACCTCGCGCACGCGCGCGCCGATCATGTCGGCCAGGACGCCGACGTTGCCTATGCATTCGATGACGTACGTGCCGCTCGAGGGCGTGGTCACCACCACGCCGGCGTCTTTGAAAACCGCCATCGTGCGCTTCCAGGGGTCGGATTGGCCTGAAGTCGCGTGAACGGATTCGTGCGCGACGAGCATCGAGAGAAACGCGCATGGAGTTACACGCGCACGGGGGGGGTCACGGAGGGGTTTCGGGTCAGAAAGTGGCGCGTTCGGACGGTTTCGCGAGAGCGCTCTTTGACGCTCGCGGCGCCGCCGCGAGAAAACGTTTTTGGGTTTCGTCCGAGACAAGTCCGATCGTGGAGGTTCGAAGAACGCGCGAGAATATCGGCCCGACCGCGTCGTTCTTGGCGGGAACGCGCGCCTGGCGGCGCACCTGGGGAGTGGAGCCCCCGCTGCTGCAGACCTCGGTTCAGGCGCTCGCGCCCGGGAAATTGCTGCGCCGGGGGAGGAGGCGGGAGCGGTGGGCGGTGTGAGCTCCGGGCGCGGGGCGAGGGAGGACGAGGGAGGACCAGGGAGGACCGGGCCGTCCTGGGTTCGAGGGAAGAAACCCCTCGGGCTTACCACGGCGTGTCGTCCCACGATGTGCACCGCCTGGTCCACGAGCATCTTCGCGGGCACGAGCGCGGCGACGGGGATGGTGCGGACCACCGCCTGGCCAGCCTCGAGGTCCATCTTGCGCAGGACCGCGGGGTGCACGGTCATACTCGGGTTTCGCGAAAGCCACGACGGCGCGAACGCTTCTCGCGACGCGCGCCCTCGAGTGCGACCGCGCGCTGGTTTTCCGGCGGAGCCACGACGAAGACGTCGCCACAACCACGGGACGTGACGACGAGAACGGTTACGCGCGCGCGCGTGAACGAGAACCCGACACCGACAGTCGCAGAGTCTCACACGGTTTACACTCGAAACTACGACCCACCCTAACACAGTGTTTTTTCGCGACTGCCTCGCCGCGCGCGAATTCTTCGCGCGTCCTCCGCGCCACTCGCCCCCCCCGCGCGCGCGCCGCCTCGCGTCCTTGACCACCCCCCACGGCGGACGCGCGCGCTCTCGACGCATCACTCGACGGTTGCCTCTCTCGCCCACCCTTCCTCGACCGCCGCGTTCCGTCACTTCCCGGTTTTGTTCCGCGGCGGCGTGCTCGGCCTCGAGCCCATCATCGAGCCGAACCCGCCCATGAGCTTTCGCTCCGCGGGTTTCAGAATCTGAAACGAGCACATCAGGTTCTCGTCCACGGTCATCATCGCGCCCGCGTTGTCGAACTCGCCGCAGTAGTTGGGCGCGGAGAACACCGTGACGAGCTGCCGCTTCCCGAAAAACTCGTACCCGTTTTCCACAACCTGGTGCGCGCGCACGACGAGGTCGAAATCAAACTTGGCGAGGAAATCCGCGACGACGTCCGTGCCGTACGTGTAGGAGACGCCGCGGTCGTTTTCGCCCCAGCCCTGCAGGTCGGCGTCGGGGTCGGACCACAGGAAGTCGCACAGCATGCCCATGTCCGGGATATCCGTGGGGCGCTTGATCTGTACGATCTGCTGCAGGTCCTTCAGCTCCGGGGACGGCCCGCCGTGGATGCAGAAGATCTTCTCGTCCACAATCGCCGCGAACGGCAAGCAGTTGAAGACGTCGCAAAACACGCGCCACAGTTTGATGTTGTACCGCCGCTTGCACTCGTCGTAGAACCCGTAGATGCGCGAGATGGAGTTGCACTCGTGGTTCCCGCGCAGCAGGAAGAAGTTCTCGGGGTACTTCACCTTGTACGCCAGCAAAAGGCAAATCACCTCCAGGCCTTGCTTTCCGCGGTCCACGTAGTCGCCCAGAAACAGGTAATTCGCCTCCGGCGGGAACCCGCCGTACTCGAACAGACGGAGCAGATCGGAGTACTGGCCGTGCACATCCCCGCAGATCTTCAGCGGCGCCTCCAGCTCCAAAAGGCACGGCTGCGACAGGAAAATCTCTCTGTGTTTCGTGCGGTCGCGATCGATTCGACGGAGTACAGACGGTCAGTCTCTGCCCGGCGCGCGCGCGCGAAAAAACGAAACGCGCCGAGCCGTCCGAACGACGCGATGGGCGCGCGGTCGAGCGGCATTTTTTCAAACGGCCGCGAGGGGGAGCGCGCGCGATCCGGGGCGGGGCGGGGGCGCGGGCGGCGGCGGGTGTGCGGTTCGCGCGCGGACGGTCCCGCGGAGCCGATCGCGGCGCGCGCCTCCGTTCGCGGGGCCCGCCGCGCGCCTCCACGGAGTCCGCCCTTGGCCGTTGGCTGTCTTGTCTGCAGTCGGTCACTTCGCAGTGCCCACACCGGAAAGACGATCGGTTCGTTCGCGCGCGGGTCCGTCGAACGGCGTCCAGCGCGCGCCGCGACCGAAAAAACCGGCCGAAAACGCGCGAGAAGGTCGCGTCCGGCCCTCCACGACGCATTCGAGCGTACGCGCCGCGCCCGCTCCGCTCATCGACGCGCCCGCGCGTGCCTCGCGGAGGCACCAACGAACCCTAGTTTGCCGCGACGTCGAACACGAAGTAAATGAAAAAACCCGTGCAGATTTCGGATCCGAACAACGTCCGGTCGGACGCTTGTGCTGACGTACCTCGCGGTCGCGCACAGCGCCCTGATTTCACCCTCCGCAAGCTGCACAGTGCGGTTGTTCGGCTGCCCTCGCACGCTCAACAGCCGCTCGATGACGGAGTCGACGTCGAGACCCGAACCCGCCATCTTGCGTGTGCAGTGCCTTCCTTCGTCACGCGCACCGTTCAACTACGGCCGGCCGGTGAACGTGTAATGCGCGTCCGTCGCGGTCCCCAGACACGCGTCGAGGCGCTTGACTCACGCACGGACTCGGTCGACAGTCTCTTCCGACGAGACCGAGGACGTCGTGACCTGCCCGACGCCGGGCGATGACGTTGTGACGCACGTCTCGAAGCGGAGGCTGGTTTTGAGGCACGCGAGCGAGAAAAACGTATGAGAGCCAGTCATCAAAACTGTCATCAGCGTTCATCAAAAAAATCTCTCTGCTCTCGAACTCCGTCCCCCACTTCAAACTGACGCGAGGCCAGCCGGTACTATTACGAGGCATCATCAGCAATGGGCAACAAAGCGACAAATTCGACGACGAGAGGGACTTCGAGTCACTCACGGTCGCACGGCGCGCGACCGCGGAGAGCGCGAGCGCGCACGGACGCGTACGGACGCGATGGCGTCCGAGTCCGACCCGCTGCGCGCGGTGGCGCTCGAGGGACGGCTAGGTGCGCACAGTCACGACCCGCTCGCGCGCGAGAAAAACGCAGTCCGCCTCAGCTTCCTGACCACGCCCTTCCCCCTTCCACCTCTCCTCTCCCCGCGCAGGTTGCACGCTGGCCGAGCTGTGGGGCATCCTCGGGCACCCGAAGCACCCGGAGCCGCTGTCCGATACGCAGAAGGACGCCGCGTTCGCGCGTTTGCTGCGCCACGCGCGCGCCGGAGAGCTGTGGTTTCTCAAGCAACAGCCGGGGCCCGCCGCGAAGCCATCGAAGGGCAAAGGCGCCCCGAAGTCGTCGACCGAGGAGGACCTCGCGAGTGACGAGGAGAAGGCGCTCAAGAGTCTCGCCTTGAGCGTCTCCGACGCTTGTTTGCGGTGCGTCCGCGCGCTCGACCCCCCTCCCGACCCAGATCCGTGCGAGCGCTCTCGAAAAACAACGCGCTCCTCGAACTCGACAACGCGCGCTTTTCACTGGAAAGGACCGTTTTTCCTAGGGCATTTTTTCTATACTCGGTTCTTCTTCGCGCGCGTCCGCGTCCGTTCGTCGCTCACTTCCCCCGCCGTACCGCATCATCGCAGGTCCCGCGCGGACGCCGAGTCGCGCGCGTCGCCTCTGACGCTCGTCGCACCGCTGCCCGTGCGAAACGTGGCGTACGGGCTGGGCGACGCGGCTTCGTGGGAGTCGGCGTGGCAGCAGCACAAGTTCGTCCTGGAGCTCGCCGGCAAGCACTCCGCTCGCGACTCGGCGAGCCGCGGCGTCGCGCTTTCCAGGCTCAAGGACCTGTGCGCGGCCGAGGGGTACCCGCCGATAGACAGCGCGAAGGCGCACAACGTCGTGAACTGCATGGTGGCTGCCGGGCTCCTCGGGAAGCGCGAGGCGTACGTCAAGGACGGGCGGGACCGAGGCGCGAGCACCTCTGTGGTGTGCCTCGCGCGCTACGCGCCGGCGGACGCGGCGGCGGCGGCGGCGGCGGCGGGGGAGACGCGCATGGTCTCCGACGGCGAGCTCGCCGTTCTGGCCGAGGCGTTGCGATCGGCGCTAGAGGGCTCGACGGCGACGCAGGGCGTGATGACGGACAGGCAGCTCGCGCGCGTGCTCGACGAGACGCTCCGGAGCGAGAGCGGCGCGTTCCAGTGGTCCGCGCGGGACACGAGCGTCCCCGCGAAGATGAACAAGCTGTTCGCGCGCGCGCGCGAGTGGCTCGTCCAGCGCGGCGTCGCCGCGTGCGCCAAGGCGCACACGACCGTGACGGACGCGAAAACGGGCAAGACGAGACTCGTGACGATGGACGCGTTGCGTCTGACGTCGGCGACGCTCGCCGACTCGCCCGTGTCGGCGCCGAGTCCGAGCCGAGTTCGAGCCGCCCCTTCTGAAACCGACGACGGTTCCGCCGACGGTTCCCTTCTGAAACCGCCCCTTCTGAAACCCGTGGGCGGGAAATCGATGCAGTTAGAGACGCGCGTGGAGGACAGCCTCGTGTCGCTGTGCGCGGCGGCTGGCGACGCCGGCGTGTGCATCCCCGAAGTCGCGCGCGCGTTCGGGTTCGCGGTGAAGCCCTTCGGCAAGCGCGTCGCCGACATGTACGAACGCAACGCGGCGGCGTTCGGCGTCGAGGCGCGCACGAAGCGCGAAGGGAAAAACTCCACGACCTGGCTGTACCGCCAGGGTTGCGCCGGGCGGCCCGGCGGAGCCGGCGCGTCCGCGGGCGCCGCGGAAAAAAAGCGCGAGCGCGCCGCGCTGGTTCTCGGCGAGGCGCGCCGCCGCGGATACCTGTTCCGCAGGTCCATCGGCCGGTGGCTGAGGGACGAGGAGGCGCGGCGCCTGCGGGCGCGGGACCCGAGCGCAGCCGGCCCTAAGGAGGACGCGTACGGCCCCAAGATTGTCGGGCCGATCGTGGATCTGCTCGTCGACTCCGGGGACCTTCGCCGGGAGACGGTGTACAAGCCCGCGAACGATAAGGGCGCCGGCTTGCTCGCGCGCTCGGTGCAGGACGCGTTCGCGCGCTCAGCGCAGGACGCGCGCGAGGTGCTGTTCGAGCGCGGGTTCCCGAAACCCACGGATGCGATCAAGCGCGCCATCGGGGAGGAGGCGGCGCGGATGGAGCTGGCCGAGCACAGCAGGAGGAGAGATCCGGCGGCGTCGACGCCGGCGCCGGCGGCGGTTGAGGTTGACCAGTCCGCCTACATCTCCAAGAAAACGGCCATCCGCGGCTCCCGCGAGAACGAGGGCGCGAGAGAGGACGCGTCCGCGCGGGTGCGCGGCGCCGCAGCATCCGTCGTCACCGCCAGCCCCCCGAAAGACCCGGAGGAGGGGGAGCGCCTGCGGCGCTCGACGCGCCACGCGCGCGACGTCGCGGCGTTGACCGGCGGCGTCCTGGACGCGGCGGCGACGCGCGCGCGCGCGGCGCACGCGTTTTTCGCGTCCGAGGCGTTCGGCGCCGAGGCGTTCGGCGCCGAGACGACGCGTTCGGCCGCGCTGGACCTCGCGGCGCTCTTCCAGCGGCGCGCGCCGCTGGCGTTGGCGCTCCTTCTGTTGGGGTGTGACTGTGACGCGCTGCGCTCGGCGCCGGCGGAGACGGCGGCGCGTTTGGCGGCGAAGGCGGCATCCGGCGCGCGGCTCGGCGAGCTCTCCGAGGAGGATCAAAGGGTCGTGCTCGGCGCCTCCCCCGAGGACAGAGACGCGCACCTGTCCAAGCCCCTGGGCAAGATCCTCTCGTTCCTGTGCGTCTGCGAGCTGACGTCGCGAAGCGAGGCGGACCTCCCGGGCGGCCGCCGCGCGCTCCGGTGGTCGCTGGCGCGCCGCGCGCGCTTCGAGCGCGTCGACGACGACGGCGCGTCGCGCGAAGAAACCTTCGACGTGACCTCATCAAGCGGTGTCGCGGCGTACTGGGACGGGCTGGAACGCGCGTTCAAGCCCCCGCTGGTGTGGGTGGACGAGCCGGTGAAGAAACCCGGTGAAAAAACGCCGGCGATCACCGAGGAGGGAACGATCAAGACGAGGCGAGTGCTTCGCGTGAAGGAGAAGCACGAAAAGGCGCTCGACGCGTTTCCCAACGCCGCCTACGTCGCGTCCAAGTCGAGCGCGGATGGCGGCGCGACGCCTTCCGCAAAAGGCTTGTGCTACTCGAAGTGCTGGAGCCGCGTGCGGGACGTGCCGTTTTCCGCGCGCGTCGCGCTGCTGGAGGGGTTCGAGGCGTTCCGGCTGCGCGCGTACGCCGCGAAGCTCGCGGAGGCGGCGGAGGCGGCGCCGGCGTCGGGCGAGGCGAGGGCGCGCGCCGCCGCCAAGCTCTCCGTGCTCTCCGAGTGGGTGCTTCCCGAGCCGGTCGTCGCGGAGCTGGCGACCGTCGACGGCGTCGGCGACAAAAAGCGCGTGCGCAAGGCGTGGGACGACGACCAGACGCGCCTTCTGAACGAGCTGTTCGAGGATGGGACGGTGACCAAAACGGAAATCGAGAAAGCGCACCCCGACGAAAAGGCCAAACTGCGCAACGACGGGTACGCCAAGCAGCAAGAACCCGCGCCCGGCTCTGGTAAGAAGCGGAGGAGGGACGTACTACCGGAGGACGCCGCCGCCTCGCGCGCGGTGGACTCGGAAACGGCGGTCGTTCGACTCGGAAACGATCGCGAACGCGCCGAGTGGTCCTTGGAGGAGGACGACGCGTTGCTCACGACGATCGCGCGGCGCACGATCCTCGGCGAAGGCCCCGAGATCGACAAGCGGACCGAGTCGTACGGAGACGTCGTGGAGGGGAGGAGCGGGACCAAGACGCTCAGCCGGTTCCGCCGCCTCGTCGGGAAGCACGACGCGCCGACTCCGACGGACGCGCGACGCGGCGAGGATTTGTTCGGGGTGATCGAGGGGTTCCGGGCGCGGCGGA
>Ga0181564_10004579_pt1 | contig 11623 bp, 8 predicted proteins | sample 011ome_24_FD_134512 | JGI IMG/M metagenome (GOLD analysis project Ga0181564, IMG submission 134512) | Coastal salt marsh microbial communities from the Groves Creek Marsh, Skidaway Island, Georgia - 011513CT metaG (megahit assembly) | ecosystem: Environmental > Aquatic > Marine > Intertidal zone...
AGGATCACGATCTGGAGGATCTGTGGCACTGCGTGGCGGGCGTGGTGGCGCGTCGGCGCGACGAGAACGGCGACGACGCGGAGGATGACGAGAAGGATGACGACAACCGCGTGTCGTACGAGGAGCTTCTCGAGGTGCGCGATGCCTTCGCCGCGCGCCTGGACGCGGCGAGACCCGGCGCGAGCGCCCGCGCCGCCGTCGCGGGCGTCGACGACGGCGCGAGCCGCGTCGCGCACTACTTCTCCGCGCGCGCGTTTGGGCGCTTCCGGCGGGACGCGCGCGGCCGCGTCGACGGGCGCGCGTTCATGGAGTTCGTCGTGCGGCACATCGCGCTGACGCAGAGCCGCATCAACTTGGGGTGCCACGACGCGGACGCGGACGGGTGGCTGGAGGAGTCCGAGCTCTTCGAGTTCGTCGGGCGTTCGGTGTCGACGATGTCGGCGCTGCGCGCGCTCCCGAACGAGTTCACGCGGCGTTACTGCGAGATCGCGACGCGCCGGTTCGCCTTCGCGCACGACCCGCGGAAACGAGGGCGGTGCCGCATCTCCGACCTCCTCGCGGGCGAGGCGCTGGCGGACTTCAACGAGCTGCACGCCGCGGACGAGGACGATCCGAGGCTCGCGAAGAACTGGTTCTCGCTCGCCTCGGCGCGCCGCGTGCGAAAAGCCTTCGTCGACCTGGACAGGGACGAATCCGGGGGCTTGTCCAGAGAGGAGTTCCGCGCGTACACGGTGGACCCGCGCTTCGAGGGCGCGTGCGACGTGCAGGGCCTGACGGCGGTGTTCGCGGACCGAATCTTCGAGGCGCACAGCCTGAAGGGCCCGGCGAACGCGCGGCTGGCGCGCGAGGCGTTCGCGACCGCCACAGACACAGCCGGAGGCAAGCCCGGAGCCGACCCCTTTGTCGCGCGCGCCATCGAGCGGCGGCGCGCGCGTACGGCGAACGAGATGGACTTCCACGCGTTTCTGGATTTCGCGCTCGCGTGGTCGAACAAGACGCACCCCGCGTCGCTGGCGTACTTCTTCCGCGCGCTGGACACGCGCGAGCGCGGCGTGCTGACGAACCTGGAGATCTGGACGTTCCTTAAGGGCGTGCACGACGCGTGGCAGGCGGACCCGGAGAACTACGAACTCAACATGCTGGACGTGCGCGACGAGATTTTCGACATGGTCAAGCCGGCGACGCCCGGGCGCATCACGCTGGACGACCTCCGGCGCTGCGGGTGCGCGGACGTCGTGATCGAGATCCTGAGCGACCACACGGGATTCTGGAAGTACGACAACAGAGAGAGTCTGCCCGGGGAGGACGACGAGGAGGAGGGGGAGGAGGGGGAAGAGGAACCGCTCGCGGAGGATGATGTGGATTTCGCGAACGGACCCGCGTTTTGACGGACAAGAGCGTTTTTTTAAGTGAATCGACGGGCGTTCGATACGTACGCGTACGGTACCGCGTCTAGGTGTCTTTGTGTGTCACCGAATACGTATCCGCGTCAGCGATGTTTCGTCACGGCGACGGTCAGTGTGCCTCCCCGTCGTTCCCCGTTTGGATCGCGAGCGCCAAGTCGGCGGCGCCGCGCGCGTTCGCCTCCGCGACGGCGTCCTCCACCGCGCGGTACAGCGGGCACCTCGGCGCAGCGAGGCTCAAGACGTGCGCGGCGAGCTCGGGAGGCAAGTCGCCGAGGGTCGTCGGCGGCGGCGCCGGTTCGGCATCCTCCGCGACCGACCTTTCGGAGTCGAGCGAGGACCTGTCGAGCGACGACTCGAACATCGCGTTCGCGTCGTCCTCCGCGGACGCGGGACCCACGTCGCCGGGGACGGACGTAGCCTCCGGAGGGCGCACGAGTCGTTTCTCGAGCAGTCGGCGCGACCGCCGCGGGGGGGGCGGCGCCGCCGGGGGCTCGCGCCGGATCCGGGCGTGCGTGAGCAGGAACGCGCGCGACACGCACTTGAAGAACTCCGGGTAGTGCACGTGTGCGTCGTGCGTCCACCGGCGCAGCCGAGGACGCCGCACCTCCGCGACGGCTTCTGCGTCGGCGCCTCGCGGCCGCCTCGGGAAAAACACCGGCGACCCGTCGACGACGAGTCTTTGCCTCGGCTCGGGGCTTCCCCGCGCGGGGACGGTGGTGAACGTCCACGGGTGCGTCTCGAACGTCTGCTGGCGGTGCATCTCTCCCGGGTCGAGCGTCTTGTACCGCACGAGCTTGCCCTGGTAGTCGAGCCAGAACAGCCGGCACCGCGCGGGCGGGTCCGTGACCCCGTTGCGAAAAACGACCTGCGTGCTGACCCTAGACTCATGACTCGCTGCCCCGAGCGCCACCAGACGCGCCTGGGGCACATCCAGCGGGTCGCGGTAAAACTCCGCCTCCCAACGCTCGAGACCGCACCCCTCGTCCGCATCCGACGCGCCGGCGCCGTGCGGCCCGGCCGTCGACTCCGCCGCGCCCCCGACCGCGCGTCTTCCGAAACCCAAAAGACGAGGCGACCACGACAACGCCGAGGACAGGAGCCTGCGAAGGCGGGTCACGGCGGCGGCGACGACGAGGGAGGCGCGGTGCAGCATCGCCGTCGTCAGCGCCTTCAGGGGTGAAAGGCTGGCGCGCGCGCGCGGAGTGACGGGTCGGAGCGCGGCGCACGCGGGACCACGAAGCCTTCCCGACGTCTTCTCGGGAGAGACGATACCGGGGTGTCGTGGAAGTTGCGTCAAAGTAGTCATCCAAATGAAGTACTTTGGGTACCTGTTTCGCGGCTGTCGCGCGAGGCCGGACGCCTCGCGTTCGCTACGCCCCCTCACCTCACGAACACGGTGACGTTCCTCGCGACCAACGCCGCCGGCGTCCCCCCGATGAATTGGTTGTTGTGCAAGTACAGCTCTCGCAGCGCGGGCAAAGACGCGAGGGTCTCGGGTATGCTCCCCGTGAGCCGGTTCCGCGACAGGTCCAGCGTCACCAGTTCTCCCATCCGCAACCAGGGCTCCGACGGCACGAAGCCGTACAACGCGTTGCCCTGCAGCCGCAGCGTACGCAGCTCGGTCGACTCCCCGAGCTCGACCGGGATCCAACCGGTCAAGGCGTTGTTCTGCAGGAGCAAAGATGTGAGCGACGTGCCGTTCACCAGCCCCGGCGGTATCGAGCCGGCGAGTCGGTTGTCAGACGCGTCCAGCGACGCGAGCGTCGTCGGCCACGGGCCGCCGGGCACGGAGCCGGACAACCGGTTCCGCGCCAGGGAAACGCTCGTGAGGCTGGGCGCGCTCGCGAGCTCGGGCGGTACCGCGCCATCCAGCCTGTTGTTCGCCGCGTTCAGCACGCGCAGGCGCGTCAGGTTCCCGAGCGACGCGGGGAGCGCGCCGGTGATGAAGTTGGAGGACACGTCCAGCACTTCGAGGGACGCGATGTCACCGACAGCGGGGTCCAGCACCCCCGCGAGGTTCAGGCGACTCAGCTCCACGTGCGTCACCTCGTTCCCCCCGACGCAGCGCACGAACTCCCACGGGTGCGCGCACGGGTAGTCTCCCTCCCACCGGTCGAGCACGTCCGCGGTGTCCACGAGAGCCGCGCGCACGGTGCGGAGCGCCTGGGCGTCCCTCGCGTTCGGCGGGGTGTGGTCGAACGGGCCCGTGTACTGGTCGTACAGGTCCACCGCGCCGTCCGCCTTCGGCGGTGGCGAGACGAAGCACGCGACGAACAGCGCGAGCCTCGCCGCGCGAGCGAGACGCATCCCTGAACCGCGCGTGCCTCTCTCGCCGAGCGCGGCGCGCGACCTGCGTCTGGAGAGTCGAAATCAGTGAACGAAAAAAATAACACTCGTTTCTTGAACGCCGAGATTCCCGAATCTCGACGCAGTCCACGGCGCCCGTCGCGATGGAGGAGACGTGCGCGGCCGGCGCGTCGTGCGCGGCCGCGTTCACGGGCGTCGGCATGATGTACCGCGCGGTCGCGATCGTGGTGAGTCTCTGGACGCACGTCAGACGTCAGCTCTCGAACGACTTCATAGGCGGGTCCCTCGCGTTGGCGACGGCGTCGTTCCTCTCGAACCTCACGTGGCGGGTCGGGCGCCACGCGCGCCGCGTAGCGCACGACCGCGTGTTCACCACGTATGACATCCCCTCGGGCACGCCGCAGTACCACGCGGCGCTGAGGTGGCTGCACAGCCAGCCCGCCGTGCAGAGAGCCTCGAGGCGGCTCGTCGTGAACCCCGCCGGGGCGCGCGCGGCGAAGGACACGGGGGCGAACGACCCGGACGACCCGCTGGAGCTCGGGCTGCGCACGCTCCCGATGCTGGCGCGCGACCAGTCCGTGTGCGTGCGCGTCGGCGGCGCGCTCGTCTGGGCCGGCCACGCGCACGTCGCGGCCTCGGCCGCGGGCTCCGCCGCCGCCGCCGCCACCTTCGACGGGCGCGGCGCCCTCGGCGCGATGGGCGGCGGCGGCGCGCGGGGCAGCTGGTACAAACAGCTGCTTTCCGGCGCCAGGGGGCACGCCGGCCTGGCGTCCTCCGCGCAGAGCGGCACGGACGCCTCCTGTTTCTCTCCCGACGCGTCCGCGCTGGACGATGGGCTCGGCGGGCTGGAGGGTGGCGTGGACGCCGAGCATCTCGGCGAGCATCTCGGCGCGCGCGGCGGCGCGACGCTGCGGCTGCGCGTGCTCTCGCGGGACCCGCGCGCCGCCGTCAAGGCGGTGCTGGCCGTCGGCCGCGAGCTCGGCCGGGGCACGGCCCGGCGGCACACGCAGGTGTACATGCCGTCCACCGCGATGTCCCTCTCGGCCGCGGCGATGCGTTCGGGCGCGTTCGCGGGGGAGGGTGGGGGCAGCGGCGCGGGCGCGGATGCGCGTGGCGGCGTCGGCGCGCACCTCGCGGCGGGCGCGGCGGCGGGTTCCGGCTTTTACGCGTACGGCGGCGCGCGTCCCGAGTGGGTGGACGCCGGTCGCCGACCGGCGCGGCCGGTCGCGTCCGTGGTCCTGAAAGGGGACGCCGCGCGCGCGATCGTGGACGACGCGCGCGCGTTCCTGCGGCTCGAGCGTTGGTACGCCGAGCGGGGCATCCCGTACCGCCGCGGGTACCTGCTGCACGGCGCGCCGGGCTCGGGCAAGACGTCGCTCGTGCGCGCGGTTGCGGGCGAGCTGCAGCTCCCGGTGTACCAGCTCCCGCTCTCCGGCGCGGGCGTGGACGACGAGGCTTTCCACCGGCTGCTCCGCGGCACCGCGCGGCGCTCGGTGGTGTTGCTGGAGGACGTCGACGCCGGGGTCGACGTCGACGCCGGATGCGAATGGACCGTCGACGGAAGTATTAATACGGACGGGAGACGAAAGGTTGTCCGGGAGAACCGGGAGAACGCGCGCGGCGGCGTGACTCTTCGCGGTTTGCTGGGCGCGCTCGACGGCGTCGGCGCCGCGGAGGGCCGCTTGCTGTTCATGACGTGCCGCGACGCGAGCGCGTTGGAGCCGGCGCTGATCCGGCCGGGCAGGATCGACACGCGACTGGCGTTCGAGGCGCCGGACAAAGCGCAGGCGAAGGCGCTGTTCAGGCACTTCTACGGCCTCGACGACGAGAAAAGACGCGCGACAGCAGAAAAGGCTCACGAGGCGGATGAACAAAACGCGCCTGAAGCCTTCGCGAAAGAAGCGGAGAACGAACGCGACCGGAGCGACGAAAAACGCGCGTGGGCGGAGGCGTTTGCGGCGGCGGCGACCGACCCGAGGCTCGCGTCTCGGGACCACCCCGCGGTTTCGTCGATGGCGGCATTGCAGGGCCTACTGATGTCCCACCGGGAAGACCCGCGAGGCGCGGTCAAAGCCGCGGCGCGCATTCTAGAAGCCGCCGCGTCTTCGGGGATCGTCGCGTGACGTTCGGTTTTTCTGATCCGACAACGGTTCGCGAAAAAAAATCGCCCGGAGAGGTCACTATCGTTCGTCTTCGTCTCCTCTCTACCTTCTCCAGTGACTTCTGCTCGACCACGTGCCGTTGCTCACGGTCTCGTTCTCCGGCACCAAAACACCCGCGACCCAGTCCACCGTTTCCGGCGCCGTGGGGTGCGCCCGTCGGTATTCCTCCGAGTACGCGCCGCGCGCGTTGACGTGCGGGCTATTTGGCGCTTCCTGGTACTTGAGCCAGCACTGCCCGTGACCGAACTCGCCGGCGGCGGGGGCGAAGCACCCCCCCGGTTTCGGACAAAACACCCAGACGTTGCACGGGAAGAAATCGGGCGCTCGCGGCTCGTACGCGCGGCAGCTCTCGCAACACGCCTCAGGGCTGGCTTGTACGTTCGCGGAGCCCCAAGTCACGGCGTAGCCGTCGTAATCCGTAGACTCGCTCGCGTGGCAACTCGCGCTCATCTTCGTCTTCTCGGTTTTCGGACCCGCGCCGGGACCCCGGGTCTGCTCGAACAGCCACCGCTTCTGGGGCTCGCAGCAGTCATCTTCGCCCACCGCGCGCAGCGCAGCCTCCGCGCGCGCGCGCGGGAACCCGGCCTGGATCAAGCCCTGCACCAGCGACTCATCCGGCGGGGGTGCCGAGTCTGATTTCTTGGCATCCGACGACGCGTCCGCGTCGACGTCCACGTCCGCCAGCCGAGCGGGCGCGGCGGCCTCCGCGAGCGCGAACACAGAAAGAAACGCCGCGAGAAGCGCGACGCGGGACGCACCCGGTCGCCGCATGGTTCCGGGCGCGTATCGGTCTGCTCGTCGAGGTGTGGCTCCAACGCACAACAATAGTTCATCTCGCCAGACGCCAGTTGGCACCGCATGAAGGCGGCACTGCCTCTCGGGTTCAAACACATAAAAACGCGCGCGAACCGTCGCGTCGGTCGTGCGTCCGCGAGGAGAGTCACTGGGAGGCTGCAGCGCGTGAGGCACGTCATGAGCTCACCTCCCGGTTCGGACGGCCCTCCCCCTCCGGCGTGGTGGCGCCAAGCGGTGGGGGATGCGTCCACCAGCGGCGTTTCGCACGCCGCGCGATCGATCGGCAGCCTCGGATCGGTCGCTCCGGAGATCCCAACCACCACGAAGCTCCTGCTGTGCGGCGGCGTCGCCGGCGCGTTCAGCAAGTCGTGCACCGCCCCCCTCGCGCGCATCACCATCCTGCGGCAGCTGCAGAGCACCGGCCAGGTCCCCGGCTGGGTCCCGGGGGCGAACCAGGGCATACTCCGCGCGTTGTCTAAGATCGCGCGTGAAGAGGGTGTGCGAGCGCTGTGGAAAGGCAACGGCGTGACCGTGCTCCACCGTTTGCCGTACTCTTCCATCAACTTCTACGCGTACGAGAACATCATGGACTGGCTGGAGGGGGAGGGCGCGTTCGTGAAGACGGCGAACGGCGCGAAGCAGGGCGGGGAATCGAAACGGCGCGGGACAGACGCCGGGCGGGGCGCCGAGACGACGACGACGACGGATTCCGAAAACGACGAAAACCAACCGCGCGGCGGCGTCGGTTTGGGGTGGGACGTCTCCCGCCGCCTCTTGGCGGGCGGGAGCGCGGGCATGATCGCGTGCGCGTTGACGTACCCCCTGGACCTCGTACGCACGCGGCTCGCCGCGCAGACCACCACGAGGCACTACGACGGGCTCGTGAACGCGCTGTTCGTGATTGGGCGGGACGAGGGCGTGCGCGGTTTGTACCGCGGCCTCGCCCCGACGCTGACGGGCGTCGGCCCGAACCTGGCCATCAACTTCGCGGCGTACGAGACGTTCCGGCGGCTCGCCGCGGAGCACGCGACCGCAGTGAACGCGCGGAACGACGGATCGTTTGTGTTGCCCAATTGGGCGGTGAGCCTGGTGTGCGGCTCGAGCGCGGCGGTGGTGAGCGCGACGGCGACGTACCCGCTGGACCTGGTGCGCCGGCGGCTGCAGATGGTGAAGCGCGTCTCCGGAAGCCCCGGGGGCGCGCGGGTGGGCATTGTGTCGACGTTCGCGCACGTCTGGGCCAAGGAGGGCTTCGTGGGGTTCTACCGCGGGATCATACCGGAGTACGCCAAGGTGGTCCCGGGGGTGAGCATCACCTACGCCACGTACGAGCTGCTCAAGCGGTCGATAGGCGTGGACACGGGGAGGCTGTGAGCCTCCCCGGCGATCTCAAAAGCGAGCGTCCCGCGCGTAGACGAGTCGTAGACGAGTCGTTTTCGCGAATCTAGTAGGATCGTCGTTACTTTTCATCACGACGTAACACGTATCTAAGCGCGCGCGTTCGTGTTCTGTGACACCGCCGGTTTAGTCCGCGCGGTGGGTCTCGGAAGCGACTCGACTCGCCTCGCCTAGCGCGCGCGCTTCGCCTCGGCGTCGTTGGGAAGGAAACCCATGAGCCGCCCCGACGAGGACTGCATGGCCCACATCAACCCCCCGAGTCCGCCGATGATGCCCCCGGTGACCATCGCGGGCACGCGCACGCTCGGGCCGCTCAGCGCGCCGGACATGTACCCGACCGGGAGCGAGGCCGCGGTGAGGCACGCCCAGTCGCGGTAGTCGGTGGCGTTGAAGTTGGCGACTGCGCGGGCGAAAACCAAAAAAGTCGGTCGCGACGAAACGTGAAAGGGAACGTCGATCGGGACGCGTCGTCGCGATCGGGGGTTCATCGGTGCGGGTGCGTCGGTCAGCGGATGGCCGCGAAGACGGGAAAACGGGGGATCGGGGGGTGGGCGACAGCGCGGCGCGGTGAGGCTCGAGAGGAGACGCACCGACGGTCGCCACGGTGGGCGCTCTGTCCACGACGGGGTACTGCGGGGTGTCGCCGATGATACCCATTTTAAGGCGTGAGAGGTTTCACGTGCGTCTGGATCGTTCAGATACGACTGCGTTGGCGGTCCACTCTCGCGGCTGAACGATCCCTAAACCGATCCTGGCGGGTGTGGCCGCGCCCGAATCCGCGGCGGAACCCGGGGAGGCGTCACGAATCGACGGTGCGTGAGATATCCGGCGCGGTGGGCTCGCGTCGGCGTTGCGTCGGTCAAACCGCGCGTCTCGCTGTGAGCCCGGGGTGCGACCGAAGGGATGCGAGGGCGATCCCGACCTCTCGCGTCAACAGCGAAGCCAGTCTGTGACTGATTTCTCGGCGGTGCGGGTCGTCTCGTCGTCGAGAGTTTCGTGGCCACCACCACGTTGGTGACTTTTGGCCCACACCTCCCACAACCGAGGGCACGCCTGGCTCCGAGGCGGCGGCGCAGGAGCTCTCGTGCGCGTCGACGAGCCCCCTCCGTGTCTTCCTCGCCGATGGCGACCCCCGCGGCGACCCTCGCGGTGCTCCGCGCGTCCCGCCCGCGTTGCCGCCACGCCGCAGATGTGCTCGCGTTCGCGGTCCACGCGGCGACAACATCGGCTGGGTTCAGGCTGGTGGCCGCGGGTCCCCGGGCGAAGGACCCGAGCGCCGCGGCCGCGCCCTCGGACCCCTCGGCGGACCCGCTGGACGGCTGGGACGCGTGGGAGGACACGCACGCGTTCAGGTACGTCCCCGAGACGACGCACCGAAGCGCACGGCTCGTCCGAGACGAAACGTCGTCGTCGTCCGAAGACGACGTGCGCGAGGTGACGGTGACTTCGCTCGCCGTCGGCGACGCGTGCGCGGTGAGCGTCAGCGTCGTTCGTGGGAGCGGCGGCTCCGCGGGAAGGGGAAGGCCGAAAAAAGAAACCGCGACCCTCCAGGTGCCTCTGGCGCAGCACGTCGACGCGAGCCTCGCGTCGACTGACCCGGCGGGCGCGCTCCGCGACGTCGACGCGCTCGTCGCGCTCGCCGAGGAGAAACTCTTCGTTCGTCTCGCCCTGACGCGAAGAAAAGAACGACGCGACGCGACGCGAGACGACGCGACCGCGCGAGACGATGGAGAAAGGGAACCGTGTCAGACTGCCGACGATCTCGATCGAACAGACGGTCGAACAGACGGTCGACCGGGCGGCGGCTTCGAAGGCTCGCGACCGCCTTTCGGCGCTCGCTTCGACCCGTACGGCCCGCCGGATATCCCCGAGTTTGCGCCCGGGCGCTTCGGGTACGAAAACGACCCGACGCGCGGCTTCCCCGAAAATCCAGACGCCGCGTTCGGCGGGGTCCCCGACGGATTCCACCCCTCTTGGCCCGGCGGGCCCGTCCCGGGCGGCCGCGGGTTCCCGCCGGGAAGAGGGGGTAGGGGGTTCCCTCCTCCGGGATGGCCTCCCGCGCGCGGACGCGGTCGCGGGCCGCCGGACCTGGGACCGCCGCCGCGGGGCGGAGGCGGATTCTTTTGACACGGCGTTGTTTTTTGAAGCGGCGTTTCGGGAAGAGACGCGAGACGCGCGGGACCGGTTACCGGTTCGGTTCCGAGAGCGACGCGGCGGATGCGCGCGACGAAACGTCAGAGACGTTTTTGTGATGCTTCACCACTCTGCTTGATCACACGCCGCAACACACATCAGTCGTTCCCTCGCTCTTCCCGCACCTTCGCGTACCACGTCGGGACCTTGACGTGCGACGTGGTGGTGAAGGTCTTGCCCGCTTCGCCGCCGATGATGTCCTCGTCCTTCGGCACGTTGTTTCCCTCCCGGATCACAGTCGTACCGCCGCGCGAAGGGGGAAGCTGACCCGCCTTGTGCGCGTCCTTCGTTTTCTCCGCCTGCCGCTCCTCCTTGCGCTCCGCCTTACGTGCCTTGTTTTTCTTGTTGCTCTGCATCTTCCCCGAGCGGGGCATCGACGCGTTCGATCCTCGAGCCGCCGCCGCCGCCGCGCCGGGGGGCTTGCGCATCGGCGCGTCCGCCGTGGCGCGCTCGCCCTTCGCAGCCTTCTTGCCCTTGCCCTTCTTGCCCTTCTTGCCGAACGTGAACGCCGAGCCCGCGTTCGAGGCCTTCGACGGCTCGGTTCCCCGCCTCGCGTCCATCCACTCGCGCACGCGCCGAATCAGCGGCACGAGCGCCACGCCGGCGCCGACCAGGAGCAGCGTGGACGTGAGCGAGTCGCCGCCGCCGCGCGTAGCGTTCTTTCTCGATTTCGAGGATTTGCCCTTGCTCTTGGTCTTGGTGCCACCGCCCTCATCGCGGAGCTTCGGTCCTCGGTCGGACGCGCCCATCGCGACGGGACACGCGGGAGGGGGTCGAGGAGGCTCGCGGCGAGTAGCGCACCCTCGGTGTGGTGCTGTGGTCTCCTCTCACAGAGTGTTGAGGAACCGAAAAGCGTAAAAGCCACGAAACCTAAAATGCTGACGTGTGCCCTGAAGCCCCCGCATCGACGTTTACTGTCGAGCGCGCCTCCGAGGTGCGGCGTCGTCATGACGGCTCACGATGACGTGCCGAAGATGACGGTCGCCAAGCTACGCGACGCGCTGAAGAAGAAGGGGCTGGACACCGCCGGGCTCAAGGCTGCGCTCGTCGAGCGTCTGCAGGAGGCCTTGCGGTCGGACGGGGGGGATGCGAAACAGACGCCCTCGCCGAAGCCGTCGCCGGCGAAGAAGTCGCCGAAGCCTTCGCCGAGCAGGGCGACCAAGCGCAAGAGAGACTCGATGTCGGAGCCCGCTCCCGCGCCGGCGCCGGAGCCGGCACCGGCGCCCACGCCCACGCCCGCGCCGGAACCCGCCCCCGAGCCCGCCGTCGCCGCGGACGCGCGTCCGTCCCCTCCCCCCGCGCGCGAATTTCGCGCGCCGGCGAGCGGCCTCGACGCGCGCGCCGCCGCCATCGCCGCGCTGCAGG
>Ga0181564_10004586_pt1 | contig 11618 bp, 5 predicted proteins | sample 011ome_24_FD_134512 | JGI IMG/M metagenome (GOLD analysis project Ga0181564, IMG submission 134512) | Coastal salt marsh microbial communities from the Groves Creek Marsh, Skidaway Island, Georgia - 011513CT metaG (megahit assembly) | ecosystem: Environmental > Aquatic > Marine > Intertidal zone...
CTTGAAGGCGCTTTCGGCTTTCGGGAGACGAACGTATTACGTATATGACACGCGTAGTCTACTACGTACGTAGAGCTAGTTAGCTAGTTAGAGAGACTCTGCGCGACATATAGGAACTTCTCTGTTCCGCCTGAACGAAACGACTCTCGGGATTAATAAGGCACGAGGTGTCTGCGCACCGGCGACGGCGCCGTGCCTCTGAGCCCCCCCTTTCCGCGAGGTAGCGGAGGAGGCGTGCCCGGCGCGGCGGGCGAAGGCAGGAGCGCGCGCAGGCTCGCCGCCCACGCGTCGAGGCTCTCGTTTTTGTTTTTCAGTGCATCCGGAGAGGTCAGGATCCACCCCGGGACGTGCGCGTTCGCGACGTGCTCCGCGGCGACGAGCTTCACGCCGCCGTCGAGCGCGGGATTCGCGTTTCCGGCCGTTTTCGACGTTTTCGCGTTTCGCGTCCTGACCACGCGGACGACGTCACCGCGGCCGAGCTCCCACGCGCCGTCCGCCGCGAGTTTCTTGGTTTTTCCTTTCCCCTCGCGCCACGCGTACCGCAGCGCGAGCGGGTCCGTCCGCGAACCAGGCGTCCCGCCCACCCAGAACGCGCAGAGCCGCGGCTTCGTTCCGGGGAACCCGCACTCGCGTACCAAAAACTCGCGCTCGTCCCGGAGCGACGTAGGAGCGGGTTCGGAAGTCGCCTCGAGCGCGGAAGTCGCGTCGTCGTCGGGCGCCTCCGCGGCGTTCGCGGCGAACGCATGTCCGTGCGTCTCCTCGTTTCCAGATGCGCGTCTTCGTGCGGCGATCAGCGCGCGCTTGTCCACGGGCCCGACCGCGACGCTGTTTTCCACCGGGAAGTCCACCGTCCAAGGCACGCGCGCTAACCCGGGAGCGTCGTTCTTAGTCGCGCGCAATTTTCCCAGTCGCGCCGCGCGCCGCGCGCGTTCGTCCGCGTCCGCATCCGCACCCACCGGCCCGTCCGAAGACGGGGGCGCGGCGGTGGCTCGCCACGTCTCCTCGCGCGCCTCCGGCGTGCGCAGCGCGGCGAACGCCTCCGCCACGCGGCACTCCGCCACGGCGGAGCCCAGGTCTCGAGACGCGCGCACCGCGCGCGCGCACCGGCGGTACGCGGAGCGCACCTCCTCGTCGGAGACATCCCGCGGGCGCAGGCTCCCGCCGTCGAAGCCCAGGACCTCGAAGTGCGTGCGCGCGAGGAGCATCCCGCGCACACTGGGGATGCGCACGGGGGATGTGGAGGGCGAATCGGAGTCCGAGTCCGTCATCGCGCGCTGTCCTCGCGCTCGCGCCGACGCGACCGCGACTGGTGTCATCACAGAGACTCGCGGGAGAAAAAAGCAACGGCGTTTTGTCTTGAACCGTTGTTTTCTCGCGTTCATCGGCGTAACGATGAATTCGACCCATACGTCAAATAGTTTTGATCGTGCTCACCGGTGGCCCGTCGATGAGCACCGCGTTTTCGTTTTTCGGGCTTTCGGGGCCCGACGTCGAACGTTTTTCGCGGAACCGAACGCGTTGGTCGATTTTCCAACTTTGACGGAGCGCGGCCACGAAGCCTCCCCACCTGCTTGGCGCGTCGGGCACGTGCACGCGCGCGTCCGTCGGCCGATTCGCCCCCGCAGGGACGTCGGGAGCCGCCTCGCGCGCAGCGCGCCGACGGAGACGCGCTGTGTCCGCGAGATTCGCGTCTGACGCAACAGTACCGAAAACCTCGCGGTCACGACACCGCCTCGGCGCGCGTTCGGTTTCGCTCGAGACGCGCGCGAGTCGTGAACCATGCCCGGCACGAGGAACGGTGGCACCGCCGCCGCGGGCGACGCCGACGGCGACGCGCGCCGCACCCCCGCTGGTGCGAAGTCTTCCCCCGCGGAGAACTTCGTGACCCCCGCGGACGCGAAGGCGCCAGTCGCTCCCGGCGAATCCCCCGCGGACGCGCAGGCGGTGCGCTCGCTGCCGAGTTTCAGCCGCCTGGCCAGCGACGGCCTGGGGACGCGCGGGAGCGCCGGGAGCGACTTAAAGTCGGAGAACAGCGACCGCGACCCTGGGAGCGGCTCCGTGCGCCCCATCAAGCGCCAGCGGCGGACCAGCGACGGCGCGGGGGCGAAGAACCTGCGCGCGGACGTTGACGTGGTTGCGTTTGAGAATGTCGACCTGGCGGGCATCTCGCGCGCGTTCCCCGAGGAGAAACGCGTGGAGTTGGCGGCGCGGATCAACGCGCGAGCGGAGGAGGTGGCTGGCGCCTGGGCCGCCTTACTTCTGGCGCAGACCGGCATGCGGTACGCGGAGTGGGCGCACACGCCGCAGCGCGTCGAGCAGACCAAGCAGAACACGCTGCGCATCGTGAAAGCCGTCGTCGATTACCTCACCACGGCGAGCCAGGCGAAACTGAGACGAACCATCTCGTACATCGTGGCGAAAAGGCGGCGACAAGGGTTCGGGCACGAGGAGGTGATCACCTCTATGCTACTGCTACGGAGGTCCTTCGAAAAAGGGTGCGGCCCGATCAACGGCGAGGCGGGGTTCTTGATCGACGCCGTGACGCGCGTGATGGTGGGCGAGGTGGCGACGTACCTGCACGCCATCAACCCGCAGGAGGAGAGCGCGCCGGACGTGTGCTTGGCGGAGGAGGACGACGACGAGCTCGGGGTGGAACGTCCCGAGGACGTCAACTTGGCGGACACCGAGGAGATCAAGGCGCATGAAACGCCGCACGTGGTGGAGGACGTGCGGCCGCCCATGCACCTGTTCATCGTGCCTGACGTCCCGGCGCAATTCGTGCGCGCGCGGCAGGGCGGCTCCCCCGTGATGCTGGCGCCGCTCTGGAGCCGCGCCGCGCACGAGCCCGCGGGGCTGTGGACGTGGCCGCGCGGCACGGAGCCGCTGAACGGCGCCATCGTGAACAACCGCTTCCTCATCGAGGGCTACGTCGCGTCCGGGTCGTACGGCCACGGCTGGAAAGCCGTCGACCTGCGAGACAAGAAGGCGGTGTTTTTGAAAACGCCGCGGGCGTCGCACGACTACATGCCGAGCGCGATGATGGCGGAGCTGGCGCGCGAGCTCGGCACGATGCGCCGCATCCTGCACACCATCCCGCGACACGCACGCCTGGTGAACGTGATCGAGGTCACGGCGCCGCACGCGCCCAAGCCGTGCACGTTACCGAACTCGCGCGGCGTCTCCGCGCCCATCCACTACTTCGCCTGCGACTTGTGCGAAGGCGGCGACCTGTTCGGGTACGTCAGCACGCAGCCGCTCGAGCCGATGCGCGAGCCGGTGGTGGCGCACATCTTCAAGCAGCTGTGCGAGGCGCTGGAGTTTCTGCACGGCCGCAACCTGTTCCATCGTGACTTGAAGACGGAGAACATCCTGGTGAGCCGCGAGGATGGGCGGTACGCGCTGAAAGTCGCCGACTTTGGGCGCACGGTGTTTGTGCCGCCGCAGCCGTCCGAGACGGGCGAGGGCCCCACGAACATCCACGAGCAGTTCGCGTACGACAACGGCATCTTCCCCGCCGAGGCGGTGAGGCAGGGGTGCATCGGAAACGAGGTGGTGGCTGCCGAGGACGGCATGTACCGGCTGCCCGCCAGCGATATCTGGGCCGCGGGGCTCGTGCTGCTGCTTCTCACGGGCGTCGGGCGCATGGGCGCCATCAAGCACAACATCGCCGACGCGTTACGCGGGCGCGGCGCTAAATTCGCGCCGACGTCGACGAGGGAGGAGCCCATCGACCGGCTGTACCGATTGATCGGCGGCCCAAAGGTGTGGCAGGTGAGCCCGGAGCTGGACCAGCTGTTCCGCGCGATGGTGCACAAAGACCCGATGGCGCGGCCGAGCGCCAGCGACATCCTGCACTGCGACTGGATGCGCCGCGGCGACGAGGTGACGGAGGCGGAAGTCGTGGCGGCGTTTGAGCGGCGGCTGCCGGTGTCCGAGGAGGCGCACAACACGATGTCCGTCTCGTGCGCGCCGCGCCTGAAGGACACCGCTAAGGCGTTCGAGGCGCTGCTGGGCGCTCTGCGCACGCTGGAGTGGCCGGGCGGGGGCGAATCGGAAAACGTCGAGCCCGAGGTGCACGAGGACCGCGACCGGCTGACGGCGACGGCGGTGGTTGGCGAGACGCGCATTCGAGCCATTCTGATTCCCACGGAGGGCCTCATCGCCAAGAACCCGACGACGCCGTTCGACCCCGGCGCCGTCGACCCCGTCGCGGCGATGAAGAAAGCCGCCCGGTTGGCGCGCGAGCGCGAGCAGAGCGCCACACCGGTCGTGCGTCTGGTGTGGATCGGCGGGTCCGCGGGAGCCATGCAGCTCGTCAACGTGTACGTGCACGTCTCGGCGATCCTATCGGCGTAGTCGAGCGCAGTCGAGAGGTTTCGCGCGTATTAGCGTCTCTATATTCCGAAAACGAAGACTCGTTTTTTTTTTTAGCGAAGCGAACGGCGGTCGATTTCGTAGCTACTCTATGATAGTCTACCGTTACGTAGTAACCGATCGGGGGAACTCTCGCCTCGATCACTTCCCCGCGTGCCATTGCTGCTGTTGAGCGTACCCCCACTGCGCGGCGGAGTCCTCCATACCCGACCCGCCCCACTGGGGCGGCTGCTGCTGCTGCTGGAACGGCGCCCGCGCCTGCGCCTGCGCCGCCGCCGGATACGCCTGCGCCGTGGCGTTGGGGTTGAAGAACGCGGGCGCCGCCGCCGTCGCGCCCCACGCCGGTGACGCCGGCACGGAACCTTGCTGCGACCCGCCGCCGTACTGCGAGCCCTGCTGCGACGCCGCCGTCGCGCCCGCGCCGGGGTCGTAAAACGCAGCCGCCGCCGGTTGCGAGTACGGCTGAGCGCCGCCGAGCGCCGCCGAAAACGGCGCGGGCTGCGGCGCGGGCTGCTGGTACTGTTGGGGCGCCGGGTACTCGTGCGTCGTCTGCGGCCGCGGAGGGTACTCGGAGAAAGCGTCTCCCGCCTGAGAGGCGGCCGTCTCGGCGTTTTCAAAAAACGCGTTCGAGGCGGCGGGGTACTCGACCGCCGCCGGCGCGGGCGGAGCGGCGTCGAGGCGCTCGAAAAACGCCGCGTCGTCGTCTCGGGGCTCGCCGCCGAAAGGCCCACCCGCCGCCGGCGCGGCGGCGGCGGGCGCGGGCGCGGGCGCGGGCTCGTTCGTGACTCGTTCGTGCGTCGCGTCCTCCGTTTCGCTCGCCGGTCCCGGCGCCTCCACAGCGGCGTTCTCGGTCTCCTCGGTCTCCGGGAGGACGAGAGGCGAGTTCAGGTCCCAGCCCCCGGGCGAGAACGCCGCCGCCGCCTCGCCGTCGCGAGCAATCTCGCCGCTCATGTTCCACTCGTCGAAGCGCGCCGTCGCCGCCGACGCGGCGCCGTCGGCTCCGGCCCGCGCGCCGCCGGAGCCGGCGGCGGCGGCGTCGAAAGCTCGCGGGGACCCGCGCGCGGGCAAAAGCTCCTCGTCGAAGGAGGGGATGTCCGGCAGGGAGATGTCCTGCAGGACGCGCGCGCCGCCCGCGGTGGGCGTCTCCGGGTTTCTCCCGGCGCGCTCGCCGCCGCCGCGCCGCGCGCCCGCCGAAACCGCCGGTCCCTCCGCGGGCATCGCCGAGGCGTCCGCCATGAAGTGCACCGACGACGCGAACGACGTCTCTCCCGCGTCCAGGTCTTCGGACTCGGCGGCGTCCCCGCCGCCGCCACCGCCGCCGCCGCCGCCGCCGCCGCCGCCGTCAAGCTCAGCGTCTCGCGCTTCTTCGCGCACGGACGCGAGAAGCGCGGCTTCGTTCTCCGCCTCAATCTCATCCATCACCTTCCGCGTGTCCACGCCTCGCGCCTCGAGAAGCGCGCGGAGGCGCTCGATCTTGCGGTCCTCCTCGCCGAGGCACACCAGCAGATCGGCCATCTGCTCCTCGTGCTCCGCCTCAGCGACAGCGGAAGCCTCGCGCGTACCGTCGGCGTGGCCCGCGCGGTACCCCGCCGCGCGCGCCGCCTGCGTGGCATCGCCCGCGGCGTCGCCCGCGGCGCCGCCGGGCATGCCGTCGTCGCCGGTTCCCCGCTCCGTCCCGGCGAGCTCCTTGTTCGCCTCGGCGTTCGCCTCGGCGAGCACGCGCGCCTCCTCGGCGCGGCGCTCGGCGTCGCGCGCGCGGTTCTCCCACGCCGACGCGGAAGCCTCGGCGTCGGACACCTCCAGGCGCGCCGCCTCCAGCTGGCCGCGCAGCGCCTCCGCGGACTCGCGCAGGCGCGCGCGATCCGCCTCCGCCTCCGGCGCGCGACGCTCGGCGGCATCCGCCGCCGCCTGCCTGAGCGCCTGAACCTCGGCTTCGCGGAGCAGGAGCTGCTCGCGCGCCGCGCGCACCTCCGCCTCCGCGCGCGCCTGCGCCACCTCGGCGTCGTTCGCCGCCGCGTACGCGGCGTCCAGCGCGGCTTGCCACTGCGAGTCGTAGTCCTGCTCGTTCTCGGCGAACGACGCCTCCGGAGGCGCCGCGTCGACGCTCCGGGTCCCCGTTCGTTCGAACGGCTGGGCGTCCGACGCCGCCTCTCGGCTGTCGGAAAACGTCGTCGCCGCGACGCCTTCCGCGGTGGCGTACGCTTCGGTTCCGGCGGAGGCCGCGGCGTTGGAAACCGCCGCGGTCTCGGCGGAGGCGCTCGCGTCCCCGGTCCACGGCACGGGCTCGCCGCCGTCCGCGGGGTACCAGTACCAGTTCCCGTCCTCCGCCTGCGCCCACGCGCCGCCGTCCTGGTACGCGTACGCCGACTCGGAAGCCGCCGCGTGCTGTTGCTGCGGCGGCGGCTGCACGTGCGCCTCGTACAAATCAGGCTGCGCCTCGTAGCTCCCGCCGCTGAGACGCGCACGCGCCTCGCCCTGGTTCGATCCCTGGCTCCTCCGCGGCAGAAGCGCGCCCGCGTCGTCCGCGCCGGCGCCGCCGCCGCGCGCGCCGCCGGCGCCGCCGAACCCGCCGCCGGGCGAGCGGAGCAGCGAGGCCTCGCCGGCGTCCGCCGCGCCGGAGGCCTCGCCGGAAGCCTCGCCCGGCGCGGGGACGAAGAAGCCGGGTCCCGGTCCCGGAGTGGCGTCCGCCGCGCCCGCGCGCCTCTTGAACGAGTTGTCCTGGTCCTCCCGCCCGAGCGCGCGCGCCCACTGGCCGAGCGCCTCGTTGCCCGTCGCTCGGCTCGGGGTCCCCGTCACCTCCCGTGTTGGACCCCCGTCGTTCGTGCCCGTCCCGCTCGCGTCGTACACATCCTCATCTCGGGTCTCGACGCGCACGTCCACCGGCGGTCTCGTCTTCTTCGCCTTCGGCGAAGCCGTCGCGGCGTCGCCCTTCAGGAGCGCCGGCGCGGCGTCGTCCCCCGCGCCGCCGCCAAGCAAGGCCAGCCCTGTGGCCTTGTGGCCGGTGGCGACGCGCAGGCCGGAGATTCCTCTCGCTCTCGCATCTACGCCCTCGTCGGCGTTCGCGCCGCCGGTGTCCGTGTCCGTGTCCCCGTCCTGGGACGCGCCGCTGGTCATCGACTGCGCGCTGGGGACCATCGGCATGAAAAACTTGGGCGCGCCATTCGCGCCGGCGCCCGGCGCGTTCGGCGCGAGCGCGCCCGAAGTGGGCACGCCCCCGGGGAGCACGGGCGCGAGCAGCGTGTTGCTGCTGTCGCCGCTCTCGCCCGGGGCGTCCGCGTCGCCCGGCGCGGCGTTGGCGAACACGTCCACGTACCGGTTGCGCACGTGCGACATGCTCGAGGAGCGAGACAAGGGGTTGGAGCCGGCGATCCCCGCGGCGGAGTTCACAGAGGACGGGCCGGACGGCGCGTCCGCGTCCCCGGCGCCGGCGCCGGCGCGCGCGCTCGCGATGGGCACGGGCGCAGTCGGGGGGGCGCCCATGGGTGGCCCGGTGGGGGGAGGGGGGAGACCTCCGTCGTCGGGACCCGACGCCTGAGCATCCGACCCGCCCTTCTTGTCGACCCACGCCTTGAGCTTCTCGTCGTAGTAGAACGAGCTCTCGTCCCCGAGGTTCGCGCGCGTCGCCTTCTTGGTCTTTTCGCCGGCCGCGGCGGCGTTCTTGATGCCCAGCAGTTTGCGCATCGCGGGCGATCACGCGCGGACGGACGCGGATCCACCAGCCGACGTCGCGAAAGAATGCCGTCAATAATGACGCGGCCCTCACGATCTCCCGATCTCGTCGCCGACGCGCGCCCCGCGAGCCCCCGAGCCCGCCTCCAGGCCCTCGGGATCGCGCACGCACGCGAACCCGCCGCCCGAAGCGCGCTCCCTCTCGGCGCGGTGGTATCCCGCTACCACCGGGGCGCCGTCTGCTATGCGGGCGGGGAAGACGTTGGAGAAAGACGCGGCCGCGGCTCGCCAACGTAGCTACGTAGGTCTTGCGCCCGAGGCGCGGACTGCGTGGCATAATAAGGCAGGCACTGCAGCCGGTGCGCTTTTCGCGAAAAGCGCACTCGGCGGGTGGCCTGGCGTTAGGTTCGGCGCCGCTCGGGACGTGCGCCGCTTCGCACGCACCCGGATTCGCGCTCGCACCGCGCGATGCACCCCGCCTGCGTCCTCTCGCCTGTCGCGACGCGCGGCGGCGTGACCCACCGCGGACCCGCGCGGGGATGCGTCCGCCAGGTTTCCGCGCGTTCGGCGGTGGGGTGGGCGGCTCCGCGCGGTCGCTTCCGCGCCCGTCCGCGCGTTCGCCGCGCCCCCCCGGCGCGCGCCGCCTCGGCAGACGCCCTCTCGCCTCGTGCGTCGGAGCCGGGCGCCTCCCCGGGCGGATCGTCCGCCTCCGGCGGCTCGCCGGAGGCGGACGATGACCACGCGCCCGGGGGTGCCATTGAGATTCCCGAGAAACCGAAACACGTTCGGGTGGTGGACGGTTTCCTGCCGCCGGACCCGAGCGCTGGGTTTGGGTCCGCGCTGGGTTTGCGCGCGGTGTTCGACGCGCATCACGACGACCCGCGCCGGACGCACGCGTACCGCTTCGTGTGGGACTACTGGCACGTCCCGAACCAGTACACGCTGCTTCGCACGCCGGCGGCGGATTACTTCCCCGCGCGCGACTTCGCGGCGCTCGAGCGGCGACTCGGCGCGTTCGCGCGCGACGAGCTCGGGTGCGCGGGCGTGACCCCGGTGTGGCTTTCGTGCTACGTGGAGGGCATGCGCCAGGAGCTCCACGCGGACGTGCCGCACGGCCCGTGGGCGTTCGTGCTTGCGCTGACGCGTTGGGACGAGCGGACCTGGACGGGCGGGGAGACGCTCATCCTGAAACCGGAAACCCTGGACTACTGGTCCGGGTTCGACGCCGACGCGACGGTCGAGCGCGGGTCGCTCGTCGAGCTCGTCCCGCCGAAATTCAACCGGCTCACGGTGTTCGACCCGAGGCTGCCGCACGGCGTGCCGGTGGTGGAGGGCGTGCGCGACCCGAGACAGGGCAGGCTCGTGCTGCACGGCTGGTTCAACGAGCCGGAGCCGAGCCTGCGCGGCGCGCTCGCCGACCGCGCGACGACGACGCGGGAAGGCGACGATGGCGACGACGACGACGACGACGACGCCGCGCGACGTACATCCGAAAAACGTACCGACGGAACGAACGAAGATCTGCACTGTTTTCGTTATTACGCGAACACCGGCGACGCGGCTTCGGAGGCGCGGACGTTCGAAGTGTTGGGCGAGGACGTGTTGCCTGATCTGTACGCGACGCTCGCGACGCTCCCGCGCGCGAGAGGCACGGTCGTGCTGGCGGCGACGCTCGAAGCGGACGGCGCGTGTTCGAAAACGGAGTGGACCGCGGACGCGCTCGTGCCCGCGCCCGTCGCGGAGAGCGGCGCGGAGTTCAGCGCGAGCGAGACACGCGACGCGATCATGCTGGAGATCGCTGCGGCGTTCCTGAGCCACGAGCGGTGGCCGCGAAGCGGCGGGAAGAGCCGGCTGGTCGTGCCGTTCATGTTCGACTGAGAACTAAGATACGTAGGCTAGTAGTCTACTTTACAATAGCTACAGTTTTTCGAGGCGCGCCTCGGGCGCGGCGGTTTCTTCAAGCTCAGCCAACGCGCGCGCCGTCAGCCGCAGCGCGGCGCGCAGAGCCGCGGCGGCGCCGCCTTCGCCTTCCTCGCTTTCGCGAAACGCGCTTCGGGTTCCCCTGACTGCTTTCGCGAGCGCCGCCTCGGCGGCTTCGGCGCGCTCGCGCTGCGCCACCGCCTCGCGCCGCGTCTTGGCCAGGAGCGATTCCAGCGCAACGACGCGCGGCGACGCCGCGTCTTCGTCTTCTTCGTCTTCTTCGTCTTCTTCGTCTCGGTCTTGGTCTTCGTGCGCGTCGCTCCGTCGCCTGCGTTTGTGGCGCTCCGACGCGGAGGCTTTCGCGTCGCGCGTTTCGTGGCGGTCGTTCGCGAAGAACTCGCGTCGGTCGGGGGCGCCGGCGACGTCCCCGCCGCGCCGGCGCTCGTCGGCGAGGTTACACCGCACGCGCCTTCCGTCCACGTTTCGTCCATCCAGACGATGCGCGGCTCTTCTCGCATCCGCCTCGCGCACGAACGCGACGAACGCGAACCCGCGCGAGCGTCCCGTTTCGTGGTCGTAGATGATCTTCGCGGACTCCACCTCGCCGTGCGCCGCGCACACGTCCCGCAGGGTGGCCTCGTCCGTGGCGAAGTTCAGCCCGCCCACGTACAAGGTTGCGGGGGAGAGACGCCGGGGCGACGCGTCGCGTCGCGCGTCCATGCGATCGGAACGCAGGCGCCCGTCCCGGAGGTCGACGCGGGGGGGCGAGGGGGACGGATGCCCGCCCGCGCCGCCGACCATGGGGACGAGAGCGCGCGCACGCTCGCGCGCGCGGGTCCCGAACGCCCGAGACGCGCGACGCGGAGGCGCGGCGACGTGACGCGCGCGCGAATGGAAACGTGCCGAAGCGGCACACGTCTAACAAGTAGTCCTTTTTGCAAACAGCATCGCGCTGTTTCCCGACGACGAACGAAAACGTCGTTTCGACGACGTCGTCGCTACCTACCGCTACCAAAGGACCTACCGTGGTCATGCGTACCATTTGCTACGCGTCATGTATACGCTCGAGCGTCTTTCGCACGGCTTCGAGCGTGGCGCGCAGCGACCGCACCTCCTCGTCCAGCTCCTTCACCGCGGCGAGCGCGTAGACCCCGAGCCGTTCGTACGCCACGCCTTTGTACCCGCGGTCGTCCGTAGAGACCAAATCGGGAAGCACGGCTTCGAGCTCCTGCGCCACCACGCCCGCCTGCGCGTGTTTCGGGAACCGCCTCTCCGGGAACGCGTCGGTTTGGAAAGAAAACGTCACCGCCCGCGCGCGACGCGCCACATCGAGCGCGTCGGTTATGCTCGTGACGTTCCGCTTAAACCGCACGTCGGACGCGGAGGTGGAGGTCCCGGTGGCGTAAATGTCGCCATTCACGTACAGCTCTTTTGTCGCGTCGGCGTGCACGCCGCCGACGGAAACGGTTCCGCCGAGCGTCGCCGCCCCGCTCGTCTCCAGCGTCGTCGACGCCACCTTGCCGTCCACCGTCAACACGCCCGACGTCAGTACCATCAGGTTCGGGTCCCCGTTGATGCCGATGTTGTCGCCGGCAAACTGCACCGACTCCACCGCCACGTACCCAAGAGTGCTCGATATCGACAGAGACGTCGTC
>Ga0181564_10004587_pt1 | contig 11618 bp, 12 predicted proteins | sample 011ome_24_FD_134512 | JGI IMG/M metagenome (GOLD analysis project Ga0181564, IMG submission 134512) | Coastal salt marsh microbial communities from the Groves Creek Marsh, Skidaway Island, Georgia - 011513CT metaG (megahit assembly) | ecosystem: Environmental > Aquatic > Marine > Intertidal...
TCATGTATCACCATTCGGAGTCTAATTTACGGGTAAAATCGTATCACCGACACCCAATATGACGCCGTGTATGGTTTGAACCGTCTGGACTCCGTTTGAGAGCTTAATCCAAGTGGTTTGGCACTCGCCACCTTCCGCGCACGCAAACGCATACGCGGCGATGCCACGTGTGGGCAATTCACGATTTCTCGCGCGCTTGTGTGGAATAGTAATTGGTAATTGGCTAACCGTGCCCATTAAGGAGACTTCACGCAGTTCTTTGAGCTTAATGGCCACGATACGATGGTGTTCGTGAATGCGCTCCACAATTGACATCATTTGCCACCCTTATCGCAGAGTGGTAGAATAGCTGCCTGCCAACTATCACAGTGGCATTGGCGCCGCGGTCACACGCGTGCAGAGCAAGAACAAGAAAAGCCAAAGGTCTGCTCGTAGTGAACACTACGTATGTATGCTATATGCAGAGCGCAGCAGACCCGGGTTCGATTCCCGGCGAGCGCACAATTCACACACGAAATACATGCGATTTCATCGCACATCCTTTTTGCATGTCGTCAAAACCACGACCACGCCGTGTGTCCGACTTTTTCGCGGTGCCGCCGTAGTGCGTTGGTTCCAAAACGCCTCGAGAGGTTTCGACCAGGCATGCCATTATGCGACGCGGATACACCGACGCCGACGCGAATGCATCCATGGGGCGCGTGCGACGATAACCCTTACTTTTGACATCCTTCAGAGCGCGATCGGGCGTCGTAAACTGTAGTCGACGGGGAGAGCGGCGGCGACAAATGGGCGATAGATTGCCACAGCACGCGTGGTGGCGTTCTGGTACTAAACGCCGTCGCTCGTGCGGCAATGTGCTACAAAAAGTAACCGATGGCTTCGTGATTAAGCTTTTATAACGTGCTTGAGTTTTCTTCGGAAGGTGCTTGAGTTTTGTGGGCGCCGCAGCGCCGCACATGCATTTCATGCTGCCCGAGGTTTCGACCAGGCCAGGCCAGCGTACGGATGCTGCTGTGAGTGAAATTGAGTTGTCGTTTTTTCTTGTTGATGAAAGTTGCAATGGCGTTATCAGATTCATGTATCACCATTCGGAGTCTAATTTACGGGTAAAATCGTATCACCGACACCCAATATGACGCCGTGTATGGTTTGAACCGTCTGGACTCCGTTTGAGAGCTTAATCCAAGTGGTTATTTGGCAACGGCTGGCGCGTTCACTCGCGCTATAGAACCTGCTCGTGGTGAATACTACGAAGATGCATATATAGTTTGTTTTTTGCATGGCAGTACACGTATCCACGTCGTGTAGTGAATAAGTAGTCATTAAAAGTCTGAGGTCTAGAGATACGAGAGTTTGGTATTCAATAAAAGAAAATATCGTAAATTAGTCGTGTTGTCGTGTAACTTGCGTCATTTTGGTGGGGCGTTTCCTGTAGCAAGCGTCGCACACGCGTCCACCGCCACCCTCGCCATGGGGGTAACTTCGCTTCCCTTGCGAAACACCATTGCCACATTTTTTCGGCAGGCAAAAAGTACCCATAACTTTCCACCGCCATCGCCATGGGGGTGGGTGACTTTCCTTCCCTGGAGACATGGTACATACACTCGCTGTATATCGAGAATATTGCTGGAAGCACTTGTTTTTTACAATCGCTGCCGTCGTCGTACGAGTACGAGTACACTACGCTACGCTACGCTACGCTACGCTACGCTACACTTCACGCCGACGGCGGCGCACGCCCGGGTGAAGTCGCGCGGCGGGGGCGCGACTATGCTCACCGGAGGAATCCCCTTCTTCTTCTTCTCGTCGTCGTCGTTTATGTCGTCATCCGTAAAAAATGTCAACGTGTGTGCGTGAAGGGCGTGGCGGGAAATGAGCAAGTCACCTGATTGACCATCGCGGTGGTCGCCGTAGTCGCCGTACGCGTCGTCGCCGACGATGGGCCACCCGACCGCGGCGAGGTGCGCGCGTATTTGATGCGTTCGGCCGGTACGCGGTCGAGCTTCGATGAGCGCATACGATCCATTGCGGTGAAGTATGCGCCAGTCCGTTTCAGCGGGCATGACTTTGTTGTCGTCGTCGGCGGCGCTCTTTGTCAAAACGCATCGAACCTTTGCGCGACCCGCGTTTGTGATGATGTCCTTCACGAGCGGGTAATCGATGGTGCCGCCCTCCGACTCCGTAGTAGTAGTAGTAGTCGAAATATGGCATAGCGCCAGATACGTTTTGCGAACGCGCCGCCCCTCAAACGCGCTCTGCATGACTCGCGCCGCCTCCTTCGTCTTCGCCACGACAAACACCCCAGACGTTTCGTAATCGAGTCGATGCACCACGAACGGCGTGGTTGACGACAACGGCACGTTATTATGATACTTTCGTGTCCAATACGCAACCACTCGAGACGCCATGCTTTCGTCTGAGATGCGATTCTGCGGCGTCGACGCCACGCCCGCGAGTTTATTCACCGCCACCGTCCCGCGCTCTTCGTCTTCATACAAAATCTCCAACTCTTCCAACGCGCGCGCGCTGACGCCCAATCCCATCGGAGTCTCTTTCACTTCAGTTCGTATCGTGCGCACGACGATATCGAAAGGCACGCCGAGTGCGCGGCTCACGCGCCGCGCCGACGGCTCCTTACGTCCCGCGCCGCTCGAGTCCCAACCGAACCGCGCCGCGCACACCTCATACGCCCTCGATCGCGCGCCGTGCCGCCGAAGCACGGACTGTCGAATAATATCAGAATCGCCGCCGCGCCTCTCGAACGCACCGCTGTCGTCATCCAGCGCGTCGGGCGCGCACAGCGAGAGATGTTTCACGCGCTGCTTGGCATCCAAAACCTCTCCACAGCACGGACACGACGACATTGTCGACGACGAGGACGGTGGCGCGCGACGCGCGGGTACGGGCGGACGACGCGAAGGACCATCGCGGCGACCGCTGGCGCGCGCCGCGCACGACGACCGCGGCGACCACGACGCAAAGGCGGCGCGCGTCATAGTAAAGTGACGCTTCACTTTTTGACGCATCCATCCAGCCATCCATGACGACGACGACGCTGTCATCGCGCGTCGCGTTTCGCGACACCGCCGGACGACGCGGAGGACAACGCCAATTGGGACATCGCCGCCGCCTCTCGACCGTCGTCGCGCGCGCCGGGAAGACGAGGACGATGAAGTCGTCCCAGAATGCCATGGTGGACTTTCTTCCGGGCACGTTAATGTCGCGCTTGGTGAACCCACGCGCGGCGACGATCGACTGGCGGGCGCTGATGGCGTTGGCGGATAAAGTGAATGATTCGTCGCAAGATTTGAAGATGCAACCGACGCTAGGGTTGATTCGTGGGGAGCTGAAGATGGCGGGCGGACGCGAGGATGTCTTGGCGGAGCGCGCGCAAGGGTACAAAGAGTACGTGCTACAGCGCACGCTCGGGATGAAAGCGGCGCTGACGTTGGCGACGAATGTTGCGACAAAAGATCCAAAGCGACGGTGTGCGATCGGGCGCGCATTGGCAGATCCTAGGAATGAGAGGTCGCTGTTCGCGTTGTTCGCGAAGCGGGCGACGGGCGAGGGCGTGGACGTCTTTGTCGACGGTTTGGCGGAGGATTTGGTTGAAATCGATCGCGAATTAAGCGCGGATGATTTGGCGACGACGAAAAATTGGTATGGAGCGGATGTTGGGCAGACGCATTTTGATTACGTGGAAAATCAGGTGGATAAGGCGATCGAACGAGCGACGCGCGCCATCGCGGATGGCGCGGCGGCGGGCGCGGTGACCGTCGTGCCGTTGTTAGTGCCGTCGGTGGATACCCCCAAGCTCGCGGGCGATGCCATCAACAATAGCAGCAGCAGCAGCAGTAGTAACGGTGCGAGCGCGAGTAGTCGGGATGGTGCTGCTGACAGTACCACAGGAGGTCCATCAGACGGCGACGACGACGGCGACGACTTTATGTTTGGTAAAAGGTCCAAAAAGAAGTCCAAGGCGAAGAAAACCTCAACCTTAGCGTCGACGGCGGCGGGGGCGCTCGCCATGGATCCGTCAACCATGCTCCCACAGTTCGCCGCCGATGCGTTGAAGCAAATGACTGCGAAATTTGGCTCCAGTGAGCCGGCGTTTCCTGAAGTCGAAGCCTGGGGCCAATCGACGTCGTCTGAAGCCTCCGCCGCGGTTTTAGCCTTAATCGCGCGTGCGCCGTCGAATTGTGCCATCATTCTACCCAGTGCGCTTTTAAAAGCGACGCTAACGTTTGATAACGCCGTGGCAAACTCGCGCGGCGCCAAAGCATTCGCCGTGGAAGAAGTCGCTGAAAGCGACTGGCGGGTGAATAATCCCGACGTCTCCGCCGCGTTGTGGATATCGTTCGACCCGAACCCAATCGAAGGCGACTGGCGTGCCCCTCGTTTCGCACGAGCGTTGGAGAATTGCCAAGCCAATGGTGATGAACAGCCATTAATACCAATTGTCCTCGCGTCAGTGGCGTTGATTGCCGAAGCGCCGTCGTGCGACGCCATCGAAGGCCCGCCGGGCGCCGTCGCCACCGCCGCCGGCGCGTCGGCGCGCGCGCACGAACGCGTCGCGTGCGCCTCGCCAGCCTCGGCGACATCGCAGCCACCACCGTCATCCACAGCGTAGCGTAGTAGTCGTAGAAGACCGTTCATTTCATGATAACACATTTTCGCGTCCTCACACCTCGACTCGCGCCGCCGCGTCATGTTCCTCCACCCCGTATTCGTCGCGTGCGCCACAACCGTGGCGTGCACCGTCACGAATAAACTCGCATCATCAGTGTCATCGAAAGCGCGTAAATCATCCAAGCTCGTCGAGAACGACGACGACGACGACGAACCGGTACGTATTCAAAAGTTTGTTGGTTTGAAAAAGCCTTCATTCATTTGATGTGATTAATTTAATTGACCGTCACGACGACGACGACGACGATCTCGCATTCGACGTCAGGTCGTCGCCGCCGCCGTCATCATTCACCACGCGCACTGACACGCGTCTTGTGTCGGCACGCACACAGGGTCCGACGCCGCAATACGCGGGTAAACCCACGCTGTCGGTGTCGCTGCTCCCGCCCGCGTTTGCCTCAGTCGGGCGGTGCGCGTGCTGCGCGCCGGACGCCTCCACGTCGGCACCGTCCACGCCCACGCCCGCACGCACGAGTTTTGGCGATCTCACGCCCCGAGTGCGATCGCCGCAGCCGAAACCAGACCCGCTGAGCCGCGCCAAACGCGCGCGTTGCCTGTCTTGGGACGACTACTTCATGTCCGTCGCCTTTCTCAGCGCCCAGCGCAGTAAAGACCCAAACAAGCAAGTCGGTGCGTGCATCGTGGGTAAAGATAAATTAATTCTAGGCGTTGGTTATAACGGCTTCCCTCGCGGATGTGCCGATGACGCGTTGCCGTGGAGTAAGAAATCCATCGACGACGACCCGCTCGAGACCAAGTACGCGTACGTGTGCCACGCGGAGATGAATGCGATTATGAATAAGAATTCCGCCTCAGTCGCGGGTGGGAGTTTATACGTGACGATGTATCCGTGTAATGAGTGTGCGAAATTGATCATTCAGGCTGGGATTGAGGAGGTGGTGTATTACGAAGGGAAGATTAGTGAGGCGAAGACGGAGGATGGCGCGCCCGACGGCGGTAAAGGGGATCCGATTTACGCCGCGTCAAAGCGGTTGTTGACGCTCGCGGGCGTGCGCGTGCGACAGCACAGACCGAGCGTGGCGATTGAGGTGACATATTTGGATGTCGTTGAGTCGTCGACGTAGATGAAGAAAGAGTAGAAAACACAAAAGAGTCACGAAATCATCGATGTTTTATAAAAAAACGTCTCTACGCCGAGCGGCGGCGGCGATTCGTGTAGTATAACGCTGTGGTGTTGTTGGCTGTAGAACAATTAGGAATAATAAACGCTTAGTTTTCTCTCGCCTTGGCCTCGCTGTGTGTGCGTGCGCATGAAGAAAAATGTATTGGTCAGTCGCGTGATCGAACCGCGCGCCGCGCGAGTCAACTAAAGAGCGTCCGTCCGTCGTCGACGTAAAAATCCTCGCGCGCGTGTGCGTACCTGATCTCTTCAACCGTTTCCCAAGCTACCGCGCAGTCATCCGTGCACGTCTTCGCCGCAGCGAGCGCTTCATCCAACGCCTTATCGAGTTGCGCCATGCGCGAAGAGTTAATCTTCTTCGTGACTTCCTTCATGCCCTTAGCCGCGGCTTCAATCTTCTTCAACACGTCGTCGGAGACTTCGGTGGCGGCGCGCGCGGACGCGAGCGTCTCCTTGGTCGCCTTGATGAAATCCATATCCGCTTGGGAGATCTTCACTTCGGATTCTTCCGCAACCGGGCGAGAATCGCTCGCGGCTTGAGAAAGTTCCTCGACTGCGTACGCGAAAAGAAAGACATCACACGCATCCAGTCAGGGTCGAACCGGGACGATTACGCGCGCGACGTCGTACGTCGCGCGCGCACGAACACGAGACACCAACGTAAACACAAAAAAAGAACACAAGCACACGAAAAAACCAAAACGTACCATCATCCCACATCGCAGCGCACTCGCCGACGCATTCTTCAGCCTCCTTCAACGCCTTTTCGAGACGCGCGGACGCGTCGGAGCCCGCGCGGCGGATCGCGCTCGCGCCTCGCACCGAACGGCGGGTCTTCTGCGCGTCACGGAGCACGACACCACCAGGGTTAGTCACGCGTCGCGTCACGCGCGCGCACACGGTGCGCGATCGACCGCACGCGCGCGGCGGCGGCGGCGCATCGCGCGCCCACAGATCGCCGCGCTGGGCCCAGCCTGCGTCGCGATGCGCAGCGCTCCGTCGTCGTCGTCGTCGTCGTCGTCGTCGTCGCGGTCGCGCGTCGCGCGCGTGCGTACCGTGGAGACAACCGCGGTGCGCGCGGTGGTGGCGAATTGAACTTGAGCAATCATCGTCGTCGTCGTCGTCGTCGTCGTGTGACGACGCGGATGGGTGCGACGCGATCGGTTCGGGGGCGTCGAGGGGGTCGGTTCCTGGTCACGATTGGTCGAACGCATCCTTATCCTGAAGAGAGAGGTTTACCGCGCGAGAGGCTGGGGCGGCGTCGCGCGAGAGGCTGGGATGCCGACGCGTGCGCGCTGGGTGTACCGCGCAGGTGGTGCGTCGGTGTGCGTGTGGGTGTGCGTTGTGTATTCGTGTGTTCATTTATATTTAAAAGTACGAAGTGGTGGTGTTTTGATTTCAGTCGCGAGACGCGCGCCGAAGAAGAAATGTGTGCGCGACGCGCGCGCGACTTTGTCTGCTCTGCGCGTGACGTTTGATGGATGATTTTGTCAAACTACTGCGCGTGTTTACGCGGTGCGGTTGACCATGTACGTGACAGCGGTGACCAAATCGGCGGCGCGCTTGACGACGGTTTTTTCCATTTCGCTGGCGTACGGCACCGGCGCATCCTCCATGCAGAGGCGCACGACGGGGGCGTCGAGCTCGTCAAACAAGTTTTCAGAGACAATGGCGGAGACGGTGGCGCCGACACCACCCGTGCGGGTGGATTCGTCCAAGATGACGAGCTTGTGCGTGCGCTGGAGAGAGGTTTGGATGGTTTTCCAATCCACCGGCTTCATGCACGTGAGCTCGATGAAATCGGCGTCGATGCCTTGGCCGTTGAGTTCGGCGATGGCTTCTTCGGTTTCCTTGACACCGTGGAGATAGGTAACGATGGTGACAGCCTTGTTGTTTTTCACGCTTTCATCGCTCGCCAAGTGGTGCACGGTGGATTTGTGAAGGGGCAAGAAGTTATCCGGCGTCACCGGGCCGCGGCTCTTCATCATCTTCACCGGCAACAACAACACGCCCGGGCCGTTGTCACGAATCATAGACTTGGCCAAGCCGTACGCTTCTTGCGGCTTGGATGCAGAGCAAATCTTCAAGCCGGGGATGCCCATGATGTACGCGTGGAACGGCTGGGAGTGCTCTGCGCCCAAAGATTGGTTGGGCGCAGTGCCGCCGGCGCCAATCACCGTCAACGGCATGGCAAACTGACCACCAGTGGTGGCGTACGTGTTACCCGCGGAAGAAAGTTCAGCCATGCCGTAAATACCAAAGTTGGCATTCATGAGCTCGACAATCGGGCGGTAGCCGTTCATGGCTTCGCCGAGCGCCTTGCCCATAAAGTGACCTTCGTCGATGATTTCATCCGCCGCGCGCAACGTTCCAAACGCTTGCTGCGTGTTCGCGGGGATGTTGTACGAAGAGCCAGCTTGGAGATCTTCGGCGTGAGCCAAGCACGTCGGGTCACGAAGCATTTCTTCGAGAATGGCGAGGTTGACGGCGTCACCGATAGAAATACCCTTGGGATCGACGCACATCGCCCGGAGCGCCTCGATGCGCGCCTTCAACGCCTTGAGCGTTTCCGCCGGGACGATCTTCTCCGTCACCGCGGTGGCGCTCGCCAAACCTTCAGCCGGTTCACGAGCGCTGTAGTCGACTTTGCCCGAAGGATCGGGGTACTCGAGCTCAGCGGCGAGGCCCGGCGGCGGCGGCGGCGAGTTGTTGGCGAAATCCAACGCGCGTTGCACTTCAAGCTTAGCCTTGGCCGTTTCATTCTTAAGATCCACGCGCGCAGCGTCGGCAGAGGACTCGAAAATCTTGATCGGATCACATTCGGCGCGCGCCCACTTCTTCTCATCCTTACGGTTGCGCTCGTGCTCCGGATCCGCCGGCGAGTGGCCATTAAAGCGGAACGTGTGCACTTGCAAGATAGCCGGACCCTTGGTGCGCACGTGGTTGATCGCCGCACGCCCGACGCGCAAGACGTCTTGAACGTTTTGGCCGTCAACGAGCACACCCGGGACGCCGTAGTGCTTACCTTGGTTGAAAACCTCTTGGTTCGCGGCGACATCCTTGGTGAAGGTGTTGATGGCGCGACCGTTGTCGATGACCAAGAAGAGAATTGGCAAGTTCTCCTTTGCCGCCGCGTTCAAGCACTCAGCCATGCGGCCGTTTTGAGCACCACCTTCGCCGACGAACACCACCGTGATGCGGTCGTGCGCGTCTTCGCGGCCGAGCATCTTATCCAAGACGATGGAGCGCGCGGCGCCGACGGCGTACGGCAACTGCTCGCCGACGAGCGCCCAACCTCCTTGGAAGTTGGTGTCCATGTCGTAAATGTGCATCGAACCTCCCGTACCTCGGCAAGTACCGCCATCTTTGCCGAACAATTCCGCCATAACGGCACCGCTGTCGACGCCGCACGCCAACGCGTGGCAGTGGTCGCGATAGTACGAGTGCTTCAAGTCATCTTGGCGAATCGCATCCGCCAACAACGCCGGAATGGACTCTTGGCCGTTATCAAGGTGCATAAACCCACGAATCTTACCCGCCATATACGCTTGGTTACACTCGTTCTCAAAGTCCCGGCACAACTGCATCATGTAATACGCCTTGCTCAAATCCTCGTCACTCAACGATTCGGCGTGCTTCAATTCCGCATCCGTCGCCCCAAACTCACTCTTCAACACCGCCTTGGCATCATCCCAAGGCGTCGTGATTCGCAAGCGTTCCAAATTCTCCGGCGGCCCACTCGGTTTCGCCACAGCTCCGCACCGCTGCGCCGTCCCGCGTCGTCCCGCCCGACGTCCCGCGTCTCGCCCCGTCGTCGGCGTCTTCACCGCCGCCGCCATCGCGCTCGTCGCGCGCATCACCCCACTCATCGCCGTTCACGCTTAAAAACGCCTCTCGTCGTCCTCTCGCGCGGCGCTGCGTCATCAATACGTCCATAGTCGTCGTCAGTCACCGGATAAACATTCAAACGCTCGAGCACCACACCCAGGTTTTCCCCAATGACGGTCACATTCGCCGCTCGCGACCGACGACGACCGACGACCGACGACCGACGACCGACGACGCGACGGCGACCGACGCTCGCGACTGTCACGTCACGCACGCATCGCCCATCGCCCCGTCGTCGTCGTCGTCGTCGTCGTCGTCGACGAGACGCGCGAGCACACACCGCGAGCACACACCGCGCACGCACCTCTGCACGTCGAACTCCACCGGCGTCGTCGTGTGCGGCGGACGCGGACGCGATCGGACGACATGGCGCGCGCGGTGCGGGGCGGGTGTTTATTCGTGTGCGCGGATGCACCCCGCGGCTCGAGTCGCGATCGCTCGTCGACGAGGGCACGAAAACACCGAGACGGCTTATCCGTTTCGTGCGGCGTGTGCGGTCGGTTGGACATGTTTTCGTGCGGCGTGTGCGTGTGCGTCGATCGACGGATTGGATTGGATTCGTACGACGATGGCGATGATGGCGATGATGGCGATGATGGCGATGATGGCGATGGGCGTGGCGTGATGACGCAAATATCTATTCGCTACAATCTATCGATGGTGGTGTTTCTATCGATGGTGGTGTTTTGGACGGCGCGGGCGGGCCCAGACGACGACGGGGCGCGCTACGGGAAGAGCGTCGGGACGAAGGCGCCGTCGCGCACGGCGCGAGACCCGATGACGATCCACATCGCGGGAAATGCGATCCAGATGATGTTGGCGATGATGACGATGGCGACGCACGCGCGCGACGCGCCTCGATAGTAGCCGTTGTAGACGTAATTCGCAAAGTACACGACGGTGCCGTAGAGCATTTGGTAGTTGACGACGACGGCGAGGAGACCGAGGAGGCGTGGGGACGCGCGTGCGATGACGTCGACGTGTGGCCATCGCGTGATGGCGATGGACAGCGCCAGGGTTGGGATGAGCGTCACGAAGCCGTTGCCGACGTCCACCCAAAAGCTCCACGACGTGTGCTGGACGTAGGACGGGTCCAGCGACGCGTACGACGCGAACACGATGGCCCAATATTCTAACGACAGCGCCTCACGGACGGTGATGTGGCTAAATAAAAACAACGGCGATGGTAACACCTGCGTAGAAACGGCGACGACGAACGAGGATGACGATGCGGTCAGAATCCAGAACGAATCAATCCAACCCGCGCCAAAACCACTCAACACGTTCAAACCATCTCGCGCGCGCCTCGCCGTGACACTCACCCTATCGCCAAATTTCTTCACAAACCCAACGTGAAGCTTCTTCACGCGCTCGCGGTGCACCCACAGCGCGATCTCCCACGCGCATATCAGCACGTTTATCGCGTTGAACAGCACGAGTGCACCATGCGTGGCGTTGGCGTGCGATGCGAATGCAAAAGTCCACGCGTCGGCGTCCGTGCGTCGCCGCGTGTCGACGACCACGAACGGCACGGTGAGCGTCGCGACGAACGCGGCGATGTAGACGACGGCGTACATCGCGACGCGCGCGCTCGCGTCGCGCGGTGAAGCGCGCGAAGCGATAAACCTATTGGACAAAGGCACAACGAAAAAACGGCTCAAAAAAGTAACAACGTGGTAACGCATGCATTCGCGGTGGGCGTTCGCGCATTTGCCGACGCGCGCACGCATCGAGAGGCAACGCGCGAGCGAGGGAGTATCGACGCGCGTGATTTACGAGCGGTGCTCGCGCGCGTGACGCGCGAAGGTGATATCGCGCGCGCGCGCGAGAGAGAGAGAGAGAGAGAGCGATGGATGGTTTGGAGTTGTTACTCGCGGATGGGAACGATGACGACACA
>Ga0181564_10004589_pt1 | contig 11617 bp, 12 predicted proteins | sample 011ome_24_FD_134512 | JGI IMG/M metagenome (GOLD analysis project Ga0181564, IMG submission 134512) | Coastal salt marsh microbial communities from the Groves Creek Marsh, Skidaway Island, Georgia - 011513CT metaG (megahit assembly) | ecosystem: Environmental > Aquatic > Marine > Intertidal...
ACGTATTGCCATTTTTTTATCCTCCTTGATTTGGGCGAGCCGCCCCTCGGCATCCTTGCCCTGGGTTATACACTTTTGTACTGCGACTCTTTTTCATTTTGTTAATTGGGTTGGTTGTTAATTTGTTATTTTGATGCTTTAGCGTGCATTTATTTCATAAAATTGAACAAGTGGTGATTTGTAACATTTTTTACCTCAGAAGAACCAAAGCCATTTCCGTAATCATATTAGCCTGAGTTAACATAGATGCAGATGACTGAACCAAGACATTGTGCTTTGCCAAGTTAGTGCTTTCAGCAGCCATATCGACGTCCATTATTTTTGAGTGTGCTGAGATGATATTATTTCTTTTTCTCTCAACATGATCTCCAGAGAACTCAAGTCGGGACATAGTCGCACCATTCTGCGATCGAAGGGCAGCAATATTTTGTAGAACTTGTTTAAATACCCCGATCGACACATCAGTAAGATTTAGTAGTGCATCTTGACCAACACCTCCAATAACTGGGTTGGCAAAACGTAAGACCTGACTTTGGTCTGCCATGCCATACATCGCGTTTGATGGAGAACCAGTTGAAATTGAAACAGTCAATGCAGAAAGCAACATTGCTTTATGAATACTCAAAATTGGTCCAGACTCTCCGTCTTCGCTAATATACAGGTCTATTGTATGATCTTGACTAAAAGAACCATCGAAAAGTACTTCATTGCCACCTATTTTGGATGTAGTTGTAGAAAATAAACTCACATCATTAAACTTCTCCTGAGCCATATCGAACAGCTGCACCTGAAGATCCTGAAACTCTCGATTATAAGTCCGGACATCCTCATCGTTTTTCATGACATCATTAGCCAAGGCACGTATTTCAGACATACGGTCCACAAGTTCGCCAATTGTCTCTAACACTCCATCCTGCACTTCAAGGTAGGACATTGCATTTTGAATATTTGAACGTGTACCAACCAACCTTGTTGCTGCACTTTGCAGTTTCATGGCTACTGCAAGACCACCAGCATCATCGGAAGGATCAAGGACCCTTTTCCCGCTTGCTAGTCTTGCCATACTTTTATTCAGGTTCTCATTATTTCTGGACAAGAAATATCCGGCTTTTGCGGCAGCAGTGTTGGTGTTAATATTGAAAGCCATTGTTATTAGTAGGTAAAATTAAATGCAAATTTATGTAATAAAGTGTATTTTATACAATTATGTTAGAAAATAGTCGTGGTGTATCGTCTCATCTCATTAAAACCAAGGCTACTTCACTAAGGCCATTGGCCTGGGAAAGCATAGAGGCAGACGCCTGAACCAGCACATTATACTTTGCTAAACGTGTGCTCTCTGCGGCCACATCCACATCCATAATCCGGCTCACACCCTGATCCAAGTTAGTCTTTTGCTTGGCCAGATTCTCGTAACCATGTTGAAGTTGGGACGAAGAGGCACCGTTTTGTGCCCTCAGAGAAGCTATATTCTGGAGTGCCTGGGCAAAAACCCCCACAGAAACATCAGCAAGAGTGATGGTTCCGCTTATTGCACTTGAGGCAAAAGTTGCCGTGAATTCCTGAGTCACGTTCTTGTTTGCGTTGGAATTGCCGTCGGCAACTTTTGTGCCAGTGGTGTACTCGGCAGAATCAAGTGTATTGGTATGAATTGTAAGGGCAGACAGAAGTAGGGACTTATTTATACTTGCAACCACACTGTCATCTCCATTCGCAGACATATTTACCATTAAACGATTACTCTGCTGAACCGTACCATCAAATACACCTTCGGTATTCCCTTTGGTTTCAGTAAACTGTGCGAAAAGACTGATCCCGTTAAATTTTGTCTGGGCCATATCAAAAAGCTGAACCTGCAAATCCTTAAATTCCTTATCGTATGTTTCCCTGTCCTTATCATTCATGATCACATCGTGATAGAGACTTTTTAACTCAGCCATCCTGTCTACAATTTCACCAGCTCCAGAAAGCACGCCATCTTGCACCTCCAGGAACGAAATTGCGTTTGAAACATTTTGCAGGACTTTATCTGATCTCCCCAGTGTACTGTTTAACTTGAAAGCAACTGCGTGACCGCCGGCATCCTCGTAGGGTTGTACAATCTTCTGTCCGCTGGATAACCGAGTCATGCTGTTTTTTAAGTGAAAATTATTCATACCTAAATGGCGACGTGCACTGTCAGCGGCATAGTTTGTGTTAATTGAAAGTCTCATATTTGTATAATATGTTATCCTTTAATAGTTTGTGTAATATTCAAAACAGAGCCAAAGAAACCTCCAGTAAATGTAGTCAAAAATAAAGTAAATTTTTGAGCATACACATGCATACTGTACAATATGGGTCTTAAATATCTCATGGTTTAAATTGTTATTGGTAACAGTTAACTAATACTCCGATTGATCGTGTGACAAATGAAGCAGGATGCTGTGTTAGATACATGCCAAATTGAACTGAGCTTATATAAATGTAGAGATCATCGAAGAGATACTATGGAAGGGTGAAAAGAAAACCTTACATTGTAGTCGTGATGTAGCTCACAGGTCATGTTATGTGATCGTCCTTGATCGCATGGCGACAGCATCCTGCTGTCGGAGAATATGGTTACGAATATTTTATTGGTAGAAGAATAGTAACTGAAATAGGTGCGGATATCACATGGTATAAAAACCGCAAATCAGAATAGTAACTTCTTAGGCAAATCCTCCAGTTGATGGTTCATAATAGTTTTTGTAAAAAAGAGATCGCATACCCAGGGTTCGGCCAATGCCAATTAAACCGAACCCTGAGTTACGTGCTAGCGAACGCCAAAACATTCCCCTAAAGAGACATGCAATAGCAATTAATTCGCGATTATTCCCACAAGGGGGAATAGGATTTGTTTTAGTAGTAGTAAACAAAGTCTTACGATTGATAAATAGTAGAGAAATCAAATTACTTCGCAGATTGATTGCTAAAATTTTAAAAGAGGATCGTAACCCCGATGGTTGGCCAATGCCAATTAAGCCAACCTCGGAGTTACAATAAGGTAAGGGCTTAAACAGGGGAACACCCCCTGCAGTCCAACCTTCTGCCTCACACCAAGGCACTGTATCTCGCCAAGGTGGATTTTTTTTAGTAGTAAAGAAATTCTTAAAGCTAAAAGAAACAAAGCTTCCATTATCCAATTGCCCCAAATTTGTATGAGTTCCTTTGCATACAGGGTACTTCGACCCAGAACGAGGAGGCTTAAAGATACGAGATAAAAAGTCTTTATCAATCAAACTATCTAGTGACATATTAATGAAAATACTCATCGATTTAGCCGAGCCTGTTATTAAGAACATGGCTTCTGAAATGATTGGTTGTCAGAGCAATTAAAGAATCGGAAAGCCTGGTGGATTTCTTAACCACATCAGTGGCCATTTTCATTTTTAATAACTGCTTAGCAATATTTGTGGACTCGGTCGCAATATCTGTATCTGAAATTCTTGATTTTGCCTCCTCCAAGTTAACCTCAGCCTCAGAAATTCGATTCAATTCTTTTTGAAAGCGGCTTAATGCGGCGGCAATGCTTGCTCTGGAATCGATCAGGCCATCAATCTGTGAATCAATCTCACCCAATGCTTTGAGCGCATTTTCGGTTGTTGAAATATCTGCACATTCAATCTCACTAAATGAGATGGCTGGAAAAACTTCATCCGACCCCGGGATCTCTATATCATTGTAAGGAAGGCTTGGTTCAAAAGCCGCCTTAACTTCATAGGTGGCCTTATTACCGGCATTCACGCCGATCATGGTAATGATATTGCTATTGCCACTGGGTACACCGAGCAAAAACTCACCCTTCGATTCTAAATTGATCCGTAAATCTTGGGCTAAACCAGCTTTCCCATCATTTTCTCCATGATAAAAAGCCTCTAACTGGGTATCGCAAGTATCAAAATCGATAACAAATTTGTCATAATACTCATCCGAAGATGCACCCGAAGTTTTCCATGCGCCAGTGGTAAATATCCCCTGGAAACTTGAATCTTTTGTTCCATCAAAATATTCATAAAGTGCATCAGTTAATCCATCAGTGTCTGAATTTCTGCCATTCGCTGGAGCTTCGAAATATTCTTTTAGGCTGGCGGGCAGTTCACCTTGAAACATCCAAATTTGGTCTGCTGCTTGACCAGGAGAAAGCTCTAAGGTAATTTTTCCTTGGGTTGAATATACATCCTTAGATGAAAGTTGTGGAAGATTGGTGGGAGAAAAGTCATTCCTGTCCTGCAGTCCATCCGTAAAGTCTGCCTTTATTCCTCCAAATAGCCGTCGACCATTAATATTTAGGTCAATTAAATTATTTAATTCTTTGCTCAACTCACCAAATTCTTTATTCAGCAACTCCTTATCAGAAGGACCACCACTTATAGACTCTGCCAGCGTTGGATCTGTTGCCATCAATGCAAGGGAACTCATCCTTTGATAGATTTCTCCCGCTTGCTCAAGCGAGCCGTCCTGGCTCTGCAAAAGAGTAACGAAATTTTGCAAATTGATCTTTTGAGCAGCATTGCTCGCATGCTCAAAATCCATTTTCATTGAAAGAGCCAAACCCGCGTTGTCTTGGCTTGAAGCTTCAAAACGGTTTCCAACTTGCACTCTCCGAGATGAAGAGTTCAGGCTTTGGGATGCACGGTCAAAGTGCATCATTGCCTGAGTCGATACTGTATTGGATAGATTCACTGAAAATGTTTTTAAATTATTAGATCTTGAGTTTTAGGTTTCTGCTCCACCCTGCCCATAATTGGGGCAGGGCGGAACAAAAGGTAAGAAGTGCAATATTCTTATTGCAGTAAGGTTAGAGCCACATTGGTTAGCTGATTGGCCTGTGCAGTCATAGATGCACTGGCTTGAACTAGTACATTATGTCGTGCAAAGCGGGTGGACTCTAGGGCCACATCCGTATCCATGATACGCCCGCGGGCAGCTTCCAGATTCACTAAATTTTGTGAGTGTAAGTTGTAGGAGGTCATCACTCGTTGCTGCTCCGCACCATTTTCGGCACGAGCCTCGGCAATGCGCTGTATGAGTTCAGTGAATTGCTCGATGGTTACAGTAGTGATGTCTGTGGTTTCATTCCCATTTGCTTTTACAAGGGAATTACCGGTTCCACCGAGACCACCAAGGCTCGTAACATGCTCCAGGTTAACTACCCCCAAAGAGATGCTTCCATCGCCAGAGACACCTGAGGGGTGAGTCAGCAATTCATAACTGTACCGATCACTAGCCAGACCACCTGTGCCAGATACATAAAGTGAAACATTAAGGTCTTTTCCAGAGCTTGCACTTCCTGTGTGATCACCAACCGCAAAGAGACTAATTCCGTTAAACTTCTCCTTAGCCACTTGACTAATTTGAGACTGAAGTTCGCGAAACTCTTTTGAATAATTCTCAATATCACTCGTGTTCTTAGTTACATCAGCAGCCATGGTTCGTAGCTCAGCCATACGACTAACCACTTCCCCCACTGATTGAAGAGCACCATCTTGAAGTTGTAAAAAGGACAATGCATTTTGATGATTATTAAGGACCGCTTCGGTTCTTTTTGCGTGAGAGTCTAGCTTGTAGGCCACGGCTAAACCACCTGCATCTTCTGCTGGGTTGGTTATCCGATTGCCTGACGACAGGCGTGATAAACTCCTCCGGAGTGCATCATTGGCTTTACTAAGATTAAAGGACGCACTTGTGGCGGCACTATTGGTATTTACTACTATTGGCATTATACTGTTCCTCCATGATTGGATCGTGGCATCCGTGCCACAGTTGAGTCGGGTAATGGATGAGCCCCGACGACTCTTTGATTGAAATTAAACCGTTTTTTCACATCGATATAAGTTATGAAGTTCTACTATGCCTACTGGAGCAAAGTGAGAGCTACATTAGTTAACTGATTCGCCTGAGCAGTCATGGATGCACTTGCCTGAACAAGTACATTATGTCGTGCAAAGCGAGTGGACTCTAGGGCGACATCGGTATCCATGATTCGCCCACGCGCTGCTTCCAGATTCACTAAATTTTGTGAATGCAAGTTGTAGGAAGTCATCACTCGCTGCTGCTCGGCACCATTTTCAGCACGAGCCGCAGCTACTTTTTGAATAATCTCCGTGAATTGCTCGATGGAAACATCGGAAATATTTTTAATAAAAGCATCCGTATCATTATTTGCAGTGGAATCGGTGTCGTTAATGTTAGCTGCTGCGGCTCTTTCTACAGCGTCGTTCTTAAATCCAGCAAGATTGGCAAAAAGGTTTGCTTCAACCGCAGTCGTGGATGATGTGGTTGTACCACCCACCCCAGTTGTATCCTCAAGACTGGTTAGAAACTCCAGGTTCACTACATTCAATGAAATGCTACCATCGCCGCTAACACCGCTCGGGTGAGCCAGCAACTCGTAGGACCACTTATTGAAGGCAACCTTGTTACTAGTTGAGTATTCGTATTCTTCAGCAGTCTTTAGGTCAGCTCCACTTACGCCGAGTGTTGTAGCGGTCGAAGATTCGTTACTAAAGAGAGCAATTCCATTAAATTTCTCATTTCCTAATTGCCTTAACTGAGATTGCAGTTCCCTAAATTCTTTAGAATAATTTTCAATATCACCAGAATTCTTAGTTACATCTGCAGCCATTGTACGAAGCTCAGCCATTCGGCTGACCACTTCCCCAACTGATTGAAGAGCACCATCTTGAAGTTGAAGATATGACAGGGCGTTTTGATGATTATTAAGTACGGCCTCCGTGCGTCTCGTATGAGAATCAAGCTTGTAAGCTACTGCTAAGCCTCCTGCATCCTCAGAGGGATTGGTAATCCGGTTGCCTGAGGACAGGCGGGCTAAGCTTCTTCGCAGGGCGTCATTGGCCTTACTCAGGTTGAATGACGCACTGGTCGCGGCACTATTTGTGTTTACTACTATTGGCATTTATTTTTTCCTCCATGATTGGTAAGTGGCATCCGTGCCACAGAATTCTCAGTTTTATGATGGGACCGAAAACCATGTAAGTTGTGGTAAGAGTGAAGCAATTCGTATCATATACTTAGGCATTTACACTTTGAACGCTTCACAAAGTGAGTCACAATAATCAGATAAAATATCCGCTATTTACTGAAGAAGGGTAAGGGCAACATTCGTCAACTGGTTTGCCTGAGCCGTCATTGAGGCACTCGCTTGAACCAGGACATTGTATCTTGCGAATCGGGTCGACTCCAAGGCCATGTCTGTGTCCATAATCCGACCTCTGGCATTTTCTAAATTCACCAGATTTTGAGAGTGCAGATTGTATGAAGTTTGCACCCGTTGTTGCTCCGCACCATTCTCTGCCCGTGCATCGGCAACTTTTTGAACAATTTCGGTAAACTGACCAATACTGACACTGGCGATATTATGAATAAACCCATCAGAATTAACATAGGTATTGCTGCCTTGGGTGACTGCAGTAGCAACAGCAGTCCCGGTGGTAGATCTCCCCAAAAGATTAACCATCGTTAACCCTGCTGATCCTGCACCACGGGTCAAAATATTTCCTACTGAGAGAACAAAGCTCAGGTTGGTTGTATTTAAGGAAATATTACCATCATCGTCTATGCCGGAGGGGTGAGTTAACAAAGTACGAGAGAAGGCGGAGTATGAAGCGTTTTTCTTAACACCATCTGGATTTTGCCAGTTATAGGTGGCGTTCTTTTGGTTTAGAATTCCGTTTGAAGTAGTACCTCCAGTGATGGCAAACAAGCTCACTCCGTTAAATTTTTCACGAGCAACTTGCCTGAGTTGCATTTGCAATTCACGAAACTCTTTCGAGTAGTTCTCTATATCGCTAGTGTTCTTGCTTACATCAGCTGCCATGGTACGCAATTCAGACATCCTCGTTACAATATCACCCACTGTATTAAGGGCGCCATCTTGCAATTGAAGGTAAGATAATGCATTTTGGTGATTATTAAGCACAGCCTCCGTGCGTTTAGCATGGGAATCCAGCTTGTAGGCAACCGCTAAGCCACCTGCATCTTCTGCAGGACGGGTGATGCGGTCACCAGAAGATAGACGGGCAAGACTCTTGCGGAGCTGCTCGCTGGCACGAGATAGATTGAATGATGCTTCGGTGGCCGAAGCGTTTGTGTTTACTACTATTGGCATTGTTATTCCTCCTTGAATAATTTTGTGGCATCCTTGCCACTATGTTGCCGGCGGAGAGGGGCCGGCACCCTGTATTATATTAGTGTGTTGTTATACTTTGAGTTGAAATTTGGCATTGATTGAAAGCTATGACCGATCATATGGTTTTCATTCCTAAAGTGGTCAGGAAAGCGTGCCACTTAGTTGTGACAATAGACCAGAGTTCGGCGTTAGAAATTGAGAGTCGTGCGTGAGTAACCTTCTTTGCTTTAGGTGTACTCCCGCAGACAGGATTTGGTTTTAATTTAAAATCTAAAAGCCAGGCATTGAGTTTATCCTTTTCCTGACGAACAAGCAGAACACAATCCATTAACGAAGAAATACACTCATAGGTTAATTCCTTCGTAGGGAGTGATGATATCTGAGTCCCAAGCATGAACCCTTGAAGTTCAGGGAGGCTCGACAATTGTGGATTAGGAAAATCAAAAGCCTGCAAGATACCATTAACTTCTATGTGCATGCGTAACGGTTTGTCTCGCATTGTATCAAAAAGAGGCTTGCCTCTGAATTTTGCGGATAGTGAATTTGATACAGAGCGTGAAGACAGCAAATAACCTGAATGTAGGGATATTTTAGAATCTCCTCGGTTTAACATGACCGCAAATGCCTCAAGGCTGGCAACCATGGATAATAATACATTTTCCTGTTGGGTTATAAAATCCACAGCATCTTTTACATTACGAACCATCGCCGTGCTCCGATTGAGCGTGCTGTAGGAAATAACCGTATCACATTCGGGTACATTTGAGGGATGAGGTGTAGTACCTCTAAAAGAAAGTACGGGCATACTGTGTGTATGCCCACATGTTGGATTATGAGTGTGTCGCATAATGTTAAGTAAAATTTAAAATGTAGTTAACAAAAAGAATATAGTTATGAGTTGATACCGAACTACTTGGTTAAGCAGGGGCTATGTTATAAAAGAAATAGATTAAGACATTTTGGTGAGGGTTCTGAATGGAAATCTAGTCTTTCACAGAACCAGAATGATAAGATTCAAAATATTTGTTAGATAAAAATGGTAGGTTTATGAGCCATTGTAGAATAAGGGGCAGAAGGAACTTTAAACTCGATCGTCTGCACGCTACATAAGGCAGTATTTATTAAATGTTAGGTATGAAATTGTATAATTTTGATTTAAATTGATTATAGAAATTTATCTTGGGTTAGATATTTTTGTAATCGCAGAGTGCTGCACATTACATTGTAAAAATTTTAAAGTTAGAGTGATCTGCGGGATTTGAAATCCGAGCAGAAGGTACTAAGAAATTAGTGTAACCCAAAGCCAGGACTGTTCTTCTAAAAATCATCTTAATTTCCTTATGGTTAAATGATTATTCATTTGGGTAATTGAAAACATATACATTTAGCCTCCTATCAATGTAAGAGCTACTTGGGTTAGTTGATTTGCCTGTGCCACCATTGATGCAGAGGCCTGTACTAAAACATTTTGCCGAGCGAACCGAGTAGACTCCATGGCAACATCTGCATCCATAATTCTGCCACGGGCTGCCTCTAAGTTTGTCATATTTTGAGACAAGAGACTTTCAGCTTGGGTGAGCCTGCTTTGCTCCGCGCCGTTTTCTGCACGAGCGTCTGCTAGTTTTTGGATCATTTCTGTAAACTGACCGACGGATATAAACATTATACTTTTTAAAAAACCGTCCGAGGTGTAAATTTCACTGACTGCATCGGTAATCTCAGTATCTGAAAGTGAACTGTGCGTAGAAAATTCAGCCACTGCGGTGGAATTCATGTTGTCCAGATTCCCCACATTCAAGATACTATCGATCCCAGCATAGGACAAATCAGCCCTACCTGTATTTACATCTTTAATAGCTTCGTAGGTGGAAGGATCGATATATCTAGAATCTAGATTTTCAACATCCAGGACATACTGTAGATTGGTGACTCCAATTGACACATTTCCATCCACTGCCTGTCCGCTATCATGCGTGTAAAGAATTCGGGAGAACTTAACACTTCCATTGTTATTATCTTTACTTAGCTGGGGCCGTAAATCTGGAGGATTCAAAACAGCAGAAGCAGTACTCTTTGCAAAAATACTAACTCCATTAAATTTTTCCCGATATATCTGACCTAATTGCTTTTGAAGCTCCAAAAATTCTTTCGTGTAGTTCTCAACATCAGAGGTATTTTTAGTCACGTCCTGAGCCATAGTCCTTAGCTCGGACATCCTGCTAAGAATATCCCCAATGGAGCTGAGGGCACCATCCTGTAACTGTAAGTAAGAGAGACCGTTTTGGACATTATTTCGCACGGCCTCGACGCGCTTTAGTCTAGAGTCAAGCTTGTAGCCCACAGCAAGACCGCCCGCATCATCTGCAGGGGAGACAATCCTATTCCCGGAAGACAACCTCGCTAAGCTTTTTCGCAAGGCATCGTTGGCACGGGACAAATTAAGTGAGGCCGCCGTCGCCGTCGGGTTTGAATTTACTACAATTGGCATAAATAAGGTACAGTTCGGTAATTCGGTATATTAATTATCGAGGTTCGGTCGTCTAAGAGGACCAGTTGAGAGATCAGACGGAAAGGGCGGGGCATCCCATCTCTTTCCTCCAACAAAATCTCTAAGTCTCCCGAGAAAGGCTTTAAATTTAGATTTTATTAAATCCGCCTGCATAAGATTGTGCACACAGAGTAAGCGCCATTCCACAAAAGCTCTCTGGATGCTCTCTCGATCAAGTAAGTACCCACTGGCATGTGGGCAAACTTTACCACGATCAATCGCTAAAAAGCCTGGCTTTGCCAGGTCACACCGGTCAATGGAGAGCCCTTCCCAGTGGTCTTTAACCGGGAGTGCAAGTGTAATAGGCTTAGCAGGACCGTTAGAAAATAAAGCAGTATGGTCAAAAGTTTCTTTCGCAATTGTCCTTAATTTTTCACGGGAATGTTCGAATTCAGCCTGAGCCTCTTGTGAGTGCACGGGAGTTTCGCGGGCTTTGTTTAAAGACAGGGCAATCTCAGTTAACCTTCCACCAAACTTGGCCAGAAAAAGCTCCTGCTTATCCACTAATTTAACCCCAGCCTCTAAGTTGGCCACCACCGTTTCTAAAACGACTTGGCTTCGCGATCGGTTATCCTTATGCGCAACTTCTGCTGGAGATAATGTGCAGCCTATAAACCTTTCCATAAAAGGCTTATCCCTATCGAGTTTAACTACACGCCCACCTGCTAAAACTTTTGCAAATCCACCCAGATCCTTTTGCCGTGAGGTAGAACTCTCGTGGGGCGGAGAAACAGATGGATTTTTATTTCCAGAGGGTATCGTATTACTGAGATCCTTCATAATAGTAAGAGATTGGTGATTCAAAAAGAGAGTGAAATGCTATCATGGAACCGGGGGCTCCATACATCCATGGTTGGGAAAGCCTTAAGACAATGAAACCTAGAGAATTCAGATATAAA
>Ga0181564_10004605_pt1 | contig 11597 bp, 6 predicted proteins | sample 011ome_24_FD_134512 | JGI IMG/M metagenome (GOLD analysis project Ga0181564, IMG submission 134512) | Coastal salt marsh microbial communities from the Groves Creek Marsh, Skidaway Island, Georgia - 011513CT metaG (megahit assembly) | ecosystem: Environmental > Aquatic > Marine > Intertidal zone...
ATTAAAGTGTAAATTATGATTAGTAACTTCATATGGAATTGTTATTCCGTCATTTTTGCCAGATAATCCCCAATCAATTAAACGAACCTGTACCGAACTATCAACAAGCATATTATTTCCTTTAATATCCATATGCAGCAATCCATTCTTATTGATAGGAACAATACCATTGTTTAAGAGTTGAATTAAACTAGTATTAACTTGTATAAATAAACGATACTTTTCTATTTCATTATTCATTAAAACAATATTGTGAATATAATCATCAAGTTCTATACCTCCGTCCGGGATTGTGATTAATTTTAAATGTTTTAGATTATTATTTACGTTATTAGAATTAATTCCATTCTCGGTAAATAAATTGCATTTATCATCAAAATATTTTAAATCTTCTGCTGATAATTTACCAGGGTCGCACAAATTTGTATCCATCACCAAAAAATACTTGTCATTATTTGGAATTTTTTTAATAATTTCCTTGACTTTATCCATTTCTTCTTTTTCTTTATAAACACTTTTGTCATTATACATTAATTTTGATATATGCGATGCTTTAGGTTCTTCTCCACTAGCACATCTTATTGGCGGTCGAAATACACATCCATAGGACCCTGCTGCAACTGCTTCACCGCCCTTTTTATTTCCCTTTTTATTCTTATAATTCACTTTTGACCTATGTTTTTTACTTTCTTTACGTAGAGATGAATTAAGTTTTATTACTTTTATTACTTTATTTTTTCTTGTTTTCTTGTTATTCATATAATTTGTATATAGTATTGTGTTATTTTATTCTTTATCTCTTTCTATATACTATCATTTTTTAATACTATCATTTTTTATAGAGGTATATTGATAAAAATACAATAAGTATTACTATTCCCAAAAACACATATTTCTCTCTTCTTCTGCGTTCTTCTTTATACTTTACTTGCTTGGGTTTATAGTGTTCATAATATTGAACCATTGCTTCTTCCATTGTTATTTCTTCTTTGCCCATAGAAACATTTACTTTATTATGAATAAAGTGCATCCATTTTGAAAATGATTTTTGGGAATCTAAATAAGGTGCTACTGGATATTTATCCAACAATTCACTAAATTGGTTACCTATAGTTGATACTGGTAAAAATAATGGTAAATTATGAATAAAATCATAGTATTTTTTCTTAATTGTTTCATTTGGATTATGTGGATAAGTTAAAGCAATTGTGTGCAAAACAAACCAATAATGAGGTCCCCATACACTTGGTTCTAATCCCATTATAATAAACAATATAAAAAGATTTACAGTATAACCAATAAATCTAAGATTATATGAATAATTCAACATTTTGTAATAACTGTGGCAATAATGGGCATATATTTTATCAATGCAAACAACCAATCACTAGCGTTGGTATTATTGTTTATAGAATGAATAATGAGAATAATGAGAATAATGAGAATAATGAGAATAATGAGAATAATGAGAATAAACCGTTTCCCGAGTATCTACTCATTCGCAGAAAGGATAGTATTGGATATGTTGAATTTATGCGCGGAAAATACAATATATATAGTAAAATGTATCTATTGAATATTATATCTGAGATGACAAATGACGAAAAACAACGTTTATTAACACAATCATTTGATTCTTTATGGACAAAGTTATGGGGAAACGATATTAATAGTCAATATAGAAGTGAAGAAAAAATTTCAAGAGATAAGTTTGAATCATTAAAGAACGGTATTGTTATAAATAATGATGATTATTCTCTTGAAACCTTAATACATGATACAAATAATGTCGGAAAATGGGAAGAAACCGAATGGGGATTTCCAAAAGGAAGACATAATAATCAAGAGAAAGATTTGTCGTGTGCTTTGAGGGAATTTGAAGAAGAAACTGGAATTTCTAGGTCATCAATTAACATACTGCATAATGTTTTACCATTTGAAGAAATATTTACCGGTTCTAATTATAAATCATATAAGCATAAATATTATGTTGCCTATATGAAAAATAATATAGATTTAATGAATTCATATCAACATACTGAAGTTAGTAAAATGGAATGGAAACCATATGAAACTGCTATGAATTTAATTAGAAGTTATAATTTAGAAAAAAAGGAAGTATTGACACGTGTTAATACAATGCTTACAAATTATAAGACATATGATGTAAAGTAAGAATAATAAGAAGAATAGTAATATAGTATCAATAAATATATATTATTTTATTTTGTAATGTAGACTAATATATATATAAATTTATATAACTATATATTAGTAATGGATACCCCTTCAAAAAAAAATAAAAAAACACGCGAAAAACAAAAACGGTGTAAAAAAGGTACACGTCGAAATCATAAGACAAATGAATGCGAACCAATTATAAAAGAGGGAATTAACCAGAATGAACCAGAAAGACAGGTTCCAACACAAGAACAGGAACAGGAATTACAACGGACACAAGAACAAGAACTGCCACCACTGCGGACTGAAACACAAATTGAAACTATACGGACACAAGAACAAGAACAGGAACAGGAATTACAACGGACACAAGAACAAGAACAAGAACAAGAACTGCCACCACCGTTGCAGACTAAAGAACCACGTGTCAACGATGACAAGGAATTACGCGAAAGAATGGAACTATCAAGTGATAATAAGTATGATTTTTTATATCCCAATTTAAATGATGCTAATTTTAATATTAAAATTGCCGAGAGAAAAGAGTTTAATGACACCAAATATGATGGTGATATTGTAGCAGATGTTGAAAAACATTCAAATCAATTATGCAATTCTGAATTTGAATTAGCACCACATCAATTATTTGTTAGAAATTTTTTATCATTTCAAACACCATACAATAGTTTATTATTGTATCATGGTTTGGGGAGTGGTAAAACGTGTTCTGCAATAAGCGTTGCTGAAGAAATGAGAGATTACATTATAAATATTGGAATCACAAGTCAAATTATAATTGTAGCGTCTCCAAACGTACAATCAAATTTCAGACTTCAATTATTTGATGAACGAAAACTAAAATTGGTTAATGGATTATGGAACATACGTTCTTGCACCGGAAACAAGTTTTTAAAAGAGATTAATCCAATGAATATGAAAGGATTAAGTAGAGAGAATGTGAAAAAACAAATTAATAAAATAATAGATACATATTACATTTTCTTTGGTTACCTCGAGTTTTCAAATTATATTAGTAAAAAAAGTAATCTTGATAATGATGGTATAGAAATTAGAGATGAAAAACATAAACAAAAACTTATACAAGGTAAATTAAGAAAGATATTCAATAATCGTTTATTAATTATTGATGAATTTCATAATATTAGAATAACAGACGACAATAAGAATAAACGTGTTGCCGACGAATTACTTAAATTGATTAAAAATGTTAATAATATACGTTTACTCTTACTATCAGGAACACCAATGTTTAATTCCTATAAAGAGATTATATGGTTAATTAATTTAATGAATATTAATGACCGTCGTTCTACAATAGACATCAAGGATGTTTTCAATAAAGATGGCACATTTAAGGTTTCTTCTTCGGGTGAAGAGATCGGTAAACAATTATTAGAGAGAAAAGCAACTGGTTATATATCCGTTGTTAGAGGAGAAAATCCGTATACATTTCCATATCGAGTATGGCCGAGCGATTTCGCCAATCAACATACCTTCTCAGTTAAACCCTATCCCACAATTCAGTTGAACGGAATATCGGAACTTAAACAATCAATCCAACATCTCTCTTTATTTTTAACCGAAATTGGAAATTATCAGCAAAAAGGGTATAACTATATTATTGAACGCATTAAAGGTGGGCATATTGGAACAAATAATCAAATGCCAACCGTAGAAAACATTGAAACATATGGTTATACAATGCTGATGCAACCATTGGAAGGATTAAATATAATATACCCACACGACTCTCTAGATAAAGAAGATAAAAATTTGAATTCAATTGAATTAGTCGGAGGGGAAGGGTTAAAACGTATTATGAATTTTACAGTTGACCCAAGCACATATTCGCGCAGTAAATTTGATTATAAACCCGATGTAATTAAAAATTATGGTAGACTATTTTCGCCTAATGAAATTGGAAACTATAGTAGTAAAATAAAAACAATATGTGACCGTATTGTTAAATCAAAAGGTGTTATATTAGTGTATTCGCAATATATTGACGCTGGGTTAGTGCCTCTTGCTTTAGCATTAGAGGAACAAGGATTTTCCAGGGCAGGAAATACTTCATCATTATTTTCTAGTAATCCAACAAAAAAGGTGAAAGGATTTAACTATGTTATGATTACTGGTGATAAGGGGTTTTCGCCGAATCCTACCGAAGATATAAAATTAGCGACAAACGACAACAATATAAATGGAGAGATTGTAAAGGTTATTTTAATCTCTCAAACAGGAACGGAAGGGTTAGATTTAAAATTCATTCGTCAAGTTCATGTAATGGAACCGTGGTATAATATGAACCGTATTGAACAAATATTTGGTAGAGCAATTCGAACATGCAGTCATAAATTATTACCCTTCAATGAGCGTAATGTTGAATTGTATTTATATGCTTCTCTCATGCGCGATAATGGAATGGAAGAAACTGCCGATTTATATATTTATAGATTAGCGGAAATAAAAGCGTTACAAATAGGGAAAGTAAGTCGCGTATTAAAAGAAATTTCAGTTGATTGTATATTGAATATTGGACAGACGAATTTTACAGAAGAAAATATGGAATTAAACGGCGTAAAACCAATTACACTTGAAATATCGAGTGGTGATAAAATAGATAATTATAAAATAGGCGATAAACCTTATTCTTCTATTTGCGATTATATGGAAAATTGTGCATACAAGTGTCGTCCTAATAAAGAGATTGCCGAAGATGATGTATCATTGAGCACTTATAGTGAAGATTATATTATGACCAATACAGATAAGATTATTTATAGAATTAAGCAATTAATGAAAGAGAGATTTTTTTATAATAAACGCGATATGGTTGCATTAATAAATAGTTTTAAAGTGTATCCAATTATTCAAATAAATGCAGCATTAGAACAATTAGTTTCCGATAAGAATGAATTTATAAATGATAAATATGATAGAACCGGTCATTTAATAAACATTGACGACTTATACCTATTTCAACCGTTAGAAATAAAGGATGAAAGAATTAGTATATTTGACCGTTCTGTTCCATTAGATGTCAAGCATAGTAATATTATTATGAGATTGCCTAAGGAAAAACAAGAAAAGGAGAAATTAACGAATATTATTAATATTGGTGATAAACAATCACATTCACAAACACATGCTCCTGCTTTTGAAAAGGATGAAATAAGTAAATTAATAGATAAATTGGAAAAAAAATATAATTTGGCAGTTAATCATCAAACTATACCAAGAGGGGAAAAAGATTGGTATATGTTATGTAATAAATCAACTGAATTTATGTTAGAAAATGGAATTGAGAGAGATACAATAAATTATCTAATTGTTGAACATATAATAGACGAACTGAATTTAAAAGAAATGTTGATGATATTGAATGTATTTTATGAAAATCCTGAAAAAATAGACAAATACAACAATGAAAATTTATTTAAACATATAAAAATGTATATTCATAGTAAAATAATTATAGGTAAACGTAGAATTAAGGGGTTTTTATGGAAAGATAAATCAATACAAGTTATTCTTGTAAAACAACATGTTCGTGAGGATACCGAAACAGATAATAAAATGAATAAAAAATGGTATATTGCCGAATCAGAAGATGAGAAAGATTTGAAAGAAGTTATAGAAATGAAAAAATTAAATATAATGAAAAATTTAAATAATACTATTGGGTTTATGATAAATTTTAAAAATGACGATAATGTTGTATTTAAAACAAAGGATACATTAAATGAGAGAGATTTGGGTGCGCGATGTGATCAAAAATCTGATAAAAATAAAGAAGTCGATTTGTTAAATTCGATTATAGGGAAAAAAATATTTACGATTGATACTGATATTTCTTTAAGAGGAATATGTATTATTCAAGAATTGTATCTTCGTTTGTTTGAACGCGATAGAAATAAAGAAAAACATTGGTTTTTAACGTCTGCCGAATCATTATTAACAAGTATTGATAAAAAGGTTAAAAAAACGAAAGGGAAGGGGAAGGGTAATGTGGTGGGAAAAAAGTGAATATAATGAATATAATGAATATAATGAATATAATGAATATAAATAAAATTGAATAACGATTTAGAAATAATATCATTAATTAATAGTAAGATGTCCAACACAGTAACTACTAAATCAAGGGTAAACTATAAGAAAAAATCACAATATAATACTAAAATTCAAGATAATGAATTATATACAGAAATGATGATTACAAAAAAAATACCAGTTCATATTAGCAATATAGGAAATAATATTAAAGAAACGCTTGAAACAGTAGTTGCTAGAGAAATCGAAGGAAAATGTATCGTTGAAGGATATATTAAATCTGGAACAGTTGAAATTATTACATTTTCAAGCGGCGTAGTAAGAGGGGATAATGTTATCTTTGAAGTTGTATTGAAATGTCTTGTGTGTTGTCCTGTTGAAGGAATGCATATTAACTGTATTGCCAAACATATTAATAAGGCAGGTATTAGAGCAGAATTAGACGAAACGCCGACACCTGTTATTATATTTATCGCACGCGACCATAACTATAATGTTACGGGGTTTTCAGAAGTTCAAGAAACTAATAAAATTAAAGTTCGTGTTATTGGGCAGCGGTTTGAATTAAACGATACTTATATTTCTATTATTGCCGAGTTATTGGAAACTAGTAAAAAACAAAATCAAGAACCAGTTAGTAATCAGTCGTCTGTTAAAGAAACTGAATTAGATGTAGATGTAGAGCAATTGCCAATTGAACCAATTAATGTGCTTTCAACTATAAATGAAGAAACCGAAAAACCAGTATCTCAAAAAGCACCATCAAAAAAACGAACATTAAAGTTGAAAAAAACCTCAATTTTACAAAAATAAAAATTAAAAATAAAAATTAAAAATAAAAATTAAAAATAAAAATTAAAAATAAAAATAGTAATATCTAATCTATATTCACAAAACAACCACTATTAATAGTTATATTTTTTAATTTAAATATAACTATTGTAAAATAATTACTATAGTTTATTATGTCTCTGGATAATCTAAAAGAACGAATTGAAATTATGCAAAAGTATCATCAAGTTGAGATATTACGTATATTAACAAAATTCAATAATATTAAGACAAATGAGAATAATAATGGAACTTTTGTTAATTTAACTGAATTGAATAATGAAGTGATTATTGAATTAGAAAAATATGTTAATTATGTAGAAGAACAACAAAAGCATTTAAAAATAGGTGAAAGTGAAAAAGAATCGATTGAACAAACATTTTTTACAACTTAAATTAGAGTGATAAATAATATATAAAATTATAATAAAGACAACTCCATTTTAATATATAATTGTATACTATTTTATATTAAAATGAATGAAACTCTTCAAGAAATGAATCAATATATGTTTTCGGATGAAAATATGAAAAAACAGAATAATTATAGATATAAATTTAAAAAGCAACACAACCCAAATGTATTGTTATCCACTCCAAAAGACATTCTGGAAATAGGAGCATCAGCATCAGCAACAGCAACAGCAACAGCAACAGCAACAGCAACAGCAACAGCAACAGCAACAGTAACAGCAACAGCAACAGCAACCGACAAAAATATAATGTCTATATTTACTCCTACACAAAAAGATAAACTATTCTGGTGTTTTTTTATCATATTGAACGGTTATGAAGACTATGAGATGAACCGCACGAATTCATTTACAAATGAAAAGAACTTTAAAATAGAAACAGTTGAAAAGTTAAAACAAATAAAGGAACAACTTAAAGAATTAAAACTTAAGCGAACTGAATTAGAAGAAGAATTAGTAAGCAAGACAACTATTTCATTAAAGGGATTAACTGCTTTGTGTCTATTACATAATGTTTCAATTACATATGTATATGGTAGGAAATATTGTAAAATTAATTCCGAGATTAATGACTCTACAAGAGTTGGTGTTATTGTCCAAAATAAGAAAAAGGAAGATTCGATTAAATGGATAAATGCTAACTCAAATAACAATACTAATTTATCTAATATCAATAGCAATAGCAATAGCAATAACAATAGTAATAGCAATAGCAATAGCAATAATGAGATTGACGACTACTTAAATAAGGTTCAATCAGAATATTGGTATATTGAAAATATTCAAAAACCATTGAAATCTCCAGCATCTTATTCTTCGTCTGAACTACAAGATATTTGCAATAAACTAGAGATTAATACACAGACCAAAAATGAAACTACCGGTAAATTAAAATCTAAAACCAAGAAACAACTTTATGACGAAATCTTACAATATATTTAATAATAAATAAGGTATGTTTAATTTTTTAGTTATTTTATCTATATCTTCAATGGTGTAGATAACAAGTAATTTAATTATAATGAACAACTTCTCATATATTATTAATAATAAAATTGATTGTAGATGATATAAATATATAAATATTATCTTATCACTAATATTTATATACAATCATGGAAGATTCAAAAAAGACAACATTAAAAGAACAAGATACTATAAAAAAAGCAACATCGTCTAGACAACCGTCAATGCGTTCGCCAATCAATAATGAAAAGGATTTAATAAGGTTGATTGAAACATATCTCAATAATATCACAAAGGAAGGAGATAATGAACAACTAGAATTAGAAGTAAAGTTTGGAACACTTGGTAGTAAGAAAATTACAAAAATCGGTTATGACAATATAATTAAAAAATTGGTATCGTCAGGATTTGTGGTTGATACAAATGAATATTTAATGCGAATTCAAAGCGAATACACTGATTTAAAAACAAATAAAATACGTATGTCAACCATTCGTACAGAAATTAACGGACTGCATAATATAAGGAAATATTGTCAAACAAATCGCATTGATACAATTGACAATGGGGTATCATTTATACAAAAATCACGGTTTAATAATAAACAAAGCAACCGCGACAATGGTAACGGCAATGACATGTCTTCTGTCGATGTGCGCGATTTAAATTACCGTGTCTCGCTCAGTAAAGAATATACAATGAATATTGAATCGCCTATTATACGTTCTACAATTGATAAATGGAACGACAATAAAAAAACATTTCGCTATTTGAACCGTTTCAAATTACGCCATCCTAATTTTCCAGTTGTTGTGGATATGAGTATTGTCAAGGAATCAAAGAAACAAGACAATCGTTTTTACATACCCGAATATAATATTCACGACTCTGGCGTGTTCACTTCCCCAGAAAAATATGAAGTAGAAATCGAATTTATAAATAATAACGTTGGTATTGGAAGTGCGTATAATAAACCAGAAATCCTTCATAAACAATTATTAAAACCTATTGTAAAATATGTCTTGGCAGGATTACAAGAAACGAATTATCCGGTTAGTTATTCAGAACAACAATTTGTTATTCAAGAATATATGAAATTGTTGTGGGGCAAAGAATACAATGAAAAATCACGTATTACTCCATCTAATTTTGTAGGTCCTTCTTCATATACACTAGAATTGCATAATATTAGACCAGTTGACGCAGATTCAACTGTGTCTAATATTAGACAACACTATACAGTTACCGATAAAGCAGATGGAGAACGTAAATTATTGTTTATTGCTCCAAATGGGAAAATTTATTTGATTTCAACTAATATGGATGTCCAATTTACTGGAACATTATCTAAAAACAAAGAATGTTGGAATACTATAATTGACGGTGAGCATATCTTATACGACAAACATAAAAAGTTTATTAATATGTATGCTGCATTTGATATTTATTACATTAATGGCGAAGACGTTCGTTCAAAAGGATTTGTGCCGACAATTAATGATGAAATGGCAAATAAATATCGGTTACCACTTTTAGAAACAATTGTGAATAAAATAAATGCTGTTTCGATTGTTAAGGAAACCGCGCCAGTCCCATTAAACATAACAAAAAAAACATTTTATTTAGGGAGTGATAGTCAAAGCATTTTTCAAGGATGTAAAACCATTTTATCCAAAGAATATGAAGGACTATTTGAATATGAAACCGATGGTCTTATTTTTACACCAGCAAACTTTGGTGTTGCTTCAAATACGGTTGGAGAATATACGAAACCAGTTAAAATGACGTGGGAACATTCATTCAAGTGGAAACCATCACAATTTAATACAATTGATTTCTTAGTTTCAGTTAAGAAAAATGAAGATGGAACTGATTTTATTGGGTCCTTATTTTCAGATGGAATGAATCTAACTACAAATAACCAAATAAAAGAATATAAAACGGTTATTTTACGTGTTGGTTTTGATGAATCAAAACACGGATTTGTTAACCCATACCAAGATATGATTGACGATAAATTACCAAATGTCAAAACAAGGGACGACAATCGTGACAAATATGTGCCGATGCAATTTTATCCCACAGAACCAAGCGACTATAAAGCAGGTATTTGTAATATAGGTCTTTCAAATAATGCAGATGCCGATAATGAGAATTATATGTATACCGAAAATAATGAAACAATAGAAGACAATATGATTGTTGAATTTCGGTATGACATGACACGTGAGAAACAATGGCGCTGGGTTCCATTACGCGTTCGCTATGATAAGACAGCACAATTACGTAATGGAGAAAAAAATTATGGTAATGCTTTTCATGTTGCTAATAGCAATTGGCATTCAATTCATTACCCGGTAACTCAAACAATGTTAATCACCGGTGATAATATTCCGGAAGAGTTGAGCGATGACGATGTGTATTACAATAAAGTATCTGGTGTTAGTAAAACACGTGCATTACGCGATTTTCATAATTTATATGTGAAAAGTGCTCTTATTAAAAGTGTTTCAAAACCAGGTGATACAATGATTGATTTGGCAGTCGGTAAAGGCGGCGACTGGCCTAAGTGGATTAATTCTAAATTAAAGTTTGTCTTTGGTATTGACATTTCACGTGATAATATTCAAAACAGAATGGATGGTGCTTGTGCTAGATACCTTAATTATAAAAAACGGTATAACGTTATGCCATCTGCTTTATTTGTAAACGGGAATTCGAGTGTCAATATTCGAAAAACAACCGGTATTCTTGTTGATAAGGATAAGCAAATCACGCGTGCTGTTTTTGGACAAGGACCAAAAGATGCAAAAATATTGGGACAAGGTGTCTATAAAAATTATGGTGTTGCTTCTGACGGATTTAATATATGCTCTATTCAATTCGCAATTCACTATATGTTTGAAAACCAAGAAACCTTGCAAAATTTCTTACAAAATGTGTCAGAGGTAACTAAAGAAGGTGGATACTTTATTGGGACTAGTTATGATGGCGAAAAAATGTTTAACATGCTTAAAAATACGGAAGAAAATGATAGTAAAGTGATTATGGTAAAGGATGATAAATATAATA
>Ga0181564_10004608_pt1 | contig 11592 bp, 11 predicted proteins | sample 011ome_24_FD_134512 | JGI IMG/M metagenome (GOLD analysis project Ga0181564, IMG submission 134512) | Coastal salt marsh microbial communities from the Groves Creek Marsh, Skidaway Island, Georgia - 011513CT metaG (megahit assembly) | ecosystem: Environmental > Aquatic > Marine > Intertidal...
ATTATATTTTTTAATTAAAATTTTACTAAATTGGTAACCAAACAAAGCTTTAAAATTTTTTATTTTTTTATCTTTAAATAAGTGTGCCGCAGGATCTACACCGACTACAAGATTTGATTTATTATAGAAATATTTTAATAATGTCCCATCATTACTTCCAATTTCTAAAACATTGCTTTTTTTTGTAATTATTTTTTTTCTTAATAATTTTTCTCCAAGTTTGTAAAAATGTTTTTGTAAGCCATGAGAAGTATTGGTTACATATAAATAATCACCATACACTCTATTAGGATTTATGACATTCGATAATTGAACAAAGTTGCACCTACGGCACTTCATTAGTTTAAGATCATATAATTTTTCTTTTGAAATTTTTTTTTTATAATCATCACCTATTGGGTTTTTTTTAAAATCATATACAGACTTAAGAAGTTTACTATTACAAAGCCTACAATTTTTTTTTTTATAAGATGTTAACATTACTAAAATTTAGAAAATTTATCTCTTTGATGAAATTCTATTTCATTTCCTTCTAAATCATAAGTAAAAAATTGCAATATATTATCTGTTTTTCCTCTTTTGATTTTATACTTATTATTAAACTTTTTTTTATTAAATTTTTTTATGTCGTATATTTCGAAGCAAATATGTCTAAATAAACCTTTATTTCTTTTAGATTTTATTTTTTGTTTAGATAAAAAAAATTCTATATAACTGTCATTTCCAGATTTTAGAAAATATCCATATAGCTTTTTTTTTCATTTCTGAACTCATGAATTATCTTTAAACCTAGTTTTTTAACATAGAAGTTTTTAACTTTTGTCAAAGAATTGGTCGATAAAGATACATGTGATAAATTTTTAATCATATAGTAAATTTTAATACAATTTAATTGATGGATAAACAATTTTATGTTAAATGCAAATTTTCTTTTGAATGACAAATTTAAAACAACTTATAAAAACTCTAGATGAAAATTAATAAATTAATAACTAAGGCAAAAAACCTTAGAATAAAAACTTTTTTAGCATTTGTTCAAAAGGGAGAGGCTCATTTGGGTGGTAGTTTTTCAATGATTGAAATATTAATTTCTTTATATGAGAATATTATGAAAAAAAAAGATATATTTGTTCTAAGTAAATCTCATGCATCTTTCCCGCTTTGTATTTTATTGAATGAAAAGGGTTTTAAAACAAAGCTTAAAACTCATCTAGAATTAGATCCCAAAAATGGAATTAATTGTACTACAGGTAGTCTCGGACATGGCTTACCAATTGCAACTGGCATGGCTTTTGCTAAATTAAAAAAAAAAGAAAAGGGTAAAGTTTATGTGCTAATTAGCGATGGTGAATGTCAAGAAGGAACTACATGGGAGTCATTATTAATCGCCTCAAAACATAAGTTGAGCAATTTAGTAATTTTAATTGATTACAATAAAATTCAAGCATTAACAAAGTTAAAAGATGGATTACCACTAAATAATTTAAAAAAAAAAATAGATGCCTTTAATTGTTATTGTATAAATGTAAAAGATGGTCATTCAATTATTCAAGTAATTAAAGCTTTAAAGAAAAAAAATAATACCAATAAGCCTAAAGTAATAATATTTAATACAATAAAAGGAAAAGGAATTAAATCTTTTGAAAGTGATCCTGTGTGGCATGCAAGACAACTTAAAGGAAATGAAATAGCAATTGGAAAGAAAGCTTTAGGGATCATTTAATGAGAAGAAGATTTGGTAAACTTATAGATAAACTCGCTAAAAAAGATAAAAAAATTATACTCATTGTTGGTGATATCGGGTATGGAATTTTTGATGATTTTAGAAATAATCATCCTGATAGATTTATTAATCTAGGAATTTGTGAACAAAGTTTAATTAGTTTTGCGTCTGGTGTAGCTCTTCAAGGTTTAAAGCCATGGGTTTATACAATAACTCCTTTTTTAATTGAAAGACCTTTTGAACAAGTAAAGCTAGATATTGACCAACAGAAAGTTAATGTGAAGCTTGTTGGTTTTGCTGATTACCCTAATTTAGGACCCACTCATGCTGAAAAAAATGCAAAAAAATTGATGTCACTATTTAAAAATATTAAATCTTATTTTCCAAAAAATAGTTCTGATACAGAGAAAAATGTACTCAGTTCTTACAAAAATAAAGGACCAAATTTTATAAGTCTAAAAACTGATAAAAAAATTGGGAGAAAGTGGTAAGACTAGATTTTTGAAGCTAACCTAAAATCTTCTTTATAATCAATATCAACTCTTTTTTGATGTTCTTTGATTTCTACATAGTTCATTTCTTTAAAATAAAAACTTTTATTATTAAATAAATCTTCTTTTTTCAATATATAGAATGATCCATTAGGAATGTATGAAATTTTTTTTTTATAATTAAATTTTTTTATAAGATTTTTATTTTTAAAATATATGCTATCTGATTTAACATGCAATTTAGTAACTGACATAGTGGGCATAGAGTTTTTATAGAATAGATTTAATCCATCTTTCAAATCGTTAATGGATCTGTACGGTGATGTTGGCTGTAAGAGTGTAAAATGTTCAATATTTATATTAAATTTTTTTTCATAAGTATTAATTGCATGATAAATAACACTAAACATACTAGAAGATTGTTTTGATAGATATTTTGGCCTTAAAAAAGGTACTTGAAATCCGTTTTGCTTTAGTAGATTAGCAGTTTTCTTACAATCTGTAGTAATTAATATATTTTCTTTTTTAAAGAATTTTTTAGCAAAATCTGTTGTCCATTTAAACAAAGGTTTTTTTTTTAGCATTAAAAAGTTTTTATTTTTTAATCTTTTTGAATTCTTTTTTATTGGTATTATGAATATCATTTTGAATAATTATCTTAATAACATATATTTATCACAAAAATAAAAAATGAATAGATTTGATTTAAAAAAAAAAAATGTTTTAATAACAGGTGCAGCTGGGCTTTTAGGAGAACAACACGCGAGAGCCATACTTGAAATTAACGGATCAGTAATTTTAACTGACATTCAAAATTCAAAATTATTAAAATTGAAAAAGAAATTAGTAAAAAATTATCAAAATAAAAATATTTATATTTTGCAAATGGACGTTTCTTCAGAAAAATCAATTATAAAAGCTCAAAAAAATTTAAAAAAAAAAAAATTAATAGTTGATATTCTGATTAACAATGCTGCATTAAATCCTCAACCTAATAAAAATTTTTATCAGTATAAATTAGAAAACTTTGACTTATATGACTGGAACTCTGAAATTAAAGTGGGGCTAACAGGATATTTTTTATGTATTAAATATTTTGGAAGTGATATGGCAAAAAGAAATAGAGGAATAATTTTAAATATATCTTCTGACCTCTCTGTAATCTCACCAGATCAAAGAATTTATAAAAAAAAAAATAATAAAAGCCAATATTATAAACCTATAACATATTCGGTTATAAAAACAGGTATAAGTGGGTTAACACGTTATGTTTCAACATATTGGGCTAGTAAAAACATTAGGTGTAATTCTCTTTCTCCTGGAGGAATTTTTAATAATCAAAATGAGGAATTTGTAAAAAAAGTTAAAAAATTAATTCCTTTAAATAGACTCGCCAATAATTCTGAGTATAAAGAGGCAATTCAGTTTTTATGTAGTGATGCATCTAGTTATATGACTGGTCAGAATGTTGTAATTGATGGTGGAAGATCTGTTTGGTAAATATTGTTTCTGAAAAATAGTGAAATTACCTCATTTTTAAATATAGTGTTTAATGAAAATTTTTTTAATTAAAGTTAAAAATTTAATCAAATTAATTTTAGGTTTTATTCCAGCTATTACAATTTTATTATATAAAAAATTTTTTTATAAAAAAATTATTATTGTTTCACTTTTCTCTTCAAAATTTGGGCATTTTTACTCTAATACCGAAAATTTTTTAAGAAAAAATTATAGCAAAAAAGCTTTTTTTATTTTTTATCCAGAGGAAATAGTTGACAATAATTATTTGCTAAAGGAATGGAAAAAAAAAATTTTTATAGTTCCTAATTTTATTGGTTTTTCATTGTTTAAACTAAGCACAATTTTGAATGTTAAGTTTTATAATTGCAGAGACTATTCAGCAATTGATAGAAAATCATTTTTGGGCAAGGGGTTTCTTGTAAAAAAAAGGAAATTTAACGTAAATTATTTCACTTGCTCGATACGTACCAGTTTATATCATAAAAAATTTCAAGTAAAATTTAATAATTATCAAGAGTATAGAGACACAGATCTAAAAAATTTTAAATTGACCATTTCAAAATTTTTAAATAAAAAAAAAAATTTTCAAGCTACGCTTATTAATAGCAATGCAGAAAAACTTTTTCAAAATAATATAAATAAAATTAATTTTAAATTAAATAGGTCAAAAAAATTTGAAGATATATTAAATTTAATATCTAACTCAAATTTTCATTTTGGTGCTTCAACTGGTGTTGATACGATAGCTTTCTCGCACAATACTCCAACAGCTTTATTTAATATGGTGCTCGGTTCTTCTTTTAATTTTATTAACTACCCTTCTAAATGCATAGTTTCTCCAATGTTATTAATTGAAAAAAAAAGTGAAAAGGTTTTCAAACTAAAAAAATATATAAAATTAATTAAATTTATGGAGAATAATTATCAGAAAGATAGATTCGATTATGAAGATCAAGTTAAATTTAAAGTAGATTATAAGAGTAATTCAGAGGATGAGATGTATAATTTGCTAAATGAGGTATATCTGTTATCTAAAGGTATGCTAAAACTAACAAATAAGGAAAAAAAACTTCAAAATAAGTTTTGGAGTATTTATCCTATAGTACAGAGGGATGTTTTAACAAAACAAATATTGTCAGATCAAAAAAAATTTAAACCAATAATTTCTCCTTACTTTTTGAATAAACATGAAAAATTTTTATTTTAAAAAAATTAATTCACGAGGTTAAAGATAAAAAATGAAATATTTGATTACAGGAGGAGCAGGATTTATTGGAAGTCATTTAGTAGAAAAGTTATTAAATAGCGGCCATAAAGTTACTGTAATTGACAATTTAAGTACCGGAAGATTAAATAATTTAAAAAAAATTAAAAATTACAAGAAAATAAATTTTGTAAAAGCAGATATATCTAAAATAGGCAAGTGGACAGATTATTTTAAGAATATTGATTGTGTGTATCACTTAGCAGCTTTAGCGGATATTGTTCCCAGTATCAATTTTCCAGAAAAATATTTTAAATCAAATGTTGAAGGTTCATTAAATGTTATGCAAGCATGCAGAAAATTTAATATAAAAAAGTTAATTTACTCAGCATCATCTTCCTGCTACGGAATACCCAAGAATTATCCAACTAAAGAAAATGAATTTATAAGTACTCTATATCCATATGCTTTGACAAAATATTTGGGTGAGAATATTTGTTTACATTGGGGAAAATTATTTGGCATAAAAATTATTTCATTAAGATTATTTAACGTTTATGGAACACGTTCAAGAACGTCAGGAACTTATGGGGCAATGTTTGGAGTATTTTTAGCTCAGAAAATTGCCAATAAGCCATACACAATAGTTGGAAATGGAGAGCAAACTAGAGATTTTACTTATGTATATGATGTTGTGGATGCCTTTATTGCAGCATCTAAATCAAAATATTCTCACAAAATATACAACGTTGGAAGTGGAAAAACAATTTCTGTAAATAAAATTGTAAAATTATTGGGAGGAAAAAATAAAATTAATATACCAAAGAGACCAGGTGAGCCCGATTGTACATATGCTGACATTAATAAAATAAAAAAAGAATTAAAATGGAAACCAAAAATAAACATAGAAAAAGGAGTAAAATTTCTCCTAAAAGATTTAGACTATTGGAAAGAAGCGCCGATATGGACAGTAAGAAAAATTGAAAAAGCAACGCAGGATTGGTTTAAATATCTTAAAAATGATTAAACATAAAATTTTAAACGAAAAAAACTTAAAGAATAAAATTAAAGAATTGAAGAGAAAAAATAAAACAATTTCTCTATGCCATGGAGTATTTGATCTTCTTCATCTTGGTCATATTAAACATTTTGAAGAAGCCAAATCTATATCAGATATTCTGATTGTTTCTTTAACATCTGACCAATATGTTAATAAAGGACCAGGAAGACCACATTTTGATGAAAAAAGCAGATTACATGCAATAGCTTCTTTAGAAACAGTAGATTTTGTTTGTCTTAGTGATCAAGCCTCATCATTGAAAGTAATTAATCTTATTAAACCAAATTTTTATTGTAAAGGACCAGATTATAAAAGTTTCAAAGATGATTTAACTAATAAAATTAAATCTGAAAATCAAGCTGTTAAAAAAAATGGTGGAAAGCTTTATATTTCAAATTCTGAAACATATAGTTCTAGTAAATTATTAAACCAGAATTTTAGTTTGTTTTCTGATAGCCAAAAAAAAAATATCACAAAAATTAGAAATTTATTTAATCTAGATAAAATTAAATATGAGATCGAAAAACTTAAAAAATTAAAAGTCCTCATTGTAGGTGAAATGATTATAGATGAGTATAATTTTTGTAGTGCGATAGGAAAATCTAATAAAGATCCAATTATGATTTTTAAAGATCTATATACCGAAAAGTATATAGGAGGCGCCGGTGCTATTGCAAAAAATTTAATGACTTTTTCTGAAAATATTGAACTTTTAACAGTAATTGGTGAGAAAAGAGATTATGAAAACTTTATCAAGAAAGAAATTGGCAAAAAGGTTAAATTAAGTTTTATTTATAAAAAAGGCTCACCAACAATTGTCAAAAGAAGAATTATCGACAAATTATCTAATAATAAAGCTTTAGGCATATATAAATATAATGATCAAAATTTAGATGTTTTAAATCAACTGAAGTTAAAGAATTTGCTTAAAAAAGTAAAAAAATATGATCTTGTAATTATTTCTGACTTTGGTCATGGTTTCATAAATGATAATATTGCAAAAAAAATTTGTAAGTCAGCAAAATTTACATGTGCAAATTATCAGTTGAACTCAACAAATAAAGTTGGTCATAATTTGAATAAGTATGTCAATGCTAATACTTTAGTAATTAACGAAGCTGAGATGAGATTTCATATGAGAAATTCCCATGAAAAAATAGAAAAACTTATGATTAAATTAAAAGATAAGTTAAAATTAAAATATCTCATTGTGACAAGGGGAACAACTGGTGCTGTTCTTTGTAATGATAAAAATTTTTTTTATTCTGATGCATTTGCAGTAAAAGCTGTTGATAAAGTTGGTGCTGGAGATACTTTTTTTTCTTTAGTTTCATATTTTTTATCAGGGAAAATAAACATTGATCTGTCAATGTTTCTTTCATCTATAGCTGCAGCATACAATGTTGAAAATATAGGAAATAGTAAATCATTAAGTAAATCAATGTTGATTAAAACACTTGATCATATTTTAAAGTAATTTAATGATTAAAAAAAATTTTAATATTTTAAATTTTTTTTCTTTTTTATTATTATTTTTCAGCTTTTTTGTATTAATTTTTGTAATTTATAAGATTTTTAAAGATGGCAGTTATGATTATTTAAAATATTATTTTTATTTTATTTTTATTTTATTTTTATTTTATTTTATAAATATTTTCTTAAATCATACTTTTAAAATATATATAGTTATTATATCTTTAAGTATTATTACAACTCTGTATTCATATCAGGGTTTTCTTGTACTCCAGAAACTAAATTATTTTAAAAATAAAAATAAAATTATTGAATATGAGAGAATTACTGGAAAAAAATTTGACACAAGATCACGATTAGAAATTTATGAAGAATTAAAAAAAAAAGGAAACATTACAGTTTCTATAACTCCTTATAACCTAAGAAAAAATAATAAATTGGAGATTCTTCCTTTGGCAGGTATCTCCAATATAAAAACAATTCTATGTAATGAGTCAGGATATTATTCTAACTATAAATCTGACAGATTTGGATTTAATAATCCTGATAATCAATGGGATATAAAGGAAACTTACGCAGTTTTGGTTGGTGATTCTTTTGTACATGGTTCTTGTGTGAACCCTCCTAATGATCTTGGGGGAGTTTTGAGAAGCAAGATTGAAAACAAGGCTATAATAAATCTAGGGCAGGCTGGTAATGCTCCTCTTACACAATATGCAAGTTTGAGAGAGTATTTGACTTATATAAACAATGTAGAAAAAGTTGTTTGGTTTCATTATGAGCATAATGATTTGTATTCTGATTTTAAAGAGGAACTAGATAATAAAATATTAAACAACTATTTGAAAAAAGTTGATTACAATCAGGGACTAATTAAAAAACAAGAAACTATAGATAATTTTTTAAATAGTGAGATAGAGACTGTTTTAAATGTTTCTAAAAAAAAGAATGTAATGAAAAAAAAAAATATTGTTTCAAATTTTATAAAATTGAACGAAGTAAGATATAAAATATTTAAAAAATCAAAAATTAAAAAATCAGGACCATATTTAAATGAATTTCAAAATATCATGGAATTAACAAAAAAGTTAGTAGATAAAAATGGAGCAAAATTATATTTTGTTTATCTTCCCTCTTATGATTATGTTAAAAAAAATTATAGAGACCCCGACTATGAAAGTGTAAAAAAAATTATTAAAAATTTAAAAATACCATTTATTGATATAAATGATCTAGTTTTTAAAAAGGAAGAAAATCCTCAAAAATTATACCCCTTTGAAGTTTGGAATCATTTTACAGTTGAAGGTTATAAAAAAGTTGGCGAAGCGGTTTTTGATAGTATAAATTAACTGCAGTTTTTTTTTTCAATTTTAATCAAACTGATTTGAAAGTAATCTTTATAAAGTATATTTAAAAATTTATTTAAATTTGTTTTTAATTCATTTGATGATAGAGTTAATATAATTAAACATTGTTTTTCTAATTCTTCTTTAGACGAAAAACTAGATCCATATAGGTTTTTATATTTATTGTTACGAGGATATTTAATTAAATTCTTCTCATAACTATTTAAATAAATACTCCATAAATTATTTTTTCCTATTGATTTATAAGTTAAGTAATTTATTTCATTTATTCTAAAAATAGGTCGAATTTTATTTTCATCTATAAAAATTACAATTCCACTTGGTTCATTTAAAAGATTTTTATTCTCTTTAATTATGGAAGACAATTCATTCTGGTAAATTATTCTATTTAATTTAGCAGTTACGCCTTTTGTCAAAAAAAATATATTAAAAACAAGCAGAAAAGTGAAACAATAAAAACTTATTTTTTTCGTAATAACATTTAATTTATAAAAAAATTCAATGGTGATTATTGAAAGAAATGAAATAGGTAAAATTAAAAGTATTGCGTTTCTACCAGCCCAATCCTCAACATCCCATATCACATGACTACGTCCAATAGCAACATAAGGAATAATTCCGGATATTAATATAATTATTAAATATTTATTTTTTAAAATAAATTGAAATATAATTTTTTTATTTATTTTTTGTCTTTTAAAAAATATCTTAATGACAAAATAAAATAAAAGTAATCCAAGTGGCAATAAGAACGTAGTATATGTCAGAAAAGATTTAATAATAATTAAAAAATTTTCAAAGTTAAATGGATTCAATATTTGCGCATATTTTTCAGCCCTACCAAAATTATTTAGATAGTAATGAAAGAAAATAAAAATAGTAAAGCCATATAATAATAAAAATAAATATTTTTTAGTAAAAATCTTGTTTTTATTGTAGTAGAGGCTTATTGCAAAAATATAAAGTAATGCTGATTTAAAACTAAAACCAATGAAAAGAAAAAAAAATGAAATTATTAAATTAATTGAACTCGAACTATAAAATTTTCGAATACCAAAAAATATAGAAAATTGGCAAAATAAGTGCCATAACATTATGCTGGAATAGTAATAAGATTGAATAGAAAATAATGAAATTAAAAATAAAGTTCTAGAAACTAATTTCTTATCATTAAACAAAAATTTTTTTATAAATTTATTTACTTCAAATAAAAAAAGTAGATAGAGTATACTTAATAATAAGATATATAAGGTATAGTATTCAACTTTAAAAAAATTAGCAATTTTGATAATTAAAAATATAAACCAATAGTTTAAAACCCAACCAGGTTCATATAATTGAAGTTTTGCACCATCAAATTCATCTATTTGTTGTGCATAATTATAGATTGTGCCATCCCACAAATCTTCATAAAAAAAAATTTGCGGCAAAATAATTATAATAAAAAATAAAAGATATTGATTAATAAAACTTTCTTTGATTAATTTATTTTTTATATACATTTAAAAAATTTGTGCAAATTTAACATTTTATCATGAATAACACTATCGGCATATGCATTCCAACATTTAATGAAAGTAGTAATATTATAAAACTATTAGATAAATTAATAAAAATTAAAAATGTAATTGTATGTGTTGTTGATGATAATAGTCCGGATAAGACTTATGAATTACTAATCAGAAAATATTCTAAAAACCTTAACAAAAAAATTTTTGTAATTAAAAGAAAAAAAAAGGATGGAAGAGGCTCAGCTGTTTGGATCGGATTTAGGAAATTAAAAACGCTTAAAGTTTCTACATATGTTGAAATGGACAGTGATTTTTCGCATTCAATTTACGATCTTAAAAAAGGACTAAAAATTTTTTCAAAAAAAAATGAAGAGATTGATGTTTTATTAGGCTCAAGATATCCAAATGGGAAAATCATTAATTGGCCAATTGAAAGAAGAATATTTAGCAAGTTAGCAAATATATTGGCTAGATTTTTAATCTCAGATAAAATTCATGATTACACTAACGGATTTAGATTTTACAATAGTTATGCAGTAAAAATTATGGTCAAAAAAAAACCAAAAAACAAAGGTTATGTATATTTAATTGAAACCTTATCAGAATTTATTGATAAAAAATTAAGAATAATTGAATATGATATTGTTTTTAAAAATAGGATTAGAGGCAAAAGTAATACTACTTTAAATGAAATATTAAATTCTTTAAAAGGTATTTTTTCAATTGCATTTAACTTTTATTTTAAAAAATTTTAAATAGATAAGTATTTTTATGAAAAAAAAAATTATTTGCTTCGACTTAGATAATACAATTTGTAAAACTAAAAAAAATTTTTATAGAAATTCTAAACCAATAAAAAAAAAAATTTTATTGGTAAATAAACTTTATGACAAAGGTTATATAATTAAAATATTCACTGCAAGGTTTATGGGAAGATCCAATGAAAATATTAATAAAGCTAAAAAACTTGGATTTAATTTTACTGAGTCTCAATTAAAAAAATGGGGTGTAAGGTATCATGAGTTACTATTTGGAAAACCTTCATACGACTTGTTTATTGACGATAAAAATTTAAATTTTGAAAAAAATTGGGATAAAAAAATAATTGAAATTTTTAAAATCAAATAATGTACGATTGTTCAATTATTGTTCCAACTCACAATCGATCAAATTTATTACTTAGATGTATTAGTTATTATGAAAAAAAAATATTTAATCTAGAGAAAAAATATAAAAAAAATA
>Ga0181564_10004609_pt1 | contig 11590 bp, 13 predicted proteins | sample 011ome_24_FD_134512 | JGI IMG/M metagenome (GOLD analysis project Ga0181564, IMG submission 134512) | Coastal salt marsh microbial communities from the Groves Creek Marsh, Skidaway Island, Georgia - 011513CT metaG (megahit assembly) | ecosystem: Environmental > Aquatic > Marine > Intertidal...
AACCAGTTCAGATATACTGTGATTTTCGCTTAAATTGATTAGTTTTGATATATTGTCAGTATTAATTTGCTTTCCATTTTTGCTAAAAAGCTCAATTTTTTGAAGCTCATTTTTAAGTGTTTCTCTATCCCCACCGCTTTTGCTAACTATCAAGTTAATATTTGAGGACGAGATTGAAATTTTTTTATCTCTTAAAAAATTATGGGCTAATTTAGATAAAGTTTGAATATTATCTGGGTAAAAAGCAACACAAATTAATTTTTTGTCTTTTTCAAAAAAAGATCTCAATTTTGATTTTTTTTCTAAATTGTCTGAATTTAAAATTATTGTTGTGTCTTCTAAGTTTTTTGATTGTAAGTTTTCGATTATCTTTAAAATTTTGTCAGTAGTTCTTTTAATAATGATAATTTTTTCCTGCTCAAAAAGAGATTTAGACAAAATATCTTCTATAAAATTATTCTCATTATCAAAAACTTCTTTTTCTTCATAGTATGAAGTATTTTTATTATCTTTAATTAAAACACTAAGTATTTCATTTTTTAAACCTTCATTTTTTCCATACAATAAAATGAACTTTTCCATTTCAATATTAATTTTTTCAATTTCATAATTTTTAAGTATCATTTTTTAAGTTTGTTAATTGAATAATTAATTTTTCATATATGCTGTTTGCAAAATTTTGCTTAATTGAATTTTCATAATTTTGCCCCTCATATTTATCATCATTTTTTTGCATAATAAATTTTTCAGATAATCTTATGGTTTTAATAAAATTACCATTTAAGGTGATATCAAAATTTATATTTGTATTTAATTCATAATCGACCGCTTTTCCTGTTAAGTCTTTGGATAAAACTTTTTTAACATATTTAGTGTTTACATTTATTATAAAATTTTTATCTGATACTTTTTTTGTAAATCTTTTAAGGTAAAGATTTAAATAATTATTGATTAATTTGTCTCCTTCAAAAGATATTTTTTCAATCTTTATACCAGCACTATTCTTGGATTGATAGATTGGTGTAAAACCACAACTTAATAAAAAAAAACTAATACTAATACAAAAAATTAATCTTTTAATCATTTTAACTGGTCACTATATTTAACAATTTTTTTGGAACAAAAATTTTTTTTTTTATAATTTTATTTTCAAAGTATTTCCTAAACTTTTGATTTTCAGTGACTTTTCTAAATAAACCTTCTTCTGTAGTGTTATTTTTTTCTTTAATTGATCCTCTTGTTTTACCATTAATTTGAATGATAAACATACTTTCCTCTATTTTTAATAATTTTTCATTTACTTCTGGCCATTCAATGTTCAAATTTTCATTTAATATTTCAAGACATTCGTTTGCGAAATGAGGTATTATAGGACTTATAACTATTAAAATTTTTTTATAACTTTCAATCAATTTAGTCTTTTCATACTTTTTATTAATTGCTTTATTTATTAACCCATACATTTCATGGAAATTTGCAATTATCTTATTATAACTGAAGTTTTCTATATTAATTGTAACATCTTTTATGAATTGATTAGTGATTTTCTCAAATTCATCATCTGTATTTTTTGGATGTTTTTCACTAATTTCACTTAAAATTTTATGATTTAGTGACCATAATTTTTGTAAAAATTTATATGAAGATTTTATGCCGCTGTCAGACCATTGAACATCCTTTTCAGGTGGACTATCGGATAAAATAAAAAGTCTAACTGAGTCTGCGCCGTACTCTTCTATAATTTTTTCAGGATCTATAGTATTTTTTTTTGATTTAGACATAGACTCTGAAGGACCTATCATTATGTTCTTTGATTTATCTTTTTTTAAATATTTTTTTCCGTTAATATCTACTAACTCATCTGGACTTATCCAATTATTTTTCTCATCCTTGTATGTTTCATGACAAACCATTCCTTGAGTAAACAGCCCCTTAAAAGGTTCTTTGATGTTTAGGTCTTCATTTTTATAAGTTATCGCACGCATAAAAAATCTTGAATAAAGAAGATGCAGAATTGCATGTTCTACGCCACCAATATATTGATCTACAGGCATCCAATATTTTATATCTTCATCATCATATCCATAATCTTTTTTATGAGGCGAGCAGAATCTTAAAAAATACCATGATGAGTCAACAAAAGTATCAAGTGTATCTGTTTCTCTCACATATTTATTTCCATCGATCGAAATATTTTTCCATTCGTCAATTAAATCAAGAGGATTTCCTGTGCTATTGAGTTTATCAATTTCTGGCAATTTTACAGGTAACATTTCTTTTGGAATTTTAATTGGTTCACCCGACTCGTTATATGCTATCGGTATTGGACATCCCCAATATCTTTGCCTTGAAATTCCCCAATCTTTTAATCTGAAATTTGTTTTTCTCTCTCCGATTTTATTTCTTTCCAAGTATTCTATTGATTTCTTTATTGAGTCCTCTGGAACTTTTAAGTTATCTAAAAATTTAGAGTTAAAAAGATATCCTCCCCCCGTATAAGCTTTGTCATCTATATTAAAATTCTTATCCTTTTCAGGCTTAACAACAGGTGTAATATTTAAATTGTATTTTTTTGCGAACTCTAAATCTCTTTGATCATGTGCTGGGCATCCAAAAACTGCTCCTAGACCGTAGTCCATTAAGACAAAGTTTGCAAAATAGACTGGAACTTTAATACTTTCATCTAAAGGATTGACAGCTGTTAAGTCAGTCTTAAATCCAAGTTTTTCAGCAACTGCAATTGACTCTTCGGTTGTTCCAGTTTTTGAGCATTCTTTTTTAAAACTTATAAATTCAGGATTATTTTCGTATAGTTTTGCAATAGGGTGATCAATGGATAAAGCCAAAAATGACATGCCAAATAAGGTATCTGGTCTTGTTGTGTAACACTTAATTTCTTTAATTTTCTCTTTAGACTCTATTTTAAACTTTATTTCGCAACCTGAGGATTTCCCAATCCAGTTTTTTTGCATTACTTTAACTTTATTTGGCCAATCTTTAAGACCATCTAAACTGTCTAATAACTCATTAGAAAATTTAGTAATTTTGAAAAACCATTGATTTAATTTTTTTCTTTCTACAGGTGCTCCTGATCTCCACCCCTTTCCATCAATTACTTGTTCATTTGCTAAAACTGTCTTATCTATTGGATCCCAATTTACATAATTTTCTTTTCTATAAACAAGACCTTTATCATACATCTCTAAAAAAAATTCTTGTTGATGTTTATAATAGGTTGATGAACAGGTTGATATTTCTTTCTCCCAATCTAAAGAAAAACCCAATCTTTTTAATTGAGATTTCATTATAGAAATATTTTTTTCTGTCCACGTTTTAGGATCAAGATTATTTTGTCTAGCTGCATTTTCTGCTGGCATGCCAAATGAGTCCCAACCCATTGGGTGTAAAACATTGTAATTTTTTAAACTTTTGTATCTAGCTAGTACATCACCTATTGTGTAATTACGAACGTGTCCCATATGAATTTTCCCAGATGGATATGGAAACATTTCAAGACAATAAAATTTTTTTTTATTTTTATCGACTTTTCTTGAGAAAGTTTTATTTTTCTCCCAATAATTTTGCCACTTTTGCTCAATTATTTTAAAATTATATCTTTCCACAAAAATAAGTTGGCAATTTTAATTTTTTAGTTTTGTGCCCTTGTAAGGTTTAAATTTTTTGTCTTTATTTTGTTCTTCATAAATTTTTGCAGTTTTTAAAATTTTTTTCTTCAGTTCCTTAATTAAATCTTTTGAGCCATCTTTTATCTTACAAATATTATTACTATTACAAATTTTTTTAAAAACTTTAATATCAAGCGCATCACTCCTAATTTCATTAGTCAAAAACCTTATTGAAATTTTTATGTTTTCATTGTTATTTTCATTATTTGTGTACCAATCTGTAATAATAATGCCCCCACTATAATTAACTGAAGCTAGAGGAATAAAATCTATTGTATCTAAAGATGCTCTCCACAATTCATTAGAGCTTGCAAACTCATAAGTAGTTGATTTATTTTTTTTTATGCCATCCATTAACCTAAAGCCTTTCCCTTCTTCTAAATTTTTTTGAACTCTCAAATTTGGGTCAGGAGGGAATTTTCTAGCATCAGCTCCCGTACCACAGGAGCTTAATAAAAAGGGCAAAAATACTATTAAAAATGATAAATTGAAAAATTTTCTAGAAAACATAGTGCTTTTTTTGGTTAATTAATAATAATTAACAGATATATTTGAAAATCATTAAAAAATATAGCAAAAATAGGATATTTTTAAGTGATGTAAATATACAACACTTTTAAATTATTTGATCAATTTTATTACCTATTGAGCCAAAAGATTGAAAATTTAAATATAAACAACGTGTTTATTATTAATAATAACATTTATTACAAAGGAGTAATTAATATGAACAATTTAAAAAAAATAGGTTTAACAGCATTAGCAGGAGCTTTAGTTTCTGTTTCAGCAAATGCTGCTGAACTTTCTGTAACTGGTGGAGCTTCAATTGGCTTCACAGGTGAAGAACAACAAACAACTGGTAACGGTTGGTCAATGAATGACGGCATTACTTTTTCTGCTTCACAAGAAATGGACAATGGATGGACTGTAAGTACTTCTATGGTTTTCGATTCAAGTGATACTGCAGCAGGTGCTGGTATGGACACTAGAATCCTAACTATCGATATGGGTGACAGTGGTACATTCACATTCTCAGGTGATGGTGGATCTGGTGTATTATCAGCAATGGATGATAAAATGCCAACTGCTTATGAAGAGTCTTGGGATATAATAACAGGTGCTGATACAAACGTACCTGGTGGACCATCTTCAAACAACATGATGCACTACTCTAACTCATCTCTAATGGATGGTGTTACAGTTTCTGCAGCGTACATCCCATCAGATGGAACTACTCAAGTTGAGAGTTCAGCTGACTACGGAATAACTTACACAGGTATTGATGGTTTAACTGTTGGTGCTGGTGCTGGTGAAAACAACGCAGCAGCTGCTTCAGTTGATATCACTAACGTGTATGCAACATACGCAATTGATGCATTTACAATTGGTGTGCAAGCTTCAGAGTCCGACTCAGAAACTGCAAGTGCTGATGTTGATTTTTCAGCGTACGGTGTTTCTTATGCAGTAAGTGAAGATTTATCATTATCTATTGGTATGTCTACTCTTGACTTTGAAGACACAAGCAAATCAGACCAAGATGCTACTGGTATCTCAATGTCTTACACAATGGGATCAATGACTTTATCAGCAGCACATAACTCTGTTGATAACATTGGTGGTACTAATGATGCTGACAGATCTGGTTATGATTTAAGCTTAGCATTTGCATTCTAATTGATTTAGACGCAATTTATATTAAAAGGCCCCTTTTAAGGGGCCTTTTTTTTACTCAAAGTAGTTAATTCCTGCAAAACCAAAATAACTAATCAATTTAAGTCTTTTTATATTTTTATTTGTTATACCACCAAGAGCTATAATTTTTTTTTCTGTTAGTTTGGATAGTAATTTAAACTTATTAATACCCAAATAATTTTTATTTTTTTTAAATATTGAAGAAATAAATATTTCATCAACTTTTTGAAGTTCTTTAATTCTAATCTCTTTAATATTATGAGCAGAACCTATTATTTTAAATTTCTTTTTAAAAGAATAGTTTAGATGGTTGAAATTCTTATTAAAAGAGGGGATATATGCTCCATCCAAATCAAGTTTAATTGCTAAACTAACATCATTTGACAAATAAAATTTAATTGATTTAAATTTACAATATTCTTTTATTTTGAGAATCATTGCTGCATCACTCATTTTTGAAGAATAATTTCTAAAAATAATGATTGTTTGTTTGTCTTGTTTATCTATATTATTTGTATCAAATTTACTAACAAAGTAATATTTTCTATTTATATGCATAAGACTGTTAAAAATTTAATGGAAATTGAAAATAATATCAAAGATTTTATAAAAAAAACCAACATAAATAATCATCCAAAAATTATAGCTGTCTCGAAAACTTTTAAAATTGATAAAATTTTACCTCTTGTTGATTATGGGCATCTTAATTTTGGTGAAAATAAAGTTCAAGAAGCTGTTGAAAAATGGTCAGGTATTAAAAAAAAAAATTATAATATTAAACTTCACATGATAGGAAAATTACAAACAAATAAAGTGAAGTTTGCTGTTCAGATTTTTGATTATATTCATTCGGTCGATAGTGAAAAACTTGCTAAAAAAATTTTAGATGAACAGAATAAAATAAATAAAAAAATTAAAATATTTTTGCAAGTTAATATTGGTGATGAAAATCAAAAATCGGGAATTAATAAAAATGATGTGAAAAAATTAGCTTCTTATTGTAAGGAAATAGGGTTAGATTTAATTGGGTTGATGTGTATTCCTCCTGCAAATTCTGACTCAGAAGTTTATTTTAGAGAAATGAATGAATTAAATAAAGCACTAGGTTTTGTTGAATTAAGCATGGGCATGTCTTCAGATTTTATTAAAGCAACTAAATATTTTTCAACGTACATTAGAGTTGGGTCTAGTATTTTTGGTCAGAGATCTTAAAAAATTTTTATTTTTGAGTTTTTTTTAATCAACTTAATCATAATTAAAAAATCCTTTTCCTTTAAAGCAATACATCCAGCTGTAGGTTTATAATTTTTTGTTAGGTGAATAAAAATACAACTACCTTTACCAACAATAGGTTTTTTAAAGTTGTGCTTAATCGGAATTAAAAAATCATATTTATAGTCTTTTCTTTTTAATTTTTCATGCTTAATTTTTTTTTTTATTTTGATTAGTTTATTATATTCTTTTAATGAACCTATATCATTACACCATCCCATATTATTTTTAATTTCTACACATTTCAATGAGGTTGGTGGTTTTTCTTTACGATCTTTTCTAAAATAAAGATTTTCAATTTCAAAGGTTCCTTTTGGTGTTTTTTTATCTCCTTCTTTTTTGTATCTTGTAAATCCATTTTTACCAATACAACACATAAATTTGAATTCATCTACTTGAAGAGTGTGTTTATTTTTTACAAAAATTGTCATATGTTATTTTTCAAGCATGCAAAATTTAATAATTTATAAGTTTATATCATTATATAAGATTCTTGAAGAACTTGATTTAGGTTTAAACTTTAATATTTTTTTTGTAAATGATGAAAATTTATTAAAAAATAAAATAAAAAATCAAAGTAATTATTTGATTATATCAGATAAAAAATATTCTGATGTTGCGTACCAGTTTGTTTTAGAGACTACACCAATTAATATTTTTAAATTAATAGAGAGAATAAATATTGAATTTTTAAAACTGCATTTTAATTCTCAATCCCAGTTGAAAGTAAAAAATTATACTATAGATTTAAATTCAAGAGAAATTTTATCCAATAGTATTAAGCTTAAGCTGACTGAAAAAGAAATTAATACAATTACTTATTTATCTAAATCAAACCAACCAGTTAGTGTTGTTGAATTACAAAAAAAGGTCTGGAGTTATCAGTCTGACATTGAAACACATACTGTTGAGACTCATATTTATCGACTAAGAAAAAAAATCTCAAAAAATTTTAATGACAAAGAGTTTATTATTAGTAAAAAAAATGGCTACCAAATTAAATAAGAAAAATCCATTTGCTAAAGATCTGTTTACAAAAAAATATAAACCAAAAATAGTTAAGTCCAAAAAAGGTAAAGGAAGTTTTAAAAGGAAGAAAAGTTTAGTTTAAAGTCTTGCACCAATTTGTTGTATCACTTTAGAAGACATTTCTGTGCCCATCTCAAGACATTCTTTTGTTGATAATTTATTGATGTATCCGTGTAAAAAGCCAGCAGCAAAAAGATCCCCAGCACCTGTAAGGTCTACAATTTTAAGATTTTTAATCACATTACTTTCAATAATCTCATCACCGTTAACAGCTACTGCTCCTTTTTCACCTCTAGTAATAATCATTAACTTATTTAGTTTTTTTGAAAAGTTTATGACTTCTTCAAATTTTTTGGCCTCAATTAATGAAGTTATTTCTTGTTCGTTACAAAAAATTATATCTAGTTTATTTTTTACTAAGTTTAAAAAATGTGGTTTATGTCTTTCTACACAAAATTGATCCGAAAGTGACATTGCTACTTTATTTGCATTGTTTATAGCTTTATCAAAAGCTTTTTTTGGATCTCCCTCATCCCATAGATAACCTTCTAAAAAAACTATCTCACTATCTTTAATTGCACTAACATTAACGTCATTTTCATTTATTTTGCCTGCGGTTCCTAAGAAAGTGCACATAGTTCTCTCAGAATCTGGGGTGATTAATATTAGGCAAGTTCCCGTTGGTAATTCCTCTCTTTTTTTAGTGTAAAAGTATTTTACGTTCTCTTTTTTTAATCCGTCCTCATATTTAATACCAAATTCATCATCTGAAATTTTTCCTATAAAACCTGTTTTATCTCCAAGTTGAGATATACCAACTATAGAGTTCGCAACCGATCCTCCTGAAATAGTTTTTTCAATTTTAAGATTAATCATTATTTTTTTGAATTCATTTTCATCAAAAAATAATTTCATCGTACTCTTTGTTAGATTATTTTTATTAATAAAGTTGTCATCTACCTTACAAATGACGTCAATTATTGCGTTACCAATTCCTATAATTTTCATATTATGTCTTCATTGTAATAATTATGTCTTCATTGTAATAACAGGTTTTTTTCTATTTGGATAACAAGTAGTACATATTTTGCAAGTTAAACCATAGCAATCTCTAGCCTTACAATATTCTCTGCCATAAAAAATCATTTGTAGATGAAGTTTAGACCAAGTTTTTTTAGGAAATATTCTTTTTAAATCTTTTTCAGTTTGAGTGACATTTTTTCCATTAGTCAAACCCCATCTTTGTGCAAGTCTATGTATATGCGTATCGACCGCAAATGCTGGATATCCAAAACCTTGCGAAATTATCACGCTGGCTGTTTTATGTCCAACACCTGGTAGTTTTTCAAGTTCCTCGAAAGTTTTAGGAATTTTTCCATTATGTTTTTCTATAATTTGTTTTGACATTAAATAAATACTTTTAGCTTTTATTCTAAATATACCAATTTTTTTAATTAATTTTTCAATTTTTTTTCTTCCTAATTTTACGAAGTGTTCTGGTTTGAAATATTTTGGATATATATTTTTTGTTACGTTGTTAACATTAACATCAGTACATTGAGCTGAAAGAAGTACAGAAATTAATAGTGTAAAATTATTTTTACTTTTTAAGGGAATTGGCGTTTTAGGATATATTTTATTCAGAATTTTAATTATAACTTTTGGCTTTTGAGATTTATTCATCAAATTTAAGATTAATTATAACCATTTGATTTCAAATCATTTTTAAATAAATCATTAATTTTAATAATCAATTCTTCATCCAAACTATCAATATAATTATTTTTATTACCTAAATAAAAAAATTTTATTTTTTTTCCATTTTTTTGATTTAATCTGGCTTCATTAAAACCAATTATATTTTCCATTTTTTTTAATTTTTCAAAACTTGTATTTTTCACACAATTAATAGCTTTTTTCCTATTGAATTTAACTTTAGATTTTGAAATTTTATTAATAAATTCAATAACTTTTTTGAAAGTTTCATAAGTTGACTTAGTTAAATCTTCGTATCTAACTTTTAAAATAGGAAAACTTTTGTTTTTTAACCATGAATTGAGATGATAATCCCAAGACCCCAAAGGTTGAAAATCTAAAGACTCTTTATTTTCCTGAATTGTTGATAAAGCGTTTCTTTTATTTTTTAAAAATTCATAAGCTTCTTTGGTTGATAACTGAAAATGATTTTTTATTGAAGTAATGAGATTTCTTGGATCTCTAACAATATAAATAGCTCCTAATGAATTCTTTGAGTTTGTAAATGAATAATTGTTAATAGAACAAAGTGCACAATGTGTTTTTAAGAAAATTAATTTTTTTTTATTATTTATATTTTCTTGTTCAAGTAACCAATATTTGGCAACATCAGAAATGTGATTTATATTTTTTTTATGTTTATAAAATAGTTTTGGATTTGGGAATTGAGAAATATTTTTAAGTAAACCAAATTCAAAATTTCCATTATTAGTAAAATAATAACTACTTAATAAAGACCTAAGTAAAGTATTTCCACTTTTGGGATAAGATGCCAACCATATAATCATTTTACGATATCTTCAAAAATTCAACACATCTCGCATTGAATACAATTTAGGTTTTTGTGATATAAGCCATTTTGCTGCTGTTAAAGCTCCGTCTGAATATAATGTCCTATCAAAAGCTTCATGATTTAGTGTAATTATTTCTTTACCATTTGAGAATTTGACCTCATGTTCTCCAATAATTTCACCTTTTCTGATAGAATTGAAATTGATTTTTTTTCCGTAAGGAAAAGATTTTTTATTTAAAAATTTCTTTCCCATTAAATTATATAAATTTTTATTTTTTCCATTCGCGATGCCTTTTCCAAGCATCAAAGCTGTACCTGATGGGTAGTCTTTCTTATGTCTATGATGTACTTCAAATATTTTGCTTAAATATTCGTCATTTAATGATTTTGAGGCAATCTCAGATAAATACATTAATAAATTCACGCCTAAGCTCATATTTCCAGCTTTTAAAATGGGTATTTTTTTCGAAAATTTCTTAATTTGGATTTCCTGACTTCTATTAAATCCAGTCGTTCCAATAACAACTTTTTTTTTAAGTTTAGAAGCTATTTTTAATATCTCTAGAGTGCAATCAGGAACAGTAAAGTCAATAATTACATCTATTTTTTTAAATGCCTTTTCAGAATTTAACTCTGGTTTAACACCATTAAATTTTTTATTTACCAATCTATTTTCTGTTAGGGTAACCAATTTAAAATTTTTATTCTTTTTTGAAGACTTTATTAGTTGCTGACCCATTCTGCCCATGCATCCTGAAATTGCTAAATTAATATTTTTCATGAGGAAATATTAACTCTTTTTTTAAGATTAGTCTTTTAGTTTTTCCAGAAATCCTTTGCTTTTTGAAAAAACTTTTTTATGCTTGGATTTGATTTGTCGTTTTCAATTTCTCTAAATTGTTCTAATAACTCTTTTTGTTTTTTATTTAAATATACTGGCACTTCTGTTTTTATCTGAACATACAAGTCGCCAAAATCACCTCTTCTCATAAATGGCATTCCTTTACCCTTTAATCTGAATTGTTTACCATTTTGAGTTCCATCAGGTATTTTTATTTTAGCTTTACCTCCATCAATAGTTGGAATTTCAATGGTAGTTCCCAATGCAGCATCTGCTAGAGAAATTGGAAATTCAAAAAATAAATTTTCATCTGATCTTTTAAATAGCTCATGAGAATAAACATTGATAAATAAATATAGATCCCCAGTTGTTCCACCTCTACTACCAGCCTCACCTTTACCTGCTAATCTAATTCTTGTTCCATCATCGACACCTTTAGGAATTGTTACTGATATTTTCTTGGATGCTTGTTTTTTTCCTTGGCCATTACAATCGTTACAAGGATTTGTAATTTCTTCACCA